>Ga0302319_10003322_pt1 | contig 33836 bp, 29 predicted proteins | sample Bog_T0_2_FD_203319 | JGI IMG/M metagenome (GOLD analysis project Ga0302319, IMG submission 203319) | Peat permafrost microbial communities from Stordalen Mire near Abisko, Sweden - Bog_T0_2 | ecosystem: Environmental > Terrestrial > Soil > Wetlands > Peat | place: Sweden: Abisko, Stordalen Mire... | reverse complement strand
ATCCTGCTGCAAAGACTCGGCCTCGAAGTACCTGCACGCCTCGAGTTTGCAGAATTGTAGTGAAGACTTTTACATGTCGGCGCTGTAAACAAAAGACTTGCCGTTTCAACTGCGGAAGTTGGGTTAGATTTGTAACTAATCTGTCATCCTGAGCGAAAGGGGCCCCAGGCGTACTCCAGTTCCGGGGTCCCCAGCGACAGGTCTTCGTCGCTGGGGTGGAGGCTGGGGGTCGTGAGTCGAAGGATCTGCTTCTGTTGTTTCGGGCATTCACAAAGAACTTTAGACTCAGGTTATTACGGAGCCGGGTTCGCACTCAGGCTGAGCGGGATCTCCAGCGTCCCCGCCTTGTTGCCGCTGAGATCGTACACGCCCGTCGAAAGAAACAACTGACTCTGCGGCACATCCAGCAGCAGGTGAATGGGCATTCCCGCTTGCTGCGCTTTTTTGAAATCTTCCGCGTTCAGGCTGATCGCAAGCGTCTGCCCGGTCCAGTTGGCAATTCGGCCCTCGGCGTCCCGAGCCACCAATGCCACTTCAAGCTTGCCGGTGTGCGTGCCGTTCTCTCCCGGTTCCAGATCAACCGTGGCAGCATTCACCACGAAGTCAACCTTGACCCGCACATCCGGCTGCGGCAGCTTCGCGTTGCCACCCACCAGCGCCGTTCCTGCAGGTGGCTGCGGCGATAACGGTAGCACGCGCACCTGGTAAACAACCTGGGTTGCCGCAGGCATTCCATGCGCAAGCAGGGGCGCCAGTGGACCAGTCGGGAGTGGAGTGACGCCAGCCGAATCCGCATAATAGCCGCGCCGGTACGCAAGCTTCCCTCTGGTCTGCACAAGTTTCACTTCAATGCGATGGAACTTGCCGTCCAACCGCGAGCCCGGTGGCGTGTAAACCAGAGTGTAGTAATGCGAGCCGCTTTGAATCGCATGCGCCAGCGAATCGCTGATCTTGTTGCTGGTATGGAAAGCCTGACCGCCAGTGTCGGCTGCCAACCGCTCCATGCTCGCCCTGTTGGCCCCGTTGGCATTCTGTTGCTGGTTGGCATTGCGCTCGAAGTTGTCGTAGTTCGGCTGGCCTTCGGAATCGGCATTCATCGTGGTATCCGTAATCATGCCTTGCGCGGAAATGGGATAGACAGCCACCTTCGATTGCGTCAGAAGCTCAGCCGTAGCGCGCACCGCCGTATCAATCTCCCTGCCATTGGCCAGCGTCTGGCGATTGGGGCCATCCGGAAAAAGCGAGATCGGAAAACTGCTTGCGAACCAGATCAGGTTTTTGCGTCCCGGTATCCCGGCCATGGCCCTTGCCAACTGCTGCAATGCCGCGAGCGTGATGCTGGAACGCTGCCCGGCCTGCGCGCTGGACTGCGCCTCAAGTGCCCGGGAATGGGCCTCGGCACCGGGCGGATTTGCAATACCCTGCGTACCGTTCTCCATCTCAGCAAGAATGGAAACCTCGCCCTTGTCATTCAAATCATCGTCGCGCCCAAACGATTCAATCGTCGTACCCGGCGTCGTGATCCTGCTCTCCATTGCCGCCTTCAGAAGCGCGGCGTCGGACGTGAATCCCTGCGCCAGACGAAGCCTCGAGTTGAGCGTAAAAATCGCCATCGAGGTCCCGGGCGGCAAATGATTCAGGAAGTCCGCAATCTGCTTGTGGACAAACTGCTGGTCCGGGCCGGTGGTGTTGAGGCTGTCAATCAGCAGCAGGTTCACGGCATCCGCCTGCGGAACTGTGACCCGATTGCTGTAAACATGGGCAGGCAGTTGCGGCGGCGCGGCCTCACTCGCGGGTATCAGGCCATGCTCCTGAAAAAGATCAATCGTCTGCGGCTTGCCGTCTTCGAAAACCTGAAAATTCTGCTTCTGGAGCTCGGAAACGGGATCATTGCTGCCCGCTGTCACCACCACATCCACCGCAACAGCCCTCGCGTTGGCGCGGAAAATCGGAGCCTGGCCCGAAGCTGTTCCCGAGGATTGAGCCTGGATGGAAACTGTGGCAGAAAACGCCACAAAACAAAGAACGATAAGAAAGGAACGCAGGCGCAAAGCAATCTCCCGGACTATGCCAGTTTACCTGCATGGGGTATGGTCTGGCCCCCGGGATGCATTTCCTTGACTTCCCGCCGGTTGCAGGCATTTTGAACGGAGTGCAACGCCGCCAATCGAACTCAGGCTCAAAGACCGGCTTCGGCTGCCTCAACGTCCACGGCCAAGGGAATGACGGTGTCGACACGGGTCATCTTGAATAGCTCGATCACCCTCACGTTGACCCCGGCGACGATCAGCTTTACCCCCAACCTTTGGCAGTGGGTGTAATAGTTCACAATCGCGCCCATGCCCGACGAATCCATGTAGGGCACTCGACTCATGTCGAGGATAGAGACTTGCGGCTGATCGCCGCTGCGCAAATGCGGCTGCAGGTCGAAGAGATTGCGCAGCGTCACGGGCCCCATCAGCTGAAAAATCAACGTGCCCGGTGTCGTGCCTACTTTGCGTTCAACGGAGAGAGGTGCGTCGATGGCCATGGTGAATAAGTGTAAGAAATCGGAATGACCTTTGTTGTTACAAATGCGTGAAAGTACGAGTTCAGGGCCATGACAAAAGCCCCATCCCTCGGACGCAGGGATGGGGCATTGGCAGTTGACCGGAAAAATCGAGTTACTGCGCTCCGGAACCCTTCTGGTTTTCCGGCGTCTGGTTTGCCACTTGCAGGTAGTTCTTCACGCTGAAGACTCCCGGAACTCCGTTGGCACGAATATAAGCGGCTTCCTTGTCGGCCTGGCTATCGACCACGCCATAGAGTTCCACATGACCGTTCTGCACGGAGATGCGAATGGTCTTGGCCGGGTCAATTGCGTACCTTTGCAGGGAAGGGAAGCCGTACACTGCGCGCGCCACGGCAATCCGCGTTTGATCGTCCATGATGGACACCGGATCGACCTGGATCTCGTCGTTCACGTCCTTGACGCCAGGATAATAACTCACCAGCGACAGCGCGGAATCCTTGTCCACTGGAGTGCGAGCATGCCCGCCAAGGCTTACGACGCCGTTGTTCACATCCACCGAGATTGCGTCGAATACATTGCCATAACCGACGCGGTCATAGGTCAGCTTTTCAACAAGCTTGGCCTTCAACTGCGCATCCGAGACTTCTGGCCCGGCCACCGTGATCATATTGCGCACAGCGGTTACGCCTTTGGTCTTATGCGCAATCTTGTCGGCATCGTTCTTGTACGCATAAAGATCAACTGTCCCGTCGAGCGTGGCAACGCCGTTGTCCACGGCGACGGTGACATTCTTGAACTGTTTCTTGTTGAGGCGTGCAGCAGCCTCGCTGGCCGTCGGATTGTCCGACTGCGTTTGTACGATGGCGCCATTTCCTGAAGCTGCCAGAGATGTCTGGGGAAGGCTCAGGAGGGCTCCAGCGAGCATGACCGCAACCAGTGCGGTCCGATCGATGTGCTTCGAAATTGTCATGGTTGAAACTCCTCCTTATGAAGTACGGTTGCTACAACCTGTCAGATGCAGAAACTTCGTAAAAGTTGCGTTGCAACCAACCCGCGCTCATATAGACACACCCAGCGCGAAAAAGTTACGAAATATGATCCACCTGCGCAGGGAGAAGGGAAACAGGATTAGTTGAGCGAAGCGCGTAACCATTTACAGTGTAGGTGCGTCTAACATTGAACAGACAAATCGCTAACTTATCTGAAGCTCATAGATAGAAATGCCTTGCAGTTCCTGGAATCTACCGGAAGCGCCGCGTCGCCTTGACGACCATCGAGAATACCCCCGATTCATCCCGGGCCACCAAGAGTGAGACGTGCCGGTTGATCGCAATCTCCGCCTGGAGCAACTGCTGCCCTGTGGTGTCCACATTTGTGGCGTAAGTAAGCTTGATGTATCTGCCCACCTGCTCTTCCACCGTAATGCGCGATGTCGAGTTGCCCAGAGCGCCAATGTAGTTGGGGTCCACCTTCACCGAGCCTGCGCCAAACAGCTTCTGCACGCGGCTGCTCACGGTCGCGTTCAACGCGCCACCCAGCAACGCGTCGGTCGAGGGATTGGTAACATACTGCTCCTGCTGTTGCGTGTAGAGCCGCTGCTGGTTCTCCGTCCTGCCCAGCGCCAGCAGTGCCACCACGTCGGCCTCAGGCAGCGGAGGATCGCTCCGCCATGTAATCGAATTCTTCTGCGGCGTACCGTTGAACCCAAACGTTACGTCGTAGTCCTCCACGCGAGCCGTTGCGCTCAAGTCGATCGTCGGCTCAATGCGCACCGGGTTTGAGAAAACAACGTCGCCGCGCTGCAACTCGTAGCGCGTGCCGGCAATCATCGCTGAGCCCTCGGTAATTGACACGCGGCCCAGCAGCGAGGGCGATGCCACCGTCCCGCGCAGGTGCAGATCGACGTTCCCGGCCAGCTTCGCGTAAGCATTCTGGAAGTTCAACTGCGGCGACGAGGCCACATGCACATCGAGCCGAATGTGGTTGGAGGGCGCATCCGGCGGCGCAATCGCCTGCACGCCATTCGTCTGCGCGGCCAGCGCCGCAATGTCCAGATCGGAGCTCACCGTAAAGCGCGTGATCAACACATCTCCGGCGAGCTGCAGGTTGTTTTGCGCGCCCTGCATGTGCAGCGTGATATCGGCCAGTGAACTCACTCCCTCCGGATAGCGGATGCGCACCGCTTTGCCGGAGACCGAAAGGTCCGCATAAATCCCGTGCTGGTAAGCAAGGTATCCGCCCACACTCAGCAGCCCGCCGCCGCTCATCGCGGTCAGCGACTTCACCTCCAGCCGGTCCTGGTTGAACTCCAGCGTCCCGTGCAACTGGCTCAGGCCGTTCGGCACATCCTCCAGCGACAGGGAACCGTTCTGAAAGTCGATCCTTCCCCTCAGGCCTGGATTCTTCAGCGTACCGTGCGCCTCCACCTGGAAAGTGGTTGTCCCATCTGCCGTAAGGTCCGGGTCGAGCGTCTCCGCGAGCCTGAGGTTGATTGACCCGCTCGCCGCAATGTTGAGCTGCTGCTTGTCCTTGAGCGCCAGGCTGCCCTGGGCTTTCAAGTCGGTGCCTTCTCCGGTCACATGCAGTGGATCAAGCGTCACCACTCCGTTGGCCATCGTGGCATGCACACCGCCTTGGCTTGCCAGGTGGACGCCCGTCAGGGTCACCGCCAACTGCTGCAACTGCGCATCGCCGCGCATCTCCAGCGGGTGCGCCAGTGGACCCTCGACGCTCAGCGTCCCGGCCAGCGCCGATTCGCCCGTAAGCCCCGGAACATGCGCCGTCTTGAGAATCCCGCCAATATCGAAGTGAGAGAAGGCCACCTTCGCCTTGGTCGCAAAATCCCCGCTCAGCGCGGTCTCGCCGTTCAGGTCAACTTCTGCTCCCTCCAGCCGCGTGTTCGCTTCGTAGATGGCCGACCGGTTCGCCGTGTGCGCCGTGAACGTCAGCGCGCCGAGCGACTCACCCCCCAGTTCAAAGCCGCTCAGCGTGGCATTCGCCTCCAATTTCGGATCGTCGATAGTTCCCGAACCGCTCGCAGAAAAGCCCAGCTTGCCCGCTACCCCCAGTTGCTGGCCGCTCAAATTCTGGATCTTTGCTATGTCGATGCCGCCTCCTGTGGCGCTGCCCTGGAAACGTCGCGATTTCAGATCGTAGCTGCCTGATCCAGTGATGCTTCCAGCCGCAGAGGCGCCGGTAATGGTCGAGATCTTCACCAGGTTCCCGGCCAGCGTGCCCTGGGCCCGCAGCTTGGTCACCGGCTCTCCGTAAATATTCGCCCTGCCCAACTCCGCCCAGCCTGATCCATCCAGCGCATGAAGCTGCCCGGTTGCCTGAATTTGCGCGTCCAGTGTCCCGGTAATCGGCAGTTTTTGACCGATGAGGGGCAGCAATTCGTCGAGTCCCACTGCTTTCGCTCCCAGGTGCGCGCGCAGAATGGAGTCTCCATTGAACGCCGGGCCTGACTGGTGTGCGCTGGCCGGAGTCGCATCCAGTGTCCCGTCGACGCTCAGCAGCGCTTTTCCTCGCTCCAGCAGCCCCTTCTGAATCACGATCCGCTCGGCGGTGTAACTACCGGAAGCCTCAACCGAGTCCCACAGGACAGGCTTCAACTCATCCTCCGAAGTTGAACCTCCGATTGATGCTTTCCGGTCCGAAGCCGGAACCATCTCAATCGCCAGTTTGGTCGCCTTGGCCGTACCCGAGATGTGCGGATCAATCAGGGAACCGGTCCATGATCCGTGAATCTCTCCCTGCCCATTCAGCGCAACCGGCAATGCAGCCGTCCCGCTCTTGCCGTTCCGATTAAGCCCCAGATCGCGCAGCACCGTGTCAAACTCGCCCAGATTCCGCGAAACAAAGTCGACAGTCATTCCCGAAGGGCTGGTCAGCGGGTATGCGCCCAGCCTGCCTCGCGCCGCAAGCTGGCTTTCCGGTGTATTCAGCTCAAACCGGCTCAGATCAACCGCGCCATTCGCCTGCGTATAAATCGCATCAATCGCCCCAGTCGTCGGAACCTCCCCATTCACGCCTGCTTCCGACGGAGTCAGGTTGAACGAACTGGTCACCGACAGAGTCTGCTGGTCACCCTTCACCCAGTTTGCCGTAGCGTGGCCGTTCAGGCGCGCATCCAGGCCAAGCCGCTGAAAAGGCGGCTGGCTCACCATGTCCAGCACCGCATCCAGAGTCACATTGTTAAATTGCGCCGTCACCTTTGCGTTGACCGGAATGTAGATCACATCTGGATTAGGCTTGACGTGCCTCGGCGGCGGCGCAACACCCTGTGCCCGCACACTGGCCGTCGTGGTTCTCTCCCCAATCGACGAGCCGGGCGGATTCGGCAGCCAGTGATCCAGGTCCACTTCGCCCGAGAGTTGCCCGCCCTGGCGCAGCCCGATCACAATCTTGCTGATCAGCAACTGCCTCGGGTCGGCGTGGACATGCGCGTCCAGTTTGACCCCCGTTGCCACCACTCCTGTGTCTATATACGACACGTTCGCCGCATGGATATTACCGTCGGCTCGAAATTCGCCTCCCTCCCCAGCCGCGTTCAAGTCGAGGTGCGCGATGCCCTGCGGAGTGGATGGATAACCCAGAACCGGATTCATAAGGCGCAGATCTACCTCTCCGGTGACGCGGGCATTCCAGCGCGGATCGGCAAAATTCTGCATGTCGCCCGTTACCTCGAACGTGTGTCTCTCCACCGGACGCTTCTTGTCACCAGCGAAGCTCGAAGTCACTCGCAGCGAGCGCAGATAAGCCGCGGACCGGGTCAGGTCCACCGTCGCCTCCATCGCACCCACCACCGGCTTGTCCTTCCCTCGCGACATGCTCAGTTCGGTTGCGCCGGTTTGCATGTGATAACTCTCCGGCGTAGCGCCATTCGCCTCCACATAGCCCAGCACGACAGAGACGTTGCGCGCGTCCAGATTGAGCAGTTCAAAGCGATTCTGAACGTCGAAGCTGGCGGCGCGATTCTCATAGTCCACCACGCCGTGCTGCACCAATACGTGACCGGCTTGAATATCGAACAGCGTATTCAGATTTGGCCCGCCGGGCGCTCGAGCTTTGCGCGGTTGCGGCAGGTTGGTGGTCCCGTCCGGATATACGATCACATGAAATGCCGGCTTGTCGATCTCCAGATCGCGCAACAGCACCCGCGGGCTCCACAAGCCAACAATGCTGAAGGAAACGCTCAACCGTCCAACCATTGCCGCCGGCTCTTCGTCGCGAGACTCATGACCATGGATCACCACCCCGCCCGCGTCGGCTTGCAGGCTCAGCAGGCGCCAGTGAAAGGTCGCAATCTCCACGCGCCCGCCCGTGGCCTGCTCCATCCAGAGAGTCATCCAGTTGCGGACAAGGTTCTCGGTTTCCGCCGAACTGGCCCAGATATAAATCGCCAACGGAGCCACGATCGCCATGAAGCCGAAAATCGCGCCAAGGATCAGCAGCCGCTTCGTGCGACGGCGCATCGGAGCCCTCTTTTCGCGAACAGGAAGCGTCGACTCAGGCTCACTCATTGGCTCCCCTTTTCTCCGCCAGTTGCAGAACCCGTCGCAGCCGGCGTGGCCGCAGGCGTTTCCAGTGCTGGATCAAGCACTTCGATATCGCCCTGTTTGCGCAGGTTGCTTAACCAGTCGTCGAACAGCGCATTTACCTGCTGTTGCAGCAGAATCTCCTGGATCCGCTGTGCAACCTCCTCAACCGGCGGAATCGCTTCTCCCTTCGCGTACTGGGGCATGAGAGTCTTTTTGTAATAAAGTTCTATCTCCTCTTGCGAGATGCTGATGCCCTGGCGAAAGCGCTGCTCAATAAAGCGCAGAATCTCCAGCCGGAATCGCAGGTAAACCTCGACGCGCTGCTGGGTAAGCCCGTGAGCCGAGAGAAACATCTTCCACCCCGCGTCGGAGACACAATTCGCGCGAACACACGCCGGGATCTCCTTGCGAATCTCCTTGAGCCGCGCATCCACCTCGCTTTGCGGTGGCGCTGCCTGCTCAACATCCTCCTGGCGAATCTGCTGCTGAATCAGCGCCCGCGCAATCAACTGCTCCAGCGCCGCCGCTCGCGTCAGCTTGGCTAGCCCGCCCCGTCCTGGATCGAGAACCGAAAGCAGCATCTCGTCGTCAATGTCGCTGGCCAGAATCGCCTGGTTGTTCACCACCGCAACCACCCGATCCAGCACAACACGGTCCGTCTCTGCCGGCTGCTCGGGCGCAGTTTGACCCTGAATTCCCATCGCCCCAGACGCGGCGAGGCAGACAAACAATGTCCACAGCCGTGCATGCCCCCGAAATGCTGCGGAAAAGCTCATTGGATTCAAATCTTGACGGCTTTGTAACAAGGGCACGACTTCAGTCGGGCCAATAAAGCCAATCAATTCAATGCCGGGCTTTAGCCCCTGCAAAAGTTTATAACGGCAATTCCTTCGTCGAAGTCCCTTTGCCGCAGCCTGCTTAGCCCTCGAGGGATTGTCCCCAGTCGCTTCGACCCGCATAACGGGCTGTTGAACCCAACGTCCGAAAGGGAAGCCGAGCGGGATTGTACTGTCTTCGCGCATCAAAACGTCTGCCCCAGGCTGAAGAAGAAGTTGAAATGGGGTGCTTCGCCCACGTGCTGGTTGGCTGTCACAGGCAGCTCTGAGTAGTTCAGGTTCACCGGGTAAATGGGCGGATTCAGGTTATAGCTGAAGTCCAGTCGAATGGGCCCAGCCGGCGTGTGATAGCGCAAGCCGAGTCCAAGCGCATGGGAAAAATAATTGAAGCTGCAAGGGCTTTGCGGCCCTGTCGAGTTGGAGGGCCCGGTAGGGTTCGGGTACGGGTTCGCGGCCGTCGGTGGCGTCAATACTTCGCAAGCTGCCCGGTCCGGCTGCCGGAAACGGAGAATGCTCGGCCAGGCCTGCGACGCATTCGCAAAGATGTTCCCCATATCGTGAAACAGAACCAGGCTCAGCGCGTCGCCAAAGAAGGGAAGCGTTGGAGGAGGCAGCCGCAACTCCGTGCTGTTGATCAGCGCGCCTGCGCCGCCGATCGGGTAGCCCGTCTCCGGGTCGCGCGGACCTGCCGCATTCTCGCCAAACCCGCGCAGGGAAGTGGTGCCTCCCGCATACAACCGCTCCGGCAGTGGAATCAGTTCGCTGTTCGCCGACCCGTATGCCCGCTCCTGCCCGTAGCGCGTGTTGCGCGCCAGCACAAACCTTCCCTTGTCGAAGCTCCAATAGCTTGAATTCGACACGTCGAGCCGATTGAACTCCGCCTGCGCGCCAAACGCGTTGCCCGACAAAAACTCCTGAAAGCTGGTGTACGTCCCGCGATGCGCATCCAAAGCCGAATCGCGCGTGTCGCGAATCCATGTCAGCGCCGGCCCGCCCACGCGCACCGCCGTCGCTAGCAGCGCAATCTCCCCCGGCGCAACCTGCAGGCTGTCCGCCTCCACCTTCACGCGGCGGAAGTTGAATTCATAAATCAACGTGTTGAACTTGGAGAATATCCCCCGCGTCGCATCGAAATGCTCCGTCCAGCGCATCCCCGCCTCCAGCCGCGAAGCAACATACGTCGTCACATCCAGGCTGTTCGCATAACCTCCCGAGAGGTTCAACGCAACGTCGCGATTGCCGCTGAAATGCGGTATCTGGTAAAGCAAATCGATCTTCTGCTCCAGCAGGCCATAGGTGCCCTGCAAGGACGCTGACTCTTCGCGCCCAAACAGGTTGTTGCGCGTGATGTCCGCCAGAATTCTAGGGCTCACCCCGGTCTTGCCCTGCGGATTGCACTTTGCTCCGCTGGCGATGATGCCGCCGCAGTTATATTGCGGCTGCCCGGTCTGAGCCTCGAATCCGCCGCCGTACGTCAGCACCCAGCGACGCGCCTCCGATGCCTGCAGCAGAACCGTCTTTTGGCTGTCGCCTCCGTTGGGATTCTCAACCGCGGTGTCCACCTCGTTGAACAGTGCAAATTCGTACAGGTTCCGCTGCGTATCCGCCAGCGCCGTCTGGTCTAGCGGATCTCCCGCATGCACCGTGATCGCCCTCGCCACCGTCTTCGGGTTGGTGTAATGCAGCCCGGTCAAGAGAACCTTGCGCACAAATACCTGCTGGCCCTCCGTGATGTGAAAGACCACGTCCACCCGCGTCCTATCGACGGGGTCGGGCGCCTGGCTCACCTCCACCTGCGGATGCTCAAAGCCCTGGCTCAGATAGCTTGTCGTCAGCGCATCCCGGTCCCCGGCCAGGTTCTGGGGCGAAAGCAACTGGCCCGCAACGGTATTCAGCATCGGAGTGAGGTCCTTCGTCTGCACGTGGTCGGCCCCTTCAATCGTCACCGTGCCTACCCGCATCTGCGGACCTTCCTCAATGTGATAAGTCACCGTCAGCGGCGCGGTCGTGTTCGCTCCCGGCGTATTGGACCCGGTCGCGGCGGAGTCTGTCGACCGTTTGGGCCGTCCGGCCGCATCCACCGTGCTCTTGTCTGCCACCACCGTCTCCGGTGTACTGGTTTCCGGCGTCACCTTGACGCTCGAGAACCCGTTGTTCTGATAAACCGCCTGCAGCGCGCTCAAGTCCGCCGACACCAGCGCCTGGCTGAATGCGCCGTGCCGGTCGGTGCTGTCGGCCGCATGCACGCTGAGCAAATCCTTCAGCGTCTGCTGGTTGAAGTAGTGGTTGCCCGCCACCATCACCTGCTGCACCCGCCGTCGCGGTCCCAGGCTCACGCTGAACACAATCTCCACCTGCCCGGCCCCGGCTCCCGGCTTAGCCGCCGCATTCGATCCCATCGCAACCGCCGCTCCGCTCGTCTGATCCCGGTGGTCTACCTTCACATCGAAGTACCCCAACCGCTGGTAGTAGTCGCGCACCCTTCGGTTGCCCTCGTTGAGCAGGTCCTCGTCCACCGTCCCCTCTTCGTAAATCGGGATCAGCCGCCGCACCTGTCCCTGGCCCAGACTCACTCCCTGCACCAGCACCTTGACCTGCGGCCCCTGGTTCGCGGAAAAAATGAAGTTCGTCCGCCGGTTTTTGGTGTCGTAGTCCTGCGACTCCAGCTTGATCTCGGGCTCCAGCCGTTGCAGGCTGCGATAGTGCTTCAGAATGCCGGAGAGCGCCCGATTCGCCACGTCGTGGTCCATCCGTGCGCCGGGTTTCAGGTGTGCGTACCGCCGGAACTCCTCCACGCTCATCCCCGGATCCCCTGTAATCTGCACCGTCCCAATCCGCGCCTGCGGCCCGCTCGCCACATGGAAGGCAATGTCCACCAGCTGCTCGGCAGGGTTGGGCGTCTGGACAAACGTGATCTTCGGCTCATGAAAGCCGTTATCCGCCAGCATCGTCCGCATCGCCTGCTCCGCGCGATCCAGCTTGGCCGCCGTGAAGCGGGTTCCCGCCGTGAGCTGGCTGGTCCGCCCTAGCTGCGAATTCATGGTCGCCCCGGTAGCCCCGTCCACGCTCACCGTCCCAATAAACGCGCGCGGCGTGCCCCCAAACACAAGCGCCACGCCGTCGTCGAGCGCCGCCGCCGTCACCTCGACCGTCTCAAAGAGTCCCGTCGCAAACACCTGCCTCAGGCTTTTCTGCAAATCCTCAGGGTTGAGCGGCGCCCCCTCCTGCTGGACCAAGTGCCCGGGGAGCGGTTCAAGCCGCTCAGCGGAAATGCCCTCGAACGAAATGCGCTTTACCATCCGACCCTGCCACCGGCTCACTGCATCCGCCTCAGACGCCGCGAGCGCATGCTCGGTTTGAGGTTCCTGCGGCGAAACCACCGCAGCCGCGGGAGTCTGCCCCCGGCCGTTCAAACTCCAGGCCAGCACCAGCAGCGCGACGGAGATCCCAATCCCCGATCGGCGCCCTCGCGTACAGGGCATCGAGGAGACCTGCAGGCCTCGCCCAGCTTCCCGTTTACCCCGCCACTCCCGTGAAGGCCTCAACTTCAAGATCACTCATCTCCAGGAAAACTTGTACGTTCAGACAACAGTTGCGGGCCCCGGAATTACCCGGGAGGCTCGCCTGTTGCGCCGCCCCGGCCGGTTCCCCTTATACTAACGAGCATACCTGCCATGTGCAGCACCCCGTGTTGCCATGTCAGCGCCAAGGAAACACATGCCCCAGTCGAGGTATCCAGCTCGCTCCCATAAGCCAGCGTCCCTTCCGCTCGACGGGGCCATCGCAACCTCAACCCCTGCTGCCCCTCCTCCGTCATTCCCCTCTCTCGCTGAGGACACTATTCTGGCCCGCGCCCAGGCGGGCGACCATCAGGCATTTGCCCAGCTCTACTCTTTGCACAAAAGACGCATCTATTCTTTATGTCTGCGAATGGTGGGAAACATCGCAGAGGCTGAAGACCTGACCCAGGAGGCATTCCTTCAGCTGCATCGCAAGATTGCAACCTTCCGGGGGGACTCGGCCTTTTCTACCTGGCTGCACCGGCTAGCCATCAATGTAGTTCTGATGCAGCTGCGCAAAAAGGGGCTATCCGTCATCTCCCTCGACGAGGCCATGGAACCGGCTCCGGAAGAAAGGCCTGGACGCAGTTTCGGTGCGCCCGACCTCACCCTCTCCGGCTCCATCGACCGCATGGCCCTGCAGAAAGCCATCGACGATCTGCCCGCAGGATACCGCCTGATCTTTGTTTTGCACGACATTGAAGGATACGAACACAACGAGATTGCCGCCATGCTTGAATGTTCCATTGGCAATAGCAAGTCCCAGTTACACAAGGCGCGGCTCAAACTCCGCTCCGCCTTGCGAATGCATCCTCAAGAGGAGGGCCGGCGATGAGCGAATTTGAAAGCAAATCGAACTGTGCGGCCTTCCAGGCCCAACTGCCTGACCTTGTCGGCTCCGGCGAAGATCTTGCCAACCATCCCCACCTCCAGAACTGCGAACTGTGCAGCTCCCTCCTCGCCGACCTCGAAACCATCGCCGAGGCCGCCCGCCAGCTCTTTCCCATCGAAGAGCCCCCAGATAACCTCTGGGAGCAGATTGAGTCCAGGATCAAAAGCGACAATCCCGCAGACGACTTCGCCCCGGGAAAACCTCTGCCCCGGCCCGCCTGACTCCCGCGCCCCCAGAATCAAGGAGGTAGCCCTCCCTCATCCCTCTGCCGCTCAATTACATCCCGCTCACTTGTCTGCCCGTTCCGCCGATACAACTCTCAATGGCCAACGTGGTTCTCAATGGAAAGCGTGGTATTGCGCCGCAACCGTGTCGCTGCTCGACCTCCTTCGCCTACCGGGAACCCGATCCGCGGCAAGGCCGTATCAGATTTGGACGCCGCAAAGGGCGGTGCAAGGCGGTCGTCCATCGGGGAACCGCCGCCAAAGCACAGATTGTTGAAACTTTTCAAAGTCTGCGCTGTCTAATGAAGGAAAGTTGATACGAGGACACTCAATGCAAAACCAGCCACCTGCCCCGCAGCCCGATAAGAGCAAAGCTTCCAAGAGCCCTGCCGGGGTGCGCAGAATCCCTCTCCTTCCCGTTCGGGACACCGTCCTGTTCCCCCATGCCGTGTTGCCTCTGACCGTCGGCAGGGAAAGCTCCATCCAGCTGATTGAGTCGCTTGGAGAAGAGCGCACCATCATAGTAGCCGCGCAGCTCGATGCCCGCCTCGACGCCCCCAAACCGGCCGACATGCATTCCGTGGGCACCCTGGCCACCGTCCACAAAGTTGTCCGCATGCCCAACCAGAGCCGCTTCGTCTTCACCGAAGGCGTCGAGCGCGTCCGCATCCTAAGCTACATCCAAACCGAGCCCTTTCTCATCGCGGAGGTCGAGACCCTGCAGGATGTTGCCCCTGAGGCCAGCTCCGGCATCGAAGCTCTGGTGCGCAACGTCATCGGCCAGTTCCAGCAGATTGTCTCCGAGTCGCAGACTCTTTCCGACGAACTGCGCACCATCGCCGCCAACATTGACGAGCCCAGCCGCCTGGTCGACTTTGTCGCCTCGTCCCTGCCGTTCCTCACCACCGACGACAAGCAGCAGCTGCTTGAGACCGCCAGCATCGAGGAGCGCCTGGAATTCCTCAACAAGCACCTCGCCAAAGAGATCGAAGTCCAGCAGCTGCGCACCAAGATCCAGTCCGAAGTTCAGGACCAGGTGCAGCAGTCGCAGCGCGACTACTACCTGCGCGAGCAGATGAAGGCCATCCAGAAGGAGCTTGGCGAGCAGGATGAGGGCCAGCGCGAAGTCGACGACCTGCGCAAGAAGATAGACGACGCCAACATGCCCGAGGACGTCAAGAAAGAGGCTCTTAAAGAGCTCTCCCGCCTCTCCCGGATGTCCCCCATGGCCGCCGACTACTCGCTCACCCGCAACTACATTGAGTGGCTGGCCGTGCTGCCCTGGAGCAAGAGCTCCGGCGAAAAAATCGACATCAACAAGGCCAAGGAGATCCTGGACGAGGACCACTACGAGCTCAAAAAGGTCAAGGATCGCATCCTCGACTACCTCAGCGTCCTCGAGCTCAAGCCCGACATGAAGGGGCCGATTCTCTGCTTTGTCGGGCCTCCCGGGGTGGGCAAAACCTCGCTTGGCCGTTCGATTGCCCGCTCCCTGGGTCGCAAATTCCAGCGCATATCCCTCGGCGGCATGCACGACGAGGCCGAAATCCGGGGCCATCGCCGGACTTATATTGGAGCTTTACCAGGTCAGATTATTCAAAGCATACGGCGGGCCGATTGCAACGACCCCGTCATCATGCTCGACGAAATCGACAAGCTGGGCCGCGACTTCCGTGGCGATCCCGCCTCGGCCCTGCTGGAAACCCTTGACCCGGAGCAGAACAACACGTTCCGCGACAACTACCTCGACGTCCAATTCGACCTGTCCAAGGTACTCTTCATCTGCACCGCCAACCAGCTCGATACGGTGCCTGCCCCGCTGCTCGACCGCATGGAGCTGATCTTCCTCCAGGGCTACAGCGAGGAGGAAAAAGTCCACATCGCCAAACGCTACCTGATCCCGCGCCAGATCAAGGAAAACGGCATCACCCCGGAACAGATCGAATTTCCGGAAGAGGCCGTGCGCTGGGTGGTCCGCCACTACACCCGCGAAGCCGGCGTGCGCAAGCTCGAGCAGGTTCTCGGCACGGTCTGCCGCAAGCAGGCTCGCCGCGTTGTGGAAGGCAAGACAGAGAAGCTCATCGTCACTCGCGAAATTCTCAAGGAGTTCCTCGGCGGAATCCAGGTGCGCGTGGAAACCGAAGTGTCCGAGCGCGTTAAGCGGCCCGGCGTGGCTGTCGGCCTGGCCTGGACGCCCGCCGGCGGCGACATCCTCTTCATCGAGGCCAACAAGATGAAGGGCAAGGGCGGCTTCACCATGACCGGCCAGATCGGCGAGGTGATGCAGGAATCCATGCAGGCCGCGCTTACCTGGGTCCGCTCCAACTCTGAAAGCCTGGGCCTGTCTGAGGACTTTACAAGGGAAATCGACCTGCACATCCACGTGCCGGCCGGCGCCATCCCCAAGGACGGTCCCTCCGCCGGAGTCACCATGGCCACCGTGCTCGCATCGCTGTTAACCGACATTCCGGTGCGCCCACTCACAGCCATGACCGGCGAAATCACGCTCAGCGGCAATGTCCTTCCTGTCGGCGGCATCAAGGAGAAGTTCCTGGCCGCGCGCCGGGCTGGAGTGACAACCATCATCCTGCCCGCTGACAACCGTCAGGACGTGGAAGAAGATCTCACGCCGGAGCTGACCGAAGGCGTCGCCATCCACTACGCCAAGCGTATCGAAGACGTGCTGGCAGTGGCTTTGCCATTATTGAATGCCCGCCACGACTCGAAGCCCGCCGAGCCCGAAATCGTGATCGGCGCGGTGGCCTGAGCACCTTCCGCCATTCATGTTGGGAATTGCGGATGTTTGGAATTGGACACGAAGCCGCCGCCGGATTTGACTCCGGCGGCCGTTTCGTGTGCGCTTGCAACCCGCCGGTGAGGTAGACTCCCTGGATACGGAGGAATCGATGCACATCATCGGCGTGTTAACCCTTGCACTTCTCTTGCCTGCGGTGTTCCTCGGCCCCGCGGCGCTTCCAGTTCAAGATGGCCACGAAGCCGATGAACAGGCGATCCGCGGAGTCATGGATGGCTTCATGGATGCATGGAACCACCACGACGCCAAGACATGGACCGCTTTGTTTTCAGAAGATGCGGAATTCACCAATGTGCGCGGAGTGGGCGCGAGCGGACGTAAAGACATTGAGGAATTCCACGCCCGGGTCTTTGCCACCATATTCAAGAACAGCCATCAGAAATACACCGCCATCAAGACCCGGTTCATCCGCCCGGATGTGGCGGAAGTGGATGTGCATTGGGAGATGACGGGGCCGACCGATCCAGCCGGAAATCCAGTTCCTTTGCGCCTGGGACTGTTGAACTTCGTGATGACCCGAAGCGAAATGGCCAGGACCGATGAAAAATGGCAGATCGTCGTCATGCACAACATGGACCTGCCCGGTCCCGCGCCAACTGCAAAGTGAGGGCTCTCTTGCCTGGCGAATCAGAGAATGTACTGCCGCAGGAACTTTGGCGAAGCGGACGTCCTTTGTCGCCTCCGCACTGAAGTAACGCCTCAACCCGCCGATAAAACTGGAAGAATCCAGTGCGCAAATGCGCGAGAAGCGGGGACCATGGCGACCTCACAAATAACTCCACACCAGATTATTCCGCTGCACCTTTCAGGAAACACGACCGACCAACAGAATCGCCTGTTGCAGCAGTACCTCGGCGATGCGGTTCAGGATGCCTATCAAACCGCAATTGAGCAGCTGGACCAGCAGAGCGCCCAGACGGTGCTTGACATGAATCGCAAGCTCAAGGCTGAAGTGGCCGAGCGCGTGGTCGAAATCATCCAGCGCCACACCGCAAGCGACAAATACAAAGACGAAGAGGTCAGCTCAAATCGCGTCTACCCGCCCACCTACCGGGTCCGCCCAATCGAGGCCCAGGTCACCGACCTGCGGAAGCTTTTCCCCAGCCTGGGCGCTTGCCAGGAAAAGCTCTCCCGCAAGCCCTTGCCCACGGGCGCTGAGGCGTGGTTTGCCGTCCCGCGCTGGCAGGCCTTGCTCCCACCTACAACGAGGCTGTCGAGATGATGATTGGAGTGCTGGCCACAAAGCGCAAGTTCTCCAACCGAATCCTCGGCAAGCTAACTGACAAATACCTCCGCCAGACTGAACGCTCAAAACTGGCAGAGAAGATCCTCGCAGAACAGCAGCAGGGCAATGACTTTCTAGTCGTTGGCGCACAGGCCGGTTTGCTCCATCGCGGCTCGTCCGCCCGGCGCACCCGCGTCGCCATGGCGGGCAACGAGTTTGGCCTGGGCGTCTTTGCCATCGGCTGCCTGCTGCTCACCCATCCTGAGCGCCTCTCAACCGGGGACACCCTCATGATCGATTGCAGCGGCGACGAGTACTCGGTCCGCGCCGACTATACCTTCGACCGCGTGCCACTGTTCGACTACGACATGGCCGGCATCGAGTTCAGCATCTTCTACGAAGACCGCGCCCGCAACCTCTGGGGAACTCCCACCGGCTTCCTCTACAAAATGGTCTAACGCTCAATCAGCCCGAAATCTGGGTGCCCCCGGTCTCGTATATGAGACCGGGGATCGAATGCCATTGGCGCGCAAGCGCCGTCTGCACACCGCAGCCACTCCTGCTGCGTCTAACCACCAGGCGGTATTCTTTAAAGCGTGATCCAGGTGCGAGTTCTCTCCTTCGGCGTGTTAAAAGACCAGCTCGGCGCAGCGTCCACCGTGGACCTGCCCCACGGCTCGACGGTTGCAACCCTGCTCGACCATCTGCGTGCTCAAGCCTCCACGCCTGCCCTCCAGGGCATCGCCGTCAGCGTCAACGCCGAATACTCGACCTCCGCCCATATACTCGTCGACGGCGATGAAGTCGGCCTGCTGCCTCCCGTTTCCGGGGGCTCTTCTCCTCAAACCGGCACGGCACTCACTCGCGAGCCCATCCCCGCCGAGCAACTCGTTGCCGCCGCCAAGCAAGGCGAAGACGGCGCACTTGTCGTCTTCGACGGCATCGTTCGCAACAACACCCGCGGCCGCCAAACCCTCTACCTCGACTACGAAGCCTACGAAGAGATGGCAGACAAGCAAATCCGCGAACTTGCCGCCGAAGCCTGTGCAAAATTCGCCGTCCGCCACGTCACCATCGTCCACCGCCTCGGCCGCCTCCAGGTCGGCGAAACCAGCGTCCTCATCGTCGTCGCCTCTGCCCACCGGGCTGCAGCTTATGAGGCCAGCCGGTGGCTCATCGACACCCTCAAAAAGACCGTCCCCATCTGGAAGAAAGAAACCTTCGCCGACGGCGCAGTCTGGGCCGATGGCGAGCCATTTCCCGCCAAACTGTCAATCCAACCGGAGGCTTCAGCATGAACCTCCGCTCCTCCGCCCTCGCCTTTCTGGTCTTGGGTCCGCTCCATGCAATGGCTCCGCCGCAAGCAATGCCCCAGGACGTAACCCTCCATGTCGACGTGAGACTCGTCAACGTCTTCGTCAACGTCACCGACCACAATGGCGCCATCGTCGGCGGCCTCTCCCGCGAAGATTTCAAGGTCACGGAAGACGCCCGCCCCCAGGAAATCGCCGTCTTCGAGCGCCAATCCGAGTTGCCCCTCAACCTCACCCTGGCCATCGATACCAGCGGCAGCGTCCGCAAAGACCTCACCGAAGAAGCCGACGCCTCCCGCCGCTTCGTGCATGCCATTCTGCGCCCTCAAGATCAGATGAGCCTGCTCCAGTTCGCCACCGATGTCCGCGAATTGACGCCCTTCACCAACAAGGAATCACAAATCGATCGCGGCCTCGGCCAGCTGAAATCCGACTTCGCCACTGCGCTCTACGACACAATCGTCCTCGGCTCCGAGCGCCTCAGTCCAAAACAGGGTCGCAAGGTCATGGTCATCGTCTCCGACGGCGAAGACACCGCCAAGAGCAGCACCTACGCCGACGCCCTCGAAGCCTCCCTGCGTCACGACGTCATGATCTACTCCATCATCGACGTCCCCATCGCCACCAGCGCCGGACGCTCCCTGGGCGGCGAGCACGCCCTCATCACCCTGGCCGAGCAGACCGGCGGCAAAAGCTTCTACGTTGACAGCGGCGGCCTCGACAAGGCCTTCGCCCAGGTCAGCGACGACCTCCGCACCCAATACCTCATCGGCTATTACCCCCACAACCAGGAACCGGGCCGCGTCTTCCACCGCATCGAGGTCACAGTCCCCAGAGCCTCCGCGAAGGACTTCAACATCCGCCACAAAACCGGCTACTACGGCGACAGCCCCGCCACCAGAAACTGAGCCCCAACTAGCACGACAGCTCTCTCGAATCTAAAATCTCCAAAAATAATGTCTTCCTGAGCGACCAGAGCATCCCAAAGGGAGTCGAAGGACCAGCCGCTCCTGGTGAAGACCCCTCGAACCCTTGGTGTTTGAATGGGTCGAGGGGTCTTCACACCATTCAGGAAAAGCCGCGCGCGAACTCCGCAAGCGCTTCGAGGCCCACGCTCCACTCGGAAATCGCCAAACCTTCCTCCGTGATCTTTTCTCGGTCGCTCACGTATGAAAATGCTTCCTCTAGTCGAAACGGCCCTTTCAATTGGTCGAAGAACAGTATCTGCTCCTGGAAGTAAACAGTGTCTTCAATTCTGTACATTTTCCACCACCAAAGCCGACCTGCCTCAGGCCCGCAGTATTCGGTGATCAGGCCAGCCCGGTCACACCCATCCAGCAAAACGCGAATTGCTTGCCCCCATTGGTCCTCGTATTCCTTCATACTCCAGCAATAAAGGCTAGACACAAAGTTTTCGTACCAGTCGCCAATCACCAAGCGGCCAATAGCGGCCTCGGTTGGATCATCCGGATTTTCCGGATCTTCCTTGGACGGAGGCCCATCGAGAAACGAGATGGAGAATGCCATACGACAATTCTCCACCCTAGCGGTCAAAAGTCGAGCGTGACCGCCGCAATCTCGTCGCGGGTAACTGCATTTCCATTCCCGCGTTACCATCGTTGATGAACGCCCTCAAACATCAAGGAGGAACCCCATGATCTTCGGCGCCGATGTCATCCTTTACAGCGAGGATTCCGAGGCCGACCGCATCTTCCTCCGCGATATACTCGGCTTCTCGTCCTTAGACGCCGGCCATGGCTGGCTCATCTTCGCGCTGCCGCCCGCCGAAGCAGCCGTGCATCCCGCCCAGGAAAACGGCCGCCACGAGCTTTACCTCATGTGCGACAACCTGCAAGCCGAAATCGCGGCTCTCGCCGCAAAGGGCGTCGCCTGTTCCGAGGTTCACAAAGAAAGATGGGGCTCCATCACCTGGCTCCAGCTTCCCGGTGGGGGCGAACTTGGCCTCTACCAGCCCAACCACCCCATCGCATTCCAACTCAATCCAAGGTGAATCCCAGCAGCATGGACACGACACCCGCTCACGCCGCCGCCAAGGCAGTCGACTTCCAGTCCAGCGTAATCACCGTGATATCGTCCTCCTGCCCATGCCGTTGCGCTTGCGAAGCGATCTCCTCCGCCGCCAGCCGGCTGATGGCCGTGGTGCGATCGAATCCGAAAAGCTCACCGCTGTCTGACCGCGCCTCAATCACTCCGTCCGAAAGGAGCGTCAGACGCGCCGTCCGCGGCAGCAGGAATGTGCTCTGGCTATACTCTGAGTTTGCCAGAATGCCCAACGGCAGGCCGGCCTCCAGCGGCAGCTCTTCGCCATCAAGGTATGGCGCAAGGTGTCCCGCATTGGCCACCTGGATTTCCCCGTGCCCGGTGAAGACCATGCACAGGCAGGTTACGAAGCCGGAGTTATCTGTGCGCAGCAGCGCGGTGTTGAGCCGGTTGAGTACCGCGGCCGGCGTCAGCAGTTCATCGGCCAGCGAGCGCAGAGCCCCCACCGCAACTGCGCCGAACATTGCTGCCTGCAGCCCCTTGCCGCTCACATCGCCAATGGCCACCAGAGTCGAGCCGTCGCGCCGGGGCAGAATCTGGCAGAAATCGCCGCCCACTTCCTCCGCTGCATGGTAGGCAATCTCCGCCGTCAGCCCGCCCAGCGCTGGAATGTCCACCGGAACCAGCCGGTTCTGGATATCGTGCGCTGCCTGCAGCGCCGCCGATAGCCGTTGCTGATCCCGGCTGGTCCGTGCAAACCGATACACCAGCACTGACAGCATGCCAAGCAGGAACACAAGGTAGGCAACGTCTGTAAGAGTAACCCTGAACGGCTCGCGCAGAAAAACGATTCTTGATGGCAAAAGTCGCGTCGCCCATGGGTGGTTCAGGTCGCGCAGCACATCGGCCGCGTTATTCATGAGGTGTTCTACTTCATTCACAGCGAAGGGAAAGAAAAGCAACTTGCCGTCAACGTTGCCAGACCGCCAGCCGCGAATCAGATACCAGCCCAGAACGATGCCGTTCCCAGCCACGCAAACGCAGTACCCAATGTCGCCGTTCCTCAGCGAGACTGTCCCCAGGAGAACCAGGATGATCGAGAGTTCGGCCAAAACATCAAGCCCCACCGGCAAAAGAACCGGCATCAAACTGCGCGGATTCAGTGCTTCCACCACAAAAAATGAAAATGCCACTCCCGCCAGCAGGTCTAATGCGATCGTCAGGAAAGTAGATGGAAAGAAGCTCCACGCCTGGTGTTCGGCCAGCAGTTCGAAAACCATGAACAGCGTCTCCTGCGCGAGGTAAACGCCGAACCAAAGGTAATAACGCTCTCGCGTCAGGCAGAAAAGCAGAAACGCGGCGGAACCAATGATGATGCGCAGAATACCAAAGGTGTAGTCACCTCCGGCATCCTCCAAGAGCTCCGCCTTCTTTCCAGTGTCGAACTGGTCCAGAACCGCCGCCGGTTCGCCAGCATACGCATCGCCATCCAGAACACTGGCGCGCGTGCCGGCAATGGTCGGGTCCTGCCAAACCCGCAACGCCACAGTAACCTGCTTGGCGGTCGCGCCCGCATTCACCGGCAGCGTGAACACGCGGTCAGCCCCAATCACATTGTGCGCCGGCCCTGGCGGCAGCGTTCCCACTTGGCTCACTAGTTTGCCGTCACAGAAGAGCTGGTAGCTCTTGTGAATCGTTGGCAGCTTCAGCACCAGCGACTCCGTTTGTGCCGGCGCCAGCAGATGAAACCGGAACCACGCAAATTCGGTGTTCCTGGGGTAGCCCTGCGTCTCCCAGTCATTGGTCGGCTGCAGTGTCGGCCAACTCGAATCGTCCAGGTCCGCTCCCGCCCAGCGAGCATCGTCTCCCAGGTGGAACCGCCATGCAGAATCGACCATCGTGATCGGAATCCGCTGGGCATCGAGGTCAAACACCTGCCCGCCCGCCAGCGGAGCGAGCGGGCCCGAGAGAACCGCCAAAGCAAGCAAGGCAAACAGTCCGGATTTACGGACAAGGGTCGTAAAAAGAATTTGGAACGGGGAAGTGCAGGTCGGCATGCCGATCTCCTTCTGCAAACGAATTGTAGTTGGGAAGGGAAGGCCGCGATAGGTAATTGCGTTTCTCGTTCCTGTGCCGGGCCGCGCGGATCGGCTCTTACAAAGTTGCGTCCACAGGTCGTTCCTGCTCCGTCGCACTCGCCAGCGCCAGAATCGCCCCGCCAAACAGCAGCGTATCCGCGAAGTAGTTGATCCCCTCAATCTCCACCCCGATACTCGGGTCTCCCAGCGCAGCCACCAGGATCGGCCCATAGACCGCTAGCACCAGCAGCACAACCCACCCACCCAGAATCGTCGCCGCCATCTGAGTCTTCTTCGCCGCCAGAATCAGCGCCCCGCATGCCACAAGAACCGCCGCTGTCAGATACCCAAAAACCAGTCGTCCAGGAATCCAATCCGGCATCAGCTTTTCCAGCGGAACTCCGGGGCAAGCCAGCGGATGCAAAAAATGCTCAACCCCATAAAACACCGCCGCAACCCCGATCACCACGCGCCCCACCCTATACGCGATACCCCATACCCCGTCTCGCTTTCCCGCGTCTGCCGCAAGCAGCCAGCCTCCGCATGCAAATGCCAACTCGCGGACGACAAACGTCCATCCAAACCGGTCCCCCGGATTGGCCACGGCCCCCGGCACATCCGACATCACCGCAAAAAGAAACAGCATGATGCCGAACAGCAACCCCGACCAGCGCACCTGGATCCTCGTGGCAAAGCTCAGTGCCGCTGCGATCAATGCGAATCCCACCAGGTACGCCCAAAACGCCTTCCAGGGCATATACTCGGGCACTGCCGGCAGCACCATTCCAACATCCGCCAGATGCAGCGCGCCAAACACCGCCAGCGGAACCGCGAAGCACAAGTTTGTCTGCGACACTGCTTTGCCCAGACCGCGTAAGCGTGCAAATTCGGCCCTCGAAGTCCAGAGCGCAACAAGGAAAACGACGACCCCTGTGCCGCACATTGACAAAACGGTGCGGGAAATTCCAAACCACAGTGCGGAAGTTGTTGGCTGCATCGGCAATCCAGTCTTAAGCTTGCATCTTCTTGCCTGGAGCAGGTTTTTCCAATGGATATAGCTCCAGATTGTACATCGAACCGAACTCATACTGATTGCAGCTCAACGGCCAAGTCCTTCGCTTCGCCTCAATTCGATTTTCTTCCCATGCTGCTTTCTCCATGCACTCTGCATCTAAAATGGCATCATGACCTCACCTCTTTCCGCGCGCCGCCGCTCCAAGGCGCCTCCGCCCGGCGAAACCGGCCAGGAAGCGCTCTATCTCCGCTCTCTCAGCGATCGCCAGGTCGACGTCACCGTCAAGCTGCGCGATGGAGAAACCGTCCGCGGCTGGATCGAATACTTCGACGACACCATGCTGCGCCTCACCCGCGAGGGCAAGCCAAACCTCTTCATCTACAAGCACCAGATCCGCAGCATCGCTGAAACTAGCCGCCGCCGCGACCCGCGCACCAATGGTCAGTCCGCCGTTGTTTCTGCTCCCAATGGAGCCGCCTCTTGATCGCCGCGGAGCCGCAGAACCTGCGCTGGGTTCCCAAAGCCTCAGCCATCGCCCGCGAGGCCGGTGCCTCCTTGCGCCAGTTCTTCTCTCAAGGCGTAGTCACCGAGTACAAAGGCGACGTCGACCTGGTCACCATTGCCGACCGCACCTCTGAAAAACTGATTCGCGAGCGCCTCGGCGAAGTATTTCCTGACCACGGTGTATACGGCGAAGAGGGCACCCGCGACCGCATGGAAGGCGAGTTCCGATGGTACGTCGACCCCCTAGACGGCACAACCAACTTCGCCCACAACTTTCCCCAGTTCTGCGTCTCAATGGGCCTCGAACACCGTTTGCCTGGCACCGCGCCGGACAAAGACGGCGCCATCGTAGCCGCCGTCATTTACGACCCCATGCGCGACGAACTGTACACCGCCGAGAGCGGCCGCGGCGCATGGCTCAACGGCCGCTCCATCCACGTTTCGCGCATCCCCGTGCTGGCCGAGTCGCTCGTCTCCACAGGCTTTCCCAGTCGCAAGCGCCACGACAGCCCCAACGTGCACTTCTATCACGAATTCACCCTGCGCTCCCACGGTGTCCGCCGCGCCGGTTCCGCCGCGCTCGACCTCGCCTTCGTAGCCAGCGGGCGCCTTGAAGCTTTCTGGGAGTTCAACCTGAATCCCTGGGACACCGCAGCCGGCATCCTCCTGGTCGAAGAAGCCGGCGGCCGCGTCGGTGACTTCGCCGGTGGCCCGTTTCAGCTCAACAGCCGCGAAGTCCTCGCCTCCAATGGCCTGATCCACGAGGAGTTGGTTGTCCTTTTCAAAGACATGTTTGCCGGCCGCAACCTCACGCCCATCCCTACACCGCAAGAGTTCGCCCAACAGCGCGCCGAGCGCGCCGCTATTGCCCGCTAACCGCTTTGCCATAAAGCAAAAAGCCTCGCGCCGCACAGCCAATGCGCGGCGCGAGGCCTTTCTTGCTGCTTACTGCGCCGTGTAAGTGTAGTCCTGATATACGTGCGTGCCGTTGTAGTCGGTGTAGATCCGGGCGTAGACCGTTCCCCCGGTCACCGGCATGTTCTTGACCGTCACTGACGTGGTGCCAGTGGAGTATTCCCCCGAGTTCAGCAGGTTCATTGACCCCACCCCTGTCGTTCCCAGGTGCAGGAAGTATCCCTTCACGTTGCTGCCTGTTGCAGTCGACCAGCCGAACGTCACAGTCGCCCCGGCCAGAGTGGTGCTCGGTGTCGGAGTGGTCAACGCCGCCTGCTTCGCTGCCGTAAAGGTGTAGTCCTTGTAAAGGTGAGTTCCGTTGTAATCGGTGAATATCCGCGCGTAGATCGTCCCGCCTGCAAGCGGCAGGTTATTCAGCGTCACCGATGTGGTGCTGGTCGGATACTCCACCGAGTTCAAAATGTTTTCAGATCCCACCCCGGTCGTTCCCAGATGCAGGAAATATCCCTTCACGTTGCTCCCCGTCGCTGCCGACCAGGTAAACGCAACACTTGGCCCCGCCAGCGTGCTGCCCTGCACCGGTGCCGTCAGCGCCGCCTGTGTGGATGCAGTTAAGGTGTAGTCCTGGTAAAGGTGAGTCCCGTTATAGTCTGTGAATACTCTCGCATAGATCGTCCCGCCGGCCACCGGCAGGTTATTCACCGCCACCGATGTCGTACTGGTCGGGTACTCCGCCGAATTCAAAATGTTCTCGGACCCCACCCCGGTAGTTCCCAGGTGCAGGAAGTATCCCTTCACGCTGCTCCCCGTCGCTGCCGACCAGACAAACATCCCACTCGGTCCAGCCAACGTTGCGCCCTGAACTGGAGCCGTCAATGCCGCCTGCTTCGACGCCATAAAGGTGTAATCCACGTACACGTGCGTTCCGTTGTAGTCCGTGAACAGACGCGCATAAATCGTCTCCCCATTCACCGGCAGGCTGTTGATCGTCACAGATGTGGTGCTGGCAGAATATTCCGCTGGGTTGAGCAGGTTCAGAGATCCCGGTCCCGTCGTTCCCAGATGCAGGAAGTACCCGTTCGCGCCTGATGCTGCCGCCCAGGTAAACGTCACGCTTGGCCCCGCAAACGTACTCCCCTGCGTTGGAGAAGTCAGCGTTGTTGGCGTATTGCCTGACGAGGTTAAGGTCACCGTCACGATGCTCGAGGTTGAGGAAGGATAGGTCCCGCTGCCGGAGAAGACCGCCGCAATCGAGTTTGCTCCCGACACCAGCGACGTTCCGGCAACGTTCAGCGTGCAACCGCCTGAACTCAGCGTGCAACTCCCCAGCGTCTTCGTCCCGACCTTGAATGTTACAGTGCCGGTCACTGCCGGTGGCGTATCCACATAATTTGCCGGAGCCCCACCCGTCACCGTCCCCGTCAGTGTCGTCGACTGGCTCGATGTAATCGAAGTGGCCGAAGCCTTCAGAGCAGTGCTGCTGGTAAACGCCGTATCCCATTTCGTGATCAGGTTGGAGATATTCAGCGTGCCTAAACCAGTCACCTGGTCAAACCCCGGCGCGGAATCAAAAGCATCCGTCAGCGAACTTGCGCCCGTCGTCGACAACATGCCGTAGCCGTAGGTGTACCCATCCACGGTGTCTACATAGCAGTCTGTCGTACCTTGCTGGCAAGGCACGTCGTTGTTGCTTGTCGTCACGTCGTTGAAGATGCAGGCCGCCGCGGGAAGGCCCGTCGTTATTCCGGCATTCGCTGTCTGCCCGTTGGAGTAGCACGCGGTTGCTGTTGCCGGATTCGCGTACTGCGCCTTGGCCAGTGCATAGAGTGTTGGATTCAGCAGGCCCTGCCGTGAGCCTGTTACATCCACAAGCAATCCGGCCGCTCCCGCCAGGTACGGCGCCACAAACGACGTTCCCCCCGCTGCGCCATAGTTGCTCGACGAAGTGCAGTCGTAACTGCCCCCGTAATTTGGGTTCGAGTCACAAAAAAGAAGCGCATGTTGCCAGGCCCCGTTGGACGCAAATCCTGAAATGTCCGGCTGCGAGTGATACGCATTCGAATAGCCCGATGTCCCGGTCTGCCACGCCGGCACCGTGTAGTGTGTGCTGATGCCGCCAGAACCCGCAACGATAGTCCCGTCACTGAAGAAATCCAGCGCTCCGCAGTAGTCGATCGGCGTGTAGCTGTTGGATGCGGCAGTAATGCTGCTCGCGCAGCTGTCGTTCCACGCAGTCTCCGGAACATAGCCCAGCGCGTCCGAGCCATTGGCGGAGTTGGTCGCGCCCCAGTAGGTGCTCTGCGCAGGACCGCCCGCACCGGCATCATAAACGTCTGAGAAGTCCGTTCCGCCTGCCACCGTCACCAGCGGGGATCCAAAGGCGCTGACGTTGATTCCGCTGGTTGCCGTCCCCGAGGTGTTCTGGTCCGCCACGTCCGAGCCGGAGTCGCCCGAGGAAATGAAGATGCTCTGCCCCTGCGCTGCGGCCTGCGCCTCCAGACCGTCCAGGAACGTGTAGGTTGGATCGTTTGACAGAAGATAGAGCTCGCTTTCTCCGTAGCTCAAGCTCATTGCGTCTGACAGGTTGTTGTCGATCAGCGCCGCCATCGACGAGAATATCCCGTTATCGGTTGTTTGATCGCACGACATGAACACCAGGTTCGCCGAAGGTGCTGTTGCATTGATCCAATCAGCATCCAGCGACGCTTCAACATCTTCGCCGTTGCCGTTCGGGTCGATTCCAGGCGCGGTGCACGTGACCGTTCCGTACCCGTGATAGACATGCATGTTCAGCGTCCCATGAACGCCTAACAGGGTGCGAAAGGTCACTACATCGCCTCCAGTGGCAACGCCCGTCCCAGAGGTGACTGTGCCGAATTCAATATCGCTCTCTTCAATCACCGCCACCGTCGCCGTCGAGCCATAGTGACCGCCGGTGAAGATCGGATTGACGTTGTAGATGGTGTACAAATCTCCTGGAGCTATCAGGTAATCGCCATAACCATCGCTATAGCCCGGCCTGGCTACGTTCGCAGCCGCGGGATTCACCTGCTTGTAGCGATGCGTCTCCCTGTCGAGCGCCATCGTGCGAGGTGCCGTGTGGTGCATGCGCGGCGGCATCTTGTTCAGACCCATCACGCCCGCCACAACCGGAGCCAGCGCCGCTGGAATCTGCGGATCAAGGGCATTTGCCGCGAACCTGCCGTTGGGCATGTTCCAGTAATGCATCTCCGTGTGGAAAGCCTCCCGGATCTGTCCCGCCGTTCCCGCGAAGTCGATCATGCTCCCATTGTTCAACACGCTCCGTACCTGCAGGCCATGCGAGCCAAGCCAGTTCGTCAGTTTTGCAATGTCGTCCGGATGCGCCCCGAACCGCGCGCCAAATTGCTGCGGCGTCAGCCACTTGTGGTACTCCGGCGCAGTCCGCTCCTGCTGCCGCGCAATCAGGTTCTCCAAATCGGCCTGCTGCCCCTCCGTCCGCTGCAGCACCAGGTAAAGATGCATCGGCATCGAGTCTTCCACCGGACCCAGATCCCGGTCTCGCGTCAACGCCTTCCGCACTGTGCCCCTGAGGGTCACCAGGTCGCGCTCGTCAATCGGAATCAGCAGCCGCGCGGGCGCCGCGCTCTTCACTTTGCTCCCTTGCGCCATAGCCAACGATGCGCCAGTTGGCAGCAATCCGGCCAGAACAACAACAGATACACCGATGCGAACCGCAACACATCCGCGGAGTTTGCTCAGATCAGAGAACATTTCAAAACCTCAATTCGCCAGATACTGTTGGAAGTGGAAGCTCAGCGGCACGCCCATATGTGACCTGCCAACCACTCGATACCGGATATGCTGCGTTTCAGACGAAGCGGAAAGGAATCACTTGCAATATAAGCCATGAACCCGCACGCTTTGCCTCGCGCGGCCAACGATTCAAAGGACTTGAACATAACAATTGCATCTTGAACAACTGAGCGTAGCCGCAACTCATTCTCACCGTCAACAAACAAAAGTGGGATGCGACTATCGAAGGTAATTCAACCGTGTAACACAGAAGTTGGACGGCCCGCCCAAGGCCCTGGCGTTGCTGGGATGCTCACTCCCGCCCCTCAACCCGAACCGGCAAAATATTCCCCGGCACGTAACTCGGCCCGACAGCTTTCCATTCCACTTGGAACCTCCCCGAATACCCAAACAGCCTTCCCCAGGTCCGATTCGACGCGTTCACTTCGATCCGATAGCACTGCTCCCTGTCGTCGTACCATTCGCAAACATCGGCAACCCCTGAGAAAAATAAGGGGAAGGGAAATGCCGCCGGTCCCTCGTAGAACCGTTGCGCGCCCGACCGCAGCCGCAGTCCGCCATTCGGGTCGACGCTCAGTTCAATATCCACGGCCAGATGCTGGTGCGTTCCCAGGTAGTCCACAATGCATCCGCGCTCTTCGCTATAGATCATGTAGGCGTCGAATCTGCGCACCTTGGCCGTTGAGAAGGTCCGCACCCACGTCACTGTTTCCCGGCCCAGTGGATCGCGGTACGCGTAGTTTTGAATGGTGAAGGGAACATCGCGCCCTTGCTCCGGGAACATGATGCTCCGCCACGTTCCGATATAGAGAAAAGGCAGCGTATAAGGCGCGCCATGCCATAGGCGGTCCATGATTCCCGTGCCCACTGCCGCCACTCCCGTCTCTGAAGTCAACGAAAATCGCCGCTGAATCTGCGGATGCAGTTTAGCAAAATCTGATCCAAGCACTCGCTGATAGATCGAGTTCATGCGTCCTCCCTCGGCGCACTGCGCAGGCACATCCGCGACGAGGGTAGATTCCTCCCGGCAATCCACCCCACAATCGAAAGCGCGATCACCGCAAGATTCAGTGTCACCGGGTTAAACGCTGCCTGAATGTAGTGCGGAGAGTTGATCGCCACTCCCAAAAGTGCGATCACCATGAGCGCGATGTTCGCGACAAATACCGATCTCCAGCGCCACGCAAGCAGAACGAAAATCCCCACCAGAATTTCAATTCCGCCAATCCATGGCAGCAGTTCAAGCGCGACTCCCGCCTGCGCCAGCATGGCCTGCTCATCGGCATGCCGGTAGATCAGCTTGGGAACCAGGCCGTGCCAAATCCAGATCGCCGCAATCGACAGCCTGCCGTTGCGTGGATCATCCAAAGCGCGAGCGATGCTTCCGGAGTCTGACCATCCTCGGCCCACAGGCGCATCCGGTCAAAGCTCCACGCCGTAGCCCACCCCATCAGCGGCCGGAAAACCAGCCGATCCGCCAACCGCCCCGCAAATCCGAAGCGCACCGAGTAGTCGTACCAGGTCAAAAATCGCAACGCACTTGGAGTGGGGATGTACCGCCAGTATCCAGCCCCCTCCCGGATCAGGGATTTCGGATCAGCGGACGCAAATTTGAGCGCGGATGTAGTGTCCCCGCTTTCCGCGGCACGTTCGCCTACGCTCTCACCCGTGCCCCGAATGGAAAGGCCGAAACCGATCCTCGTCTCGTAAAGGAACCGCTGTGGCTCCGTCAGAATCGGCCGCGGGAGATATTCGATCCTGCTGAACCGCAAATCCCATCGCTGATGCAGAGCCGGATCCTGCGTCAGCCGCCAAACCTCCTCGAGGTCAGCACCAATCCTTGTTTCCACGTAGATTCCCGGCGAGCCATTCACGGCATGAGAATAGCAGAGGTCGCCAGCGGCACTCGTCCAGCGCATTCAAGGGATGATCCCCTTGATTCCCGCATCGCAAAACTTCCCCCCAACACCCCAAGTCAGCACTCGGCCTCCTGTGCTACTATCAGCGTCGAGAGTCAGTCTCCCTGGAGAATCCAGTCATGGCATACATCATCGCAGAACCCTGTATCGGCACCAAGGACACCGCCTGTGTGGACGCCTGTCCCGTCGATTGCATCCACCCCAAGAAGGACGAGGACGGCCACGGCGAAGCCGACCAGCTCTTCATCGATCCCGTCGAGTGCATCGACTGCGGCGCCTGTGTCCCCGCCTGCCCGGTTTCCGCAATCTTCGCCCAGGACGACCTGCCCGAGAAGTGGGCCCACTTTACCGAGAAGAACGCAGCTCACTTCGGCCGCTAAGCTCCACCTTCTCCTCGAAGCCAATCTCTGACAGCGCGCGCATTCCGTTCGACGGAATGCGCGTTCCTGTCTGCGGAACGCCGCGGCGCAAACGCAAAATCACCCGGCTCCCGGCATCAATTCCAGAAGTGGGTCAAATTTTCAGGGTGTCTCGATCTGGCGATATCCGCTACTGCAGTGTTTCGTCCATCACAATAAAGCGGGGTTCTTCTGCGCTGGACAAGGGATCCACTTGCGGGACCCACCCTCTCGGTTCGGCAATCGAATCGCTCATTGGAACCGCGCCAGGGGTGATGGCAAAGCGTCCATTTTCGAGTTCAACAAACTCGACGCTGTCGCCGGTCCTTAGTCCAAGCTGTTTACGCACATTGGGGGGAAGTGTAATGCGGCCATTGAAAGTGACCATTGCGGAGGGCATTTGGTACCTCTGCATAGATTCTAAACCTTGAATCGCACGGCGCCGTCCTGAAAATTTGCACAGCCCGCCCTGATTTTCACTTCCTGGGCCGCCATCACTGGGCACTGGGCGCAAATGCGAAGATAAGATACGCATGAGCGTCCTCACCTCAGAAGCCGTGGTTTTACGCACCTGGCCGGTGCATGAGGCCGACCTCATCGTCAGCTTTTTCACCCGTGATTTTGGCCGCATCAAAGGCATCGCCAAGTCCGCACTCAAGAGCCGCAAGCGCTTTGGCGGCGCGCTCGAACCCATGACCGTCGCCCGCGCCTGGTTCGCTGAAAAGCCCCGCCAGGAACTCGTCCGCCTCGACCAGTTGGAGATCGTCCGCTCTCCACTTTCCGCCCCAATCGACCACGCCCGCATCGCCGTCCTCAGCTTTTACGCCGAAGTCCTCGACGAAATCCTCCCCGAGCACGACCCCCAGGAAACCGTCTTCCGCCTCCTCCTCGCCGTCCTCGACCACACCACCGCCCAGCCCCCCCCCCCCCCCCCCCAGACCCCCAACCCAGGCCCCCCAACCCCAGACCCTGCTTTCAAGGGTCCCTGGATGGCCCTCACCTACTTCTCCCTGTGGATGACCCGCCTCATGGGCCTGCTCCCCGACATCGCCCACTGCACCGCCTGCGGCGAGCCATTGCATGCTCACGAAGTCTGGTACCACCCCTCCACTGACGGCCTCTATTGCCCCATCCATCGCACCGCCAGCGCCAGCGCCCTCTCCGCCGACTCCTGGCAACTGGCCCAGCGCATGCTCCGCGCCCCCGCCTCCGCTTTCGCCGCCGAACCCTTCCCCCGCCGCCGCGCCCAGGACCTCAGACGGTTCACTCTCCAGTCCCTGGAGCGCCACATCGAACGCCGCCTCCGCACCGCCGAAGTCCTGGCCCGGCTATGAATGTGGTGGGCGCGTGTCAAACGCCGAGTTAGGTGCCAACAGATCTGTCTTGCACTGATTTACGAAAGGGTGCATACTTTGAATATGCGCACCAACGTCAACATCGCCGACGACGCCCGCGAATTCGCCCAGGTCTATGCCAACGCCAACGGCATCTCCCTCGGAGACGCCATCACCCAGTTGATTCGCAAGTCCACGGACGCAGCACGAGCGGACGCAGGCCCCTCAAAGTTCGGTCGAACCGCTTCCGGGTTTCCGACGTTGCCGCGGAAGGGCCGCGTAATCACCACGGAAATGGTGCTGAAGGCTCAGCACGACGACTTTGTCTAATCCAGCATATCTGCCGGACGTCAACCTTCTCGTCGCATTGAGCGATCCAGAACACGGCGCCCATTCCAAAGTGGCCGCGTGGCACCAGTCGATTGGTACTGCCACCTTCCTTTTGTGCCCGATTACTGAGGCTGGTTTCGTGCGGCTGATGGCCACTCCCGCTGTCGGCGGAGAATCGATCAGTACCGCGCTCCTGCTACTGAAGCAGGTAACTGCACTCCCCAATGTTGGCCACCTGGCCGTGGCTCCAAATTTGCTCGAGCTCATTCGTCCGATCGCATCCCGCCTGCAAGGCTACCGCCAGGTCACCGATGCGCTGCTGCTCGGCCTGGCAATCAAGAACAATGCCGCCCTGGTGACGCTCGACCGCGGCTTAGAGTCGCTCGCTGGTCCACAACACAAGGCAAACCTGCTCGTACTGTGGTGAAATGCGAATGTCTTGATGCTTGCAGCACCTCAACAAACCTTTCTATGATTGATTCACCATAGCCTTGGAGATTTAGCCCAACTTCCGCAGCTGAAGGCATGACCAAATTATTTTTCGTCTGATTTGAGCACGATGTTTGAGACATCGGCAAAAAAGTCGTTTGTATTCGAGGTGCCATGCCGTGTCTGAGAACACGTCGCTGT
>Ga0302319_10003320_pt1 | contig 33841 bp, 46 predicted proteins | sample Bog_T0_2_FD_203319 | JGI IMG/M metagenome (GOLD analysis project Ga0302319, IMG submission 203319) | Peat permafrost microbial communities from Stordalen Mire near Abisko, Sweden - Bog_T0_2 | ecosystem: Environmental > Terrestrial > Soil > Wetlands > Peat | place: Sweden: Abisko, Stordalen Mire... | reverse complement strand
GGGACCTTCTGGTGCCCCTTCTCCTTTCGGAGGGGCGGGACAAGGGGGTTCTCCTGCTCAAGCGGGGGGTGCGGCCACAGCGAATACAGGATCAGGTGGTGGCGGTGCGGGTACCGGCACGGCAACCCGAGGGGGCGGAGGTGGGGCAGCAGGGGGCTATCTAAAGGCTTTCATTTCAAGTCCAAGTGCGACCTATGCCTATTCAGTGGGATCTGCGGGATCGGGTGGGACTGCGGGAACCAGTGGCGCAGGAGGAGGGAATGGGGCTGCCGGGATCATCATTGTGAGGGAGTATTACCAATGATGACTGCGATTGATTTGGCCCTTTGTCCTTTGCAGAACACTTTCAAGGAGCTCAATAGCCCTCAGCCCAAGAGCATTCGCCAAATGCGGTCCCTTATTCTTCAGTTGGAAGAGGCGATTCAAAAGCATCCTGACCATATTCCTGGTCATGAATTCAAAACGACGCACCATTTCCAAAAAGACATTTATTTGAGAGAATTATTCATTCCAAAGGACACGATCATCATTGGAAAAATTCATAGATTTCCTCATCTCAATCTTTTGACCCAAGGTAAAATCACGGTATGGACTGAGGAAGGGATGAAAACTTTGACTGCTTCTACCGTCATCAAATCAAGTCCGGGTATCAAGCGAGTGGGATATTCTCATGAGGACACGGTGTGGATTACGGTGCATGATAACCCAATGGGTTACACCAAGAACGAGGATTTGGAAGCATACCTATCCGTTGAATCTTTTGATCAAGGATATCTAGAGTCCTCTCGTTCTTTCGAAGATTTTTCTAATTTCTCAGGATTTTCCAGGAAAGAAATTGAGCTCCTTTCGGAGGATCCGCAAGATCAGATTGCTTTCTCCATTCATCCAACAACCATCCGCATCGCCCCTTCTCAGATTCATGGCTATGGGGTCTTTGCAATGACTGATATCGCTAAGGACATGCTCATTGCTCCTGCTAGAGTGATGGGAAAGCGAACTCCAGTAGGCCGATTCTGCAATCATAGCGGGACTCCAAATGCGAGGTTTGAATTAGGCACAGATGGGAATCTCTATCTCATTTCAAATGAATCGATCAAGTCGGGGTCTGAAATTTTAAACGATTATTACTTAACAATGATCAATCGTCGATCGGAGTTGCCATGTCTTTAGCTGGAATTGGAATCGGTGGAGGACTCGCAATCGCAGGGGGTCTTGGCCTAGCTGGTAATCTTATAGGAGCAGATATTGGAGCGAATGCTGCTTCGGGGGCAGCAGCTTCTCAAGCTCAAGCAGCTGAAGAAGCGGCTCAGCTTCAAGCGAATGCGACAACACAAGCTGCAGGATTGGAATCAAACGCATCACAGTATGCAACAAATGCTCAGCTGGCTATGTATGGGCAGCAGCAGCAGAATATTCAACCCTTTATCCAGGCTGGTCAGCAAGCTCTCCCGCAACTTCAATCTATGGCTGCGAATCCGGCGCAGTTTTCTTTCACTCAGCAGGATTTCCAAAATAACATGGATCCCGCTTATCAGTTTGACCTTCAACAAGGTCAGCAAGCAATTCAAAGATCAGCGGCTGCTACAGGGCAATTGATGAGTGGAGGAACTCTCAAAGATTTGACTAATTACGCTCAGGGAATGGCTTCCAATGAATACCAGAATTCTTACAACAGGGCATTTAATACTTTCAGTTACAATCAGAATAATGCTTTCAATCGATTAGCTTCTCTCACTGGCATGGGTCAAGTAGGGACTGGACAAGCTGCCCAGGCTGGACAATCAGCTGCAAGCAATATTGGAGGGATTGCTACTGGAACTGCGAATTCTTTGAGTAATCTCTATACAGGTTCTGCCAATGCGATCGGTGGATATATGACTGGGGCTGCGAATGCAGGAGCCGCTTCTAGTATCGCACAGAGCAATTTATGGGGTGGAGCTATTTCAGGAGGTCTAGGTAGTTTGGGCCAACTTCCTTTGACTGGAAGTATTCTTTCTAGAATTGGAGGAGGGGGTGGAATGGCAGCCACAGGTGGATTGGGCGGAGGAACCACAATGGGAGGACTTTCCACTCCCGATGCCGCGATTGAGGCTGTGTAAAATATGTTTGAGAATCTTTCAAACTTTTTTGATTTAGGAAATGCAATCCAGAATGGCCAGTTCGGACAGCCATCAATTGCACAGGGACTTTCCTCGCTAGGATCAGTTTCTCAAATGCCCAGTGGAAGTTTAAGTCAAATGAATGGGCTTTATTCTCCATCTAATGGATCTAGTAGCCAGAATCCTTCTATTTCTAGTGCTAATGGAATGTCCTTTCCCACTCTATCGAGTCTTTTTGGTGGTTCTAGTGCTCTCGGCAACTGGTCTTCGCCATATTTCAGCCCGATGATCACGAGCTCAATGAATCCGGCGATCATGGGACTCGGAGGAAATTGGACTCCTCCTTCGCAGCAGATTCATCAACCAACTGTGGTCAATACTCCCAAGCCAATGCAACAGCCAGTAATGACTCAAGGACCTTCAAAAGATTATGGTTTGCCTTTACTTAAATGAGGAATGAATAAATGCCAGTAGACACAAGTATCTATTCAAGTATCAAACCTCCGGAGAATAATTTCAACCCTGTGAGCTCAGTTGAAAGTGCTCTGAAACTCAGTGATCTCGCGATGAAGCAACAGCAGTTGGGCTATCAGATGCAGCAACAAGGAGCCATTCGTGGAGCTCTCGCGAGAAACACAGATACTCAAACTGGTCAGTTGGACAGAACTGGGGTGCTTTCGGATCTTTACAAGACTGCTCCTCAGGCAGCTATGCAGATGGAACACCAGTTCGCAGCTTCCGATAAGGCTCAAGCTGAGGCGAAGACTGCTCAGATGGTTCAGGCACACAATGTGCTCAGTGTGACATTGCCGGCCCTCCAATATCTGAAGAGTCTTGAACAGGCCCAGCAAGCTTATCCACAGGTGATGCAGGGTCTGAAAGATCAGGGAATTCCTCTAACGAATACTCCTCCTGACTGGGATCGGAAATGGGCTGATCAAGGTATTGCTATTGGGAGCAGAACCAAAGAAGGCCTCGAAAATGCCATACTTGCATCCAATGTCGCAATGAAGCCTGCCGAATTGAATGCCGCCCTTTATGGATCCCGTTCTCCGAATGCTGAGCTCACCACTCAGTATGACAAGCAAGCCCAGCCTGTCAGGCAATCTCAAATGGCCATGCAGCAAATGCTGCAGAATTATAAGGATAGCAGCCCTCAAGGGGATGCATCTCTTGTATTAAACGCATTTAAGATAAAATTTCCAAATGCTCCAGACGTGAATTCTCTTGCTGAACTTTCCCATGCTGAAGGCGTGACAAATCAAATGAAAAACTGGGTGAGCGAGAAGCAATCCGGTATCAAAGATCCTGAAGTCCGAGCTGACTTAATGAGGGATGGTATTGCCACCTATGAGGCAAACGTTCGAAGCCTTCAGGGAACCCAGCAGCGTTATCAGGCAAGAGCAGCTCAGCAGAATGTGAACGATCCTACGATGACTTATGAGCCTGCGGTGAATCAGACTTACAATGATGCCATGAACTTGAAAAATCAGATCGGCCCTTACGTGCCTCCTTCTGGCGGAGTAACAGGAGCACTAAGTAAGGTGGCTGGAAAGATCCTGGGTGGAAGCCCATCCGCAAATGCAGCGCCTCCTTCTGGAGCACCTAAGGGGGCTCCAAAGCTAGGGGCAGTTGAGGGAGGCTACGTATTCATGGGCGGCGATCCGGGAAAACAATCCAGTTGGAAAAAGGTGCAGTAAATGGCTGGCCCATGGGATAATTATTCAAATTCGAGTTCTGACTCCCAAAGTGGGCCATGGTCTAATTATCAGGCACCCGCTGAAAGTCCGTCTGCGCCTGATTCCGGATTTCTGACACAAGCGGGCAAATCCATCTTAGGTGACATTGGTAAGGTCGGACAGACGATCGATTCCTATGGAGGAGCTCCAACCCGAGCTGCAATTGCGAGTCTTCAAGACAATCCCACGGATCTTTCCGGAGCTGCTTCTGCTTTTAAGAATCAGTTTGGAGCAAATCCTGCACTTGCTCCGACGGGCAAAGACATTGCTGCAAAGGCTGGCCTATCAACGGAACCGATTCTTTCTCCTGAAAACCAGGACATTGCAGCCAATGCGGTGAAGGTTACTCCTTTCGGGTTCATTGCAAATAAGGTGGCTCCCGGATCGGTAGAGAATGTGGCTGGGGCTAGTCCTGCTGGGGTTGCAGGACTTGGTGTTGACGTGGCTGCTGATCCAATGACCTATCTCCCAATGGGAAAGGCCGCTGAGGCGGTTGCTGGGACTGCTGCAAGACAGGCAGGAAATATAGGGAAAGCTGCTAATGCGGTTGGAGAAATAGCAAGCTCCGCTGGAACAAAGGTCACCAGCAAAGTGGGCAGCATGCTCACTGGAATTCCGGAGCAAGAAGTTGAAACTTACATTTCAAAATATCCTGCAGTTCAGAAGCTCATTGCCGAACATGGAGATGAAATTGCAAGCGGTGGGGCTGATCAGATCCGGCAAGGATTCCAAAATTCTATTCGTGCCAAAGTAGCGGAATTAGGGAAACAGGTAAATCAAGCTCTTTCAGCCCTTCCCGATGAAAAGAACGTTCCAATCGCTCCAGTGGTGGATGCTCTTAATGATGTAAAGAATGGGATGAACTTCAAGCTCCGCTACGAGGAAGTGAGACAAGTTCAGGATTTGATTAATCGGTTGCATTGGCTCGCTGATAATCAGGGCAAAGTCACCCCTAAGGAAATGTTCGATATCAAGCAGTTTCTTCAGGATCGGGGTGCCTCTTCCTACATGAAAGATGGGCAAATGTTTGTCCCTGGGAAGGATGCCCAGCTTGCAGCAAAGAAAGGTGCAGCTCAGGCGAGAGACATTGTGAACACGATGTCTCCCACGGTTGCGGATGCCAATAATCAGCTTTATCAACTGCATGTGCTTCAGGACAAAATGAATGGGAATCTGATCGCTCCAGGAACGCCCGATACAGCCTTGGTAGGGGCTGGGAGTGGGACAAATCCAAGAGGCGTGGCTCAACTCCAACAATTGGGTCAGGCAACTGGCCAGGATCTACTGGGACAAGCCCAGATATATGCGGCGGCGAAGAGGTTCGCAAGTCCGGGACTTTCTTCGGCCGACACTACAGGTAAAGGTGTAGAGCGGGCTCTGAAGGCGGGTATCGTGGGACAGGCCCTAGGTGGCCCAATAGCTGCTGGGATTGCGGCCGGTATCACTAGTCCCATGGCTCTAAAACTCGGGATTCAGGCAGGAAAGATTCCTGTCGGAGCGATTCAAAAGATTGCAGGGGTCACCGGTGAACTGAGCGATGCCACGATTCAAAGAGCCTATGACGTTCTGAAGACTCCTGGAGGGCAGGCAGCCTTCAATGCCGCTCTCCAGGGAGCAAAGACTGAATCCATAGTGAATCCTCCAAAGCTCAAAGGAGAAGATCTTTGGGCTCAGCAAGGAATGCAGAAAATTGGAATCAATGATCCGGGCCTTGCAAATAGACTGGTTCAAAATCCAATGGCAAAGAAACTTCTCATTCAGGCATCTGATCTGAAGCCTGGAACTGCAGCTATGAAAAATATTATCCAGCAGCTTCAGAAAGGATATGGGTTAGGACAATGATTCTTTCTCCACTGATCAGACAGAGATTTTTCGATAATAATGGTGTAATGCTTGCTGGGGGGCAATTATTCAGCTATGTCGCCGGGACCACTACACCACAGGTAACTTATTCTAATCAAGGTGGAACCACCAATACAAATCCAGTGATCCTGGATGCTTATGGGTACGCAGACGTTTGGATTGATCCATCGAAGTCCTATAAGTTGGTTTTGGAAGATGCCAATAATAATCTTCTTTGGACTGTAGACAATGTGAACGGTACATCTCCGGGGGGGCTTCTCACCGTAAATACTCTTCCTCAGAACACTACCGTTCTCACGGGGACGACTCTTCTTTGGCCGAATCTTACAATTCCAAATGGTCTGACCTTAACGGTGAATAGTGGTGGCTGCTTTACGGCAATTCATCCGTTTACCATTGCCAGTGGAGGAGTTCTGCAGGTCAATAGTGGTGGAACGGCATATGTCTTTTAGAAAAGGAGAATCAAAATGGCTGGGGTAATGAATTGCGATCAGATCAACAATAGTGCAGGCAACGGGGCAGTTCTGTTTCCAAATGGGATCACTACCCCTTCATTCGTAGCTCCCACGCAGCAAAGATTCACGAGTTCCACGGGAACCTATACGACGCCAACGAGTCCCAGGAGTCCCCTCTACCTTCGAGTCCGGATGGTCGGGGGCGGGGGCGGAGGGGGAGGATCTTCGACTTACTCTGGCAATAACGGGGGCACAGGGGGCAATGGGGGCAATACGACCTTTGGGAGCTCTCTTCTGACCGCCAATGGCGGTACCGGGGGCGCCTCGGGAGGCGGTGGAGGCGGATCCGGCGGATCAGCTACCATTGGAGCGGGTGCTTTTGGTACAGCAGTCTCAGGAGGTTCAGGGAGTGCCGGACCTCTGAATACTACTGACTTTGCTGTCGGCAATGGTGGTGGAGCTTCTCCTTTCGGGGGAGCAGGGGGCGGAGCCACGGTAGCTGTGGCTGGTATAGCTGCTGCCGGGAATAGCGGATCCGGGGGAGGCGGCGGCGGCGGTAATAGTGGGGGCTACCGGGCAGGGGCCGGGGGTGGAGCTGGGGGATTTATCGATGCCATCATCACGAGCCCAGCCGCAACCTATGCATATGCGGTGGGAGCAGCTGGTGCTGCTGGTTCATCCGGGACTTCCGGCCAATTGGGCGGCGGCGGCGGTTTAGGCTACATTGAGGTGACTGAATATTACCAATAATGCAGTGGGACTTGCCCCTGCTGGTCCGGAAGACAAGATAGATCCCGACCATAGTTTTGTTGCCATTCAGGCCATGCGGATGCCCGTGGAGAGAAGGCGCTGGGCTCATGAGAATGGCGTTCAGGGCAATATTCTTCTCAAGGCTCACGGGGGTCTGGGTGACATCATCTGCTCAGAGCCTTCGGTGAATTTTGCTCTCAAGACATTCAAGAATGTAGAGATTTCTCTCCTGACGGACTTTCCTGAATTCTTCCAGCATCACTCGTTCAAAAAGGTCTACCGAATCGGGGATCCCGAGCTCAAAGTCTTGGATCACTATGTCTATGACATGCATGCGGGTAATGGGGATCTTCCATGGGATTTTATTTGCGGGATCACTTGCCATTGCATCGATTTCCCATCCCTGACGGCCTTTCGGGCGATGCTCACGAAAGAGTACCGGCAGATTTTGTTGGTTCCTTCGAGAGAAGAGTCATTCTCAGTGGTTTGGAAGCTTCCCAAAGAAGGCATTGTGACTCTTCATCCGGGAGCCGGATGGGCGAGTAAGACCTTTCCCAAGCAGTGGTGGGACCAGGTCATCCGAACCTTGAAGAGAGCCGATCTAACTCCCGTGCTGATTGGAAAGAAGACAGCCATCGGTGGGACAGTCGACGTGAATACCTCTGGATGCATTGACCTCAGAGAAGAGCTCAGTCCTATGGAAAGTGTGGCTGTCCTCCAAAGATCGGACGTGGTGCTCACCAATGACTCCAGTCCCCTTCATATGGCAGCATCTGGGGACGCCTTCGTGGGATTCATCTCTCTAGCGAAGCACCCCGATTACCTCATTCATACCCGGCACGGAGCTCATGGCTGGCGCATGGAGCATTTTGGAAAGGGAGGAGTCTGGGAGCATATGGACGTTTGCCTGAACTCGGGCGACGTGACTGCGATTACTGACTCTCAACTAGATCGCTGGCTGCCGATCCCTGAAGACTTTGCGAATTGGGCTATTTCGAAAATTCATTGGTAAAATCTGACATGTCGATGATTTCTAACACGAGGAGACATGAAGATGAGACTCATCCTTTTAGTGCTCTTAGTATTGTGCGTCATGTGTCTACTAATTGCTGGTTTTTATATCCGTAAAAGAATACAGGAGCACCGCGAGACGAGGAGCTTCTCGCATTTATTTGATCACTCATCGGGAAGCTGAGACGATAAGAGGAAGTATGGACGAGGAAGTGAAAAAGATTGTGAAAAAGGCGGACATGGGCCTTGTGGGGGCAATCATCGTTGCTTCTCAGATCCTCTCCAGTATGCAGTCCACAAAGAACATTTCAGATGAACTCCAACATTCGAGAGAAGAATTCAATCAATACCGAATGGAGAGGGAATCTCTCCGCAAAGAAGACATGAAAATCGTGATGGATAAGCTTGACGAAATCAGTAAACATCTAGCTCGTGTGGATCGGCGCGTTAAGGACATTACGTTGGAGGATAGTCAGTATTCAGAAGATCGATCATCTGTCCAAGGACATGAAACTCTCGGTTTTCTGTCCTTACCGCCTGGAGAGCTATGATCGAGGACTTGAAGACCGAATTTAGGCTTCAGCAGGTGGCACCTGAACTCGCAGAGAAATGGAAGAATGTGCGCGAGGAAGTTTGGGATCAGACGGGACGTCAGCTCATCGTAACGAGTGGGTTCCGCTCCTTCAGTGATCAGCTGGCGGACTGGTCTCAGGGGCGCATGAAGAACAAAAATGGAAGTTGGAGTGTTTCGGATCTTAGGAAGGTGGTTACCCACGCGATGCCCGGAGAGTCCTATCACAATTATGGACTTGCCCTAGACAGTGCATGGGGATTCGGGGATCCTTATCTAGCTAAGGTCCCCCCCAATGAGGCAGTAAGCCTCTGGGATCTCTACGGGGAGCTCTGTAAGCAGGAGGATCTTACTTGGGGGGGAGACTGGCCAGGGGAGAAGGAGGATAGACCTCATTGCGAGCTCAATTGGGGAATGGGCATTCACTGGACTCAGATGACCTATGAGCGAGAAGGGCTCCACGGACTTTGGCAAAAGGGCTTGGCATTAGGGAAATGCGGCTCTAACATTTCATAGAGGAGAATTCCAAATGAGCCCAAATCTACTTCAGGTCATTTTGCATGTTGGATCGATCATTTCCTTGGTGAAGGACGTTGAGAAGTCCATCGGGGACCTTGTCGCCAAGAAGAGTCCTGGCCAGGATCTGAAAGCGGTTCTCGAGGATGTCCTTTCCCTGATTTCTTCGGGTCTGATCAACATCCCTGGGTTATCTCAATCTGATTTGGTTGCGGTGGTGCAGGAAGTAGAATCCTCACTTCTCGCCCAGGCCGTTGTCGTTCCTCCTCAAGCTCCGGTCGTTCCTCCTCAAGCTCCGGTAGCCTGAACCCAGAGGTCATTGACCTTTTCATACCAATGAGGGGTCTCAAAGTCGGGTCTTAGGAAGTCCTTCAGCGTTTCTTGAAGAGCTGGAATTCTTCGATCGGAAGAACCGAAATCTGCAAAGGGTTCTTTGAGCCAAATTTCTTTGCCATTTTGGAGAATCTTGAACCTTGCGGGAGAGCTTTCAGTAGCGAGTTTCAATTGGCAATCCGGAAGGCTTCCCACCAGTTTGCATGTCCAATTCGTTCTACTTTCGAAAGAGTAGAGAGCTTTTTGATATCCGAGCTCAGCACAAAGGGCGAGAAGATGGATTCCATAGAATTTGAGCGGTCCTCCGCCTTTCACCGGATCCGAATCTAATTTCCAAGAACCTGCATGATTTGGATTCTGAAAATACCAGCTGATGCCTTCAAATCCAGCAGGATTTATCAATAAATCCTCACCCCATTGGGTATATCTGAACAGATAATCAATCAGGAATTTCTTTCCAGAATGTCTTAGTTGGCTCAAAAGAACTGAGCCCATTTCAGGAGTCGATCCCAAAGGCTTTTCAAGGATCATATGAGTGATATTTGATTTCTCGAAACAGACTTGTGCATATTCGAATTGTTTCAATGGAGTTAGAGCGAGAATGATCATTTCACATTCATCAAGAACTGCATCATCAGTAGCGCAAGACCGAATTCTATCAGAATATCCGGCAAGGTCGTAACGACTTCGAATTGTGATCACATATCTAGCCGGAACGAAGACCTCTGCATCGAGAAGAGTATTGAGCACCGCAGGCATCCACCCATAGAGTCCGAATCCTCGTCCTAGAATGCCCACTTTCATAGAATATTGGTGACCTCTCCTCGAAAGCCTTTTTCTTTCAAATACTCCTTGATTTCGTGCGAAATATGCCAAGCAAGATTTAGGATAGGACGATCATCATCGTACTCCAATAGATCTTCCGAAAGGATGGGAATGCGCGTGCCAGGGATATAATGCCCGATCTTTGAGGATCCGGGCTTCTCGTAAGCAGCTTCGATCTGATCATTCGTAAGTCCGAGTAGCTTGATGAGTATGGCAGCTCTCCCGGGGAAAGCTTTCGCTCTCATGCGGCCGTGTTTTTTCACCTGATACTCAATCCTTGGAAGGACATGCGCTTTCCATTCTGGAATGTGATCTGCGAGAGTCTTCAAATCTCTGCCGAAGTTCTTCTCTCCTTCTACGAGGTCATCGAAGTTAGGACTCCGGTCGTTCTTGAAGGTCACCCTAATATTCCCGTTATATCTCGATGGAAAGGTGATGTATTTTGGAGCAATTCCCAGATGTTTTCCAATGTGCAGGAAAGATGTGGCACTGTAGGTTCTTAAATGCTCGTAATAGAAAGTATCGAACTGACATTTATCCAACACGGAGCCCAAGTAATGATTTTCAATCACGATCATAGTTTCATTGTGAGAAAGCAGTCTAATGCCTTCGATCACACTTGGCAGATTGTCAACATGGGCGAAAACATTGGTCATCGTAATGATATCCTGAGTTCCAATGAGAGGAAGAACTCTTCGAGCAAATTCCTCATGAAAGTAGCAAGCCGGAAAGACTTCATGTCTCGCTATAGCTGCCTCATTTGCGGCCTTAGTGGGGTCAACTCCATAAGTAAGAGATCCCTTCACTTTGAAGAAATTGAGTAGGCTTCCATCATTGCATCCAATGTCGAGAACGTTGAGCCCTTCTAAGGACCCGATTTCGCTCTCACACCATCGTACAAGCTCCTCCATTCCTTTGAGGACATCTTGGGTATGCCGAGCTCGGTAGTGATAGTTCGGAGGAAAGAGTTCTTCTTTTGGGAGCCTGAAGCGCTGTTGAGCTGTCACACAGGTCGGGCAGAAGAGAATCTCGATGGGGTATTCTTTGCAGATTCTGGAATCCCCGATGGGAACCAAGTCGTCGCAAAGAGGATGGTTTCCGAGGTTCAGGACGGATTCCAGATCGCGATTCCCGCAGACTTCGCATGCTTTGAGTTCGGTGACCATCAGCTTTCTATGCATTAGGAATAGATCGAAGGCAAAAGTATACTTTCCCCCTACCTACCCTTTTTCTTCCAGGTGGGGTTTAAATCGCTATTGCAGTCCCATCACTCGACTATCCCTGGGGAAGGAACTGAAAGATCCAAGTCTTAGCTTATTAGAGCCTTTCAGAGCTCATAGACCTCGATCGTTCAGTACGAACCCCAGGGCGACTTTCGCCTTGCTGGACCCTACGTGCTTTTTCCATCCTCTTCGTGAGCCGCCGAGCCATTCTCGCCCCTTGAACGCCATGGGTCATCCTGTCCAGCACGTCCGACTCTTAAGCTCAGGGATAGACCGTCGTAGGCCTCTTCTGCCCAAGCTAGCTTGATCACTCACAAAGTAATGCCGAGGCCTCTCGACGCCGGTCCTTCTGTCAGGCTGGGTTTACCAGTTGAGCCTGAAGTGTCCTGGGCTTTTGTTTCCGAGAGGAGAAAAATGACTTGACGCTGAAGGCTTATTCTATTACTACTAGCGTCACATTCGCTTCTTTCGGTTTTAGCGCTTAAAGAAGTACAATCAGGCCCCCGAGAACGCAAGTTCAAAGGGGCCGAGTTGTTTTTATTGTTGGACAGTTCCTCCGATTCCTCAGAGCTGAGGCTTGAGCCCGATTGCAAAAGAAGCCTTGAAGTCCCCGAGAGGCCAAATAGCAATGGAGATTCCGGGCTTTTCGGACGTCAGGCAATAGCGCTTTGCTCCCCAAATGGTTGCGATCTGCGAGTCGTCCTTCCAGGCGATTCCATTCAGTGCGTCAAGGGACTTAATCAGATTATCTAGGTCAGGCTTTGGAGGATAGAGGAACTTCGTTTCTTTGGGCCTTGGGAGACGGAAGGAGACCTCAAGGAGGATTGGACCGAAGAGAGGCTGCTTGATCTGTGATCGCGCAACCCAGGCCAGGTTGTGTTCGAACTGGAGGGTTTTGGAAGGGGTATAAATACCCCTCTTCCGAGACGGGGTCGGCCCTTAGCGACTGGCTCCCCTTCGTATTCAATTCTGATTGCATCTGGTTGCGTCATAGGTTATCTCCGGTTTCTTCAACAAACCATCCCTTGATCTAACAAAAAAGGCCCGGAGCAAACTCCCAGTTCTTGGCGGGACTGATGAGACTCCGGGCCCCACGCTCTTAACGGAGAATTCTTCCAGTTTATCACTGATTTTTAAGATTGCTTTTTCAGTGATGACGCACTATTCCAATAGAGGTTCCGCCGAACTCACGTAATCAAGTGTTAGTAAGAAGCCCCGGCCTCATCTGAATTCTTGGCGGAACTAAGATGAGCCGGGGCCCAGAATTTTGATGGAGCGAAGTTTTATGCTCTTTGGGAGTTACAGTCCTATGTTCGTTGATGATCACGGGCTTCCGCCAACCGGACCCATCAATCCAAAAGCTGATGAAGAAACTGAAAAATTTTTAGCCATGCTCGCACAACGAGATGACGTTGCTCATAAGCTCCTTGAGGCAGTGGAAGCCGTATTGGAACTTATTGTCAAAAAGGAAAGATAAGAATGACTGAGGTCAAAGCTCCCGAAAGAAAGTCTCGCTTGAAGGCGATTGCTCCAGCCTCTGCGACTCCTTCGAAACCCAAGATCCTAGTCTTCGGTCGGCCAGGTGTTGGAAAGACCTGGTGGGCTCTTGAATTTCCTTCGGTCTACTACATCGACACTGAAGGGGGTGCGAGCCGTGGTCAGTACATCGAGAAGCTTCATAATTCTGGTGGCGTCTACATGGGTCCTGAACAGGATTCCCAGGACTTCGAGAAGGTCATTGAGGAACTAAAGACTCTTGCTACTGAGAAGCATGAGTTCAAGACTGTGATCATCGATTCGCTTTCCAAGCTCTACAATGTTGCCATCGCCCGAGAAATGGACCGTCTGGGTGACAAGGATGCGTTCGGAGCTTCTAAGAAGCCTGCGACGATGCTGACCCGAAAGCTCATCAACTGGATTGATCGCATTGACATGAACGTAATTCTGATCTGTCACGAAAAAGTCATGTGGGAAAAGGCCGAGCAAACGGGGTTCACGTTCGACGCTTGGGAGAAGCTCGAGTATGAGCTTGATCTAGCCATTCGGGTGGTGAAGTCTGGCGATAAGCGGATGGGTAATGTGCGGAAGTCTCGGATTAAGGAGTTTCCTGATGGAGAGAACTTTCAGTGGAGCTATGCAGAGTTCTCCAAGCGCTACGGTAAGGAAATCATCGAGACCCAAGGGAAGATCATCGAACTTGCAACCAATGAGCAGATCGGAGTGCTAAGCGGACTTCTCCAGGACCTCAAGATTTCCAATGAAACTCAGGAGAAATGGCTGTCCAAAGAGAAGGTCTCTGATTATAGAGAAATGCAAGCACATCGCATTCAGGAGTTGATTAAGCATTTGACTCACATGAAGGAAGGACAGATGAAATGAGGTTTCAACCGAAATCAGAGAAAGAAATTCAAGACGAGAGATTCCCGGTCCTTTCTCCCGGTAAGTATCATTTTGAAGTCTTAGATGCCCAAGAGAAGGTCAGCAAGAATGGGAATCCCATGATTATGGTGAAGCTCAAGATCTTGGATCAAGGATTCAATGTCTTAGGGTATGTCCAGGATTTTCTCATGGAAGCGATTCCTTACAAACTCAGACATGCAGCCTATGTCTGTGGCCTCGGTGATCACTATGAACTGGGAGCCCTCCAAGCCAACATGTTTCATGGAAAGACCGGAGTTTTGGAGCTCGTAATTCAAAAGGATAAATCAGGTCAATATCCTGACAAGAATTCAGTTCAGGATTACGGGGAGAAAGAGAAGCAGCCTAGTCACGCACAGATGGCGCATGAGCCTGATTCTTGGGACCATATGCAAGAACCTCCTCCTTGGGTGAAGTGAGATGATTTGCCGAGATACCAATCATATTCAAAGAGATGCTTATTCAAACGGATGTCGTTTATGTCTAGACAAGGCAATAAATGAAATCAGGAATGATTTGAATTCACTAAAATGTCAGATTGACGAAATTCTGTTTTTGATGACTGAAAAAAGAGAAAGAATTTAAAGATGAGAAATGAAGAAATTGATATCAGATTGAAGCTTTTCGCAAGAGCTATACCTAATCATGAGGCTGCCCTAAGAAATAAAACTAAAGGAATAGGTTCTGAATTTCGACTTGATCAAATTCGCAATGAACTTGAACTTCTGAACATGAATCTGATGCCGATTTGGGAGATGCTTGGAGAAATTGCAAAGCGTTTGCCTGAGGAAAAGAAATGAAAATCTATCTTATCGCCGCAATTCTGATTACGAGCATGATCCTCACGGCCTGTGCGACTACGTTTGCTAAGCTCGCCAAGATTCCTTTCCGGCATGGAAGTTTATGATGAATCATCACGATGATTGTTGGGCAGTTTGGGTAAATGATAAAATTGTGCGAAATCATTGTGTGAAAGCATGCAGGGCAAAAAAATGACCTACCCTCAGGAATGCCTGGAGAGATTTCGTGCTTTGATGGTTCGATGTGAGGTTTCTTCAGCCGATCTTTCTGTATCTCAAATTGAGTACTATGCAGAAATGGGTTGTGAGCTTGCAAAGCGGCTAGATAAAACAATTCAGATGCTGAAAAATGTTGATGAAATGGGATGAACTTCACAATGTTATAAAAGAACTCGAAAGAATACCTTTGATGACCTACTCAGAATGGTGCTTGGAAATAGCCGCTCGTGCGACGCCGGGGCCTTGGCATATCGGGCATATGAGTGAATCTACGGATAGAGCGGATATTGATGGCCCAGATTGTATAAACATTGCGGACGACGTTCAGCAAAACGATGTGGACTTTTTAATCGCATCTCGTCAAATGGTCCCTGAGCTTGCGAGAAGGCTTCAAATGGCTTGTCAAGAATTGCGTTCACTGCGCGATTTTGAGCTGATAAGAAATCAACATTTATTAGATAAATTTGTCGATGAACTTGAATCTATGCTGGGGGGAAGCGGAATGCAAAAGCACGTCCTGATTTGCTATAAGAATTTCTCAAAAGACTGTTCTGTTTCACATATTGGACTTGGGGTGACTGCGGCCTATACTGCGAAGACCCTCCGATCGAATGGTTACTTCGCAGAAGCAAAGCCCATTTTCGGAGCAGATGACCTAACGACGTTCATTCTTTCTCAGCAAAGTGGTTCGAGACCTGTGACCCATGTTGTGATCTGTGCTCAATGGATTGCGACAAAGTCCTTGGCTCAGATGGTCAGACAGTTTCCCGAGATTATCTTCGCTCTCAACTGCCATAGCAATGTTGGATTCCTGCAGGCTGAACCTCCTGCGATTGATCTAGTAAGACAGGCAATTGATCTTGAGACTGGGGTTGGGAACTTCCATGCGAGTTCCAATAGCTTGAGACTTTGCAGTGCTCTTCAGAATATGTATGGGCGCCCCATCACCTTCCTTCCAAATCTATACTGGTTGCACGGACAGGAGCCGATTCACAGGCCGCCTTGGAATGGAGGAACTCTCAAGATCGGGGCTTTCGGATCACTTAGAGTCTACAAGAATTTCTCGACTGCCGTTGCGGCTGCAATCGAGCTCACTAACATGCTGAAATGTCATAGCGAGATTTGGATCAATTCTGGGCGGGACGATGGGGCCGGAAATATCGTCTACCAGACAGCCCTCAGCTGGACGCGGGGACTTCCGAATGTTGTTCTTAAAGAATTTCATTGGGCGAGTTGGCCTGATTTCAAGCGCATGATTGGATCGATGAACATTCTCTTTCAGCCTAGCTATACAGAGACCTTCAACAATGTGACCGCAGATGGGGTTGCTGAAGGAGTTCCTTCGGTGGTCAGCGATGCGATCGACTGGGTTCCGAAGACTTGGATTGCTGAATCTGATGATTGCACTGAGGTAGCAAGTATTGCTAGGCAGATTCTTTTTGATCCGAGAGCTCCTCTCGAAGGGTATCAAGCTTTGAAGAATTATGTGGCTAAGGGACTTCCTTATTGGAAAGAGTTCATTTCGAGGGGAGAATGAAGGCGCGGGTGATTCAAGTCATTGAAGTTCAGAGTCTTCGAGGAATGGGAATTCCCGAGGATGTATTGCGCAATGTATTTGAATATTTTTCTTTTGATGGAGAAAAACTATCTGAGCGAGATCCATGGATGGAAGAAAGAAAATTGGAAGAACAAAAAGAGCAATCTCTTGGTGAATCTGAATGAAGCCTTACGATGAGAAATTTGATTCTCCTGGAGCGATTGTCGGCGGAATCCTACTAGTTCTCGCGATGCCTTTGATTATAATCCTGCTTTTTCTTTGGCTTTGTTGGAGAGCAATTCGATTGTTTATGGGTGAAGCATGGGGATGAAGAAAGATCCAGTTCAAGGTTTGATGATTCTAGCTATACTTCTTGTTCTTGTGATTGCTGCGTTTAAAATGGCAATAAATTACAGAATTTGTAGCCAATACTTTCCTGGCGATATTTTTGTTTGCATGGTGGGGTTTTGTATGGAGGATCATGAGATGGACCGAGAAGATTATGATCCAAAGATTCATTACATTCCTCCTACGACGCCGAATACTCCTGATCCGGAATATGAAATTGAGGAAACGAAGAAACGTATTTTGGCATTGAAGAGATGCATTGCTGAGTCTCAAAAAGAGCTGAATCAGCAGCTCAAGAAGCTTAGATTACTTGAAGAGGGAGAATGAAATGAAACCGACTAATTGTGGGAGGGCCGATCATGAGCGAGCGCAAATGGACGACTCTGGGGCAAGTAGTTTACGACATGGTGCAGGAGAAAAAGACCCAAACGGAAGCGTTTCAGAACTTTCTCAAGTATTGGGGGAGAGAAAAGATCAAGAAACTCTACTTCGAGGAGAAGGCGAAACGTGAGAGTGAAATCAAAAAGCAAATCTCCTTTCCGACTTTTGAGCAAGATGGAAGAGAAGATCCCTGGGAGGCTTTAGGGCATAGAAGATGACCTTTCTTGAGGCCTTGCGTTCTTTGGAGAAGCGCATAGATAAGCTCAATGTGAAGTTTCCGGATGGGGACAGAATGGAATGGCAAATCGCCTGGGCGAAAGTGGGTGCTTACTTCCGGACTCGTTCTGACTGGGCAGATGAGCAATTGAAGAATGGAGCCATGGATATTCCCGAATGGTACCTCGAGCACATGAAGATGATCGAAGAATACTCGAGGCGTCCTAGGGGAAATCCCTGGGATTAGTGGTAGGAACCGCAGGAGCTCCCATTACAGAGAATCAGTCCGCCCTGGTTGGGAAGAGCATAGGTGAAGATCACAGACGAGGGGCAGCTTGAGGATCCTGTGCAATTTAGGAAAATGATGAGTCCTGAAGAGTCATTTCCCTCCTGCTGAGCTTGGCATTGGCAAGCGGTACTAGAAGACAGATTCAGGGTAGCCTTCCCTCCGGAGAGATTTGAGAAGTCCGCCGAAGAGCCGTTCGATCCAGTCCATTGGGCGGAAAGTCCTTTGCCGCATCCTGAGAGCATCACCACGAGAACCAGAGTGAGTATTTTCATATATCCTCCCTATATGAGTTAAGTATATCAGGAAAAGTATGAGAATTGATATTGACTATTTATATACACAATGTCATCATGTAAATGTGAGGTGGTTATGAAAAAGACAGAAGAATTTGAATTAATCGAATTGGTTCAAAGCTATCCGGAGAACTATTCTCCTAAGGAGCTCTCGGCAGTGATTTGGGCTGAAACTGGAGAAATAGTTTCTCCTGAACAAATTATTGCAATGAGAAAAAGGTGATTTATGACTCTACATCTTACACATAAAGACTTGATTGCAGATCTTTTGGATAGAAGCATCACGGAGCTTGAGATCGAAAAGATCAAGTTCCTAGCATTTGGTGCAACTAATGCGGTTGAGGCACTCGACAAGCTCATTTTCAAACGCAAGCTTCAGATTGAGAAGCTCAAAGAAGAGCTTCGAAAGGAGGCTGCGTGAGTGTCCGGAAAGACGCGGAAGATTATCTGCCGAAGCAGCCAAAGCTCGTGCTCATACAGGCTAGGATTCCTGAGTCACTCTGGAAGCGTGTCAAGAAAGTCATGCAGGAGAAGAATGTGACGGCCAGGGAGTTTATTTCGGGATGTCTTCAGAAGTTCTTGGATGATTTGGGAGGGGAGGGTGAAGGCTTCTCGCTCGTTTCTCAATTGGAGAATGCCAATTCTGCTCTTCTGGTATTCAAGGAGTTAATTCCAATTCTTTTAGAACTTTTGAGCCGATGGGATGGGCTTGGAAATTATAAGGATGACGACTTCGGCGAAGTTGCAGAGGTAATGGAAAAATTAAGGAAATTCATGGTCGAAAGGATGAAATGATTCTTGTTGATCATCATCGATCAACGGCTTTCCCCTTTCGATCTTTCCGATCTTCACTGTGACAGAATAGCGAGCGCAACATTTCTTGGGTCTTAAGAGAACTAGATCTCGTTCGATGGGCTCTTCGCAAATAGGGCAGTCGCCTAGGTCCATAGGTTTACTTTGACACAGTGAAATAAGATCAACAACTCCGATACGAAATGTGATGTTCAGTTCTTAACTTTACTAAAAAAGTAAGGTAGGTACCCTAGAGAATATGGCCGATACAAGACCCAATCGGAAGCTCCTTGGAAAACAAGAGAGATTTTGTCAGTTATACACTCGGTATTGGATGCAACGCGTCATGCAATGTCCTGACCACGGGCCTGGTCACCAAGGGAGAGGCGACTGTGAAAGTGAATTGGGATTTTGAGAAAAATTGCCCCAAGTCGATTCAGACACTATGAATTCGAAAGCTTGACTGATACGGTTGATATAATGGGTACCCCCGCAATACATTGCGCCTATCACAAATTGATTCCCTGCTCCGAGCTCAAACCACACCCAAAGAATCGAAATAAGCACTCACCCGAACAGATCGAGCGACTGGCAAAGATCTTGGCTTATCAGGGCATCCGGGCTCCGATCGTCCTCTCAAATCTCTCCGGATTCATGGTGAAGGGACATGGGACATTGGAAGCCATCCTGAAGAACGGATGGAGCCAGGCTCCAGTGGTCTATCAGGACTTTGAATCGGATGAGGTTGAGTACGCTTTCATTCAAAGTGACAATGCCATCGCGTCTTGGAGTGAGCTCGATCTTGCTGGGATTAATGTTGACCTTGCCGATTTAGGTCCGGATTTCGACATTGATCTTTTGGGGATTAAGGATTTCAAATTGGATTTGAATGAGGACGGTGCTCCAGGAGATGGGCCGGGTCCTAAATTATCTGAACGCTTTCTAGTCCCACCGTTTACTATTTTGGATGCGCGTCAGGGCTATTGGCAAGAGCGAAAACGACAATGGCTTGCTCTCGGTATTCAATCTGAAATAGGCCGGGGGGGGGGATGACATATCAGGATCATCAATGGCAAATGGAAAAACTGGGAAAAATTCAGGCACCACATTAGGGGCGATTGCGCCTAATCAAAATGCGATTTTGAAACGGACTGGAAAATATGCCTAAAATGGCAATGCACAATGATCCAATGCAACGGAAAACAGCTTATGAAAAGAAAGGCGAGATTTCTAGGTCAGGACATATTGAAGGGCGAATGGATACCCAAGCAACGGGCAACGGGCAACGGGCAACGGGATGAGTAATGCAATTCCTGGTGGGAGCAAACCACCAAGTAAATATGTAAATGGGAAGGTCTTCCCGGAAGACCTTCATGCCAAATCAGCATCGGAAAATTTAACATGGGTTAAAGGTAATAGGGATCCAGATGCCCTAGATGAAGTGAGCCGCAAGATTCTTGCGGCTCAGCCGAGTGCTGGAACTTCCATTTTCGATCCGGTTCTTTGTGAGCTCGCCTATCGTTGGTTTTGCCCAATCAAGGGAAATGTTCTTGACCCTTTTGCTGGCGGATCCGTTAGAGGTATCGTGGCTTCAAAATTAGATCGTCAATACGTTGGGATTGAGCTCCGACAAGAACAGGTGGAAGCGAATCGAACACAAGCTACCCAGATTTGCCAGGACCCACAACCTGTATGGATTTGTGGAGACAGTGTGGAGATCAAGAATCACGTGAAAGATTTTGTGCCTGATCTCATTTTTAGTTGTCCTCCCTATGCCGATTTAGAGGTTTACTCGGAAGATCCAAAGGATCTAAGTACGATGCCCTACGAGCAATTCATTAAGGCCTATAACGAGATTATTTTAGGTTCGGTAGACCTTTTGAAAGAGGACCGTTTTGCCTGCTTTGTAGTAGGAGACTTAAGAGACAAGAAGGGCTTCTATAGGAATTTTGTGAGTCATACAATTGAGGCGTTTGAGATGGCTGGAGCTAGACTTTACAATGAGGCTATTTTGGTGACCTCTCTCGGGTCTCTCCCGATTCGTGTGGGCAAAGCATTCAGCGCGACCAGGAAGATGGGCAAGACCCATCAAAATGTACTGGTTTTTTGCAAAGGGGATCCCAGAAAAGCTACCGAGGCTTGTGGCACGGTAGAAATAGCGGACATTGAGGGTATGAACGAGGAGTTAGGAGTTGCAACAAGTGAGTAGTTCAACAATGACTGTCCAGTTTTTAGGTTTAGGCCGATCAAGGAACATACGGTTAACTTTCAATTCAAAGGCTCCCTTATCGAGAGACTGGTTTTCTTGGATGAATGAATGGGCCAAAGCAAGGTCCGCTTGGCCAAGTCGGCTATGGGCCTTTTTGAGCCACCCATGTCCACTAAAAGAATTGAACTTAATTAATCTGTCCATGAGTAATTATACCATAAGGATGTAATAACGCAAATGGCTAGACCTAAACCTACCCTTACGAAAGAGCAATTAAAAGACCTTGAAGCTATGGCTCATGTGGGATTGACTATTGACCAAATAGCGCCTCTTCTAGATCTTGCTCCTGCAACCCTGGAGCGAATAATAAGGAGAGACAAAGAAGTTAGTGATGCGTTAAAAAAAGGAAGATCTAAGGCAATATTCCAAGTCGGCAAGTCGGCATATCAGCAGGCGGTGACTGGAAAGGTCCCGGCAATGACCATGTTCTATTTGAAATGTAGAGCGGGATGGAAAGAATCTCACGCCGTGGAAGTCTCTGGTCCCGAAGGCAAGCCCATTGAAACTCAGATTCATTCTGAGCTGACAGATGAGCAGCTAGATGCCAAGATTGAAAGGCTTTTGAAAAAGAGTAAACCGAAAGAGAGATGATCATGGCCGTGAAACATTGGATCCAGAACGCAGTAGGTAAACCAGGAGCGTTGCACAAAGAATTAGGCGTTAAGCCAGGCCAGAAGATTCCTCACAAGGAATTAGAACATGCAGCAAAGGCGAAGGGTAAAGAGGGCGAGAGGGCGCGGCTTGCACTTACTTTGTCAAAAATGCATAAGTGAACCGCTCTGAGAAACTTGAACTGATCTCTCTCCTCGAAGAGCAAGAGCGTAGAACCAGCGGCCGAAAGATCTTCAATTACTTCCAAGACACTGGCATTCTGAGGCGCGAGCTCTACCCAAAGCATGTCAACTTCTTTGCCGAGGGAAAAACCAAGCTAGAGCGTGCCGCAATCGCCGCGAATCGTGTGGGAAAAACCACAATGAGCGCCTATGAGACGACCCTCCATCTCACGGGACTTTACCCAGATTGGTGGCCAGGTCGGAGGTTCAATCACCCCGTAGAATGGTGGGCTGCTTCAGATACAAGTGAGACTACTCGAGATATCCTTCAGCTGGAATTCCTTGGGAAGATCGATCACATAGGCACCGGAATGATCCCGAAAGAGTACATCATCGGGGATCCCAGCCGCAGGAGGGGTGTAGCAGACGCTGTGGACACCGTGCGTGTCAAGCACAAGTCAGGAGGAGAGAGCTCGCTCTCGTTCAAGTCCTATGATCAAGGGCGAGAGAAATTCCAGGGCACTAAGAAGCATGGGATTTGCTTGGATGAAGAACCTGATTACCGGATTTACACGGAATGTCTCACTCGGCTCACGGCTACGACTCCTGGTGAAGAAAGTGGGCTCATCATCTGCACCTTTACCCCATTGAAGGGCATGAGTGCTGTCGTGTTGAGTTTTCTGAATGAGCCCAATGAGAATCGGTTCGTTTTGACGATCGGTTTTGATGATGCACCTCATCTGAGTCCGGAAACCAAGGCTAAGCTCATTGCGTCATTCCCTCCCCATGAAAGGGATGCTCGTGCGAAGGGAATACCTCAGCTGGGATCCGGGGCAATTTACCCCGTCCCTGAGAGTAACATCATCGTGGATGATTTTCAGATCCCGGATCATTGGCCCAGGGGCTATGGATTCGACGTGGGATGGAATCGGACGGCAGCTCCCTGGGGTGCGTGGAATCGGGAGACTGATACGGTCTATCTCTATAGTGAGCATTACCGAGGACAGGCGGAGCCTGCGATCCATGCGGCTGGAATCCGGGCTCGAGGTGAATGGATGCCGGGTCTCATTGATCCAGCTGCTCGTGGGAGGTCTCAGGCGGACGGTCTCCAGCTTCTGCAGATGTACAAGGATCTTGGGCTGAATCTCGAGATGGCGCAGAATGGGGTCGAAGCTGGAATCTACGAAGTGTGGACCAGGCTTTCGACTGGGCGGCTGAAGGTATTCAAGTCCATGGTGAATTGGCTGACAGAATTTAGAATTTATCGTCGCGATGACAAGGGCCGCATTGTGAAGCAGAATGACCATCTCATGGATGGGACGAGGTACCTTATCTCTTCAGGGCTTACGTGGATGAAAACGAAGCCTCTTGAGAAGACTCCCCAGTGTAAATCTCAACCTTTGCAAGGGGGACGGGGATGGATGGGTTAATTGCGATTTCAGGATGATACGAGCGGATTCTAGATATAATTTATCCCAATGATTTATCATCCCTTGGGATGCGTTTTTCCTTCTCTTCAAGAGTTTCTTCATGATGCTGAAGCCCCGAAAGATCTTGGCGTTTGAACATTTTGCGCATCAAGTGGATTTGTGGAATACGGACAAGAATCAGTTATGAAATCGAGTATTTTCATTCTATTTGGGTATCATTATGCAGATTGAAATACAAAGTTTGTATCTAGATTGCCTTGGCAGTAGATATCCTTGTCCGGAGAAAGTGCCTCTCTAGTCTCTCCCCATCTGTCGCAGTTCAACTCTTTATTCACATGAGTAAAAGGCAATAGAATCTCCATGGGTTTACTAGTTCCTCGGTCCTCCCATCGACATTCTTTGGTGAAGTCTAAGAATTCAGGAAAGGTATCTTTGCAAATAATCTGAATAGCCGTTTCCGGGAATCCATACTTCTTGCACCAGAAGGTAGTCCATCCGGTTTCCAAATTCTTAATGTAATCGAGAGCTCTTTGAGTGAGAACGAAACAATCTGAATCGATATTGATGATCTTCTCGTAGCCTTTATTGATGAGGATTTCGAAGGCATAAAGAGCTCTCCAGCAGTAGGGATAACCATAAATGCTTGTCCGAGGAAGGTGATCCTCAAATCCGATCATGGAGACGTCCGGACCACCGGCCTCTAAAAGAGTATGTCGATTCTTATCGGATGAAGCATTGTCAGCAAATACGATCTTGTCATATCCGAGCTTCTCTTTGAGAGCCTGATAGTATTTCAGGTATTTCAGGTTACGTTGAAGACGGTCATTTCCTTGCCAGTCTTGACCCTCTAGGTAACTGGTTGTGTAGAGAGCGGTGATCATAGTCTATCAATTCCCCAGTCTGCGAATGCTTCTGGAGTGGGCAACCATGAATCACGAAGCTCGTCTCCGATTTCTTCAATGTGACCTGCTTTGAGGTAGACGTCTTTCTTGGACCAGATTCCATCTCGGGACATGTTTTCCATTCTCCATCCGAATTGTCCGTGCCGAGTGTGAGTGAGGAACTCGGGTCTACGAGCCATTGTGACAAATCCAATCCATGCATCTCCGGAAGCAGCCATGTGCATAGGGCTAGAGTCATTAGTGAGAAGAACCTTTGACTTCTGAAGTAAAGCCACGGTTTCCATGATTTGGAGTTTGTCACGTAAGTCGATGCAGCCTTCGATATCAATTCCTTCGATCATCCCAGTGACCGAATTAGGATTTTCGCTTTTTCCAATTAAAATTGGAACGGCTGATTTCTCTTTGAGCCTAGCTAAAACACGATTCCACCACCAATTCGGAAAGGTCTTTGATTGCCAGGATTTCCCGCAATGGACAACGACTTTGTCAGGTCCAGCATGAGGCTCGATCTTGGCAAATGATTCCTCGGAGGGTTTGAGATTAATCTGCCTGAACTCTTGGGGTACCATCCCTTGAAAGGCCACCAGACAGGAGAAGTCGACACAATGACAGTGCTCATGCTTGATGTAGTTCAAGATGAAGTAGTCCTGCTGGGCAAATAGGTCAAAGATCAGATGCTCTCCAAGGTTTGGGTAATCTCCTTTCTCGTAGACTTTCTTGAAGGGAATGTGGGAGTAGAGTTCGGGAGTCATGGCCAGAAGCGAGATTTCTACATCCTTGAGAGTTTCTACTGCGAAGCGAACGGTTGGCTCAGCACAGATTTGGTCTCCCAGACCACCATGCACTTTCAAGAGAACACTCTGTGAGACTTTGTTCTCAGCGGCCCATCGTACTCGCATACCAGGAATGTTCATTGCCGGCAGGAGCATGAAGGAATTGGGATCCACTGGATGCCCATCGCCGTGGACTTCGAAGTTTCGTAGGAATTCCTTTTGAGTACTCATTGAAGTTTAGGTTCCATTTCTGGAGGAAGTTTCACGATTGCAGGCTTCTGATTGCCAACGGCGGCTACAGTGGACCGCATTCTTTCGTGAACAACTGCGCTTCCGAAAGCAAGGAGCCCAGCGAGGTCGGGATCGGTGCCGGCGATAGTGTACTGGACTTGACCATTAGAAAGTCGACAAAGAATCAGTTTGGCAGTTTCAGTGAGAGGTGGCGTTTGAGTTTCGGTTGTTTTCATTTCATCAGTAGTAGTAGTTGACATTGAGGGCTCCTATTCCTATTTTGACAGACAAGTTTTTTCCTATTATCACTTGAAAGTTTTTAAAACCTTATTTTTGTGCCAGGATATACATCGTGACCCCTTCCCTCGAGGCAGAAATCAAAGTTCCACTTTCAGTGGAAGTCGATATTGTACCGTCTGATGACGCAATAGAACTTAAAAGACAAGAGGATGAGAAGACTTTAAGGACTGCTCTCGATCGTTTGGAGCAGGCTCAGATTGCTGAATCAGAAATTAGAAGGCGTGCTCTAGATGACTTACAGTTCAGAGCAGGGATCCAATGGCCCGACAACATTCAGCAAGATCGTGAAAGAGACGGTCGCCCTTGCCTGGTAATCAACCGCCTTCCTCAATTCGTGCAGCAGGTCACAAATGATCAAAGACAGAACCGCCCTTCGATCAAGGTTCATCCCGTGGGAGATGGTGCGGATCAGGAAACTGCCCGGATCATTCAGGGCCTCATTCGCCATATCGAGTACAATTCTAATGCCGAGAACGCCTATGACACGGCGTTCGATGCAGCCGCAACCTCTAGCTTTGGATACTTCCGAATCGTCCCCGGTTTTTCAGATCCTCAGAGTTTCAATCAGGAGCTCTTCATTCGTAGGATCCGTGATGCTTTCTCAGTTTATATGGATCCTTACTCCCAGGAGATGGATGGATCAGATGCTAACTGGGGATTCATCGAGGACTGGCTCACAAAGGATGAATTCGCAAGGCAGTACCCCAATGCTCAGTTGACCTCGAGCCTGGGTGACTACTCATCGGTGGGAAATAACCCGCCCGACTGGATGAAAGGTGATACCTTTCGAATAGCTGAGTATTTTTATAAAGAATTAGTAGAAAAGCAGATTTTCCTCCTTAAGACCGGACAAGTAGTCCGCGCGGACGAAGTTGAGCCTACCGTGTTAAGGGCTTCTCAGGCAGGGATCGATGCGCGGGTGGTCTCCTCAAGGATTGCAAAGGTCCCTGTCATTCATTGGCTCAAGATCAATGGCATTGAGATTCTCGAGAGAACGATTTTCCCTGGTAGCTACATTCCCATCATTCCCGTCTATGGAGCTCAGCTCTGGGTGAATGGTCAGAGGATTATTGAGAGTGTGATCCGTCATGCGAAGGATCCCCAGCGCATGTACAATTACTGGAAGTCTGCTGAGACTGAGACGATTGCTCTCGCTCCCAGGGCTCCTTTCATTGTCGCTGAGGGTCAAATCGAAGGATATGAGCAAGCTTGGTCGGAAGCTAATCGAAGGAATCACTCTTTTCTCTACTACAAGCCGGTTAGCTTTTCGGGGGAATTGGCCCCCCCTCCCCAAAGACAGAGCTTTGAACCAGCGACGCAAGCGATTACGCAAGCCGCGATGCTTGCAGCAGACGACCTCAAGGCAACTACCGGCGTCTATGACGCATCACTAGGGCAAGTAACACCCGATGCAAGCGGAATTGCGATCCAGCGCAGGCAGACTCAGACTCAGATTTCCAATTTCCATTTCGTTGACAACCTGCATCTCTCCATGAAGCATGCAGGGCGCATTCTGGTAGAAATCATCCCAAAAATTTATGATGCGGCCCGAACTGCCCGAATTATAGGAGACGATGGCACGCAGAAGATGGTCAGACTCAATCAGCCTTGGACTGATGAGAACGGGAAAGAAGTGCTCTATTCTCTTGATGTCGGAAAATACGACGTCACCATTGATACTGGGCCAAGCTTTGCCAGCAAGCGTCAGGAGGCAGCAACGGCGATGGCTCAGATGACTCAAGCCTATCCTCAGTTGATGTCGATCATGGGTGACCTGATGATTAAGAACATGGACTGGCCGGGCGCCCAAGAGATGTCTGAGCGCATCAAGATGACCCTTCCTCCTACTCTTCAGACCGATCCTAAGAATATGAAGATTCCGCCAATGGTTCAGGTCCAAATGCAGCAAATGCAGGGCATGGTGAAGAACCTCACTGATCGATTGAACGAATGCACAAAGATCATCGAAACCAAGAAATTGGATCTAGAAAGCAAAGAGCGCATTGAGCTTGCTAAGATCCAGGCAGATATTGAAATCAATTTGGCAAAGCTCGGATCGCAGGCAAGTATCGTGATGCTCGAGCACGAGGTGGCTGCGATCAATAATCGCATGAAGCTTCTCAATGCGAATGTGCCAATTGATGCTCAGAGCAATTTTGTCCCCGAGGCAGCAGATGGCGGAAATTACGCTGGCGCTGGCCACGTGGGATCAGGACCTACCGGCGGGTTACCACCGGGCATACCCATGGAGTAATAAGAGCCATGAACATTCAAGTCAGATCCAACGAAAAGCCAAGTACCCCTCCTCCACCTCTTCCCGCGGCTGAAAATCGTGGGGAAAAGGTCGAAGCAGGTACCCAAGATTCTCAAGGGTCTGGCACTTCCTCCGAGCAGGTAACCGAATCGAAAGAGCCGGAAGCCTCGCAAAATGAATCCCCAGAATCGGAAACTGAGGAAACAGTAGAAACGAAAGGCGAGACAGAAGAGCCCCGTAAAAAAGGGGGATTTCAGCGCCGGATAGATAAGCTCAATGCAAAAAATGCTCAGACCCAGCAGGAGCTCGAATATTGGAAGCAGCAGGCGATTAAAAACGCTAGCGCAACCAAAGGAGAGCCTCCTAAGCAAGAGCCGCCTCAGCAAACTGGAAAGCCCAAGGCAGATGATTTTGGGACTCATGCTGAGTTTGTCGAGGCACTTGCAGATTGGAAGATGGAGCAGAAATTAAGGGATAGGGATCAAACCCAGCAGAAGCGGGAATTGGAGCGAGAACAGACTAAAACTGTTCAGACTTATCAGGAGAAGCTCAAATCTTTTTCTGAAAAGAATCCCGATTTTCAGGACGTGATTTCTGAAGTGGATCACATTCCTCTTTCCCCATCCCTTAGAGCCATTCTTCTGAATTCAGAGAATGGTCCTGAATTGAGCTATCTTTTGGCCAAAAATCCGCAAGAATTTGAACGCATCTCGAGACTTCCTCCTTTGGATTGTGCTCGAGAAGTTGGCAAGTTCGAGGCGAAAATATCTTCTGCTAAAAGCACTGCTTCTACTGAAGAAAGAAGAATAACCAATGCTCCTAGGCCAATTGACCCGGTGGGAACTGGTGGGAAAGGATCGAGTCCAAAATCGATTTTTGATGCCAGTTTATCTCAGAGGGAATATGAGGCCATTCGTAAGGAGCAGATCAATAAAAGGAAAGGACGAGCCTAAAAAACTCGTTTGAATGAGATATGGCCAACCAGATATTAACCCCAAGCATCATTGCTAAAGAAGCCCTGATGGCTTTTAAGAATAAGCTTGGGTTTACAGAAAAAGTAGATAAGCAATATTCCTCTGAGTTTGCGATCAAAGGAGCCAAGATCGGTAACACAGTTACTGTCCGTAAACCTCCACGGTTCACGGTCTCTAGTGGTCCAGCTCTGAACGTTCAGAACGTGATCGAAGAAAGCCAGGCTTTGGTGCTCTCGAGCCAGAAGCATGTGGACTTTCTCTTTTCCAGCGTCGATCTGACCTTGACCATCGATCGCTTCAAGGAGCGTTATTTGGACAATGCTGTGATTGCTCTTGCCAACCAAGTGGACTTGGATGGTCTTACGATGGCTGCTCAGAATACAGCTAACTTCGTGAGCACTCCTGGTACTACTCCCAATACGATGCTGCTTTTCCTTCAGGCTCAGCAGAAGTTGAATGAAATGGCATGTCCCAGTGACGACATGAGGTCATTCTTCATCGCTCCCGTAACTCAGCCTTCGATCGTGAACGCACTGTCTGGCTTATTCCAGTCTTCGACCAGGATCGCTGAACAGTATGAAAAAGGCATGATGGGGCAGGGTTTGGGTGCTGAATGGTATATGGCTCAGAATATCTATAGCCGAACTGTAGGTGCTTTGGGTGGAACTCCTCTTGTCAATGGAGGAAGCCAGTCAGGATCCAGCCTAGCTACCAATGGATGGAGTGCCTCAATCACGGCGCTCCTCAACGTCGGCGATTGCTTTACGATTGCTGGAGTGCATTCTGTGAACCCGATCACAAAGCAGTCCACCGGGCAGCTTCAGTGCTTCCTTGTGACGGCTTCTGTGAACTCTAACAGCAGTGGTCAGGCTAGCATTCCAATCTATCCAAGCATCGTGACTTCAGGTCCTACTCAGACGGTAGATGTGTCGCCTGCGGGGGGAGCTTCAATAACAGTGAGCGGTGCCGCTGGGGTGTCTTCTCCTCAGAACATGTTGGCTCATAAAAATGCCTTTACCCTGGGAACTGCTGATCTAGAAATGCCGGGTGGAGTGGACTTTGCCTCGGTTGCCTCTGATGAGGAGTCTGGATTGTCGATTCGCATTGTGCGAGCATACGATATCAATAGTGATACCTTCCCTTGTCGTTTGGACATCCTTTACGGATGGGCCGCAATGCGACCAGAGTGGGCATGTAGGCTTCAAGGCTAATCTAAACTAAGGGAAAGGAGAAAATATACAATGGCACCTCAGGCACAGGCAGTAAGCCTATCAAATCAAATGGATTCGCCGTCAAGCAGCGGCGATGGCTATGTAGTAGCCCAAGCAGGATCCAAGTTAGGATTCTTTGGAGCTACTCCAGTAGCTCAGCCGTCGGGAAATGATCAATTGGCGATCACTCGTGGCGCAGCTGGCGGCGTAGTGACGACCTATCATAGTGCACAGTCTCCTTCTGCAGTCACAATCAATACGACTGCAGAACAGACTTTGACGATTCAAACGGGAACTGGAGGCCAAATGCTTTTGGCTTCTGGAGACCTTCTCTATGTAAATAAACCAACTGCTCAAGCTGGTTTGTCTGTGGGGAACGTCAGAGTATCCTCGGGGAATACCCTGGGAATTACCTTTGGTAATGCTACGGGATCTTCCCTCACTCCTACGGCCAGTGAAAATTACATCGTTGTGGCTTTGAGAGGTCTTCCGACTTTGTCGGCGACGCTTTCTCCCGCAGCGGTGGCGGCAAATACTACAGTAGAGCAGCAGTTCTCTGTCGTGGGTTTGCCTGCAAACTTCCTAGTCCAGGTGATGAAGCCTACTGCTCAGGCAGGCCTCGACATTTTGGGCTGTCGAATTGTGGGTAGTAACTTGCTTGGGATCACGTTTGCGAACTTCACTGGTTCTGCAATCACCCCCACGGCAAGTGAAGCCTACACGATCTTTGGCCTAGCAGGTTTGGATGCGATCGGCAACGAGCTCATGTATGGTTTCAACGTTGGAACCGTGGGTGCAATCGGAGCAGGGGTAGTGGTCAGTGGCGGAAACACCAGCATTACCGGGATCCTTGCAACCGATATGATCGTAGGTTTATTCGATCCTACGGCTCAAGCCAATGCGTCGAATGCCGCCTATCCTGTGAAAGGAATTCCCACAGCTAACAACGTTACCCTCTATTTTGCGGGTATTGGAACTGGGGCGACTCCTACGGCTTCGGAAGTCTATGGGATCGCAACCAAACGACTGGCTCCTGTGGCTCCGATGGTTGTCTATACTCCGTCGATTGCTCCCGCCTCTGTGGCAGCAAATACTTCGGCTGAGCAGACCTTTACGGTCACCGGTCTTGTAGCCGGATCCGCTGTCTGGGTGAATAAGCCTTCTTATACCCCTGGTTTGGGTATTGGGGGTGTCCGCGTGAGTGCTGCAAATACGCTCGCTATCAACTTCGTGAATCTGACGTCCTCGGCAATTGTGCCCCCGACAGAAGTTTACGTGGTTGGAAACTTCCAGGTGAAGGCACCTGGAGCTGGCAATAGCGTGTTTCAGCATGTAAGTCCTGTCATCAATCAGCTGGGCAATCTGAGCAATGCCGAGCGCACTGCCTTTGTGAACCTTGGCTTGATGGCTGGTTTATAGTAGTCCTTTTTTGGGTGTGGGAAAGAATATGGCGATCGCTCCCCATATTTGATTCCACACCCAATTTTTTGATGGAGGTTTTGCATGCTTGATGAAGAGAAGAATTTCGGATTTCCCAAGTGGAAGTACCATCCTACTTTTGAGCCAGCTTTGGCAGAGACTTTTGAGGATGAGAAAGATTTGGGCCCAGGTTGGTACAATAGTCCGGCTGAATTCGGAGTGGAGACTGCTCCCGGTAGACGACCTGATCCTGTCATCAAGAAAGCCCGCGAGAAGTTTGAGGCACAGGCCAAGGGGAAATAGGCCATGGCGTTGACCGCGGCCGCTCTCATTGCTGCTTCCCTAAGGACCATTGGAGTTCTTGCTTCTGGCGAGAATCCTTCTGCAAATGAGCAGACAGATGCTTTGACGGCTCTGAATGATTTGATCGATAGCTGGAGCACAGAGCAGCTTCTGATTCCAAACAAGCTGAGAGAGGTGTTTCCTCTCGTGACCAACCAGCAGACTTATACGATGGGAACGGGTGGAAATTTCAATACGACCCGCGCTCAGCGGATTGAGAATTGCCTGATTCAGCTTGCTGGGAATACTCCTGTTCTTGAAATTCCAATGAAGATCCTGAATAAGGATGAATACGCTTCGATCATCATTAAGCCCCTAGCTTCCACCTTTCCTCTCTACATGTATGCGGAGCAAGCATATCCGTTGGATAACCTGAATTTTTGGCCAGTTCCAAATACCGGAGTGAATAATGTGGTGCTTTACAGCTGGAAACCGCTAGCTGAGCTAGCTTTGATCACGACCGTTCTTTCTCTGCCTCCCGGTTATGAGAGGGCCCTAAAGTTTGCTCTAGCAGTGGAATTGGCTCCCGAATTTGGGAAGGCCCTTAGTGACAATGTGGCAGCTCTTGCGATTGAATCCAAGGCCGCTATCAAGCGAATGAACTACAGGCCCAATTATCTTATGGTGGATAAGGAAATCAGGGCTAAACCGGCAGTTTGGAATTGGCTCACGGGTGAGCCGATATGAGGTTTAAAGGCTTCATAGGACCTTCTTACGTCCTTCAAAGCCTGAGGGTAGATTGCCAACGTTGTATCAACCTCTATCCGGAAATTGATGAGCTTGGGACTGGAAATGAAGGAGAGGTTGCATCTCTCGTTTCTACTCCTGGATTGAGACTTCTAGTCACATTGCCCACTTCTCCAGTCAGAGGGGTCTTTACGGATTCCATGGGGCAGCTTTGGGCTGTCGGAGGGAATGTTCTCTATCAGATTTCAAGCTCTTGGGTTGCTACCAGTATAGGAACTCTTCTGACATTTTCAGGTCCAGTTGCCTTTTCAGATAACGGAATCCAAGCTGTGGTTGTGGATGGGACTTATGGGTACTATTGGAATCTAGTAGCTCCTCTGTCATTTGCTCAGATAATAGACCCAAGCTTCTATGGTGCAAACAGCGTCACATTCATGGATGGTTATTTAATTTTCAACAAACCTAATTCAAATGAATTTTATTTGAGTGGTTTGAATCAAGTAGTTCCATTCAATGGACTAGACATTGCCTCCGCAGAGGCGGATCCAGAACCATTGGTGGGACTCATTGCTCTTCAGGAAAACCTTTATCTCTTGAGTAAGAGTCACCTAGAAGTCTGGTATGACAGTGGTGCTAATTCTTTTCCTTTTCAGAGAATTCAGGGAGCAGTGATTGAAATAGGATGCGCTTCGGCAGCATCCATTGCCTATATTCAGACCTCAGTTTACTGGCTAGGTCGAGATAAGAATGGGACTGGGGTGATCTACCGGATTCAGGGACTCCAGCCCACCCGTATCAGTACTTATGCCATTGAGCAGGAGCTTCAGCAGTTAGGGGATCTATCGACTGCAAAGGCCTGGACTTATCAGCAAGCAGGACATTTTTTCTACTGCCTTAATTTACCAGGAGCAAATCAGACTTGGGTATATGACTCCACCATTGGACTGTGGCATGAGAGGTGTTTCCTTTCTCCGTCTACTGGACTTTATCAGAGACATCTTGCCGACTGTCATGCCTATGCCTTCAGTACGAATGTGGTTGGAGATTACTCCAGTGGGAATGTCTACGCTCTTGATTTGACGGTATTCACTGATAATGGCAATGCCATTTGCAGAGAAAGAACGGCTCCACATCTGTCCAATAACTTGATGAGAATTTTCCATTCTATGTTTTGGCTAGATTTTGAGGCAGGACTTGCGTCTGATGGATTAGGACAGGGGACTAATCCTCAGATCATGCTCCAGTGGTCAAATGATTTTGCCTATTCCTATTCGAATGAGCATTGGGTAGCTGCTGGGCAAATCGGAGCCCGTCGAATGCGCTCCATTTGGAGACGTCTAGGCGTGGCCAGGGATCGAGTTTACCGTGTGAGAATTACTGATCCGATCAAGGTGACCCTCCTTGGGGCAGAGATAGAAATGGAATTAGGGAGCTCGTGATCCATGGCATCTACGAGCATACCTCCGGTCCCGTACAATACGCCTCTTCTGGATGCGAATGGGAAACTCAACACGATTTGGGTCGGATGGTTTAGGCAACTCTTTCTTGCCGTAGGCGGAAATAATTCAAATCTGATCAGTAATCCCATGACTTCTCTC
>Ga0302319_10003315_pt1 | contig 33859 bp, 27 predicted proteins | sample Bog_T0_2_FD_203319 | JGI IMG/M metagenome (GOLD analysis project Ga0302319, IMG submission 203319) | Peat permafrost microbial communities from Stordalen Mire near Abisko, Sweden - Bog_T0_2 | ecosystem: Environmental > Terrestrial > Soil > Wetlands > Peat | place: Sweden: Abisko, Stordalen Mire... | reverse complement strand
CGCCGCTCTTGGCCTCCGCCTCGAAGGCCGGCGAGGCGGAGCGCGGGCGCAGCGTGAGCCGTCCGTGTACGTAGTCGATCGTCGACAAGAAATGATAGAGGAACACGGTGCCGATCGCGCCGTCGAGCTTGCGGCCGCCGAGTTCGACCGGGGCGGGCAGAACGTCGGCGTCGATGCCGCGCACGGTCAGGCCGTCGAACGCGACGGAATCGACGCGCCCCGTCGATACCGATCCCGTCAGGCCGCCGGCAAACACGCCCTGACCGCCGCTCTTCGTCGGGACCTTCAGGCGCTGCGCGGCCTCGGGCGTAAGAACGAGCGATGGCGCGCCGGTATCGAGAAAGAGCGTCGCATCCGCGCCGTTGATCTTCGCATGCAACACCGGGAGCGGATCCGTCGCGAGAAACGGAATGTCGATGCGATCGCCCGGCATCTCGATCTGGAAGTCGGTGCCGTTTGGCTCGCGTCCGGCAACGGCTTTGAGACGCGCTTGGGCGCGCGGGTTGGCCAGGTCGAGCGCGGCCGCTTTACCGAGGTCCCGTTGCGCGGCGGCGAGATCGTTGCGATACAGTTCGATCGTGCCGAGACCGAGGGCGGCGTTCGCATCGGACGGGTTCGCCGCGACCGCGGCCGCGTAGGCGGCGTACGCCGCATCGAAATCGCCGTGACGGAACGCGATGTCACCGGGGCTCGGTGCGGGCGCTTCCCCGGCGCCGAGCAACGCGACGGTACATGCAAGGACGACGAGCTTCAAACGTTCGCTCCTTCCGACTCAGGATTCGTCCCGCGACGCTACCCTCGAATGCCGCTCGAGTTTCGCTCCGGAGGGTTACGCGACCCCGGCCGGTCGGAGGAAAGTTTACCCGTCGAAGGCCCATGCTTCGACAAGCTCAGCATGACAGAGACTTTGTCACCCTGAGCCTGTCGAAGGGTGGGCACGGTCCGCGACGTGCTTCGACAAGCTCAGCATGACAAAGTCTTTGTCACCCTGAGCCTGTCGAAGGGTGGGCACGGTCCGCGACGTGCTTCGACAAGCTCAGCATGACAAAGTCTCTGTCACCCTGAGCCTGTCGAAGGGTGGGCGCGGTCCGCGACGTGCTTCGACAAGCTCAGCATGACAAAGTCTTTGTCACCCTGAGCCTGTCGAAGGGTGGGCGCGGTCCGCGACGTGCTTCGACAAGCGCAGCATGACGGCGGCGGCGATTCGTCAGGTTGGAACTGCGCGCGCCGCGTCCCAGGCGCGTACGGCGGCGACCTTGCTTGCGAGGAACGCCATGTAGCCGCCGCTCAGCAGAAACTGTTTCCGTAGCGGATCGAGTGTGAAGTGCACGCGGCCGCCGTCGTCGCGCACGATCGTCTCCGCATCGAGATCGATGCGCAGGTTCGGCGAACGCAGGAGCGCGTCGATCTCGTCGGACGGCACGACGATCGGCGCGATGCCGTTGTTGTACGCGTTCTCGAAGAAGATGCGCGCGAAGCTCGGGGCCACGACCGCGCGGAACCCGCGGTCGGCGAGCGACCACGCGGCGTGTTCGCGCGAACTGCCGCAGCCGAAGTTCTCGCGCGACACGATAATCGACGCGCCGGGATACGCGGCGAGCAACTCGACGCCGCCCGTCATCCCCGTGAAGAGATGCTTGCCGAGGCCCGTCGTCTCGATGCCGGTGAGATAGTGCGCCGGAATGATCTGGTCCGTGTCCACGTTCGCGCGGTCGACCGGAAGAACGCCGCCCTCGAGGATCATGCGTTCACCGTTTCGCCGACGGCCGCGCCCAGTTCGTCGGGCGAACCGAGCCGCCCGAGCACGGCCGAGGCCGCGACGACGGCGGGCGACGCGAGGTGCACGCGCCCGCCCGCGCCCATGCGGCCCGGGAAGTTTCGATTCGTCGACGAGACGCAACGCGCGCCGGGCGCGAGCACGCCCATCGACATGCCGAGACACGGCCCGCACGACGAATGCGTCCAGAGCGCGCCCGCATCTTGGAACACGTCGTGCAGACCCTCGCGTTCGGCGGCGCGTTTGACCGCTTGCGAACCGGGCGTCACGATCGTCGGAACGGTCACCGTGCGTCCGCGCAACACGTCGGCGGCCGCGCGCAGATCGGAGAGGCGCGAATTAGTGCAAGACCCGATGAACGCCTGATCGATCGCGAGCGAACGCAGCGCGACGCCCGGTTCGAGACCCATGTAGTCGAGCGACGCGCGCGAGGCGCCCGCCGGCACGACGCCGTCGATCGGCACGGACTCGCCGGGGTTCGTTCCCCAGCTCACGAGCGGCCGCAGCGCGTCGATATCGATCGTGATCTCGGCATCGTACGCGGCGTCCGGATCGGCCGTGAACGTGCGCCAGCGCTCGACCTTCGCTTCGAAGGCGTCGCCCGTGGGCTGGTGCTCGCGTCCGCGCAGATACGAGAACGTGGTTTCGTCGGGCGGGCACATGCCCGTGGTCGCGCCGGCCTCGATCGCCATGTTGCAGAGCGTCATGCGTTCGTCCATCGAGAGCGCCGCGATCGCGTCGCCCGCGTACTCGAGCACGTAGCCCGTGCCGCCTTTGAAGCCGAGCGTCGCGATCACGTGGAGCGCGAGGTCCTTCGCCGTCGCGCCGCCGTGCAACCGGCCGGTCACGTTGACGCGCATCACCTTCGGCCGCTGTAGCACGAGGCAGCCGGCGAGCATCGCGCCGCCTTGCGCCGTCGATCCCACACCGAGCGCGAACGCGCCGAACGCGCCGAGCGTACACGTGTGGCTATCGCCACACGCGAGCGTCATGCCGGGCTCGACGAAACCGCGCTCGGGCGCGACCACGTGGCAGATGCCGTTCTGGCCCATGTCGTACAGCACGATGCCGTGGCGCTTGGCCCAATCGCGGAGCACCTTCGCCTGGATCGCGGTCTCCGTATCCTTCGCCGGCGACACGTGATCGTTGATCGCGACGATGCGGTTCGGATCGAAGAGTGCGTCGTTGTAGCGGCGCTCGATTTCGAGCGCGCCCTGCGGCGTCGTAATCTCGTGCGCGACGACCTTGTCGACGAACACGAGCGCGTTATCGCCGGGCAACGCCTCGACGACGTGCGCGTTCCAGACCTTCTCAAACAGTGACTGGGGCATTCTCTCCCTCACCGATGTCGTCGCCGACGAAGCCGTTCCCGACCGTATCCGAGATCGACGACGCGACGGTCGCGCTCGTGCCGCCGCGCATGCCGCTCAGGCGCAGGTTGTCGCGCCGGATCGCCCGATTGACGCCGGCCACGACGGCGCGCAGCGATGCGCGCACGATGTTGGGATCCCGGCCGACCCCGAAGTGCGACTTGCCGGCCGTCACCACTTCAACGTAAGCTACCGCCGCCGCGTCCGCGCCGCCGCCGACGGCGTGCTCGTGATAGTCGCGCACCGAGAGTTCCACCACGAGATCGCGACCGAGCGCTTCGATGAGCGAATCGATCGGGCCGTTCCCCTGGCCCCAGATGGAACGCACGCCGCCGCGCTCGGCGATCGTCGCCTCGATCGTGGAACGGCCGTTGCCGTCGTCGGCCACGTGATAATCGATCAGTTGCAGCGGAGCGTTCGCGACGTATTCGCGATCGAAGAGGTCGCGGATCTCCGACGGCTCCGTCTCCGTGCCGCTCTCTTCCGAATAGGATTGGACGGTCTTTCCGAATTCGATCTGCATCGCGCGCGGCAGATCGAATCCGAAATCGTGCAGCATCACGTACGCCACGCCGCCCTTACCGGATTGACTGTTGATGCGGATGACCGCCTCGTACGTGCGCCCGAGATCTTCGGGATCGACCGGCAGATACGGGACTTCCCACACGACGTCGCCGCGGGCTTCGCGCGCCGCGAAGCCTTTCTTGATCGCGTCCTGATGCGAACCCGAGAAGGCCGTGAAGACCAGGTCTCCGCCATAGGGATGGCGCTCGTGCACCGGCAGCCGGTTGCAGTATTCGACCGTCTGCACGATCTCCGGAACGTTCGAGAGATCGAGTTGGGGATCGACGCCCTGCGAGAAGAGGTTGAGCGCGAGCGTGACCACGTCCACGTTCCCGGTCCGCTCGCCGTTGCCGAACAGCGTGCCCTCCACCCGATCGGCGCCCGCCATCACGGCGAGTTCCGCGGCGGCGACCGCCGTGCCGCGATCGTTGTGCGGGTGCACGGAGAGCAGGTACGCGTCGCGCGGCCCCACGTTGCGGTCGAACCATTCGATCATGTCCGCGTAGACGTTGGGCGTCGACATCTCGACCGTGGCCGGTAAGTTGAGGATCATCTTCGCGGCCGGCGTCGGCTGCCAGACTCCCATCACCGCTTCGCAGATCTCGCGGGCGAAATCGAGTTCGGTGCCCGTGAAACTCTCCGGCGAGTATTCGAGGCGGACGTCCGTCTCCGGATGCCGGGCGGCCAGCGTCTTGATTCGGCGCACCGCGCGCACCGCGATGTCCACGATGCCGGGGCGTTCCATATTGAACACGACCCGCCGTTGCAACGCCGAAGTCGAGTTATAGACGTGGACGATCGCTCGCGGGGCGCCCGCGATCGCTTCGAAGGTGCGGTCGATCAGCTCGTCGCGCGCCTGGGTGAGCACTTGGATCGTCACGTCGTCCGGGATCAGCTTCTCGGCGACGAGCTGGCGCACGAAGTCGAAATCCGGCAGCGAGGCCGAGGGGAAACCCACTTCGATTTCCTTGAAGCCGAGGCGCACGAGCAACTCGAACATCCGGCGCTTGCGCTGCGGCCCCATCGGTTCGATCAGCGCCTGGTTCCCGTCGCGGAGGTCGACGCTGCACCAGAGCGGCGCCCGCTCGATCACGCGCCCCGGCCAGCGCCGGCCGGCGAGGTCGATCGGCGGGAAAGGTCGGTATTTGTTGACCGGCATCGATGCCATGGTGAGAACCCCGTCGGGAGAACGAGACGAGGGGCCGTCGCTTTCGCGGCGGCCCCTCGAGAGTGCGGAGCAAACGGCGTCGGCGACTACGCTTGGGGCGTACCGCTAAGAAGAATCTCGGGCGCGAGAAGGCGGAAGCCACCGTTCATATGACCGGACCTTAACATGGCAGCGGAAAGAGCGTCAAGCGCCGGTTTTCATCATGTGAAGGACTTTGCCGTTTTCCGGCCCGGCGGTTGACTTCGGGCTTGGCCGCACGGTACAACAGGGGCACAGTGTTCCGCGCAATTCTCGTCGTCGTCGTTAGCCTTCTTAGCCAACCGCTGGTTCGGCGTAGGTAGCTTTCGCGTCAACGGGACGAACGCGAAGCCCTCCGCCGAACCGGCGGGGGGCTTTTTTGATGCTCGAAGAGGGAGCCCCGATCGTGTCAGAGTCCGCCGCAGCAACCGGCGCACAGCTCGTCCTCGACGTCCTCGCCGACGAAGGCGTGGAGGTGGTGTTCGGCTATCCCGGCGGAGCGATCATGCCGCTCTACGACGCGATGGTCGGGCACCCGATGCAGCACATCCTCACGCGCCACGAAGCGGCCGCGGCATTCGCCGCCGGCGGCTACGCGCGGTCGAGCGGTCGCGTCGGCGTCTGCATGGCGACCTCCGGACCCGGCGCCACGAACCTCGTCACGGGCATCCTCGATTCGCAGATGGATTCGATCCCGATCGTCGCGATCACGGGCCAAGTGCGCAGCGAGCTGATGGGAACGGACGGCTTCCAGGAGGCCGACGTGACCTCGATCATGGGGCCGGTCACCAAACGCAGCGTGTGCGTGCGCGACGTGCGCGACCTCGAGAAGATGCTACGCGCCGCCTTCCGCGTGGCCCGCGGCCCGCGCCCCGGGCCCGTGCTCGTCGACATTCCCTCCGACATCCTCAAAGCGAAGGTCCCGCGCATGGACTACTTCGCGCCGCGGCCGATTCCGCCGGCGCTCGAACGGCCCGACGATGCTACGATCGATGCCGCCCTCGAATTGCTGCGCACGGCGCAGCGGCCCGTCGCGATCGTGGGCGGCGGCGCGCGCAGCGCCAACGCCGTCCATCTGTTTCGCGAGTTCTGCGGGATGCTCGAACTGCCGCACACGGCCACGATCAACGGCCTCGGCTGCGCGACCCCGGGCGATCCGAACTTCCTCGGCATGCTCGGCATGCACGGCTACAAGGCCGCGAACCTCGCGGTCAACGCGGCCGACGTCGTGTTCGCGCTCGGCATGCGCTTCGACGACCGCGTCACCGGCCGCCCTGACAAGTTCGCGCGCGGCGCGCAGATCGTGCACGCCGACGTGGACGCCTCGGAATTCGGCAAGATCATCCCGGTGAAGGTCGCGCTGCGGGGCGACCTGCGCGCCACGCTCACCGCACTCGTGCGGCGGGCCGCGCAGCAGCAGATGCCGCGCTTTGCCGGTTGGGCCGCCGAAGCGAAGGCGTACGGCGGCGCGCTGCCGGCGGATCGCGCGCCGCACGGCGAACTCTCGGCCACGGACGCGCTCGACGCGTTCTTCGCGGTCGCGCCCGACGACGCGATCGTGACGACCGACGTGGGCCAGCACCAGATGTGGGCCGCGCAACGCCAGCGCGCGATCCATCCGCGTAATTTCATCACGTCGGCCGGCCTCGGTTCGATGGGCTTCGGGCTCCCGGCCGCGATCGGCGCGCAGATGGCGAACCCGCAGCGCACGGTCGTGGCGATCTGCGGCGACGGCGGCTTCCAGATGTCGATCGCGGAGCTCGCGACGCTGCGGCGCTTCGCGCTGCCGGTGAAGATTCTCCTGATCGACAACCAGCGGCTCGGCATGGTGCGTCAGTGGCAAGAGCTCTTCTACGACCGGCGCTACTCGCACACCGATCTCTCGGACAATCCGGATTTCGTCGCGGTGGCGCGCGCGTACGGCGTGCGCGCCGAGCGCGTGGAGGATGCGGGCGAGTTGCGCGACGCGCTCGAGCGCTTCTTCCGCGCGAAGGAACCCTCGCTGCTGCACTGCGCGTGCTTCCCCGCGGAGAACGTGTGGCCGCTCATCCCGCCGGGCGCGACGGTACACGACGCGATGGACGGCGCTCCGGAGGCGATTCCCGCGTGACCTTGTCCCTCGTGCTCCACGATTGGCGGCTGCTCGAACGCATCGTGGGGCTCACCAATCGCCTCGGCTGCGCCTACACGAGCGTGAACGTGCGCTCGGGCGAGAGCCTCTACCACGCAACGATCGAATTCGCCGGACCGCCGGACGCACTCCGGCGACTCGACGCGCAACTGACCCGACTACTCAACGACGATAAGGAGATGTCCCGATGAACGCCCTCTACGACCGCGACGCCGATCCGAAGAAGTTGGCCGGAAAGACGATTGCGATCGTCGGCTACGGCAGCCAAGGTCGCGCCCACGCGCGCAACCTGCGCGACAGCGGGTGCGACGTGATCGCGGCGCTGCGTGAAGGCTCGCCCTCGCGCAGCCTCGCCGCCGAAGACGGCGTGCCCTACGACAGCGTCGAGCACGCGGTCGCGCGCGCCGACGTCGTGATGATCCTCGCGCCCGACGAGGAACAGCCGTCGCTCTTCCTGCGCTCGATCGCGCCGCATCTGCGGCCCGGCGCGTACCTCGCGTTCGCGCACGGTTTCGCGATCCACTTCGGCACGATCGTGGCGCCGGCGAACATCAACGTGTTCATGGTCGCACCCAAGGGTCCCGGACGCCTCGTGCGCACCGAGTACGAAGCGGGCCGCGGCGTACCGTGCCTGATCTGCGTGGCCGCCGACCCCGCGGGCGACACGCGTGAAGTGGCGCTCGCGTACGCATCGGCGATCGGCGGCGGCCGCGCGGGCGTCCTCGAGAGCACGTTCAAGGAAGAGGCCGAGACCGATCTCTTCGGCGAGCAGGCCGTCCTCTGCGGCGGGCTCACGCGCCTGGTGACGGCCGGATTCGAAACGCTCACCGAAGCCGGCTACGCGCCGGAGATGGCGTACTTCGAGTGCCTGCACGAGGTGAAGCTGATCGTCGATCTGATGTACGAACGCGGCATCGAGGGCATGCGCGATTCGATCAGCAACACGGCGAAGTACGGCGACTACACGCGCGGCGACCGGATCGTCACGGCCGAGACGAAGCGCGAGATGAAAAAGATCCTGAGCGAAATCCAGAAGGGCGAGTTCGCGCAAGAGTGGGTCGCCGAGCACGCGGCCGGAAAGCCGCGCTTCGCGGAGTTCCGCAAGACGTACGCAGCCCACCCGATCGAAGCGGTCGGCAAGAAGCTGCGCGGCCTGATGCCGTGGATGCGCGCCGCCAACACGAAGCCGGAACCCGCCGAAGCGGCCGGAACGGCGGATCACGGTTTTCGGATGATGTAGGCGATCGCGAAACGTTCGCGATGTCTGATGTCTTTGGAAGCGGATCGGGCAACCCGGTCCGCTTCGTCGTTTCAGCGCTCGCTTGCCGCGCGATACCGGGAATTCCACGATACCGGCGACGGCCGCTCTACGCTACCATTGTGAGTCCGCGACCGCGCTCTCGCAAAGGCCTCATGTTGAAAACGATCGATCATGCGCATCTGCTGGTCACGCCGGGTCAGGCCGTCCACCTCACCGATTACGATCCGGGTTTCAAGGCCGGCTTCGACGACAAGGACGACGCGCGCAAGAAGATGGGCGCGGACATCGAGCGACTGGCCGAGCTGCAGAACGTCTTCGCCGCCGACCGGCGCAACGCGCTCCTCGTCGTGTTTCAAGGGATGGACGCGGCCGGCAAGGACGGTGCGATCCGGCACGTGATGTCCGGCGTGAGCCCGCAGGGCGTCGACGTCCATAGTTTCAAGCAACCGTCCGTACTCGAACTCTCGCACGACTATCTCTGGCGCTGCGTAACCGTGCTCCCCGAACGCGGGCGGATCGGCATCTTCAACCGGTCCTACTACGAAGAGCTCACCGTGGTTCGCGTTCACCGCGCGACGCTCGCGCTCGAAGGGCTGCCGCCCGAACCGGCCGGCGCCGATGTCTGGCACGATCGCTACGAAGACATCGCGGCCTTCGAACGCCATCTGACTCGGAACGGAACGATCGTCGTAAAGTTCTTTCTGCATATCTCGAAGGACGAGCAGCGCGAACGCTTGCTCGAACGCATCGCGACGCCCGACAAGAACTGGAAACTTTCGTCAGCCGACCTCCACGAGCGCACGTATTGGGACGACTACGCGCACGCGTACGAACGGCTCCTCACGCACACGAGCATCCCGGAGGCGCCCTGGTACGTGATCCCGGCCGATCGCAAGTGGTTCGCACGGGCCGCCGTGGCCGACGTCCTCGTCGAACGCCTGAGCGCGCTCGGACTCGCCTATCCGGCCGTCGACCGCGAAGAACGCGCACGGCTGGACGCGGAACGCGTGACGCTCGAAGCGTCCGGGACGGCCTGATGCCGGCGGCGACGGCCGTTCCGGCGTTTCCGGCCACGCGGCTCGGCGTCGTGATGAGCCCGCAGGCGGACGCTCCGCACGAAGCGTGGGGCGTGCTCAATCCGGGCGGCGTGCGCGACCGGGCCGGCGCGCTGCATCTGTTTCCGCGCCTCATCGCCGAAGGTAACTACTCGCGTATCGGGCACGCACGCGTACGCTTCGAAGGCGGCGCGCCCGTCGGCGTCGAGCGCCTCGGCGTCGCGCTCGAACCGCACGAATCGTACGAAGTGAGCGCGGGCGGCGGCGGTGTCGAAGATCCGCGGGTCGTGTTCGTTCCGGCCCTCGGGAAGTACGTGATGACCTATACGGCGTTCGTTCCGTACGAGCCGCGCGTCGCGGTCGCCGTATCCGACGACTTGTACTCCTGGCAGCGCCTCGGTGTCCTCCGTTACGAAACGCATCCGGGCAAACACGACCTCAACGGCTCCGGAAACAAGGACGCGGCATTCATTTCGGAGGTGGTCGCGGATTCGCACGGCGTTCCGTCGCTCGCCATCCTGCATCGCCCCACGACCCGCGTTCACTTTCCCCGTCTCCACGACGCAATGAAAATCGTCAAGCCTCCGAGCGGTTCGGAGATGCAGGAGAACATCTGGATCTCGTACGTGCCGCTCGACGCGGCGCGCGCCGATATCGCAAACTTGACATCCGTCCGCCGGCACGAGCGCGTCATGGCGCCCGAACAACCGTGGGAGGCGCGCAAAGTCGGCGCCGGGGCGCCACCAACGCGTCTACCCTACGGCTGGATGCTGCCCTATCACGCCGTCTGCGCGCCGGGCGGGCGCGCGCGCTACAGTATGGGCGTCGCGATCCTCGATCTCGAGCGTCCCTCGCGCGTCCTCTACCGCACCACGTCGCCCGTACTCGAGCCGGAGGCTCCGTACGAGTGCAACGGCCTCGTCAACGATGTCGTGTTCCCGTCGGCGAGCGACGCCCGCGACGACGGCACCATCGACATCTACTACGGTGCCGCCGACCATGTGATCGCTGCCGCGCGCGTGACGGTGCCGGCCACTCTGCCGTAGTACGCCGCTAGGGTTAGCGCCGGCTCTCAGCTGCGCTTACTGCGCACCCCATCCGCACACGCGAGGATCGTCTCGATGACGCGTTTGGTCTCGTTCGGATCGCGGACCGCAATGCAGACGGCACCGGTTCCTCGGGCCGGGTAATCGTTGCCGCCCGGAAAAAGCGCGTCGCCGACGTACAACATGTCGTGCGTCGCGACCCCGAGAATGTCGCGCAGCTTCCCGATTCCGTAGGCCTTGTCGATTCCAGGCTTGGTCACGTCGATCGACGTGGATCCACCCAATCGAACGGAAAACTCCGGCAACGACACGTCGAGGAGCGCTTTGATTACCTTGCGCTTCGCGAAGTTCGGATCCCACGTCTCCTTCGCGCTCAAGGGTGCGTCCTGACCGAGCGCCGAGTACGTAATCTGACTCTCGCGGTTTTCGATGCTGTCGCCCCACGTTTTAGCGGCTTGAAATCCCGATGACGCGACGGCCTTCTTGAGGGCCGCGACGATCTGCTCTTGTTGCGCTTTCGATAGGTCGTCGGCGTAGAGCTGCTTCCAACCGTCGCGAAACTGATAGAAACGCGTGCCGCACGTCGGGAGAATCGACAATCGATCGAGACGGCCGTCCCGTGGAAGATGCGCGAGCACCTGCTCTTGAAACTGATGCAGCGCGGCGCCGGAGATGATGGCCACGTCGACGACGGCCAGCAGTTTCACGAGCAAGTCCGACGTTTCCGCGTCGATGGCGGACTTGCTGGGAGCGAGGGTGCCGTCGAGGTCGAAGACGATCAGCGTTCTCAAATCAGCTGTCGGTAAACACGTTGGCGCGGGGATGCCCCTTGGCGAGCGGCGGCGGGGTATTCGCTTCGCTGAAGTCGGCGGTCCAGCGCCAGTTCGTTATCTCGGGCATATCTTCGAGATGTTCGCGGATGTAGCCGTGATGTTCGAATAGCTTCGCTTCGAACAGATCGACGGCTTTCGCCGCCTGCGCGCGCAATCGCGGAACCTGATTGAGCGCGTCCAAGGCGAGGTGAAAGCGGCTCATTTCGTTCAGGACCACCATGTCGAACGGCGTGGTGGTCGTACCGTGATCCATGTACCCGCGCACGTGAAAGCGCGCTTCGTTCGACCGTCCGTGGACCATGGAGTGAATGAGCCAGCGGTTGTTGTGGAACGCGAACACGACGGGCGCCTCCGTCGTGAAAAGCGCATCGAAGGACATCGGGTCCATCCCGTGCGGGTGATCGTCTGGCCGCATCAGCGCGCTCAAATCGACCACGTTGACGACCCGCACTTTGATTCCCGGAACGTGCTTTTGAAGGAGCCACGACGTCGCGCAGATCTCGATGGTCGGCACGTCGCCAGCGCATGCGAGCACGACGTCCGGCTCGCCGCCGCCGTCGTTCGTGGCGAATTTCCAAATCGACGCTCCGCGCGAGCAGTGCTCGCGCGCCTCGTCCATCGTCAGCCACTGCAGTTGCGGCTGCTTGCCGCACGTGACGACGTTGACGTAGTTCCGGCTGCGCAAGCAGTGATCGAACACGCTCAGCAGGCAATTGCTGTCGGGTGGATAGTAGACGCGGATCGTCTCGCTCCGGCGCGCCAAGGCGTTGTCGACGAATCCGGTCGCCTGATGGCTGAAGCCGTTATGGTCGTTGCGCCAGGCGTGGCTCGTCAGCAGCACGTTCAACGATGCGATCGGCCTGCGCCAGTGGATATCGACACACTGTTCGAGCCACTTGGCATGCTGCGTGATCATCGAATCGACGACTTGAGCGAATGCTTCATAGGACGACCACATACCGTGCCGGCCCGTCAACAGATAGCCTTCGAGCCACCCTTCACAACAATGTTCGCTCAGTACTTCGAGCACGCGCCCATCGGGGCTGAGCTTATCGTCGATCGACACGGTCTCGGCCATGAATCGACGGTTCGTCGCGTCCAGGACGGCGTTCAAGCGGTTCGAGTTGGTCTCGTCGGGGCAGAACACGCGGAAGTTCTGTATATTGCCTCGGATGACGTCGCCGAGAAAGGCACCGAGCTTGCGCGGCGCTTCCGCGACCACTTGACCGGGACCCGGAATCTCGAGGGCATAGTCGCAGAAGTCGGGCAGGTCGAGCGCGGTCAAGAGGCGGCCGCCGTTCACGTGGGGGTTGCCGCCCATACGATGATTGCCCGCGGGCGCCAACTCGGCTAGCTCGGAAATAAACGTGCCGTTCCCGTCGAACAGTTCTTCCGGCTCGTAACTCCGCATCCAGGCTTCGAGAATCTTGAGGTGTTCGGGGTTTTCGCGCACGCCGGCGAGCGGCACTTGATGGGCGCGGAACGTGCCTTCGATCGGAATCCCGTCGACTTCTCTCGGACACGTCCAGCCCTTGGGCGTGCGCAAAACGATCATCGGCCAGACCGGTTGCTTCTTGAAACCGTGCTCGCGCGCCTCACGCTGGATCGAGCGGATTTCCGCGTAACACGCGTCGAGCGTTTGCGCGAGGAGCTGGTGCACCACGAGTGGCTCGTCGCCTTCGACGAAGTGCGGTTTGTAGCCGCGGCCGACGTACAGAGCCTCGAGGTCGTCGTCGCCGGTTCGCGCCTGAACGGTCGGTCCGGATATCTTGTAGCCGTTGAGATGTAAGATCGGCAGCACCGCGCCGTCTTCGATCGGATTGAGAAAGCTATTCGATTTCCAGCTGCCTTCGAGCGGAGCGGTCTCGGATTCGCCGTCGCCGATCACACAGGCGACGATGAGGTCCGGGTTGTCGAAGGCGGCGCCGAAGGCGTGCACCAGCGAATAGCCCAGTTCGCCGCCCTCATGCATCGAATTGGGGACGTGCGGCCCGCAATGACTGGGCACGCCGCCCGGCGTCGAAAACTTGCGGAATAAGAGCCGCATGCCGTTCTCGTCGCGCGTGATCTCGGGGTGAACCTCCGTATAGCTCCCCTCGAGATAGGAGTTCGCGTTGAGCGACGGTCCGCCGTGCCCAGGCCCGGAGATGTAGATGACGTTCGCATCGTGTTCTTTGATGAGCCGGTTGAGGTGAATGTAAATGAGGTTTTGCCCGGGTGAGGTGCCCCAGTGCCCGAGTAGGCGCGGTTTGATCTGGGCCGCCGTGAGCGGCTCGCGCAACAGCGGGTTCTCGAAGAGATAGATCTGGCCGATGCACAAGTAATTTGCGGCCCGCCAGTAGCGCTGCATCTTGTCCAGCAGCGCGGCCGATAGCGGTCCGGTTGGAACCGGCGTCGCCTTACGAGGCTTTCCGGTAGCGACGATCGCGGTCGAGAGCGACACGTCGAACCCGAAGCGACGCGACTCGTCGGCTTGGTGGGGGGGCTTCGCTGCTTCGTGTCCGTCGTTTCGCTTCAGCGTCGGGACGGGATGTTTCGCGCGCATGGTGATCGCTCTTTCTGCGTTCGAATTAGGCGGCGGCGGGGGCGGCCGCCGGCCGAGACGCGAGCGGCGCCTCGGGCTTCGCGGGTTCGCGGACCGGGTCGATGAGGTGATAGGCGAGCAGTTTGATGGGGTCGGTCAAGAGCGCCGCGATTACCGCGTAGCCCCACACGAAACCGGCCCAGCCCCAGCCGATCGGCGTCATGATGCCCAAGCCGTACACGGCCATGAGCGTCGCGAACACCTGCGTGCCGACGATCGCGGCGAGCAGAATCCGCGCCGGCTTGATCGACCACCACGGGCCGCGCGTGCGCGTGATCAAGATCGTCAGATGTCCCGCCACGGACAGCTTCAGATACATCAAGGTTTGAATTTGCGGGTGGACGAGGTGGAGCCCGGCTTGGCCGATCCAGAACAAGCCGAAGGTGGAGACGACTCCGACGATCCCGAGCACCGATGCGATTTTCAGCACGAGGCCCATGTTCCAGGCCTCTGGCTTTTTCTTGTAGATCACGTTGTCGTACGCGATCGCCAGGATGGCGCCATCGTTGAGAATCGCCAGCATCACGATCATCACGGCGGTGACGGGATAGAAGTTGAACACCAGGATCGACAGCGTCATGAAGAAGAGGATGCGGAGCGTTTCCGCGACGCGATAGATGGCGTAGCTGTTCATCCGCTGAACGATGCGCCGGCTCTCCTTGATCGCATCGACGATCACGGTCAAGCCGGTCGTCATCAGAACGATCGACGCCGCCGCACGCGCCGCGTCGGTCGCGCCCGAAACCGCGATACCGCAATCGGCTTTCTTGAGCGCCGGCGCATCGTTGACGCCGTCGCCGGTCATGCCGACCCGGTGACCGCTCTCTTGTAGAACCTCGATGATGTGATACTTGTGTTCGGGGAACACCTGGGCGAAGCCGTCGGCGCCTTCGATGACTTTGGTCTGGGCGGGCGTTGCCTTCTTCTTCGGATCGCCCAACGTGTCGGCGTTCAGAATGTTCGTGCCCAAGCCGAGTTCGCGCGCCATTTCCTGCGCGATCGCGACCTGATCGCCCGTGACCATCTTGACGTTGACGCCCATCGCCTTGGCGCTGGCGAGAGTGGCCTTCGCAGTCGGACGGGGCGGATCGAACATCGGCAGCACGCCCAGAAACTGCCATTCGTCCTTCGTGTCGGCGCGCGCGACGCCGAGCGATCGGAAACCCCGTGCCGCGAACCCCGCGATGGCCTTGTCAACTTGCGGCTTGACGGCCGCCGCGTTCTTCGACATCTGGAGGATCGCCTGCGGTGCGCCCTTGGCGACGCTGAACTGCTTGCCGTCGGGTCCTTTGACGGTCGCCTCCGTGCGTTTGTGCACGGGATCGAACGGCGTGAAATGCACGACGTCATAGGATGCGAGCTCTTTGGGATCCTTGACGCCGCCGATCACGGTGAGGTCGATCGTATCTTTATCCTCTGCGCGAGATGCGAGCGCAGCTTCGAGGATGATCTTGTCGGCGGCGAGGCCGGCGAGACAGAAGGGATCGCCCAGCGTCAGTTTGTTTTCCGTCAGCGTCCCGGTCTTATCCGAGCACAGGATATCGACGCCGGCGAGTTCTTCGATTGAAGCCAGCCGCGTCACGATGGCTTGTTTCTTCGCTATCAGGCGCGCACCGACGGCCATCGTTACCGAAAGCACCGTCGGCATCGCGACGGGGATCGCTGCGACCAGGAGCACGAGCGCGAACTCGAAGGTATCGATCAGCGGATCGTGACGGTAGATTCCGAAACCGACGATCACCGCGACGAGGACCACCGCCAGGATGATGAGATAGTCGCCGATCTTGAGTACGGCCTGTTGGAAATGGCTGGCGGTTTGCGCCTGCTCCACCAAGGCCGCCGTCTGGCCGAAGAACGTATTCGATCCGGTGCCGTAGACGATCGCGTCGGTCTCGCCCTGGCGAATGATGGATCCGGAGAAAATCGCTCCGCCGGGTTTGCGGGTGACGGGCAGCGATTCGCCGGTCAAGGCAGATTGGTCGACTTCAATCGGGTCGCCGGCGAGGAGTCGCGCATCGCCCGGGACGATGTCGCCGAGGCGCAAGCGAACCACGTCGCCCGGGACGAGGTCCGCGACCTTCGGATTCACCCATTTTCCGTCGCGGAGGACGCGGGCGTTGACGGCGAGTTGTTTCTTGAGCGCGGCGATCGCGTTGCCCGCTTGGTGCTCTTCCCAGAACCCGACTACGGCATTCGTGCACAGCAGTAACAGGATGATGCCGAAATCCAGCCAGTGCCGCACGATCGCGGAAAGGATCACCGCGGCTTCGATCATCCACGGGATCGGTCCCCAAAAATACATGAGAAACTTCAGCAGCGGATTCTCGGTTTTCTCGGGAATCGCATTGGGGCCATATTTCGCGAGCCGTTTCGCCGCCTCGGCGGCCGTCAGACCGTCTTTCGTCGAATTCAGCTTGGAGAAGACGTCCGCCATGGGAATCGACTTGAGGTCGTCCTTGCCCGCCGGAGCTGACTTGCCATCTGGTCCGGATTTCCCCGTATCGGCGGGTTTCGCATCGGCCGGCTTCGCATCGTCGGGCTTCGCGTCGGCCGGTTTCGCGTCGGCCGGCTTTGCATCTGTGGGTTTCGCATCGGCCGGCTTCGCATCCGTGGGCTGCGCGGGTGTGGGCTGTTTACTTGCTGCTGAGTCGACGGGGCTCTTCTGCTCCGGGAGCGCCGTGATCTTCGTCGGCGGTTGCGAGCCGGCGGCTTCCGTTGGCGAGTACTCGGTTCTGGATTCGATTTTCGACGCGATGGTCGATTCGATCCGGGACTGGGTCGTAGACTCAGGCCGGTATTCGGTCTTGTATTCCGTCTTAGACTCGGTTCGAGACTCGACCGTCGTTTCGGTCTTTAGCTCGGGCGCGTGCTCGTTTCCGGAGCTCGGCTCATCCCCGTTCGATTTCAAAAAGCTACAATCTCCGAGTTCGGGGGTCGCCCGCCGTGGGGAAAATGAAACGTCACCGACGGAGCCGCAGTCGGGGTCGCCCCACTGTAGCGCAGGGCAGCTCGCGGCACAATCGTGGAATTCATGGATGACGCGATCGCCGAGCGAGCGAGCGAGGGCCGGCGGCAACCATCCCACGTATTCCACGATATCGGATTCGCGCGAGTTACATTACCGTGTTATTGCGCACGCCTCGGCCGCACTCGTCGAACACGATGAGCATGGAAGCCGCTCGCCTCCGCTCTCCAGATGCCACGAAGCATCTGTTCCGAGCCACCCGGAAAGTCACAACGACAAAATGCAACTGACGACGCGTCTCTCGCCGCACCAGCTCGACGAGCTGTGCGTGAACACGCTCCGCTTCTTGTCCGTGGATATGGTGCAGAAGGCGGGTTCCGGCCATCCCGGATTGCCGCTCGGCTCGGCCTCGATGGCGTATGCGCTCTGGGACCGGTCGCTCGCGTACAACCCGCACGATCCGCACTGGCCGAATCGCGATCGCTTCGTCTTATCGGCCGGACACGGATGCGCTCTCCTGTACTCGCTGCTCCACGTGACCGGATTCGACTTACCCCTCGACGAGCTGAAGCGATTCCGGCAGTGGGGAAGCCGCACGCCGGGGCATCCGGAGTACGGAAGGACGCCCGGCGTCGAAGCGACGACGGGACCACTCGGCCAAGGTTTGGCAAACGCCGTCGGCATGGCAATCGCGGAAACGGCCCTGGCGGCGCGCTTCAACCGGCCGGGACACACGATCGTCGATCATCACACCTACGTGCTCGCGAGCGACGGCGACCTCGAGGAAGGTATCTCGTCCGAGGCGGGCTCGCTCGCCGGCCACCTGCATCTGGGAAAACTCATCGTCCTGTATGCCGACAACCATATCACGATCGAAGGCAGCACGGTGCTTGCGTTTACCGAGGATCGGCTCGAGCGATTCGCGGCGTTCGGCTGGCACGTCGCGCGCGTGGATGCGAGCAACGATCTCGATGCGGTGACCGACGCGCTGGACGCGGCTCGTGCGGAACACCGCAAGCCGTCGCTCATCGCGGTGCATACGCACATCGGGTACGGCAGTCCGCACAAGCAAGACACGGCCGCCGCGCACGGTTCCCCGCTCGGCGTCGAGGAAGTCCGGCTCACCAAGGAACACCTCGGCTGGCCGACGGAGCCCGATTTTCTCGTTCCCGCCGAGGCGCTCGAACATTTCTCTCGAGCGATCGAGCGCGGGAGCGCCGCACAAGCGGAATGGCAAAATCGGCTCGACCGCTACGCGGAGCAATACCCCGGGCCCGCCGCGGAATTCGCCCGTGCCCTACGGCGCGAACTGCCAACCGACTGGGATGCGAACCTTCCGACGTTCTGCGCGGCGGACGGCCCGATGGCGACGCGTGTCGCCTCCGGAAAAACGTTAACGGTCCTCGCAGACCGTTTGCCCGAAATGATGGGCGGATCCGCGGACCTCGCGCCGAGCACCAAAACCAACGTCGCCGGAGCGGGTGACTTCGAACCGGACAGCTGGACCGGACGCAACATGCACTTCGGCATCCGCGAGCACGCCATGGGTGCAGTCCTCAACGGGTTGGCGCTGTACGGCGGACTTATTCCGTTTGGCGCCACGTTCTTGGTGTTCAGCGATTACATGCGGCCGCCGATGCGTCTGGCAGCGATGAACGGACTGCCCGTCATCGTGCTCTTCACCCACGACAGCCTCGCGATGGGCGAAGACGGCCCGACGCATCAGCCGGTCGAACAACTCGTGGGGTTACGTTCGATTCCCGGCATGGTCGTCATTCGCCCGGCCGATGCAAACGAAACGGTCGCTGCGTGGCGTATCGCCCTCGAACGCCGGGATGGACCCGTGTGCTTGGTGCTGACGCGCCAAGGGCTCCCGGTGCTCGACCTCGCGCGCTTCGCGCATCTTCCGGCCGGGGTGCGCTTCGGCGGATACGTTCTTGCGGATTTCCCCGAACGGTTGCCACACGACATAATTCTGATCGCGACCGGGTCCGAGGTGCATTTGGCGATCGAAGCACGAGACCGATTAACGGCCGATGGCGTCGGAGCGAGAGTCGTGAGCATGCCGAGCACCGAAACGTTCGCGCTGCAGTCCGCGGACTATCGCGATACGGTCTTGCCACCGGGCCTTCCGCTCTTGGCGATCGAAGCCGGCGTTTCGCTGGGTTGGCGATCCTATGTCGGGCCGCAGATTGCCGTCATCGCCGTCGATACGTTCGGTGCATCCGCGCCGGGGCCGGTGGTGATGGAGCACTACGGCTTCACGGTCGACAACGTCTGTACGCGAGCGCGCGCCGTCGTCACGGCTGCGGCCCGAGTCTGATGGTCGTCGGAATGGCTGCGGACCATGGCGGGTTCGAGATGAAGACGCAGCTGGCGCTGGCGCTGCGCGACGCCGGCTTCGAGGTCGTCGATTTCGGTGCCAGCGAGTTGAACGCGGACGACGACTACCCCGACTTCGTCATCCCGCTCGCTCGGGCCGTCGCGGCGGGGACGATCGAACGCGGAGTCGCGCTGTGCGGTAGCGGCGTGGGAGCGTCCATCGCGGCGAATAAGGTGCCCGGCGTGCGCGCGGGCCTCATCCACGACGTGTTCTCGGCGCATCAAGGCGTCGAAGACGACGACATGAACGTCTTCTGCCTCGGTGGAAAAGTGATCGGTTCCGCGCTCGCGCTCGAACTGATCGAACGCTTTATGGCGGCTCGCTTCAGCGGCGCGCCCCGCCACGAGCGTCGTATCGCGAAGGTTCGGGCATTGGAAGATCGCGCCCGGCATGAAAGCCGCGCGTAACGGCGTAGACCGCGGCATGAGCCGTTTCACGAACAAGGTCGCGATCATCACCGGCGCCGCGAGCGGCATCGGCCGCGCCGCCGCGTTGCGCTTCGCTGCCGAAGGCGCGACCGTCGTGGCGGTCGATCTCGCGGACGCGGTACGCGACACCGTCGCCGAGGCGGTGCGTTCGGGCGCTACGGCAGAAGCGGTGGTCGGTGACGCCGCGACCGCAGCGGTCGTCGACGAAGCGGTCGCGCGTGCGGAGCGGCTCGGCGGCCTCGACATCGCGTTCGCCAATGCCGGCATCTCCGGCGGACTCGTGAAGCTGGCGGATTTAACGGCCGCGGACTGGGAGCAGGTGCTGCGCGTCAACGTGATCGGGCCGTTTCTGCTCGTGCAGCGCGCCGTCGCCGTCATGGTGCCACGCGGGCGCGGCGCGATCGTGTGCACGGCGTCGGTCGCGGGCCTGCGTTCGGGTGCGGGCGGGATGCCCTACAGCGCGAGCAAAGCCGGCGTGATCAGCCTCGTGCAGACGGCCGCTAATCAGATCGCGGGCACCGGCGTGCGCATCAACGCGATCTGCCCCGGCCTCACGGAAACGGGCATGACGCAACCGATGTTCGATCGCGCGCGCGAGCGCGGCTCCGAACGCAAACTCGGCCAGCTCAACGCGCTACGCCGCGCCGCCGTGCCCGAAGAACAGGCCGCGCTCGCCCTCTTCCTCGCAAGCGACGACGCCTCGTACGTCAACGGTCAAGCGATCGCCGTGGACGGCGGCCTCTCGAGCTCCCACCCCGTCGTCCTCGGCCACATGGCCTGAGAACGTCGTCCGATCTAGACGTGGAGTTGCGCCACAGCATACGGGCGGAGCGCCTCATCGGCAGTCACGAGAGTCAAACCCTCGCAGCGCGCCTGCGCTATGAGAACGCGATCGAACGGATCTCCATGGTGCAACGGAAGTTCGGCCGTCTCAAGCGCATGTTCGATCGTTACGTCGAGCGCACGGATCGACTGCAAAGCAAGTTGCCGTTTGACATAAGACTTCGGAGAGTCCGGTAGCGCCAAGCGACCAATCCGGTATTTGATCGCGACTTCCCAAGCGCTTGCCGCCGAGAAAATGACTTCGTTCGAACGATCGTCGACGATGCGGCGGGTCTCGGGGTCGAGTCGCGGTGACCCCGCCGTCCACCAAAGCCAGATATGCGTGTCTAGCAAGAATCTCACTTTGAGAACGAAGCCAGTACCTCGGCGGGCAGCGGATCATCGAAATCTTCGGGGACGACCAGGGTCGGATCGCTTCCGAAACCGCGCCCATGCCAAGGTTGCACGGGATCGCCGAATGGGACGAGTCGCGCCAGCGGCTTCCCGTTCCGAGCGAGCACGATTTCTTCACCGGCGGCCGCTGCATCGACGAGCTTGGAAAGGTTCGCCTTCGCTTGATAAATGTTGAAGCTGCGCAAGGCCATGCGCAAATCTTACACGCCCGACCGCGAGTTGGTCAAGTTGGTCATATATTTCGGCCGGGTTAACGCCTGAGACCATAGGGACCAAGCGCTTCCAATACCGCTTAGGCCTTGACGTAGACCTCGGCGCCGCGTTCTACGAACTCGGCGGATTTTTCTGCCATGCCGCGTTCGGCGTACTCGCGCACTTCTTGGGTGATCTTCATCGAGCAGAAGTGCGGGCCGCACATCGAACAGAAGTGCGCGACCTTCGCGCCGTCGGCCGGCAACGTTTCGTCGTGGAACGCGCGCGCCGTCTCCGGGTCGAGCGAGAGATTGAACTGATCTTCCCAACGGAATTCGAAGCGCGCGCGTGAGAGCACGTCGTCCCAGTGGCGCGCGTGCGGGTGGCCTTTCGCGACGTCGGCCGCGTGCGCCGCGATCTTGTACGCGATCACGCCGTCCTTCACGTCCTGTTTGTCGGGCAGGCCGAGATGTTCTTTGGGCGTCACGTAACAGAGCATCGCCGTGCCGTACCAGCCGATCATCGCGGCGCCGATCGCGCTCGTGATGTGGTCGTAGCCGGGCGCGATGTCCGTCGTGAGCGGGCCGAGCGTGTAGAACGGCGCCTCGTGGCAGGTCGCGAGTTGGCGGTCCATGTTTTCCTTGATCAGATGCATCGGCACGTGGCCGGGGCCTTCGATCATCGTCTGCACGTCGTGCTTCCACGCGATCGTGGTCAGCTCGCCGAGCGTGTCGAGCTCGCCGAACTGCGCTTCGTCGTTCGCATCCGCGAGGCAACCCGGACGCAAGCCGTCACCGAGCGAGAACGTAACGTCGTAGGCCTTCATGATCTCGCAGATGTCTTCGAAGTGCGTATACAGGAAGTTCTCCTCGTGGTGCGCGAGGCACCATTTCGCGAGGATCGATCCGCCGCGCGAGACGATGCCCGTCACGCGCTTGGCGGTCAGCGGAATATAACGCAAGAGGACGCCCGCGTGGATCGTGAAGTAGTCGACGCCCTGCTCGGCTTGTTCGATCAACGTGTCGCGATAGAGCTCCCAGGTGAGCTCCTCGGCCTTGCCGTTCACTTTTTCTAGCGCCTGATAGATCGGTACCGTACCGATCGGCACGGCGGCATTGCGCATGATCCACTCGCGCGTCTCGTGGATATTCTTGCCGGTCGAGAGGTCCATCACGGTGTCGGCGCCCCAGCGCGTCGCCCAGGTCATCTTCTCGACCTCTTCCTCGATCGACGAGGCGACCGCCGAGTTGCCGATGTTCGCATTGATCTTGACGAGGAAGTTGCGGCCGATGATCTGCGGCTCGAGTTCGGGATGGTTCACGTTTGCCGTGAGCACGGCGCGGCCGCGCGCGATCTCGTCGCGCACGAATTCGGGCTCCACGCCCTCACGGATTGCGACGAACTCCATCTCCGGCGTGATCTCGCCGCGACGCGCGTAGTGCATCTGCGTCACGTTCGCACCGGGCTTCGCGCGGCGCGGTTTGCGGCCGGCGACGAAGCGGATCGCATCGAGTTCGGGCATCGCTTCGCGGCCCAAACGATAGACGGACGACGCTTTCTCGAGTTCCACCGTGTCGCCGCGCCGTTCGATCCACGCCGAACGGACGGGTGCGAGCCCGCGCCGCACGTCGGTCACCACGTCCGGATCGGTGTACGGCCCACTCGTATCGTAGACGACGTGCGTCTCACCGTTCGTCAACGCGATCTCGCGCATCGGCACGCGAATCGTGGGATCGCTCCCGATCGCGTACGTCTTCTTGGCGCTGCCCCTCTTCCCGAGTCCGTCGACGGTCGCGGCCATTCCAAATACTCCGTTCCGTCGCGACCGCTCTCCCTACGCCGGCATGACCCGGATCAGGTTCGGCGGTCGGCGACAACATCGCCCTCTCAGTTCGTCGAGCGAACTCCCGCGAGGATGCGAGTAAGGATACGGCGCCGACTAACGGGTGTCAACGGGCGCCGGCGACCGCCCGCTCACAAGTACCCGCCCGCGCTCGCGCAATGCAGGGACGACTGGTGGCCGAAGTAGGCGCCCCCGGCGACGACCGCGACCAGGGCGGCGCACGCGACCCAATTTCGAACGCGGATGGCCCGAGCGTTCGCCGAAGCGGCCGCGAAGAGCGCGCACGTCAGTACGATTCCGAGTGCGATCTGCCACGGGAAGAGCATCGGCGCGACGACGAGGTAGAGAACGGCCCACGTCTCCAGGTCGCGCCCGACCAGGATGCCCGTCGTGCAACCGAACGCGTTGTACGCGATGGAACCGGTCGCATAGAGCGCGAACGCGAATGCGATGCCCAGCAGCGCCGCTCGGCCGATTTTTCGCTTGGGTCGAACCTCGGCCATCGGCACCTCCGGGTCGAGCGCGGTCTCGAGTTCGTTCGTGGGGAAAGCATACGCCGCGCGTGCCCGCCCGGAGTCGGTGAAATTACCGACGAGCCCGATCGACACCGATGCCGGCGGTTAGGCTCCTCGGCGCACAACTGGCGATCGGCGCCGCGGCCATCTTCGCGCGCTTCGCGCTCTCGGGCGCAGGGCCCGTTGCGGTCGCCGCGCTGCGTCTGGCGATTGCCGCGGTCATCGCGATCGTGATCGCGCGCGGCTTCTCGCGTCTCTCGCCGCGGCGCGAACTCGCCTTCGCCCTCGCCGGGCTCGCACTCGCGCTGCACTTCGCGACCTGGATCGCGTCGCTCTCCTACACGTCGGTCGCGGTCTCCACGCTGCTCGTCACGACGACGCCGATCTGGACGGAGATTTTCGACGTCGTTCGCGAGCGCCGCGCGCCGGAACGCACCTACCTCGTGGCGCTCGCTCTCGCACTCGCGGGCGTCGCGATCATCGCACTCGCGCGCACCTCCGTGCCCGCGCCCATTCCGGGACACGCGCTGCTCGGCGACGGCCTCGCGCTCTTCGGAAGCGTGGCTATCGGCGCGTACCTCTTAATCGTGCGCGACGCGGGCGTCACACCGGGTACGACGAAGCGCCTCGCGACGCGTGCGATCGTCGCGCGAACGTACGGCTGGGCCGCGCTCGCGCTGGCCGCGGCATCGCTCGTCGCGCATCAGGGTCCGCCGCGCGCGAGCGACGTAACGGCGTGGGCCGGGATCCTCGCGATGGCGCTCGTTTCACAGTTACTCGGACACACCGCGCTCAACGCGGCCTTGCGCGACTTCACGCCGAGCGTCGTCGCGCTCACGACGTTGCTCGAAGCGCCGATCGCCGCGATCCTCGCCGCCGCGATCTTTCACGAGACGCTCTCGTGGCAAGCCGCAACCGGTGCGGCGTTCGTGCTCGCGGGCACGGGGGTCGCACTGCGTCGCGGCAACGACGCAACGGTAACGCGCGAGAAAACGTAGGATTTCGGCTCGCTTACCTCGCTCGTTGGACGTACCGTTAACTCGAAACTTCCGAAGCGTCACAAATGGCGAACCATTTCCTCAATGCCCAAACGAATGAGGCAGGACACCGCTGACGGCAATCGAGCCATACGTCCGGTCCTTTTCACATTCCTCACAAGAAGGTTTTCGAGCATGCAGAGACTCGTTTCCGTCGAGCGCTTGTTCGCGGCGCTCTCGGTCGCCGCACTCCTCGGCGGGATGATGCCCTCCGCATCTGCCGCCGCCGACGATACCGTGAAGGTCGGCGTCTTGCATTCGCTGACCGGCACGATGGCGATCAGCGAAGTGACCGTGAAGAACGCGACGCTCCTCGCGATCGATCAGATCAACGCGTCGGGCGGCGTGCTCGGCAAGAAGATCGTTCCGGTTGTGGAGGACGGCGCGTCCGATCCCGCGATGTTCGCGCAGAAAGCGCAGAAGCTCGTGCAGGAGGACGGCGTCGTGACCGTGTTCGGCGGCTGGACGTCCGCCAGCCGAAAAGCGATGTTACCGGTCTTCGAACGCTTCCACGGATTGCTCTGGTACCCGGTGCAGTTCGAAGGCAACGAGTGTTCGCCCGACATCATGTACTCGGGAGCGCAGCCGAACCAGCAGATCCTGCCGGCGCTCGACTGGGCGGAGCAGAAGGGCTACAAAAGCATCTTCCTCCTCGGCTCCGACTACGTCTTTCCGCGCACGGCCAACCTGATCCTCAAGAAGCACATCGTGCACGACGGCGGAACGCTCGCCGGCGAAGAGTACGTGCCGCTCGGCGGGACCGATTTCAGCGCGGTGATCAACAAGATCAAGGTCGCGAAGCCGCAGATCATCTTCAGCACGCTCAACGGCGACAGCAACGTGTCGTTCTTCAAGCAGATGGCCGCCGCAGGACTGCCGTCCTCGAAGCTGCCCGTGATGTCGTTCAGCATCGCAGAACAGGAAGCAAAGTCGATCGGCCCGTCGCTGCTCGAGGGCAGCTACGCCGCGTGGAACTACTTCCAGAGCGTCCCCGGCGCGGCCAACAAGAAATTCGTCGCGGCCTATCAAGCGAAGTATCCGGGCTCGCCCGTCGACGATCCGATGGCGCACGGCTACCTCGACGTCTACGAGTGGGCCGCGGCCGTGAAGAAAGCCGGGACCTTCGACATCGACAAGGTGCGCAAGGCCGCATCGACGCTCGCTTTCAGCGACGTCGGGATGGGCGAAGCGAAGTTCGCTTCGAACCAGAGCCTGATCCAAACGGCGTACGTCGGGCAACTCGAGCCGAGCGGACAGTTTAAGATCTTGTGGCAATCGAAGGGCCCGGTTTCGCCCGTGCCCTACGATCCGCTCTCGTTCCCCGGCAAGACGTGCGTGCTCTGACGCCACGTCATGAGTGAGTCGACCCTCGCTCTCGGTCAACTCTTCAACGGGGTCAGCGTCGCGTCGATTCTTCTCCTCGCGGCGCTCGGCCTCGCCCTGAGTTTCGGCTTGATGCGCGTCATCAACATGGCGCACGGCGAGATGTTGATGATGGGCGGTTACCTCGCGTACGTCGCGACGTCGCTCTTCGGCAAGGGTCCCGGATTCTGGATCGGTCTCGTGCTCGCGTTCGTCGGAACGACGCTCTTCGGAGCCTTGCTCGAGATCACGCTGATCCGGCGCCTCTACGGGCGCCCGCTCGACACGCTGCTCGCCACGTGGGGCGTGAGCTTGATCCTGCAGCAGGCCGCGCGCAGCATCTTCGGGCCGGTGGGCGTGGAGGTCACGGCGCCGGCTTGGCTCGGCGGATCGCTCGCGCTCGGCGGCACGGTGTTGACGGGTTTCGCGATCCCGGCGGTACGCGTGTTCATCATCGTGCTGGCCGCGCTCGTGCTCGGCGGCATGGCGTTGCTGCTCACGCGCACGCGGCTCGGACTGCTCGTTCGCGCGGTCCATCAGAACCGCGCGATGGCCGAGGCGCTCGGCGCGAATACGCGGGCCGTCGACCTCATCGTGTTCTCGCTCGGCACGGGCATCGCCGGGCTCGCCGGCGCGGCGCTCGCGTTGATCGCTCCCGTCACGCCGACCGTCGGTTCGAGTTACATCGTCTACGCGTTCCTCGTCGTGATCGTCGGCGGCCTCGGGAGCCTCACGGGCACGCTCGTGGCGGCCATCGCGATCGGCGTGTTCTCAGCGGTCGCGCAGATCTTCACGAGCGTGAGCGCCGCCGACGTTTTGCTGCTCGTCGCGGTGATCGCGTTCTTGCAGGTGCGCCCGCGCGGAATCGTCACGCAATTCTCACGCGCGCTCGAGGAGACGTAGGTGGCGCGCAAGGGGCTCTTGTACGGCCTCGCGCTCGTTCTCTTGGTCGCCGCGCCGCTCTACGTGCCGCCCTACGAACTCTCGTTGCTCGGACGGTTTCTCGCACTCGCGATCGCGGCGCTCGGCATCTCGCTCGTGTGGGGCACGGCGGGGATGCTCAGCCTCGGGCAAGGCGTGTTCTTCGCGATCGGCGGGTACGCGATTGCGATGCATCTCAAGCTCGCGAACGCCGACGCGGGGCAACTGCCCGACTTCATGCAGTGGAGCGGGCTCGACAAACTCCCGTTTTGGTGGGAGCCGTTCCGTTCGCCCGCGGTCGCGTTCTTGGCGGTGCTCGTGCTGCCCGGCCTCGCCGCAGCGCTCTTGGCGTTCCTCGTGTTCCGGCGTCGCGTGAGCGGCGCGTACTTCGCCATCATCACGCAAGCGCTCGCGCTCGCGGCCGCGACGTTCGTGATCAGCCAACAACCGTACACCGGCGGTTTCAACGGGCTCACGGGATTCAATAACGTATTCGGCTTCGCCCTCACCGACCCGCACACGCAACTCGCGCTGTACTGGATCACGCTCGGCACGCTGGCGCTCGCGTTTGCGGCGCTGCGCCTGTTGCTCGACTCGCGCTTCGGCACGATCTTGCTCGCGATCCGCGACGGTGAGAACCGCGTGCGCTTCCTCGGCTACAATCCGCTCCCGTTCAAAGTGCTCGCGTTCGCTGCGGCCGGCGTGCTCGCCGGCATCTCCGGCGCGCTCGTGACGCTCGATCTCGGCGTGATCTCACCCGCGATGTTCGGCGTGGTCCCGTCGATCGAGATGGTCATCTGGGTCGCGGTCGGAGGCCGCTCGAGTTTGATCGGCGCGGTCCTCGGCACGCTCCTCGTCAACTTCGGCAAGGACTGGGTCAGCAGCGCATTCCCGGAGCTCTGGCTGTACGTGGTGGGGCTCGCCTTCATCTTGGTCGTGACGCTCGCGCCGAACGGCGTCGTCGGCATCGCGAAGAGCTGGCGCCGGCCGGCGTTCGCACGCCGCGAGCGGCCGCCCGCGCTCGTGAAATAGCGCGCGCGATGGCGGAAGCGGCCGCGCTGCTGGAAGTCGATCACGTGACCGTGTCGTACGACGGTTTCAAAGCGCTCGACGACTTGAGTTTTTCGATGCAGCCCGGCTCCGTGCACGTGCTGATCGGCCCGAACGGCGCGGGCAAGTCCACGCTGCTCGACACGATCATCGGACGCGTTCGCCCCACGCAGGGGCGCATCGTCTTCAAGGGCGAGGACATCAGCGCGCTGCCCGAATTCCGGATCGTGCAGCGCGGCATCTGCCGAAAATTTCAGACGCCCGGCGTGCTCGACGCGCTCACCGTCGAGGCGAACGTACTCGTGGCGGCCACGCGCGACCGGCGCTCGTGGCGCAGCCTCACCACGCGCCGCTCCGCCGCCGAACGGGCGCGCGTCGACGAGGTCCTCGACCTGATCGGCCTCAGTGCGAAGCGCTCGCTCTCCGCAGCGCAACTCGCGCACGGCGAGCGGCAGTGGCTCGAGATCGGCATGGTGGTCGCATCGGATTCCGACCTCTTGCTGCTCGACGAGCCCGCGGCGGGCATGACGCACCGCGAAGCCGAGTTGACGGCCGGCCTCGTGCGCAGCCTCGCCGGAAAGCACGCGCTGATCGTGATCGATCACGACATGGATTTCGTGGAACAGATCGCCGCGCCGGTCAGCGTCCTGCACATGGGCCGCATGCTCGCGCAGGGCTCGGTCGAAGCGATTCGTAGCGATCCGAACGTTGCGGCCGTGTACCTCGGCCGCGCGGCGGAAGGCGTCGATGCTCGCCGTACGTGATGCCGATGCGGCCTACGGGCTGAGCCAAGTGCTCAGCGACGTGGGCTTGGACATCGGCTCGGGTGAGGCGGTCGCGCTCCTCGGCCGCAACGGCGTCGGAAAGACGACGCTCCTGCGCACGATCATCGGCCTCCATCCGCTCGCCGCCGGAGCGATCGCGTTCGACGACCGCGACATCGGCCGTTGGCCCGCACACAAGCGCGCGCGCCTCGGCATCGGGTACGTGCCGCAGGGCCGCGGTATCTTTCCGCACCTGAGCGTCGAGGAGAATCTCGCGCTCGGCGCATCCGCGCTCGACGGCCGCGCCGGTGCCGCGAAGCCGTCGTTCGACCGCGTTTACGAATTGTTCCCGACGCTCGCACGCTTGCGCGCGCGCAAGGGCGGCGTGCTCAGCGGCGGCGAGCAGCAGCAACTCGCGCTCGGACGCGCGCTCGTGGCGGAACCGCGGCTGTTGCTCCTCGACGAACCGTGCGAGGGCATCCAGCCCTCGATCGTTGCGGAGATCGAAGAGGTGCTCATCACGGTCCGGCGCGAGCTCGGCATCGCGCTGCTCGTCGTGGAACAACACCTCGACTTCGCTTGGGCGATCGCCGACCGCTACTACGTGATGCAACGCGGAACGGTCGTCGCCTCCGGCGCGACGGCGGCCGGCGCGCAGACGGAAATCCTCTCGCTCCTCAGCGTGTGAGCCCGCCGGCCGCCCGCGCGACGCGCGCCGCCGAGCCCGGCGTCGTGAGGAAGACGGAACGGTAGGCCGCGACGAACGCGCTGAGCGACGCGTATCCAGACGCCAAACCCGCTTCCGTGACCGACGCGCCGCGTGCGAGCGCCACGGTTGCCGCGACGAGACGTGCACGCCGCAGCCACGCGCGCGGCGCAAGCCCCGTCTCGGCAGCGAAGCGCCGTTCGAACGTGCGCAGCGACATTGAAGCGGCCAACGCGAGCGCCGCAACCGTCGGCGGCTCGTCGAGCATCGGCAGCACGGCTTCGACGGCCGCGAGGAGCGCCGCCTCGCGCGGCATGCAGAGTGCGAAGCCCGCGGCGCCGCGGAGTGCGCGCAACTCGTCGCCTGCCACGGCGATCAGGCGCGCGTCGCGCGGTTCGTTCGAATCCAAGTAACCGGAGGCGACCGCGCGTTCGAGGATCTCGGCGAGGAGCGCCGGCATCGCGACCGCACCGGAAGCGCGTTCCACGCCGAACCACGTTGCGACGTACGCGACCCGCAGGTCGCACGGCCCGTGCAGGTCGAGCGCGTACTCCGTTCCCGCGGGCACCCAGAGCGAGGTGCCGGGAACGACGAGTGCGAGCGCGCCCGCGCTCCGCACGGACGCGGCTCCCGAGCGCACCGACACGAGATGCGACCAGCCCGCGGGCTGCGGCGGTGCGAACCGCATCGACCCCGCACGGAGCGCGAAGAAACGGAGCGGGCTCTCGAATTGGCGCGTGCGCGACGGCGCGTGTCGCGACCGGGCAAGACGGCGACCGCTCATCGCGCTACAATCGACGGATGAACCGACCGCCTCCTCCTCACGGCGCGATCGCCCACGTGGCCATCAACGCGGACGATCTCGACCGCTCGCGAACCTTCTACGAGAAGCTCTTCGGCTGGCGCTTCACGCCGTGGGGTCCGCCCGGGTTCTTTCAGATCGAAACGCCAAGCGCCGCCGGGATTTTCGCCGCGCTGCAGCAACGCCGCGAACTGATCGACGACCACAAGACCGTCGGCTTCGAATGCACGGTCGCCGTCGACGACGTGCACGCGTCGCTCGCCCTCGCGCTCGAACTCGGCGGCCGCACCGTGATGGAACCGGTCACGATCCCCACCGTCTGCGAACTCGCCTTCATCGAAGACCCCGCCGGAAACGTCCTCGGCATCGCCCGCTACCTGTAACGGCGAAGGGTTGACGCGACGGTCCGCTGCTGACGACCGCCCTCGCCGTCATGCTGAGCCTGTCGAAGCATGGGCCGATCGAAGCATGAGCTCGCTGCCGGGCGCACCCTTCGACAAGCTCAGGGTGACAAGAAAAAACTGTCGCGTGAGGGAACTTACGCGAGTTCGTGCCAGGCGCGGAGGACTTCTGCGACGGTCCAGGCTTGGGCGAACGCGCCGCGCGGTTCGAAGGGGGCGTTGCCGTCGAAGATTTCGCCGAGCGTTCCGACGCCGTAGGCGCCGAGGTGGTCGAGCAACGGCTGCAGGTAGGCGAGCGCGTCGGCGCGGCTGCCGAACGCGCGCGCGTGCGCGCTCGCGAACGGTCCGATCAACCAGCCCCAGACCGTGCCCTGATGGTATGCGCCGTCGCGCGCGCTCGCATCGCCCGCGTAGCGGCCCACGTAGCGCGGGTCGCTCGGATCGAGCGAGCGTAGGCCATACGACGTGAGCAGGTTGCGCGCGCAGACGCGCACGACCGCGCGTTGGCGCGCGATCTCGAGCGGACTGTGATGCAGCGACGCCGCGAAGATCTGATTGGGCCGCAGCGACGCGTCGTTTCCTTCGGGGCCGTCGATCACGTCGAAGAGTCCGCCGTCGGCGCCGCCGTCGAAACGCGCGAAGCTCGCGCGCACCACATCGACTCGCGCCCGATGCGGCGCCGGATCGAGGCCGACGATCGGCGCGAAGTCCGCGAGCGTCGCGAGCGCGTTGTACCACAGCGCGTTCACTTCGACCGGCTTGCCCATGCGCGGCGTCACGACCCGGCCGTCCACCTTCGCATCCATCCACGTGAGTTGCACGCCACGTTCGCCGGCGCTCACGAGCCCGTCGGCCGGATCGACGCGAATACCGAAGCGTGTGCCCGCCGTGTACGCATCGACGATGCGCGTCAAGATCGGATACAGTTCGTCGAGGGTCTGCACGTTGTGCGTGACCGCCACGAAAGCGCGCACCGCCTCCACGTACCACAGCGCGGCGTCGACCGTGTTGTACGCCGGCGGACCGTCGTTCGGAATCGTGTTCGGGAGCATCCCTCCGTCGATCAGGCGGCCGAACGTGCGCAACACGGTGAACGCGACGTCGTGCCGGCCCGTTGCGAGCAACAGGCCGGGCAGCGAGATCATCGCATCGCGGCCCCATTCACCGAACCACGGAAATCCGGCGACGATCGAGTGCCCTTCCGGGTGCCCCGGAAACGCGCGGCCCACCACGAACTGTTCGGCCGCGAGCACGAGTTGCCGGATGGCGGGCGGCGCCCGCTCCGCAAGCTCCGGCTGCGCAGCGGCCCAGTACCGCAAGTGCGCTTCGTCGCGCGCCGCGCGGCGCGGAAACGCGCCGTCGAGCGCCACGAATTCGGGAACCGCGTCCGTCGCGGCGCGCAACACCGCCGCTTCGCCGGCTCCGAGGTCGAGCGTGAACGTGGCCGCGTGCACGTGATCCTCGCTATCCTCGAAACCGCGTTCGCGTTCGAGCGACAGATCGTACCCGCGATACCACACGTTCGCGATCTCGAACGTGCCGCGGTCGGCGTGCAACCACAGATCGCCGGGAACGTCGAACGGCGCGCCGGCCGGCGGCATGACGCGGACCGCGCCCCCGGACTCCTCGACGCGAAAGAGCTCGCCCGGTGCTGCATGGGTCGTCGCGTGAAAACCGCGCCGGTCGACGATCGCTTTGAGCGCGAGCGTCACCCGTTCCGAACCGCGTAGCAGCGCGTAGCGAATCTCCGTCGCGTTGACGTCGGGTTCCATCGCGATGCGCTTCTCGAGCAGCGCGTCCCCGAACGCGTAGTGCCACACGGGCGTCGAACCGTCGAGAAAGAAGCGCTCGATCCAACGGAAGCCGGTCGGATCGATGTTGCCGCGATGCCAGCGCGTCGTGGAAAGCGCGAAGGTGTTGCCGGCGTAGGTCGCGATCTCGTCGACCTTCACGAACAGCAGCGTGCGCTCGGCCGGACCGTTCGGGGCGGCCAGCAGCAGCCCGTGATAGCGCCGCGTCGGGGCGCCCGCGATCGTACCGCATGCGAACGCGCCGTTGCCGCTCGTCACGAGCCATTCGCGGGCGCTTGCGGCCTCGAAATCACCGCAGACTTCGCGACCGAACGCGACCGCGGGCGGATCGATCATCTACTCGAGGCTCGCAACGGAAGCCCGTGGTCCGCCGCGGAAGCGACGCTCATATGGAGTGGAATCCCGAACGTGCGCGGGTCGAGGCGGAAGCGCGACGGACCGAGCATTGGACGCACTGGGGCCCCTATCTGAGCGACCGGCAATGGGGCACCGTTCGGGAAGACTACAGCGCGACGGGTGAGGCGTGGACGTATTTCCCGTTCGAGCAGGCGCGCTCGCGCGCGTACCGCTGGGGCGAGGATGGCATCTTCGGGATCAGCGACGACCAGCAACGGCTCTGCTTCGCGCCGGCCTTCTGGAACGGTAACGACCCGTTCCTCAAAGAGCGCCTCTTCGGCTTGAGCGGACCGCAAGGCAACCACGGTGAGGACGTTAAGGAATGTTATTACCATCTCGACAACGTTCCGTCCCACGCCTACATGAAGGCGCTCTACAAGTATCCCCATGCGGCGTTTCCGTACGCCGACCTGGTCGCCGAAAACGCGCGTCGCGGAAAGCTCGATTCCGAATACGAACTCATCGATACCCACATTTTCGACGAGGACGCGTATTTCGACATCGAAATCGAGTATGCGAAGCGGGCGCCGAACGATATCCTCGTTCGCATCGCGGCCACGAACCGCGGTTCGAAGCCCGCCGCGCTCCACGTGATCCCGCAACTGTGGTTCCGCAACACGTGGTCCTGGTCTCCCGGTCAGCCGCACGGCACGATCGCGCCGGCGCCCCGGGGCGACCGCGCCTTCGAGGCCACCCACCCGGAACTCGGGACGTACACGTTCTACTTCGAAGGCGAAGCCGAGGCGCTCGCCGTCGAAAACGAGACGAACTTCGAGGCGCTCTACGGCGTTCCCAACGCCCAACCATACGTGAAAGACGGCATCGACCGCGCGGTCGTCCACGGCGAACGGGCCGCCACGAACCCGGCGCTCAGCGGCTCCAAACTCGGCCTCCACTACGCGCTGACGCTCGCCGCGGGTGCCACGCAGACGATCCGGCTGCGCCTCACGGACGAGGCGCCGCTCGGCGAACCGCTCGGCGATATCTTCGACTCCCTCTTTCGCGAACGAAAATTCGAGGCCGACCGCTTCTATGCGGCGCTCAATCCGTTCCCGTCCTCGAACGAGACCCACGCCGTGCAGCGAGCGGCGTTCGCGGGAATGCTCTGGTCGAAGCAGTTCTACTTTTACGTGGTGCGCGACTGGCTCGCCGGCGATCCGCTCGAGCCGCCGCCGCCCGAGGCCCGCAAGAGCGGCCGCAACCACGAGTGGATGCACCTCTACAACGACGACATCATCGC
>Ga0302319_10003314_pt1 | contig 33869 bp, 23 predicted proteins | sample Bog_T0_2_FD_203319 | JGI IMG/M metagenome (GOLD analysis project Ga0302319, IMG submission 203319) | Peat permafrost microbial communities from Stordalen Mire near Abisko, Sweden - Bog_T0_2 | ecosystem: Environmental > Terrestrial > Soil > Wetlands > Peat | place: Sweden: Abisko, Stordalen Mire... | reverse complement strand
TAAAACCGCATCGTCTTCCAACCGCCGGATGCGGAAAACCGCACGTCCGGTGGTGTGGGAGCCCTGACGGGTGTAATCCTGTCAGGGCGACCCGATCCCATATCCACCGGACTTAGACGTCTTCCGAGAATGTGACGCGCCGTTGAGGGAAAAGCGGCTCCGCCGGTTTTTTTCCCACCGGTGCCCTGCGCGTCCACCTCCGCCAAACGCCGCCATCCCCTCCGCTACCCGGAGAACGTGATCCACCATCCGTGGCTGCGTCGTTATTTAATTTGGTTTATTATAGGTGGAGCGGCCGGTTTTGTCCCACCACTGGAGGCAGGCGTTGCGGTTGCCATCGAATTTTTTGCCGGTGAGTTCCTCGATAGTGGCCATGATATTTTCCTGGTCGTCCTTATCCTTGGGATTGCGCAGGAGGGCGATCATGACGGGGACGCCATCCATGCGCTTGAATTTGCCGAGGCCCTCAGCAGCCCAGATTTTGATGAATGGGTCGGGATCGGAATCGTGGAGCAACTTGATGAGGACGGGGATGGCCGCTTTGTCGCCGCTGGCGCCGAGGGCTGCGCCGAGATAGCGCCTCACGAGGGAATCGGGGTCGTTGCCCATGGTGAGCAGGATCGGGATGCAACTGCTGTACCATTTCTCGGAGCAGAGCAGGACGATATTGGCGCGCAATTCGTGGTCCGGATCGCCGAGGGCGGCGGCGATGAGCGGCTCGACACCGGGGGTGTTCCAGTCGCTGAGGATGCGGAGCGCGGATTCGCGCGCCAGCGGTGCGAGCCTAGGGATGTGGTCGAGGAGGACTGGGGAGGCTTTCGCGGGGCCGTAACAGGAAAGCCATTCAACAGCCATGAGCTGGATCCTGGGCTGCCCGTCGAGGCCCGTGGTAATTGCGGGGAAGGCTGCGGGTATTTGTGCCTGTGCGAGACTCTTGAGCTGGATGCCGGCCTGGTCGGTGAATTCGTCCTTGTCGGAAAGGGTCGAGGCAAGCCCATCGATATAAGCAGCCTGCTCCTGGGGGTTGTCCTCAATGGTCACCTGGAGGGTTGTCTCGATGGGGAAGGCGGGGAAGCTGTTTTCGGGCTTGGAATAAAAGTCGTCACCGCGCTGGTCGGCGCGGATGGCGTGGAGGGTGCGTTTGCACGTGATCGTGTATTTCCCCGGCTTGGAGAATGCGCACCAGAGGTTCACCAGGACATTTTCCGTATAGCTGTCGCCGGGATTGACCGTGGCACTACTGCCAACGCCGCCACCCATGCCGGAGGGGCGGGCGGGATCGGGAACGGCCTGTCCGTGTTCATCCACAGCCTTGATGGAATAGCGGTCGTGACGCCCGGAGTTCCGGTAATCGCCCCCGGTGCGGAAGCAGACGGCGGCCTGGCCTTTATTCACGACGGTGAAGTTTGTTTCCATGGGCTCGCCCAGGAAATAGGTTTTCTTCGGGAGGGAAAAGCTGCCCTCGAGCTTGATGCCCTCAGAGGCGGGAGTAGTCACCGGCTGGCTCGCTTTGGCCTGGTCGTCGGCGCGGACCGGGGAAAGGCAGAGGGCGAGGGAACAGAGTGAGAATATAAAAAATAACTTCATGGGTGGGATTCTTGAATGGTGGAGTGCGCCCATGATCTTAAAACCGGGGCGTAAAAACGAGAAGTTTCTAGTTTCAAAATTCACCATTCGTCGCGTGGGTTCGTTCGTATTTAAACCGTTGCTCAGAGCGAGTCCCTGATGCTGTTTGAGGCTTGCCGGGGGTGGTAGGCGGCGTTGAAGGTGTGAGGGGCGAGGTTCGGATGAACGGAGGGGTCGCAGAGGTCGTCGACGATGCGGTCGGCGATTTCGAGGGGGGAGAAACCGATGATGTCCACCTCGGCGGGACGGTCCTCGAAGTAAGGAAGCCGGATCGGGCGGGCCGCGGCAGAATGCGACGCGGGAAATTTTCAGGATCTGCTCGATGATTCCGGGATCCTTGTTGCACATGGAATCCGCCCCCTGCTGGTCGATGAATGCGACGGCGGATGATTTCTGGTTGCGGACTTTTTCAAGCAATGAGGCTGCGGTTCCGTCCGTCTGCTGGACTTCCATGCCACACTCCTCGAGGAGTGTGAGGAAGTTTTTCAGGGCGCGCTGTGAGGGAAGGTAGAGGGGCCTGGGGATGAATACGCGACGGATGCCGCTGCGCTGCCATGACTGTGCAAGGGCCTGGTAGGCGGGGTCCCAGTTCATGAGGTAGTTGGGCTTTATGATGCTGCTGCCCTGGGTTTCCACGGGCTGCATGGTGATGCAGCGGACGCCGTGGTCGCGCACCGCGAGCAGCACCTGGGAGGAAAGGGGATGGGGGGTGTGCCAGATGAGGGTGTTTAAGTTGTGGCGGAGCAGGCGGTCCGCAAAATCGGGTTCACAATCCTCGCCGGTACGGAAGAAGATCATGTCGGCGACGAATCCCTTTTTCCTGAGGCGCTCCTCGAGGCCGACATGGAGGACGCGCGTGTAGGGAGAGATCACGATGGAAAGCAGCCAGATCGGGATGCCTACCACGCCGCGGACGACGTGCTGGGTGGAATCGGTGCTGCCGATCAATTGCGTCTGCGAACTCCTGACCCTGTTGAAGAGTCCCTCGCTTTCGAGGGTTTCGTAGGCGATGGCGACGGTGCGCAGGGGGGTCTTGAAAAACGCGGCGATATCCCGCATGGAATAGAAAGGCTGCGATTTTGGTTTCCTCAACCGCCGGGCTGCTTTTCTCAATTCGTCGAGCAGGAGGCGCTGCTTGTTATTGCTCTCGGAAAAGCCGGCAAAGCCGCTGAAGACTTTTGGGAGCGGAGGGAGGGAGCGGGGGATTGCCTTGCGGGACACGGGGTGAAAATGGACGAGTTTGGATGGAATTGCAAATTATTCCCACATGTAAAAACGGCTTCGAAGCAGGGATTCATCAAGTAGCGGAAATGAGACGTCCCTGGCATTAAGTCAAGGCGTTATCGACGATGGTTTATTCCGTCACCCCTTCCAGGGGTTCGTTCTTTTTACAATGGTGATTCCCGGGGTTACGCTGCGCGTCACCCCGGGCTTTAATTCCGCCGCGCCTCCGGCGCTACTGAGACGGGGAATGAAGAAAAGTCCGAAGAGGCTGTCGCGGACTGGGACACGACAAAGCGTGTCCCTCCAGGGCGCTGTTTGATTGTGATGCGCTGCACGGGACGGTTGAAAACAGCCGTGTTTTTGTATGGATTGTGTTTTTCTTTGACTTCGTAAAAAAGGTGAGAAGATTGCTTCGTAGCAGAGTAATATTTTATATCACCAGTTTAGTGAGAATTCCCCTTTTAAACTGGTTGTAATAATCACCCACTCCACCCCCAAAAAAGCAATAATTCCCATGAGCACCACCACTCTTCCCGGCACGCCAACCCCGACATACTCCAAGGCTTCGGGCGCACATCCCACTGGCAAATGTTCAAATACAGTTCACCGTACTCTGCGCTGCGCTGCGCTCGCGATATCGGCGGCGGCTTTGCTGGGCGGGCATTGCGCGCAGGCGGCTAATCAGACGTGGAGCGGCGGTTCTTTGACGGACGGCAATTGGACTGACGCGGCTAACTGGACCAGCGGGACCGCACCTGGTGTGATCTCGGGCACGACTAACACCGATGTCGCAACGTTCAATGCCGCCATTGTCAACGGGTGAGGAACTGTCTCCACTCCAGTAGTCATCAATTCGACGTCGGAGAATATCAAGGGCATCAGTTTCGATACCAATGCGGGAGCCTACTTCATCGGCGGCACCAGTGGAAATCCGCTTTATCTTACCGCTTCAGGGACCATCGCAATCCTCAGCACTTTTGCGAGCACGAATACGACCGAGACGATCAACGCGCCGCTGGTTCTTGAGGGTTCCTACACCATTGAAAACAACTATACCGGCTCGACGACCAGTTTATTGGACATTGGAGGCGGCATTACGACTGCACTGACTTCCGGGACTGCGACCCTCACCCTGGGGGCGGGTGGCACTGCCGGCAATGCAGGCCAAAATACCATCAGCGGGGCCATCAGCAACGGCGCGGGTGGTGTAGTGGCCGTGACTATGAATGGAGCCAGCTCCGTATGGGTTCTCTCCGGGAGTAATACTTACTCCGGCACTACGAGTGTGAGCAGGGGCACATTAGTTATTTCCGGTAACAACAGCGGCGCCTCTGGAGGCGTTACAGTTAGTAATGGCGCCACTCTGGACATCAATAGCGCCACGGCCCTGGGCTCCGGGACATTTACTATTGTTAATGGCTCGGCCATTGACAACACCAGCGGCGGCACGATCACCAATGCTGGAAATAACGCGATAAACGCGAGCGGTGCTTCCATTAATTTTGCGGGAAGCAACAGCTTGAATCTGGGGACGGGGAATGTAACCATAGGTGGTACCGGGACTCACGCTACGTGGGCGGTTAACGCAAATACTCTTACTGTGGGTGGCAATATCAGTGGCGGGCAGGCCATCTATAAGGGAGGCGCCGGCACGCTGGTGTTTTCGGGTAACAACTCGGGTTTCACGGGAGGAATCGATCTGGGACAGGGTGGTGCAACCACCGCCGGTACGCTAGACATCAACAGCGCGACGGCTTTGGGGACCGGCACATTTCAATTGGATGCCGGAAGTGGCGGAATTGCCACGATTGACAATACCAGCGGCACGGCCATCATTAATTCCGAAAACAACGCCCAGGCATGGGCTACCAGCTTTACCTTTAACGGTTCGAACAACCTGAATCTGGGGACGGGTGGGGTAACCCTGGGCGTTGCAACCGTGACAGTGACGACTGCTGCCGGTGTGCTTACGGTCGGTGGCACCATTGGCGGCCCATCAGCGGTCGGGATAATCAAGGGTGGCGCGGGCACGCTGGTTCTCACCGGCTCCAATGGCTATACCGGCACGACGACGATCAAAAACGGCACATTGGACGCTGCCAACAGCAACGGTTCCGCGACCGGCTCGGGCGGAGTCACCCTGACCGGTTCAAGCGCCTTGTCGAATCCCACGCTCGCCGGCAGCGGGTTTATCAGCGGCCTTGTCACTACGACCGGGACGGGCGCGGCGATTGGCGCAGCGCATCTTGCTCCCGGCCTCGGCCCGACCCCGGGAACATTGACATTGGGCAACGGCCTGACGATCGGCAACGGAACGAATCTGGACTTCGACCTGGGATCGACGTCGAGCCTGATCGCCGTGACGGGCAACCTGTCGCTGGGTGGCAATGTGGTGCTGAATCCCACGGGCATCGCTGGGTTTGGACTGAATACGGTGTATGACTTGATTAACTTCAGCGGGACTTTGTTAAACAGCGGCTCGCTGGCATCTTGGACTGCGTCATCGTTGCCGGGCGGGGCGACGGGTTACAGCTTTGCGCTCGTGAGCGGCACCGAGATAACGGTGACTTTCACGGGCTCGGGGACGACACCCGCGGTGGCGTACTGGCAGGGGGCATTGAGCGGAACATGGGCCACGGTGACGAGCGGCTCGACCAATTTCACGAGCGACGCAGCGGGGACAACGAACACGACGGTGATCCCGGGATCGACCACGAACGTGAAGTTTACCGCGAACAGCGCGGGCAACCTGGGTACGGTGCTGGGGCAGGATTTCACGATCAACAGCCTGGAGTTTACCGGGACGAGTACCACGGCGGGAACAACATCAGTGACCATCGGCGGAACGAACACGCTGACCGTTATGGCGGGAGGAACGAACGGGAATACGGCCGGAACGGGGATCACGGTGGATGCGGGGTCGGCGGCGCATACGATCGGCAGCAATGTGGCGTTGGGATCGAGCCAGTCGTGGATTGTGAACGGAAGCGCGCTGACGGTGAGCGGGACTGTGTCCGACGGGGGCCACGGCTATGGATTGACGAAGTCGGGGACGGGGACGCTGGTGCTGTCGGCATCGGAAACATACACCGGGGCGACGGCAGTGAACGCGGGGGCATTGGAAGTGGACGGATCGTTGTCGGGAAGCAGCGCGGTGACGGTGGGCGTGGCGACACTTTCAGGAACGGGTAATATCGGGGGAAGCGTGGCGCTTACGGGCACCAGCAACCTGAGCAGCGCGGGGACATTGACAGTGGCGAGCCTCGGGGTAAGCGGCCTCGGCAATACAATCAGCAGCGGCACGGTGGATGCAACCGGAGGCACAACCTTGAACAATGGCAGCGGCCTTGCGGTGAACGGGACATTGGGCGGGGGAACAGTGACGACTGGCAGCGGCAGTGTATTGTCAGGCACAGGCAGGATCACGGGCGGAGTGACGGTGAGTGCGGGAGGCGTGACAAGTCCCGGTGGAGCCGCGACAGGTGTGCTGACCTCGGACCTTGCCTACAACGCAAGCTCGACGGCGAATTTCAACGTGTCGAGCAGCGGCAGTGCGGGAACGCCGCAGGGGCATCTCTCGAACCTGTACTACTCGCAGATGATAGTGACGGGAGGGTCTGGTGTGGTGAGCCTGGGAATTGGCACGGGAGTGACGCTGGGAGCGAACAGCGCGACGAGTCTGGCGCAGACGGCGAGCCAGATTGTGAGTGGAACGAGCAATTCCGGGGTGACCTTGCAGTTGAGCCTCTCGAGTGCGGACTACGCGACGTTGCTGGCGAACAAGACGACCAGTTACAACGCAAAGGCCGCCAATTCAGGACTGGACAATTACTTCGTGTTCAATCTCGGAACGACGCTCTCAACGGGGCGGTTCACGACGCTGGGCCTTGATGTGAACGGGGTGAATACCACTGGGATCATCTATTACTCGGGAGCGCAGGACCGGTTTGCAGCGGATGGAGTGGGAAACACGATCGGCGATGTCATCGTGGGAAGCCAGGAATTTGCGTTGAGCTACACGGGGAACTTTGGATCGAACTCGACGGTCGGAGGCAACGACATCGTGCTGACGGCGATCCCCGAACCGGGCACATGGGGGATGATTTTTGGAGGATTTGGAATGCTTATGGCATTCCAGCGATTGCGTAAGCGCAGGTGGTTGTATCGAGGCGGGGCGGCATACTCGACTCAAGGAGAGGCCGAGGGGCGAGGGCGGCAACTGATGGTTCGCAAGGGTTGGTGGCAAAAGTGTATGGATTCTGTTTATTCCCTGTCTTTCTTAAGTTACTATAAATTTTGACAATGGCTGAAATCCCCTTCGCTTCGCAGGCAATGACTTGCCCGCTGATTCCTGTTACAGCAGGATCAGTTCCTTCTGTACACCCGATGAGCCCGAACGATCTGAAATCTGAAAAAGCGGCACCCGCATTTCTTTACAGGGGACTGGAGCAGCATTATACGGTCGACCTTTCAGCGCAAAATCCGGCGAATTATTCGCGTCAGGCGGAAATCCTCCGGCGGGCGGCGCAAATCGGCCTCAATCGCGCCTACATGGGCGAGCGCTGGCCTGATCTCGGCATCAACCTCATCGATTATTCCAAAACTTTTCCGGAACTGGCGACAGACAAGGGTGTTGCCCGCGCGGCGGAGCGGCGATCCACATTTGAGCGGATTTGCATGGAGGCTCACCGGCTGGGGATCGATCCGTGGGTCAGTTATAATGTAATCAATTATCCGGATTGCTTCACCGCGAAATTTCCCGATGCGATTGCCGAGCAACCACCCGCGGCCGAGCGCTGGATGCGGACACCGCCGGCCCGGGGCCTGTCCAAGCAACCCCAGCTTTGCCCTTCGTCCGCAAGTTTTAAAAAACTCGCCGTGGCACAGATGACAGAGCTCTGCCATCTGCCGCATATCGGCGGCATAGAATGCTTCCTGACCGCGGCGGACACCGACCTCTTTTTTTGCAACTGCCCTGCATGCCACCGCAAAACGATGTCCGAACTCATCAGGGAGTTTGCGGAGTTGATCTTCCCTGTATGCAAACAGAATGGCAAACGGCTTGCCCTGCGGTGCTATCTGGGCGGATGGCGATGCGCACTGGAAACCGAGGTGTGGCGCGAAGCTGCACCCTTGATTTCGCCGGAGATCGAAATCACCTACAAGCAGCAGCAGGGCGATTTGATGAACTGGCATGGCCCGAATCCGCTGGCAGGAATGCTCACCCCGCATGTGGAAAACGTGGAGTTCGACGTGTACGGCGAATACCGGGGCGTAAATTACGGCATCGTTTGCTCGGTGCGGTGGCAGATGAGCGAATTGATCAGGCACTATCGTGACAAGGGGGTGAAGGGAATCCTGTGCCGCGGGCTGGATAATGAGCACATCTTCGACCTGGACAAGTGGTTGTTTGGCGAGCTTGCGCATAACCCCGACATGGATGTCGCCGGCTGGTGCGAGGAGTGGGCAACGAAACGCTACGGCCCGGCAGGGAAAAAAGTACTGTCAATCCTGGACGATTGCGCGGAAGTGATCCGGCTGTCCATGTATGTGCGCGGGGTGCAGTGGGCAAGCTGGGCGGTGCCGCAAAATCTCTCTCGCCTGCGCTTCATTCTTTTTGACCGTAGCGCGCCTTGTACGCCGGGGGCTTACGAGCGCCTGCAGCCCACGCCGGAAAATTGCGAGGCGATAGCGAAGGAGAAGAAAATCGCCCTTCAAAAAGCGGATGAGATCATCGCCCGCTGCGCTGCGCTTGAGTCCGAGCTGGATGGCCGGTTTCTCAAGCCGCTTTGTAACTCAGTCCGGTACTTGCAGTCGTATGTCACGCTGGCTGGGCCGTTGATGGATGCATTTTTTGCCTACCTGGCGTGGGGCCGCAGCAATAGCGAAGTCACCCGGGAGTACCACCGGCATTATATTTTATCCGCCATCGAAAGGGCGGAACAAAGCGTTCGCAGCGCCCGGGAGTCGGTGGGCCGCCTCGACCTGGCGGAACTCGTACGGTTGTCCGACTCGGCCGGCTTCGTCCAGACGACGTCGCTGGGCGAAAAATTTGACGAACCGTTTCATAACGCCCGGGTAATCCTGCAGGAAATCCGAGACAGCATCAACACAGCCCCCGCTTCATGGTGGAGTGTTTATCCCTGGCCGGAACGGTGGCCCGTGAAATTGCGGGATGTAGGGGAATTGTACCGCGGCAGTTGATGGCGCATTGCAGGGTGATTGATTAATGACTCGCGATCCCTGCACGTGAAAGGATAATGTGGCGGGGTAATCCACCCACAGCATCCCATGAAGAACGTTAAACTGACCCTTGCGGCAAACGAGCTCAAGCAACCGCTGCACGTCAAGGTCCGCCACATCCTGCGGGAACAGATCCTAAGCGATTTCCAGCAGGGACAACGATTTTACACCGAGCGCGAGATCATGCGGACGCTTGCTGTCTCACAGGCGACCACCCGCCGCGCGTTATTGGACCTGGTGAATGAAGGATATCTGGAAACAGATCCGCGCCGGGGATTTTTCGTGAAACGCAGGGAGGAATCGCGCTATGTGGGGCTCATCTCCGGGTCGCGCATGATGGAGACCTACGCGGAGTACAGCGACGCGTGCCGCCAGCATGGCTACACGCTCGACGTGCATGGTTTCCACAAGGGGGAGAGTGTCAAAAATATCCTGCAGGTGATCCGTCACAAACCCGTGGAGGAGCGCATCATCATTACGGGCCTCACGGTCGAGCTCACGCTGGAGTTGAGCAACAGCCTTTTCAGCGAGGGCTACCAGCATGTGGTGGTGGGCGCGAAGATGTCGTCGTTCAAGGGGGGATCCATCTCCATGGACCACGAAGCGGAGGTTGACCAGATACTCGACCACCTGACGGGGCTTGGGCACGAGCGCATCGTTTTCATGGTGAATGAGCCGAAGAACCTTCTCTTCACGAGTTTGCGCGCCGAGGCGGTGCGCCAGAAACTCGCGGCAAGAAAGTTGGGCAAATCGCAGCTCATCTTTTGTGACACGCCGCAATGGGGAAATTCGTTCGACTTCGCATACAAAAAGACCGACGCGATCATGCAGGCGAAGCCGGCTCCGACTGCCATTGTGCCGCTGTCCGGGGTCGGCGCATGGGCGGTGTTGCGCTATGCCATCAACCACGGGATCAAGGTTCCCCAGCAACTCTCCATTGCTTCATTCGACCCGATGATCAATGCGGATATCCTGCCAGTCCCCTTGACCGAACTGGTGTTTTCCCACGAGGAACGCGCTGAAAAAGCACTCAGTCTTCTTTGGTCGCCGCAGCCTCCACAGAAGCATGAATTGATCACGCCGAAATTGATCGTCCGTGAAAGCACGGGGCCGCATACCTCGAAATAAGACCGGGGTTAATTCGCGGCTTTGTCCGGGCCTGAGGGAATTACCTGCCGGTTGCCGGTTTTTAAATCCACGAGATTGATTGCCTCCGGTGCTCCGGTTTCCAGGGCTACTGAAAACTCGGGATGCTCCAGGGTGATGCGGTCATCCTTCTTTCCGATTTTCAACGTCGGCGAGCCGGCATTTTCAATCAGCACCACGAGCGCGGTGAATGGCTTTCCGGTCAGGGCGTATTGAATTTCGCGCGTGGCAAAAGCGTCCGCAGCTTGCGTGGGATGATCACTGGCCGGTATCTGCGGAGGGTGGAGGCCAGAAAGCGATTGGATGCGAAGATGCGATTCCGCAGGAATATTCGAGGATGATTCATCCTCAAGAATCAAGGGGGCATCCAGCGGAATATGAAAGCGGATTACCTGCGGAATATCCGCATCCGACCGGTCCAGGATGAGGTATGCGGATGAAGAAAGCTGCACGACGCCGCGCCAATGCAGAATGGGATGACGCAGAGGCACGTAATCCTGCCCGCTGGCCTCCGCCATGTAAACCGGCGTGAATGCGACCGCGCAGGGAAACGGGCCGGCCTCCGTATGGTGCGTGATCCACCCGCGGTTGAATTGCCAGAAATGATTCAGTGGATAGAGATCGCGCGGCATCCAGCGGCTGTGGCCGTCCGCGCGAAATTTTCTCACGCCGTTTTTTTGCGGGTAGCTGAATGCGGAATCGACGATCCACGCCCGCCCCGCGCAGAAGAATTGCAGGCTGCCGTCGTCGTTGTGGTGATGCGCCCACGAGTTGCCGCATCGCAGCACCATGAGCGATTCGCCCCGCGCATCGCAGGAGCGGAAAAAATAGCCGAGCCCCTGCACATATTCATTCCGCAGGGGAGCCGGCTCCGGTTTCACGGTGAGCGGTTGATTTCCTCCCATTTCCAGATAAGCCCACGCCAGTTGCGCAGCCAGCGCCGGATTGGAGCCGGAGATATTTTCGGCAAGGTTACGGTAAAGCGGGCGGTATAAATCATTAAGGTCCACTCCGTGATCCCCGAGCGCCACCACGTGCCGTTTTCCTCCGAAGGAAGCATCCTTGGGCGTCAGCAATTTGAGCAGCGACGACACGAGATTTTGAAACGCCGGCTCCTCAAATCCGTCGGACAGACCGTCGTTGCGCCTGCGCTCGATGGTGGGGATCACCGTCTGTAGCACGTGATGAAAATAGGTGTGGCTTTCCTCCCAGACGCCGCTTTTGGGATAGACATGATACTCCAACTGCCTGTGCCACATCGTGGTAAAACGTCCTCGCCATATCGCCGCATCAGGATGCGCGTGGAATACCTGCGCCGCCATGCCGGGCATATTAAATACATCCGTGAAAAAATTCTGGTTCGCCATGCCGGCCATGGCGGGCTCCAGCGACAAATCGGGATCGCGGAGATTCATGGACGCCGTGCCCGGGTAGTAGTGGTCAGAGGAAAAAAGATGCGCCAGGAAAATGAACCAAGTGCGGATCTGCCGCGATTGCTCCGCGGTGAAATGGCCCCGGCTCGCGAGCCACTCCCAGTCGGTGAGATCGTGCGCGAGGCGGCGGCTCACCACGGCATTCGTGTAAGCCGAGCCGGAGCCTTCCCAGAAACCAAAGATGCGCGCCGAGAGAAATTCCAGCATATCGTCTACACGCTTCGAAACCTCCATCGCGTGCCTCGGAATACCGAACCGGTTCTCACGATCATCCCATGGCGCGGCCGCCGCCTTGACGTTCGCCGGAGCTTTTTCAACGGGCCACGACCAGCAGATCGCAAGCTGGTCCGCCAGCGGAAACATCCCGTGCTGCGTATGAATCCGCCTCAGCAAACTTTGCTGCTGCCGGTAACGCGTGCGGTCCGGTTGCGTCTCAAAATGCCCGAGCGGCGGCGCGCTGTCCCAAGCCGCGTCGCGGAGCTCGATTTTGGAAGCCAGCACGAGTGCAAACGATCGTCTTCCACGGCGCAACCAGCCCTCGATGGTAAAAAGTGGCTGGCAGCGGTTTGCTGGTCGCGCCGCTATCCGCTCCGGGGAATGCGCCCCGTCAGCCTTCAACTCAAACGGCAATCTCCTGCTGTCGGGATCATGCGGAAGCCAGCGGCGCGCCCATGCCTCGAGGAAATTGTGGGAATTTCCGTTCCAGTTTCCTCCGCCGAGGACGACGAAGCCGACGACATCATCGTTCCGCTGGAACGTAATCGCATAGCCATCCGAGAAATCGTGAAGCTGCGAGTACTGGTTCCAGCAGGCCAGGCGCGCGAGGCGGCGGTCAAAGAAATAGTGCAGCCGCTTGCTGGAAAAACCCGCCGTGGAATCCAGCAGGTGAATCTCCTCCGGCAAATCATCCCCGGAAAAATCCCAGACGATCTGGTCCGCGGAACCGCAGCTAAAATCCTCATCGATAGCAATGAAGCCCGCACCGGCATCGAACACAAGGCGTGCGCTGTAAAATTGTTCCTCTCCCACCGTGGCGTGATATTGCACGACCATCCGCAGCGGTCCGGACTCCACGAGCGTACCGGTGGCGAAGCGCACTGGTTTGCGCGTGTCGAAATACGCGCCACCGCGCCATGGGCCGCCTTTAATGCGGAATTTTTTGACCGGGGCAGGGGGCAACAGTAATGGCCTTTTGTCGCGCTTCTCCCATTCACCCAGGAATACGATTGCATCCCATCCCTCATTTGAAATGATCACCTGTTGGAGACCGTTGGGCTTGGTAAGTCTTACGGGACTGTCAATCTCATCCGTCTTCTTGTGGAACACGAGCCGGTATTCCTCGTATGCCCCCAGTTCTATTTGCACAAACGCCAGGCTCGCATCCTGCCGGGAACGCTGGGCGGGAAATTCCCGGCCACTCGCCGCATCGCGATAGAAAAATATCTTCGCGTCAGGAGGCACGTCCGGCCCGCAAGCCACGGTGAAGATCTGCCTTTCGTGAGCCAGTCCGCATGCTTCGCGGATGAGGATTGCGCCGCTGTCCGGATCGGGATGCAAAACCCGGGGTGAGGGGAAGTGGTCATTGCCCATGGGGTTTTACATGTGTATGATAGGAAAGCAAACTTCGGGCATATTAAACACGATCATGCCGCGTCGGAATTATAGATGCAACATTAAGAGGTTTAAATCGTGCTTCCAAGCAGAGTGCAGTGGTTATGGTTAATAGGGTAAAAATATGCTCCGTAAGCTTCAAGAATTTAGCGATAATCAGGCCGGTAATCCAGAATAATTCCGTGACAAAGTTTTATTTCCTCATACATTGCTTCGACTCAGATGAATTCATCCCTTAATCCCGCTCCTCCGTCGTTGGCTGTCGTCGGCCTTTCTTTTGGCCGGCATATTCTCAATGATCTTCACCGGAAACCTGCTTCAGAGCTCTTCAAACTGGCGGCGGTCTGCGATCTGCAAAAAAAAGTGGCGGATGAACTGGCTGCCTCCCATGGGGTAAAGGCTTATTATTCCCTCGATGACGTGCTGGCCGATGATTCCATCACCGTGGTCGGATTATACACCCAGCCCCGCGGCAGGGCGGAATTGTTGCGGAAGATTATTCGCGCCGGGAAGGATGTGATGACCACCAAGCCCTTTGAACTCGACTCCCGGGAGGCCGAGTCCGTTCTGCGGGAAGCTCAAAAGCTGGGCCGCGTGATCCATCTCAACTCGCCGGGCCCCAAGCTTTCGCTCGATCTCGAGCAGATCCTGACATGGGTGGAGGAATTTGACCTTGGGCGGCTGGTTGCCATCCGGGGCGACGTTTGGGCCAATTATTTTGAAAAAGCGGATGGATCGTGGATGGACGACGCGAAGCTCTGCCCAGGCGGGGCGATGATGCGGCTGGGCATTTACCTGATAAACGACATCGTGGACATGGCCGGGCCGATCGGCCAGATCGATCTCATCAGCTCCCGCATCCGCACGGGGCGGCCGACGCCTGATAACGCGATACTCACCATGTTCTGCGCCGAGGGCTGCCTGGCTTCCGTATATGCCTCCTTCTGCGTGGAGGACGGGGACCACTATACCAACGGGCTGGTCCTCAATTACGAACGTGGAACCGTTTACAGGAACGTGGGAGCTATCACCGCCATCCCAAAGCAGAACTGCGCCAACCTTTCCCTCGTAAAGCAGGAGGAGGGGATTCGCCGCGTGGTGGCCGAGAAAGTTTTCCACGAATGCTCGGGCCTGTATCAATGGGAGAATCTGGTCCGCGCAATTTCAAACCGGGAATCCATTGACGATGCCTATGTCGAAAGGATCGTGCAGGGCGTGAAAATCCTGGAGGCGATGGGCAGAATCCCGGTGACTGCAGCCCCGTCGAGTCCGGCCCTCGCCGGGCAGCACGTATAAATTTCCACGCATGTTCCTCCCGCCTCGAAGTCACTTTGCGGGGTGCTTTGCATCCCTCCGCATCTCCGGTCAAGCCCGCGACTGAATCCCGGTATGCATGTCATCGATTGGATACTGCTCGCGGCCCCTCTGCTCATCGTCCTGGGCATAGGCGTCTATACCAACCGCTATGTCAACAGCGTGGCGGACTTCCTCTCCGGCGGTCGTCTGGCCGGGCGCTATCTGCTCGCGGTGGCGCGGGGCGAGATGCAGGCGGGAGCGGTTACTTTCGTCGCCGCATTCGAAGTCATCTCAAAATCCGGCCTTACCCTCACATGGTGGGGCTGGCTGAATAATCCGTTCTGGGTGATCATCGGCATTTCAGGCTTTGTGATCTACCGGTATCGGGAAACAAGGGCGATGACGCTGGCCCAGTTTTTTGAGATTCGTTACAATAAGTCGTTCCGGTTGTTTGCAGGAATCCTTGGGTTCGTGTCCGGCATTGCAAATTTCGGGATCATTCCGGCGGTAGGCGCCCGGTTCTTTGTCTATTTCATCGGCCTGCCTGTCACCGTCCACATTTTTTCGCACGAATTGCCGACCTATATCCTGCTCATGGCGGGGTTTATCACCATCAGCCTCACCATGACGCTGCTGGGAGGCCTTGTTACCTTGATGATCACGAATTGCGTCGAGGGGATCATCTCCCAGATCTTTTATCTGGTGATCATATTCGGCCTGGTCTCGATGTTCAGTTGGTCGCAGATTAATGATGTGCTGACACACCATCTCGTCAGCCCGGCAATGGTTGCCCGCGCGGCGGGCCAGTCATTGATCAATCCCTTTGACTCCACGGGATTGAAGGATTTCAACCTCGCCTATATTCTCATGGGCATGTTCATCGGTCTCTACGGGACCATGGCATGGCAATACCAGAGCGCCTATAACTCCGCTTCCATCACCGCGCACGAATCCCGCATGGGCGGAATCCTTGCGAATTGGCGCGGCACCGGCAAGGGGGCATTGGTGGTGCTGCTTGGCCTGTGTGCCATGACATATCTGCAGCACCCCGCATTTACCGCGCAGGCGGCTGCGGCTCATGCGGAGATTTCCCGGATTCCGAATCAACAGATCCAGGAGCAGATGGAAATCCCTGTTGCGCTCTCGCATCTGTTGCCGGCGGGAATCAAAGGGGTGCTGTGCGCCATCCTGTTGATGGGGCTTTTCAGCGGAGATTCCACCCATCTCCATTCGTGGGGCAGTATTTTCGTGCAGGATATCCTTGTGCCGTTGCGCAAGAAGCCTTTCGGCCCGCGCCAGCACATTTTTATTCTTCGCCTCTCGATCATAGGGGTCGCCGTTTTCGCGGTGCTCTTTGGCAGCCTGTTCCGGCAGACTGAATATATCGTAATGTGGTGGAATGTGACTTCCGCGATATTTATCGGCGGGGCTGGTGCGGCTATCATCGGTGGTCTCTATTGGAATAAAGGGACGTCAGCCGGCGCATGGACGGCATTGCTCGCAGGTTCACTGCTTTCTGCGGGTGGAATCGCCGCAAAGGAACTGCAAGGGCATCACATCGGTTCTCTGGCAAAAGGATTTTACCTCAGCCACATGGGGTCGATACCCGATGGCTTGAACGACATGGGCAATGCCGCGACGGCTTCCTACTCCCATCTCATCGGATTGAACGGTATGCAAATATCTTTCTATGCGAGCATCATCGCCGTCCTTCTCTACATCGGGGTCTCTTTGTTGACGTGCAAGCGGGACTTCAACATGGACCGTATGCTCCACAGGGGTGAGTACGCCGATCCGGTGCCGCCCGGGGATGAGTCGCTGGTTGCTCCGGCTAAACAAAAGGTCACATGGGGCAGACTTATCGGCATGGATGAGAATTTCACCAAGGGAGACAAATGGGTCGCGGGCAGTCTCTTCGGCTGGAACATGCTCTGGTTCGTGGTGTTTCTGGCTGGCGGGCTGTGGAATCTCATTTCTCCATGGCCTGAGTCGGCGTGGTCCGTCTTCTGGCACATCGCGGCCATTGGGCTTCCGGTGGTTATTTCCGTGGTCACGGCGGTCTGGTTCACCTGGGGCGGCGTGCATGATATCCGCGAGCTGTTCCGCCGCTTGAGCATGGAGAAAGTCAACCATCTGGACGACGGCACCGTGATTGACCACAATAATCTGGGGGACAATGTTTAACGCCCGGCAATTTTTCAGACAAAACTCATCTATTAACCCGATATCCATAACCATTATGCCCAACACTCTTCCCGTTCGTCTAAGTATCGCATTGTCATGCCTGTCGCTCGGCATCGTTGCCCGGGCCGATGTCAAAATGCCGGCAATCTTCGGTGATCACATGGTCCTGCAACGCGATGCCGGGGTGCCGCTGTGGGGAACGGCCGATGCAGGCGAGAAGATCACGGTCACGGCTGGTTCCGACAAGGCGGAAACCACTGCCGGGCAGGATGGCAACTGGTCGGTCAAACTCGAAAAACTGCCGGCTTCGACAACACCTGTCGATGTGACCGTGGCTGGCAAAAACACGATCACGTTTCACGATGTGCTGGTGGGCGATGTGTGGGTTTGTTCCGGGCAGTCGAACATGGAATTCGGCATCAAGGCGTTCATGCCGAAGAAGGAGGATTTTGACAAAACCGGCAATCCGCTGATCCGCCTCTTCTCGGTGCCGAAATTTGTCTCGCCAGCGCCGGCGAAGGAGATCGCCCCCGCTCCGGCGAATGTGCCCGATCTGGGCCATTGGGAAGTGTGTACGCCCGAGAGTCTCACCAAGACCGGGGAATGGTCGGGATTTCCGGCCACGGGATATTATTTCGGGAGCGAAATCCAGGCGTTCACGCATCAACCAGTGGGGCTGATCGGTTCCTGCTGGGGTGGTACACGTATCAACTCATGGATCAGCCTCAAGAAAATGGAGAGCATGCCTGCGATGGCGAGCTATGCGAAGGGCGCCGCCGATTTTCAGAAGAACTATGAGCAGATCGAGAAGACTTATCAAACAGTAGCCCTGCCGCAGTGGACCGCCGCCATGGCAAAATGGAAAGAGGACAACAAAGCCGCGCTCGATGCCTATGACGCGGAGGTAAAAGACTGGCAGCAGAAGGCAAAGGATGCAGCGGCGGCACATCAACCGGCTCCCCCGCGGCCCGGCAAGGGGCCGAAGCCTCCGATGAAGACGCCAGTGGACCCGATGACAAACAACCAGAATTCCGCAGCGCTCTTCAACGGCATGATCGCGCCGGTCATTCCTTATGGAATCAAGGGGGTGATCTGGTACCAGGGCGAATCGAACGGGGATCAGCCGGAGTTTTATAAGATCGCGCTGCCCGCATTGATCGACGACTGGAGGACGCACTGGGGGCAGGGTGATTTTCCTTTCATGATTGTCCAGCTTCCTAATTTCATGCCCCGGAAACCAGATCCAAGCGAGAGTAACTGGGCGGGTGTGCGCGAGGCGCAGGCGAAAGCGCTTTCGCTACCGAACACCGGGCTGGCGGTCACCATCGATATCGGCGACGCAGGTGTCATCCATCCGTCGGACAAATTCGACGTGGGCCATCGTCTTGCTCTCGTGGCCGAGCATGTTGTCTATGGACAGCAAACCACCTATACCGGACCGAGCTATAAGAGCTTGAAAGTGGAGGGAAACAAGATCCGCATCACGTTCGATAATATAGGCAGCGGTCTCATCATCGGGACACCGCCGGAAACTTATTTCGCCGCCCAGAAAACTCCGCCGCCCCGTCCCGATACCTCGAAGCTCAAGGGCTTTGCCATTGCCGGGGAGGATCACAAGTATGTCTGGGCCGATGCGGTGATCGATGGCGACACGGTTGTCGTCAGCAGTGCCGCCGTGCCGCAACCGGTTTCCGTGCGCTACGCGTGGGCCGACAATCCCGAATGCAATCTTTACAACAAGGAAGGGCTGCCTGCCGCGCCTTTCCGCACGGACGATCTCCCTGAGCAAAAATAAGAGTGTGATTTTAAACGAATTACAAATCGAAAATAACAGGCAGTTACCATTGATATCCTATGACTACAAAAACACGCATCGCCATTGCAGCCAGTCTGCTCATGTCAGTGACCACGCTTGTTTCCATGGGCGCGGATGAAACCCTGTGGAATCTCACATTCAAGGATTTGCCGGCCGGTCAGCCGCTCAAGGAGGTGCCGTTTGGTCCAAATTGCACCGGTCCGCAACGCGTGGTCACGGATGCGGACAACACGCTCGTGGGATCCGCCGCGGTAGGGGCGCTCAACACGACTCCGTTGTGTTTCACGAAGAAAACGAAGACCAATTACACGCCTGCGTTCACGTTGAAAGCGGACTCCGCGTATAACTCGGGCACCATTACCACGGAATTCGACCTGATCATTAACGATATTACAGTCGATACAGGCGCGCCCGTGGAGACTTTGATGAGCGTGCCGTTTATGAACGACAAGGGTGGCTCGGACTACGTGCTTGTGGTGGTGAGCCAGGGCAGCACGCAGTTGAGCATCAGCCTCGCGGGGACAAAAAAGTCAGGCAGCTTCAAATCCGGCGAAGTCGCGCATGTGAAGACGGTGCTCGACCTGGGCCAGCATACTTTCCAGGCATTCCTCAACGGCGCGCCCTTGACCGATCTTTTGCAGGATGAAACGAAATACAGCACCTTTCTCGGCCTGACCATTCGTGACGGCACTGCGCTCGGTGGCAACCACGGGGCGACTTTTACGGCAGGGATCGCCGGGCTGACTATTACGCACAAATAAGGCATATAAGTTATATTCGTATTCACAAAGCAGTTCTTTAAAATAACGAAAAACTAATATTCACTTGACAGATGCAGCAATTTTTTGCAGAATCAAGACATGGGAATTAATATGGTCAAAGCTTCCTCTTTCTTGAGGTCTTGGAGCCTTGGCGGTGAATCCGCCTTTTCTGCAATATGAGCGACCTCTTATTCAAATTGTCCAACCCCCGAGTCTGGACTACGCCAGTCCGTCACCAGAGTAGTCAAAGCAAGCCGAGCGCAGCGAGACAACCTTGCTCTCTGTAAACCAAATAAAATCCAAGGTAATCAAAGCAAAACAAGGGTAAAAATTTTAACCCACCCTTACTTGTCCTGGCATAGCCCTCAAGCGACGCCGCATCCCACTCAATCCCGGTTTATCCCACTTAATCCCACCTTTCAGCCGTACAGAACCGATCACTGATTACTAGGAACTTAAAAATCATCCGGGTTAATCCGGCTTGATCCGGGATAAATCCTGCACAACCCCCCCATGAAAAAGCAATTTTTAGCCTTCATTCCTGTAATGCTGATGTTCGCAAACCCGGCGTTCAGCCAGATGCGCTCCGGCGAGCAGATGAAAAACTACGAGGAGGTGTTCGGGGTGAAAATCAATCAACGTTCGCTTCCTTACGATGTGACGTTGATCGAAAGCAAACCCGCCGGAAACGTCCTCGCTCCCGGTGAGCAGCCCGGGTTCACTTTTCTGCTCAAGAATAATGGCAGCCAGCCTTTGCAGGCATCCGGCCATCTCGATGTGCTCTCCTACGGCACGCGCGGAATCCCGGGGGACATCTGGTTGCCTGAGCTGTTTAAAATTTCGGACCTTCCGCAAATCCCGATTCAAGTCAATGTCGCGGCAGGCGGCTCGCAGGTCATCAAGGTCACGGCGAATCTTCCCGCGACTTTCGGCGCATATGCGTTCGTGATGGATCTCGGCGCGACGGGAAGGCGTTTCGCGACATCCTGCGTGCGGACATTTGCCGCTGCGCCACAAAAAATCGAGTACGCCAAAATGTCGCTGGATGATTCCGTCGGTCCCGACGTGTTGAAGGCCCTCGGCGTGCAATCCATCCGGATGGCATTCGGTTACGTGCCGACCACAGATCCCTCCTACGCCGCCGAGATGGAAGCGCTGGACAAGAAATTGCAGGAGTTTTCATCGCGCAACATCACGGTGATGCTCATGTTTCTGGCGGGACCTCACTCACCGGAACCATTCGGGCGTGGGCGTCCTCATCTCAATGCGGATGGCGTGATGTTGAATACGAAACAGGATCTGGCGTGGCTGCCGCAGAACGATCCCGATTTTCAAAAATTCGTGGCGGCGATCTGTAAGAAACATGGCTGGCCGGCTGGTCCCGTCACCGCTGTGGAGCTTTGGAATGAGCCTTGGGATGGAATATCCATTTCGGGCTGGGGCGCGGATTTGCTCCGTTTCCGTGAGATTTATACAGCCATGGCGAAGGGAGTCGAGGAGGCGAGGCAGACAGGCTCGCAGGTGTTGCTTGCCGGTTGCGATTCCTCCACCAACACATTTGACAAACTTTTCCCCGACGGCAAGGACACGTTCCTGAAATGGCTCGATGTCTGCACGATCCACTACCAGGGCCTCACGGCTCCCGTCCTTTTCAGGGCATGGCTCAACCGTCAAAGCCCGCTCGGCAGGATCAGGATTTGGGACACGGAAAGCTGGGTGGCGAATACGGACGACCGTGTCGCAACCGTGGTCGCAGCCGATCGTGCGGCAGGTTACGACCGCGCGATGGGAGTTTATGCCGGCAATATTTCCACCGAGATTAAGAAAAATATCGTGTTGCCAGATGGTTCCAAGAAGGACGTGGATACTTTTCACGCATGGTCCACCGCTGCGGCTGTGGGAGCCGCACAGCATTTCATCGGGGAACGCAATTTTCATGAGCTGGTCTTCAAGAACGGCCTGCCTTGGGTGATGAGTTTCGACGGATTGAAGAACAATCCGGACGACGGCACTGTGGTGATCGCGGGGGATCTCACGGAAGAGTTCGGGGCATATCTTCCTTACCAGGGAGTGAGTGGTGTGGCGGAACTTAAGGCAAAGGAGGCCTTTCGCAAACAACTCGACGCGCTTCCCGCCGATTCCACAGAGCGCGCTTCGCTGCAAACTCAACTGGCCGCAAAGAGCATCCTGAGCAGCGCTTCGCTCACGCTGAAAGATCCTGCAAATGAGTTTGTCCTTTACGATTTCTACGGCAATCCCATCGCTGCGGATAAAGGCGCGATCCAGGTGCCGCTGGATGGCCGCGGTTTTTTCTTGAGAACCAATAGCGTATCCGGATCGTTCGACCGTCTCATCAAGGCCATCGTGGCATCCCGCATAGAGGGATACGAGCCGCTCAACGTGATCGCTCACGACATGCTGGCGCCCGTCGATCAGAAATCGTCCCTCCACCTCAGCCTGACCAATATCCTGAACCGTCCTGTGCATGGCACGTTGCAGGTTTCCTTGGGCGCGCTCGCTCTTGATGTTCCGGCTTCTCTCGATTTCCAGGCGAATGAAACCAGGGAGGTCTCCATTCCCATCACCAGTGGAACTCCGGCATCGGATAACACCTATCCGCTCTCTTTCCGTTTCGATGCCGGTGCGGATGGCTACTCGACCCATCAGGAAAATCTCCACGTAAATGTCATCGCGAAACGCACCATCAACATTGACGGCAATCTCGATGACTGGAATGGCGTCCTTCCCCAGCCCGTCTACGCTTCCGGCAACCAAGGGCCGGGCCTTATGGAATCCGCGTGGCTTCCCTTCGCCAAATTCAGCAACACGCAAAAGCCGGGATTCGCCACCGGTTACCTCGCATATGACGACAAGAACCTCTATTTCGCCGCCAAGATCGCCGATAACACGATTGACCCGGGTACGTTGCGCTACGAAAAACGGAACGATGACGATTATTTCTATCCGGAAATTTCCTATGAATATGATCCCGACAAAACGCTGTTGAAATCCGAGGAGGAATGGAAGCAGTCCTTGCGCGAGCCGGGGGCGTTGTTCGTTCCCGATTCCACCACGCAGCGCAGTTTCAAATCGTGGAACAGTGTTTCATCTGCTTTTGCAATCGACATGGATTTGCCGAAGGATTCCTTCAAGCGGGTTTCATTTTATTTCGTGGATTCGGACGATTACAAAAATGGCAGGCGCATAGTTTTAGTGGAGGTGCATGACGCAACAAGCGGCAAGACGCTGGCGAACACGCGCGTCTCGGAATACGGCCACGGTTGTTATGCAAATTTTCTGGTTTCCGGAAAAGTGCGGGTCATCTTCCGCAGCCAGAGCTGGCTGAACGCCTCCTTGAGCGGGGTTTTCTTCGATGCCGCGGATGTTTCCAAGCTTCCTGCCGGTGTCGCCAGTGCTGAGTTTGAAAGCTTGGACAATCATACCGGAGCCAACTGGCAGGCCAAATACGGGCGTGACGGCTACAACGTAATCGGCTCGGAGCCCAAGTATCCGGCCTATGCAAAAGTGACTGTTCCGGATGTGGTGGAAAAAATCGCGCATCACTGGCCGGAGGGCGTTCGCCGTTACTCCTATCGCAGGAGGCCGGAACTCCCTTTCGGCAGCAATCCCAACAAATTTGATAACGTCCAGCTCGCGTTCAATGTCATCCCGATGGATCAAAAGGCGGACATGGTCCCGTTTCCGCCGGGTACCATGCCGGGCTTTATTCCGCACAGCGACACCGATTACGAGTATGCCTTGAACAAAGTGTCCGACGCCTATGGCGGAGGCACGGAAATCTGGCGCTCTCTTGTGCCGGGCATGCCGCGCAAGAGCTTCTTCCCAAGGCAACCGGCAAGCCCCTTTGATGGCCCGGTGAAGGATGGAAAACTGGTCGTCAAATATGACGGCAATACCCGCATCGTCGAAGCCGCACTGCCATGGACGGAGATTCCATTGGTAAAGCAAGCCATGGAAGCAGGGCGTCCCATCAAATTTTCCTTCCGCGTCAACGACAACGACGGGCCCTCCATGGAACTTGCCGAGGGCCGCAGCGTTTCAAAGAAAAACTCGTACACATTCCATCCGGACTGGACGGAACACTGGGCCAATGAAATCGAATTTGCCTTCGAAAAATGATTTACACTACGACAGGATTCAGGGGCGAATCGATGATCTCGCCGATGGCCGCTCCGGGACACCACATGTCCCAATCCGCGCGTTGGTTTTTGTTTTTCGGCTCGGCCAGGCGCATTTCGCTATCCATGTAAATAATCGTCATGACTTCGCGGGGGCGATTGGTGGTATTGGCCCCGGCGCGATGGAAAGTCCAGCCGGCGTGAAAGCTCACTTCACCAAGGTCGAACTGGCTTTCTTCCTGGCCGAATTTCTTGAGAGCTTCGGAGAGTTTCATTTCGCTTTCATCACTGATTTCCAGGTCGCGCCCGTAAGTGAAGGTCTGGCTTTTTGGGCAAAACGCCAGCGGTCCCAGTTCCATCGGCGTCTCCTGCAGCGGAATCCACGCAGTGGTTGTCTTGCTGGAAGCCACGGGCCAGTAATATTGGTCGGCATGCCATGGTGTGATACCTCCGCCCGGCTCCTTGTAAAGCGCCTGGTCGTGGTAAATGCGAACACCGCTGCATTCCATCAAAGCAGCGGCAATTCCTCCCAGCCTTTTTCCCATTACAAATTCCTTTACCACCGCGCTGTGCGTCCACAGGTTCGAGATTTGCAGGAACGCCTTCCCGTAGGTCGTGCGTTTTTCGAGCGGCACATTTTGCGTGTTCAGTTCGGCGACCTTTTTGGTGATCTCATTTCCGTAGTGCCGGAGCGCTTCGGGCGACAGGACGTTCTTCAGCTTGATAAAGCCGTTTTCTTTGTAATAGACGATCTGTTCGGGTGTGATCGTGTATGGGGAGTCGATGTCGATGGGATTCATAATGTGCCCGTATCATTCCCCAGACACCGCATGGGTGCTCCCTTTTATTTGCCCGATATTGATACTTTTTTAACATCTGCTAGGGTTTCAGCCTTCCATGCGTGCGCATTACGAAAAAGTCCAGACACCGGAGGACCACTCGCTTCTCTGCCTGAGCTACCGCGCAAAGCGATTTACGGCGCCATGGCATTTTCACCCGGAATGCGAGATCACGCTTATCGTCAGCAGCAGTGGCTTGAGGCACGTGGGCGACAGCATCGAGGCGTTTTACGAGGGGGATCTCGTGCTGCTGGGATCGAATGTCCCCCATTTCTGGAAAAACGACGGGCCTTCCGGCGGCAGGCAAAGCGAGGCTGCCTCGATCGTCATCCAGTTCCGCGAGGATTTCCTTGGCGGCGATTTCTGGAAGAAACCCGAGTTTGCGAAAATTGCGCGCCTGCTTCGAAGGTCTGCGCGCGGCTTGCAATTCACCGGCGCCACCCAGCGGAAAGTGGCCCCACTCATGCAGAAGATGCCGCTGCAGCAGGGAGCGGCCCGTCTCATCGGACTGCTCTCCGTTCTGGACGCGCTGGCGCAGTGCGTGCAGGCGAGGGAGCTTTCCAGCCTTGGGTTCATACCGGTGCTCAACACGTTCGACGCGGAGCGCATCAACAAGATCCACGCGCATGTTTACGACAGGATTGCCGAACCGATTTACCAGCCGCAGGTGGCGGAGCTTGTTCATATGAGCCCGGCGGCGTTCAGCCGTTTTTTCCGGCAGAAGACGGGACGCACTTTTTCGGCATTTGTGAACGAGGTGCGCATCGGTCGCGCCGCGAGATTGCTGACCGAGGGGAACATGAACGTCACCGAAGTCTGCTACGCCTGCGGGTTCGAAAACCTGTCGAACTTCAACCGCCGGTTCCGGGAGATCAAAAAAATGACGCCGCGGGAATTCATTGCGCATTTCCCCGGCGGGGGGAAATGAATGCCGGGATAGGGGATAGCTGACGGTTGGCAAGGGTTGGCAAGGGTTGATTAGCCCTGGCAAATCAAAGGCTGAATGCCAAAGTGACTGGCCATTTTTAAAAACGCTCCGTATTATTTGCCGATGCGCTCATCCAAATGCCTCACGGGGCTTGTTTTCCTGACAATACTGACTTTCGTGCCGTGCGGCCTGCGGGCCCAGGCTCCGGCGATGGGACCTGCCCCGGCTGCGCCCGCGAATTCGACGCTGACTCCCGAGTTTCTGGAGAAAATGCTCAAGCTGATCGCCGCCCAGGGGCAGGACCGGGACTGCCCCGCGGCGTTCGCGAATCCACTCGGGCTCGGCGCCACCGGGCAGACGTGGGCGGACCACCAGGCGGTCGCCTACGGGAAAACCACCGGCTTCCTGTACGGGTTTGCCGTGAGCCGCGGAAGCGACCAGGACGTCCTCATTACCGTGCGCCGTCCCAAGGATATTCTCGCGTTTCGCTCCCGGCGCGACGGGACGCTCGTGAGCGCATTCGCTTTCGAAATCCAGTCGAAACAACTCGGGATGCGTCCGCCTGCCAAAGCGCAGGAGGATTTCATTGAGGTGTGCGAATTCTGGAGGGCGAACGTGGACAAGCTCCTCGCGGCCCCGGCTTCCAAGTAGGGAGGGAAGATGAAAACGGCGCGGGGTGATTACGCATCGACGACGTAATAACGGGCGTCTCCGGAGGTGATTCTTTGGGCGGAGTGGTGGCCCGGATTTGTGTTTCCAACGGGGGCCGGCTTGTTAAACGGTATTTTCCAAGGACTGCGCTCCGGTATTTTGACAATTTGGATCAGCGATGGAATTACCGGCGCTGATCGCACGGTGGCCACGTATTCATGAAAGGGACCAGGCAGAACCACTCCGTGTGATCTGATATCGCTGGTCAGGAAGCATTTTCTGGCAGCCCGCGAGCTGTCAACATGGAGTAACTCGAAGATTTTATATTTGTTGCTCACTTTGACAAAGCGAACAGTGAGCCGGTACCCCGACTCCTCAAGATCCCCGGTCAGCATTTTTTCGCAGAATTGATAATGATTGTCATATTTGCAATCCAGACCGGCAATTTCCAATTGAGTCGCATTTGTGCGACACTTTCCCTGGTGTATAACTCCAGCCAGCGTTTCCATGATGGAGAATAGATTTTGGCGCATATTGTTATGGTGTAACTTTTGTTTTCCAGATTTATGTGAACCAGGGGGAACAAAGGACGAACAGGGAGAGTAAAACGAGCATCAGAATGGCGGTGCCGCTGTTTTTGAATCTGATATAGTTCATCGAGACGTAATCCATGGAAGTTTCGTTAATGTTCACGGTTTTTGCCGGTTGAAATAGGTGACGTAACCGGGTTCGCCAGGTACGGAGTTTTCAGGGGTGCGGCTGCTTTCGCCGGCTGAGATGGCGGAAGCGGGAATCTTCGATCTTCGGACCGGCTGGGTATCCACGATCGCGATTCGTGCCGGATGATGCGGGAGCTTGGAAACTGCGTATAAAGCCGGGGCGATCACCAATGCAGAGACCAGGAGACGGCGCAGAATGCCGCGGAATAAATTTTCAATTTCATTCATAACTGATCAAAGGTTTCCGCGGTTAAATTCGTGGCGCGCCCGTTGCAGGCAGAGCAAAACACCGAACCCTCCCAGGGCCATCGCCCAGGTTGACGGCTCGGGGACGACTTCGGGTGTGTAACTGTAGGTCACGATGGCGCTCACGGTGCCGGTGACCGATTCATCGGCAGAGAAAGTGGCGCCTCCCTTGATCGAGGAATCCACGGAGCTGTTGGTGCTGACATCGAGAGTCGTAATTCCCGTTCCCTCCAGCGCCGTAAAAATTTCCCCGCCGGTGAAAGTGCCTGTGGTAACCGGGCCGCCGGAGCCGGCGGTATTGGAGCGATTATTGAAGGATTGAGAACTTCCTGAAGCCAGGCCGGTGACTACAAAGTTGGGGGAGGTCACATCGAGCCAGTAATTGCCGGCACCATTTGGATTAAGGGCATCAACCGCCTGATCGAACGGGGATGAGCCGAGGGAAATCAAGACATCGTTCCAGATCTTCGACACTGAACCGTATGTTTCCGGAGAGGTATTGGTCACCGTGAGTGAGGTGAGACTGTCGGCGGAAAGGGTGATCGTCACCGAATCCAGCGTTCCGAGACTGGTGTTGAACTGTTGCAGCGACAGGCCGTCAGCGAAATCGAAAGTGCCACTGACGGTTGAAGTATAGCTCACGGTTGAGTCAGCCTTCGCCAGCAAAAGCGAGACCCAGAAGAAAGCGGCGCTGGCGATGCAGACTCGTTTAAGGATGCTGCGGGAGACTTTGTTTTGTGCGGTTGGCAGTTTCATAATGCTGCCCTTGAAAAAAGCAGCGTGTGCGCCATCGCGTGCGGGTGGAGTACCCATATCGCGGCAAGGGTTTTTATGTATACGGAATGTGGAACGCCAGGGACCCTTGAGGACGTGGGAGCGGATGCGACATTTATCTTTACTCCATACGCGGGAGAGCCTTTGTAATAGATGAATGCCGGTACGTATCTTAATCGCAGATGACCACGAAATCGTGCGGGAGGGAGTTTGCTCACTTCTCGAGGCGAATCCGGCGTGGGAAGTCTGCGGCGAGGCGGCCGATGGCCGCGAGGCCGTTGCCCAAGCCGAAAGGCTTCAACCGGACATCGTGATCATGGACATTGATATGCCCGGTTTGAACGGGCTGGATGCAACCCGGCAGATCAAGCGGAAACTCCCCGGCACTGAAGTGCTCATTTTCACCGGCACCGAATCGGAGGAGACGGTGAGGGAAGTGTTCAAGGTGGGGGCACGCTCGTACCTGCTGAAGACGGAGGCCAACAAACATCTCCGGCCGGCGATCGAGGCGCTGTGCGCCCACCGCACCTATTTCTCCAATAAAGTATCGGAAATGGTTTTCGCCGGGTACTTGAAAGGGGATGGACGGGTGGCAGACCGTTCCCTGACCCCGCGCGAGCGGGAGCTGGTGCAACTCGTTGCGGAGGGGAAGAGTAACAAGAATGTTGCGCAAATTCTGGGCATCAGCGTCAAAACGGTGGAAAGTCACCGTGCCGCTGTGATGAAGAAGCTCAATCTTGATTCTGTCGCGGACCTCGTCCGCTATGCGATCCGCAACAGGATCGTAAAGGCGTAGCAGGCGGTCCCTACTTGCAGGCGTGGGCGACCGGGGTCGAATTCATCCGTCGCCCGGCCCGAAGGAGGAATGACCCAGCCGCTTGACTATTCCCAGACGAAGCTCGCCAGGGCGCGCCGGAGTTCACCGTGGGAGATCGGCTTACGGAGCACACAATCCACCTGTGCGTGAACGGGGGCCTGCGGTTCATGAAACCCGGTCATGAGGATGACTTGCTGGCCGTTCCAAAGTTGCTTCAAGATGGCTCCGAGATCCGTCCCCGTCATGCCCGGCATTCCCTGATCGGTGATGACGAGGTCGAACGGTCTGTCCTGGACGCGGGAGATGGCCTTTTCCGGGCCTGACACCGTTACAACCTGATGGCCATCGGATGTGAGATATTTGGAGACGATCTCGCGCGATTGCGCCTCATCGTCAACCACGAGGACATGCAGCGAGCGGTGAAGGGGCAGAGCTTCCGCCATGGCTTGCGGATCCGAAATTCCCTCGGACGGGAAAAATATCCGGAACGTGGTTCCCCGGTGCGGTTCGCTTTCAATTTCGATCCGGCCCTCGTGGCGTGTGACAATGCCAAAAACCATGGAGAGGCCAAGCCCGGTGCCATGGTCGCCCTTGGTCGAGAAAAAGGGTTCCATGCAACGCGCCCGGACCTCCTCCGCCATGCCGGTGCCGGTGTCGGAAATGCTGAAAACGAGCCCGCCGGGCGCGGTGCGGGTCTGTAATGAGATGGTGCCGCCAAGTGGCATTGCATCGACTGCGTTGAAGATGAGATTTATTGCCAGCTCGCGCAGCTCGGAGGCGATCCCTTTTACTGCCGGCAGTTTTACAAAATCCAACTCAACCTGGATGCTTCGCCCCTCCGCCCATGCCTGGGCCTTCCATTTCGGCTGCGTCACTTGCGCGGCCTGCTCGATGATGTCATTAAGAGCGACCGGCTCGAAAACGTCCCCTGATTCGCGGGGCCGGTAGAAATCCCGCAACCTGCCGACGACGTGCGAGGCATCGCGGCCCGCGGTGTTGATAATGCCGAGGTAGTTGGTCAACACCGGGTCGCCGTCGCGAATGGCCGGCTCCTGCATGAGCAGGTCGCTGTAACCGATCACTGACATGAGTGCGTTGTTAAAATCATGCACGACGCCCCCCGCCATCTCGGCAAATGCCCGAAGCCGCTCCTGCTGGAGCATGTGGCTTTGGGCGGCCTTGAGTTCCGCGAGCGCGTCTTCGAGTTCATGGGTGCGGGCGGCAACCTTTGACTCGAGCAGCTTGTTCTGGTCCTCCATCTCGGATTGGAGAAAACGGGCCCGAAGCAGAAGGCGGATCCGCATCAGCAGTTCCGAGGTATCCACGGGCTTGGCCATCAAATCGGCGGCGCCGGACATGAGAGCCTGCCGCTTGTTCCTGCGGCTGGCATCGCCCGTCAACACGATCACGGGCAGAAAGGCGTCTTCCGGGACGAGCGCCCGAAGCTGCTCAATGAGCTCAAATCCGCTCAAGCCGGGCATGTGAATATCGACGATCAGGAGGTCGGGATTGAATGTTGCGACCTCGTCAAAGATCAGTGTCGGATCCTGCAGGGTCCGGAGTACCGCGAAACCGAAACGGTTCAGGATATTGGACAGCAACGCGCTATGGCCCACATCGTCATCAACGATCAGCAAACGGGACTGCTTCAGGTCAGTTTCGTTCATGGTACGGTTTCCGTGCTCCCGTACGGATCAATGTTTCTTCGATTGCGGCAACAAGGATCCCCAGGTCCGCAGGCTTTGCCAGAAACTGCTCATGCGCGGTTGCCTGGCGGTGTCCGGCGTCGTGTTTGGAAACCAATGCCGTGAGAAAGATGACCGGTACGCCCTTCAGGAACGCATCTTTCCTCATCTCACCGACAATTTCACCCCCATCCTTTCCGGGCATGTCCACATCCAGCAGGACGAGGTCGGGCTTGAACGAGCGTGCGCTCGTGAGCGCGTGGAACGGCCGGTTCTCAACGCTGGTATCGTAGTTTCCGGTGTTCTCGAGCATTTTTTGAACAAGCAGCGAGAGCAGTGGATCATCATCTACAATCAATATGCGTGTTTTATCCATACTGAATAAAAAGCAGGGCTTATTCCCCCGAGGCAGCGGTCATTGTGTAGACGAAGTCGAGGGTTTTTACCTACCTGCTGGAATTTACGGGACTGCCGGGATTATTCCACAGCGATACGTCAGAAGTTGCCGCAGAACACGCCCTGGCTCTGGTTGTACCAGGTGCCTTCCGGGGTTGATTCCAGCTTCACCGCGCGCACCATGCAGCTCTTTCCGGAGAGATTTTGCGCAACGTGAAGGGAGGTCTGCCTGACAAGTTTGCGATTCAAACGGATGAACGGCCCGCCGGGAGACGGGGCCACGTAGAGATTGTAGCCCTCCGCATCCGGCGACGCTTTCCATTCCAGATCCGTGCCCGCACCGGCAACCCGCGCCGCCAGCCCGGCGGGAGGCGCGACCGGATACAAGCGGAGCGTGGGATCGCCCATCAACGCAATGTGCAACTGATTCGTCCCGTTATTTCCCGGATACGTGAGGACATTGTTCTGGGTCAGCCGGGTGCAGTATCCAATGGTTTCGCCGAGCCCCATGGGGTGCACGTACCAGCAGGGGCGGCCCACCCATGCCGAGGCCAGCCCATAAGTCGATGTCGCCAGCGGCGCGCGCAGGAAGTTGTCCTGATTGTCCCAATCGCCGAACCAGCTTCCAAAAAGCATGGTGAAAACCGCGCCGTAATCATTGGCGGCGTAATCCTTTGTCGAAGCCACACCCTCCGCATGCGTGAAGCTGCCCGCCCCGGCGCCAAATGCCCAGAGCGACCCCGGCTTGAGTTCCGCCCATGTCCCCGCCCGGACGTTTTCCGGCCCGACCAGGACGGAAAAGTTGCGCCAGCCATTTGCCGCGAAGGCCTCGCCGTGCATTGCGCCAAAATTATCGGCCACGAGTCCCACCGGCTGAATCCCAAGCAGCTTATGGCGGTAGTTGTGATCCTTCTCCAGGTACTGGCCGAGCAGATCCTTCTCCGTTTTTGGCGCGAAGGCCGGCATGTCCGCAAGATCGACGCGCCCAACCTCCAATTCCACGGATGTGCTGCCGTTCGCAAACGGGATGTTGATCTGGTCAAATTTTCCATCGCCCGGCACGTTGCGATTTTCAGGGCGCTTCGCCGCGGAGTCATCGACCGTGGTATCGGTGTATTTTCCATCCATGTCGCCGTAGTAAGCATCCGCGGGCCATGCGCCGATATGCTCCTTGTGACCATCCGGCCCGTAATCCCCGGAGTAAGGGACCGGCACATGCCCGAACAGAAAAAGAGCCTTCACATTTTTTGGGTCGGCTTTGTAGTCGGCCGTGATCAATGCCTTCACATCCTGCACCGAATCCGTGCGCCCCACATCATGGCGCAGCACCACCCAGCCATCGCCGGCGAGATCCTGCTCCAGCCGCGCAAGCTGCGGCGCGAGGTCACCGGAGTAAGTCCTGTCCACGACAAGAACCACGTTCCCCCGGCTCTCCACCAGGGGGACATTGATCCCCGCGCAGATGAACCCGAAACCTGTGTAAGCATTTTTCCCGGTGTCCACCGCATTCTTGAGGACGCGGTATTCGTACACGGAACCTGCAACGACGTTTGTGTCTGCATAGCTCCCCTCCGATCCGGCCGCCTTGTTGACAAGGACACTCCACGTCTTCCCTTCCGGAGGTTTGCGGGAAACCTCGTAGGATTTCGCAGCGGGATCCGGAATCCAGCGCAAGACAATCCGCGGCGGAGAGGCGGTGACCTCCGCTTTCAACTCGACTGCGTAATCCCTGGCCCCGATCCCCGATGCCGCCCCTGCGCTGTTACAAAAGAGAATGAAAAGCAATGCAACGCGACGGGACATAAGGGGAATGGATACTGTGCAATTCCCAACTGAACCGCAAACCAAACCGTGCCATCAAGCCATGCCACGGAAAAGCTGGCTATGTGGCAACAACGGGTACAGACTGTAAAACCCCTCAATTTATGAGCAAGACTGTCTGGTCGTTTGATTTAGGCAAGGCTTCCATCGGCGAAGCTGTGCGGGATATTGATACGAACGACTTTGTCCATAAGGCTTCTTTGCTGATTCCCGCTGAGTTTGCCTCTACAAAAGATGCCGCCACACGACGCCGCATGTGGCGGACGCGGCAGGCCCACAAAGCACGTGAGGCATGGCTGGATGAAGTCTGGTGCGCAGCCGGATTGGAACCTCTTCAGAAGCGCGAGGTCTGGAAAAATCCCCAGACTAAAAAATGGGAACTGAAACATCCCGCAGATGAGCGGTTGGAACGCGAGTTTCCCGCCAAAGGCGACAATACCTGTTACACCTCGTGTCTATTACGCATCAAACTGTTGCGCGGTGAAAAGCTGGAGCCTTGGCAGATTTACAAGGCGTTGCATTCGGCGATTCAACGGCGTGGCTACGATCCTGATATCCCTTGGAAGGCTAAAGAAAGCGGGCGCCGCAAAAAAGATGAGGGGGACGAAGAGAAAGGAACCCGTGAACGAATGGAAAAATTTGTCGCGGAACTCCAGGCGATGAGCCCAACGCACAAGGAATTCCAATTACCGTGTTACTTCGATGCCTGGAAAATGAAATTGTGGAACCCCGAAGCGCCGGACGCGCTTCTTGAACGCATCGATTGCCATGCGGAGAGCACGCGCAACCAGATTGTTCCGCGCCATTTGATTGAAGAAGAAATTCGCCTGCTCGCAGACGCGGCGGGAAAGCAAATTGCGGGATTGAAAGGCAAAGCGGACTATTTGCTATGGGGGATGGCGGGGATACCTTACGCGTCCTATGATCCTGAGCTGCGAAAAAAATTCGGACTGCGTGAGGGCGGCGCAAACGACTGGCAGGGCGTTGTAGGGCAGAAAGTGCCGAGATTTGATAATCGGATAGTTGAGAAGTGTTCGCTTATTCCGAGACTCAATGTATGTGCCGTTCGGATCCGAATTGATGACAAGTTTACGCCCTATCCCGAATCGCTGTTAGTGTCGGAAACTACGTTTTTGTGGAAACTAAAGAACATGAGGTTTCATCGAAGCGGGAGACAGGATTTTCTTCAAGTTATCGAACTCATAGAACTTTTTGAACATCCCGATCCATCGCTCTATCGGATCGAACGCAAAACCTGGAATAAGTATGCTAAACAATTCCAATGGAACGACGGAACGCTCCCCGCCGCGATACGAGCACCGAAAACTAAAGGGCGTGCTGCGACGAGAATGGAATTAACGGAATGGTTTATGCACGAACTACGGGGTGTTCGAGTGAATTGCAATGAAGGTGAAGCTCGTGCACTTAAGCGAGACGAAGCCGAAGCTATAGCAGTGCCTATTCTTGGGTTCTTCCGGTTTTATAATGGGTAAAGGTTGAGTTTTCCACAGAAG
>Ga0302319_10003313_pt1 | contig 33872 bp, 39 predicted proteins | sample Bog_T0_2_FD_203319 | JGI IMG/M metagenome (GOLD analysis project Ga0302319, IMG submission 203319) | Peat permafrost microbial communities from Stordalen Mire near Abisko, Sweden - Bog_T0_2 | ecosystem: Environmental > Terrestrial > Soil > Wetlands > Peat | place: Sweden: Abisko, Stordalen Mire... | reverse complement strand
CAGAGATTCGGGCTCGCCTGCGTGACGACGCCATCGCCCGCGCCTTGCAGACGCAGATCGGCGCACTCAACGAGGCGCTGAACCGCAACGGCGAGGTCATCACGGAACTGGCGCAGGAAGTGAACGGATTCCTGCGCCAGATGCGCGATCAGACAGCGGAGATCGCGCGCCGCGGCGTCGCGGCGGCGCGCGAACGTCAGCGCCGCCAGGAAGCGGCGGCGAAGCCGACCTTCAGCCCGTCGCCGTTCTGATCTGAAGGCCGCTTCGACCGCCACTGTGTCGGCTCGTGCCAGCGCGAGCATCAGCCGTCCGATCAGCACGGCTCTCGGCATAGTCGTCGGCGGTGCGATAGCGGGTCAGCGCTACAAAATCAGGGAGCGAGGCCCTGCGTCTCGAACCCAAGCGCCTTCACAATATCACCTGCCATTCTCTGAACATCAGGTGCCCACTCCACGATGGATTCGAATAGCTTTTTATCGCTTTCGTCCAGGACGGTCCTGGTGTCATCGAGTTGTGATATTAGGACTATTCTTGAATGCTTATTACGGAGATTCATCATTCTTGCGAACGACAGGAAATTAGGGCTTTTTGGCCGCATGATATCGCTTACGACAGCGAGCCCGATGGACGGCGTGTGGTCGAGGGCGTCGAGAGCCTCCAACGTTGTGGCGCATTCGATCGGATGGAATCCGGCGTGGCGCAATTCCGCGGCGAGGGCGGTCCGGTAGGCGGCATCATACTCGATCAGGAGGACAAGCTGCCTCCTGTCCTCAACGTCGTCGCTGGTCACGAATCCCCCCGGCTTTCAAGCATATGAAGGGTTGTATAGGGCGCCCCTCACGGAAAGGTCAACGGCGGGACTCACCTGCAGTTGAAGTCTCTGAGGTGGTATGTGACTCACGGTAAGCCATTATTATGGATATACAACCTCCTTTGCGGGGCACCATCGCATGGAGAGTCTTGCTGACGTGATCTCCGCCGCCTACCGCCTGTTGGACGCGATCGAAAGCATACGGTCGTCAGAAGACGTTCTCTATGCACAACGGGCCTTGGAAACGGTCGCCGAGCGTCTGGCGTCCCTCGCGCCGGTTGAGGACGGGATCAGGTCTTCATACCCTCCGCGATGACTGGTGCTGGTCTCCGCTGCTCGCCACGACGCGCGGAATTTCGCCGCCGTCAATGGGCAGCGCGCGCCAGCGCTGTCGCGTGCTGCCGGCCGGAGTCGGTTCCGACGACAATCCGCATCTCCGGTGCAGCATTGCGCAGGATGGTTCGCAATTCGCGCAGAAAGGCCATGCCGGTCGCGGTGCGCTGAACCAGCACGCTGCGCCGGTCCCGCGGATCTTTCTTGCGCCGGGTCAAATCAAACTCCGACAGGCGGTCCAATGCCCGGCTGATCGCCGGTTTGGAAACGTCAAGTTCCGTGGCCAAGCCCCGGACGGTCTGCGCTTCACTTTCCAAATAACAGGTCAGAAATACACCAAGCTGGCGCGCGGTCAGATCCGGTCCGTCAAGGCGGACAAGCGCGACGATCGTGGATCGCAAGACGTTAGCAAGGCCATCACTTGCGTCGGGGGTGATCATGGCTCCGCCTCCTTATTGGCGAACTGATCGGTTGTCGATGGACCAGGTATCACCATCTCTGGTTTCAAGTCGCGTAACCATCGCGTTAGCCAAGGATCTCCGCTGCGGATGAAGTTATGGCCCGAAGCGCTTGCCCTTGAACTCGATGAACACCTCCGCCGCCCCGGTGTCGCGCTGTCCGGCGGCCTTCATTTGGGCGCGCTGCTGTCCGAATAGGGCAAGGCCCAATCACACGTCCGATGGTCAGCCAGGAGCCGGGCAAAAAGTGTCCGATTGAACTTGGTGTTGCATTATCGGACGCGCGGGCGCATGAAGCCTAGAGCCTAATCGGACACAAGGGGCTGGCATGCTGATTGGTTACGCGCGGACCTCAACCGCAGAACAGGATGCAGGCTTAGCGGCTCAGGAGCGCGACCTAACGGCGGCGGGGGCGGAGCGGGTGTTCTCGGAACAGGTGTCCGGCATGGGCGCTCGGCCGGAGCTGGCGGCGGCCCTGGACTTCGTGCGCGAAGGCGACGCGTTGGTTGTGACCAAGCCGGACCGGCTTGCGCGCTCAACTGCCGAGCTGCTGACGATCGAGGCCGAGTTGACGAAGCGAGGGGTTGGCTTGGTCGTGCTGTCCATGGGCGGGGAGCGGCTGGACACCCGGAATCCGACCAGCAAGTTGATGCTGACCATTCTGGCAGGCGTGGCGACATGGGAGCGCGAGATTATGTTAGAACGCCAGCGGGAAGGCATCGCCAAGGCCAAGGCTGAGGGCAAATATAGGGGCCGGAAGCCGTCGATTGACGCATACGAGGTCCGGCGCGTGGCTCTGCTGATTGGACCGGCCGCTGCTGCCAGGCAGTTCGGAATAGCCCGCAGCAGCGTCTATCTGGCGCTGAAGCCGGCGCGCTAGTCGGGACCTCGAAGTCGCCCGGCGGCCCAGCCCGGAACGGAGCCGACGCCCGCAACAGAGCGCCGACTGATTGGAGTGGTGCAAGCAATTGCCGGTCCCGTTATGTTGTTGCGCGAGCCCGCACAGACTGCACAGCAAAGAGGAACCGATGACCCGAGCTCTTGTTGCGGAGACTATCCGGCAAGGCACTGACTGCAGCCCAACGATTGCGATGAAGACCGCCAACCGACTGGTTGCCGCGTGGTCCGAACTGCTGCGAGATAACCACAAGTTCGTTCTGGCGAACTTCGGAAGCTTTCGGGTAGTGCCTGTAGAAACACGACAAACGATCAACCCTCAAAACGGCGAACCGATACAGGTTACGGCTGGCTACACTGTGCGATTCAAGCCGAGCCCTGCGCTAAGACGTAGGGTCGCGAGCAGCGAACCAAGCCAGACCGGCTCGCGCTCTCAACTGCCGAGCTGCTTACGATCGAGACCGGGTTGACAATGGTGAATACAGGTCTCGCTTCGTGGCAGCGCGATTTCGATTCGATCCGTGCTCACGATCGGCTTCCCCTGGGCGGATTGGTGAGCCCTCGTCTTCGGGTCCTGCCAAGCTGGTGCCGGTTCATGCACCGCGCGTTCGGCGCTGCGTTCGTGCTGATGTCGCGGATCTATGTCGATCGCCATGTACTCGATGCACCGAAGGAGGTTCGCGAATACCTGCTGCTCCATGAATGGGGCCATGTCGTGCGCCGGCACAACCAGGTTGCCATGGTGTCCGCTGTCGTGCTGCCTTTTGTGTTCTTCCCGCAAGCCTACGTCCTCATGCATCAGCACCCGGGTCCTGAGCTGGTGCCAATCGCCGTCGTGGGTCTTGTCTTCACGTGCATTCAGGCTGGCCTGAGTCTTTGGATGATGAGCGATATGCGGGAGCTGGAAGCCGACGCTTACGCCGCGTCGGTAATAGGCCCATCTGCTGTGCTGCACGGCATCGGCTGGATAGCGCAGTGGTCGCATCAAGGATGGACGGCAGGACGGCGCAAGCGCCGTGCAGCACTGTGGCAACAGGTACAGTCAGCCGGCGAACACGAGCGAATTGGCTCGCCGTGGGCGAATTAATTAAGGCCGTGGCATTCCGAATAAGCTTCGCTGCTCAGATCAAGCATTCGGTCCGCGGGGCGGCCCGAGAGATGACAACGTACGAATTTTTTGTCTTTGTTAAGAATCAGGATTTCCCCGTCTTCGCCTGCGACCAAGAAGATAAACCAGCCGTCGTTTAGCAGCGCATCAAGCGGACCTCCCCGGAGCTGCCAGGTCGTGCGCTCTGGGCCTACGGGTGAATGTTCTTCTGCGATCGCGGGAACCGCAGCAAAACCAATTATAGCCGCGAGCGCCGCTAGGATCATTGATTTATGCAAGTGCCAAGCTCCTGTGCTGTCGTGCCTCGTAGCGCGAGTCATAAGAGCCGCCAAACGTTTCGTCGGGCGGCCCTTCCGATTTTACTGGGCAAGGGCAGCGCTCAGGCAGCCCGCCTCACACGCGCCTGGCGCTTCGCAGATTGCTTCCGGCCCTTCGGCGCCGTCGTCCCGCTCGCAGCCATCCGGCGGGCTTTGTCACCCACCTGACGGGCGTTGAACGGCCGGTCGAACCGCTCGGCCAGCTCGTCCGCAATCAGGGCATAGGTCAGCTTCCTGGCCTTCTTCTTGTCCAGCAGCTCGCCCAAGGCCGTGCGTTCGGCCGCCGTCCAGCGCGGGCGCTTCACGCCCTTGGAGGGTGGGGCCTCAATCAGCGCTACCGGCGGCAGAGCCGGCCGGTACAGCAACTCCGCCTCCAGCAACTCGACGCGGGCCTGCAAAGCGTCCCGCTGCCGGATCGCGGTGGCCATGTGGGCTTGCGCGGCGTTCTGCTCGCCCATTATGCGGCGCACCGTGACAACACCCGCCCCAATGGCGAGTGCGGCGGCCTGGTCAAGCCGCTGGCGCCATCCGGGCTTGCGCTTGCGGGCAAAGCCGATGCCGGTTGGCTGGTCGGCCTCGATGTCCAACCCGATCAACGGCAGATGCACGCCGATCTTATTTGTAGTTGTCAGTTGCACGTTCATATGTCGCCTCCTGTTTTATGCGGCAGACTGGTGGCCGCGTGACTATTATATCTGGTGTTTACTCGCATTCTGTCAACAGATAAAGACGGCACAGAACTCAAGGCGACCGACTTGTTTGTTTAGCTAATTGGTCGGTGCCGGAAAGACAGCCATCGCTGCTTGAACAATCTCTGCGGACGGCGCGAACCATTGCTTCCGGTCGCCGTCGAAACGCATACCCATGGCCTTCGCCTCATCCTTCCGGTCGAAGGGCACCCGGAAATAGACGCGGCCGGCGACGGCGGGCGGGGCTGGTGACGGGGTGGCCGTGCCGGCGATCGGCGCCTTGGTCGAGCCCGCTCGCTTCCCGCCCTCTTTCTCGAAAGCCTTCGCGGCCCTCGCGATCTCCGCGGTGGGCGCGAACCACTTCCGAGCATCGGCATCCCATCGAAGCCCGGCCGCCTTCGCCTCGTCCTTCCGGTCGAAGGGAACCACGAAGTAGGTTTTCCGAGCCGTGGGGGAGCCTGCGCCGCTCCGCGGGCCAGATCCCGCCTGGCTCGCTGTGCTGCCACTGTTTGACGTTCCTGCGGGCGCCGCGGCGCTGTCCTCGATGCGGGTTGTGTCCCCGGATTCCCGCAGGCGAGCAAGCGTCTGCTGAGTCCGGTCCAGCACGTCCGCGACATAGGCGGCATGGTCACCTCGGCCGGCCTCGATGTCCTGTAGGGCGGCCTCCTGCTCAACGCTGTGGATGGGGTTCACCATCCAGGGAACGAGTCGCCGCGCCAAGGCGACGAACTCGCTGCCTCGCGGCGTCGTATGGATGGCGGTGCCGCGCTCTTCCACATAGCCGCGGTCGAACACGGTTTTGATGATGCTGGCGCGCGTAGCGCCTGTGCCGATACCGCGCTTCTGATCGGCGCTAGGGCCGCCAAGAACGATCTTGGCGCGCGGATCGTCAATGTACAGGTCAATGTTCACCATGGCGTCGAGCAGGCTTGCCAGGGTGAAGTAGGCCGGTGGTTTGGTCTGCCTGGTGACGCTACTCGACGCGGTGACGGTGCCCTGGTCGCCGTCCACGACGGGCGGGAGTTGCGACACCTCCGGCTCTTGGTCCGGCTCCTCGGCCTCGGCCGCCTTCTTGCGCTTTCTGGCTCGCTGCACGTCCTCGTCGGCCTGGTCTTCAGCAACAAGAGTCCGCCAACCCAGCTCGCGCACGGTGCGGCCTCGCGCGATGAACGGCTTGCCGTCCAGCTCGGCGGTGATCGTCGTGCTGTCGTAGAGAAAATCGGGTAGCAGGTTCGCCACTGTGTGCCGCACGATGAGCTGGTACAGCTTGGCCTCGTCCGGATGAAGCTGCGACAGGTCCGGGACATTCTCGGTTGGGATAATCGCGTGGTGATCGGTCAGCTTGGTGTCATCGTAGGACGCGGCGCGGATCACCGGCCGGTCGATCCATTCGGGATGCGCCTGGGCAACCGCGGCAACGTCAGGAAGTACTGCGAGACGCTTCAGCAGCGCCGGCATCTCCTGTGCATGGTCTGTCGTGAGATAAATGCACTCCGTGCGCGGATAGGTCGTCAGCTTCGCCTCATACAGCTTTTGCAAAACCTCAAGGGTCCGGTCGGGCTTCCATTTCCACAAGGCGAACGCGCGCTTTTGCGCAATAGAGGTGCTGACGAAATCTACCGGCTTCGTCGCTTTGGGTGAGGTCTTCACGGCGAGAGTAGCGATCACCCCCAAGATGCGGGCGGCGATTGCGTCGGCCTCCTCCTTCGCTTCAAGGCGGCGATCGGCCGGGGGCCGGTACACCAGGCGAAGCGGCCCCTTCTCCGTGTCGAGATCAGCCGAGACCTCGAAGTAGGTCCGGGGCACGAAATCCCCGATCTCGCGGCAACGGTCCTCGATAAGCGCCGTCACGGCGGACTGTACCCTGCCCACGCTCAGAGGCTTCGCCCTGGGCGCGGTGTGCGTCCGGGTGAAATACCTGGTGTAGGTTAGCCCCTCGATCCAATCGGCGTGCGAGCGCGCGCGTCCAGCGTGGTACAGCGGCAGCTTGCGCTCCGCTGGAAGCAGCTCGGCCGACGCCTTGCGCAAGGCGCTATCAGTCAGCGCGCTGGACCAGAACCGTCGGACGGGGGCGCGGCAGCCGGCGCGTTCGATCATCTCCCACGCGATCATCTCTCCCTCGCGGCCGGCGTCGGTCGCCACCACCAGCTCGGTAGCTGCCTTGATCTCCTTCTCGATCGCCGCGACGGCCGACGCCTTCCCCTCGGCCGCCACCAGCCGAAAGCCATCGCGCACCAAGGCGGCCACGTCCTGGTATTCCCACGACTTGTAGGCCGGGTCATAGACTTCGGGTGCGGCAGGCTCTACGGCGTGACCGGTGGTGTACACCAAGCGCGTTCCCTGCTTGGTCACGATCACCGGGGCGCTGTGCGAGGCGATGCCGCCGAAGAGCACGCGCGCCAGATCCGACGCGGCAGAATATTTTTCACAAATCCACAACGTTGCCATCGGTGATTCCCTATCGGCTCAAGCTCTGCTCGTGTTCCTGCTCGCGTTCGACAAGCTCAAGCTCTACCTCCTCGTCCTCGTGAGCCTGCTCCTGGCGCTCCTCCACAAGCTCGTGCGCTTGGCTCCCGGCCCTCTCCTCCTCGCGGTGCAGCTCCGCCGCGATGGCCTGCGCCTGACACCCTCGAACCCCCGTCATGAGGGCCTGGGCGGTTGCCTCGGCGCCGTTCGTGCGCTGGTAGTCGTTCCAGTCGGAACCACGGTCGTCGGAGGCGAAGTCAGGAAGCAAAGTGTAACCGGCGACGCTTACCGCGGCCTCCTCCGCCTTGCGGCGCCCGACGTTTTTGTCCGCCTCCTTCTGATGGTCGTTGTCCCCAGCGATGATGATGGTGCAGTCAGGGTGCTGATCCCTATAAGCCTGCGCAACGGGCGCGATGTTGCCGGCGTTCAGCGTGGCGATGACCGGCAGGGCCGTGGCCTGGTGGATCGTGGACGCCGTTGAGTAGCCCTCTGCCAGGATAAGCGGGCTATCCGGCGTCAACTCGCCGAGCACGACATGACAGCCTTCCACCCTTCCGCCCTTCTGGAATGACTTGGTGCCGTCGGGGTCGATCGTCTGCAAGCTCCAAAGCTTCCCATCGATGTCGCGCAGCGGCACTAGCAAGCGGCCTTCCAAATTGACGTTCTTCGGATTCCCGTCTGCATCTGTCGTCGCGATCGTCTGTCCCGGCGCCCCCATGCGCAGCTCCCCGGCCTCGATGCCTTTGGCGATGAGGTAGGGGTGGTCGCCTGCCGCCGGCTGCGCTGCGCCCCAAGCCGCCTCGGCCGATAGGGCGGCGGTCTGCGTTGCCTGCTCGCGGGCAACGGCGCGGTCATGCCGCTTCTGCGCAGCTTCAGCGGTCAGCCGCGCACGATCTTGCGCGCCAAGCGCCTGAGCGGGGGCGCCTGATTTCCAGTTGGTGCGAAGCCCCTCTTTGAAGTTTTGGATGTAGCCGGCCGGGTGCCCGTCGAGATGCCCGGCGTAGGCCCCGCTGGTCTGCGTGCCGGTATCCCCGGTCACCGGGACGCGGTGAAGCTGGCCGTCCATCGCCGGCAGCCCTGTAATTTGCAGGCCGGCGTTGCGAAGCGCCTCCGCAAACTCGGCACGTGGGTCCGGCGTGTTCGCGATGTGCAGTTCCTCGCCGGCCGGCAACCACTGGCTAAGAGGCGCGATGTCAGTGCCGGCGGGAACAAACCACGCCTTCGCGTCCTTATCCCATCTGGCCCCGACAGCCTTGGCCCGGTCCTTCTCCGCGTAGGGGACTGCGAGGTAGGTCCGCTCGTTGCTGGTGTTCATCACCGGGTGATCCTCCCGTACCAGAGTGGGCGCCCTAACCAGCACGGTGCCGGCGTCGGCGCTCTGCTGCGGCGTCGGTTCGGCTCCGGGCTGGGCCGTGGCGCGAGCCGGCGTCGCCGCCTGCTCACTGGCCTCCTGCGAACGATCGAAGCCGCGCAGCATGCCAGCGATTTTTTCCGCGTCGCTCGCGGCCCGGAAAATCTCCTGTGGATCGCTCTCAAGCGCCTTGATCCAGCTCCCGACGTAAGCGGCATGCTGACGCGGATCGTGACCGACTCCTATCTCGGTGCCTGTAATCAACGACGCAATTTCGGCCCTGAGTTCCTCGCGTGCATACGCTTCCGATCCGAACGGGTGGCCCATATCGCGGTTCAATCGGCTCGGGTGGCCTGTCGCGTGCCCAAGCTCATGTAGTGCGGTGGCATAATATCCGTCGGCGGACGGAAACTGCCCCCGCTCGGGCAGCACGATCCCGTCAGTCGAAAGCCGGTAAACGGCTCTGTCGCCCGGCTGATGCGTGATGCTTACGCCTGAACCGGACAAGATGGCCTCGGCCCGTTCGTGCCGCTGCCATTCTGGCACCGATCTCAAAGGCGCGGGCGGCAGACCGTCAACTTGCTCGGCGTTGAACACAGTGAAGGTCTTCACCATCGGCCGCTCATAGGTGACGTGCCGCGTGAGCGGCTTACCGTCCTCACCGCGCACCGGTTTTCCGTCAGCGTCGATGACGGGCTCGGTGCCGTTGGTGATCCAGTACTGGATTTGCCTGCCGTGCTCGCCCTTCCGGACCTGGGCGCCTTCGGCCGCCGCCTGCTTGTACGTCATCCAGCGCGGATCGGAATAGCCGGCGGCCATGAGCCACAGCGTGTTGCCGCCTCGATAGTTTTTCCCGGTCGTGGGATTGTAAGGCATGAACCGCTCGCCTGGCTCCCACGGCTTCTGCCAGGGCGCGGTCCCCTGCTTGAGCTGGTCGATCAGCCCTTCCGCGACCTTTTTGGCGTAATCAGTTGCCATCGTCGTCGGCCTCCACATCGGCGCGAGTGACGGCGGTCTCCTCGAACGCACCCATTTGCTCTGCCACGTCCGGCTCAACCTCAACCCACACGCCTGGTGTCCCGAGGTCGGCCAGGTCGCGCGACACGATCGACATGCTCTTGGTGCGGGTTATCCGATCCGCTTCCTTTCTTGATTCGGCCAGCGATTCCACCGGGCCGCCGGCCGGAATGACCGGACCGGTCTCGCTCGGCTTGATCTCTTCAGTCATCGTTGCTGCTCCTGTGATAGACCGTCGGCTGCGCGGTATAGGGATTGGGTGGCGCGGCCGGACGCGCCGTGCGCAAGGCCGCGGCGGTGATGATTGGGCCGCCCGCTCCTGCACCATGCGGCCCGTAGAATTTCGCGACATAGCCGTTGTAGAAACCGCGATCGAAAGTCCCTGTGTTGTAGGCGGAAAGCGCAGCCCGGAGCGCAGTCTGCGGGTCCGGCCTGGTGGGGAGCGCGGAGAGATAGTCCGCAGTCAGAATCGTCGCCCCTGCACGCACGTTGGTGCAAGGGTCGAACATTTGCGCCACGCTGTAGCCGAGTTCTTGCAGATTGCGGTTGTTCACCTGCATCAAGCCTAGATCGACGCTGTAGCCGCGCGCAATCCAGCTCTCCGCAGTTGCGGTCGCCTCGGATGCGCTCGGGGACGGCATTGGCTGGGACGCTGCGCCGTTGACATAGATCGCGTAGGGACGCCCGCCACTTTCCACGCGAATGATGGCCCGCAGCGTCGTGGGCTCTACCGATGGACCGCACGCAAGTAGCTCGGCGTCGCCTGTCGGCGAAACTGCTGCTGAGTCCGATGCGATAGCCGGCGACGCGAAAGCCGCGCAACCCACCAGAATGGTGCCAATGCGGATCGCCATCGGATCACTCCGCCACCCAAAGCGGCTTGACAGTGCTGCGCACTGCCGCCGCATCGACGGGGCCGAAATACCGGCTGTCGAAACTCCGGGGGTTGTGAGCGGAGACAAGCCAAAGCTCCCCGGGCTGCACTCTGTAGCGTCCGGCCGGGACTGCCGGCAGCGGGCGGCCTCGGCTGTCCTGCGCGAGCTGCGCGCTGTTCCTGATCGGCAGCCCGTTGACGGTCATGCCGTCCGGCGACACGTCCACCTCGTCGCCGGGTCCGGCAGCAACGGGCTTCAGCACGGTCTCCAATCCGGTAGGGCACGGCCCGGTAGCGATGTAGCCGCGGGTCTGGCCGAGCCGCGTCGCCGGCGTGTCCGGCAGGCAGACCAGCACGGCGTCGCCACGCCGCGCCTCATGTGGCGATGTTTCGAGCCACAGGCCGATAGGCATTGAATCTGTGGTGTTGATCCAAAGCCCCTCCGCACGCGCGACCGCGACCGCGATGGACACTGTGCACATAATGCCGGCGACAGACAGGGCGAGCCTGATCTTCGCCTGTTTGGTGAGGGCTCGCTTCATGCTGCAAACGGCTCCATGGTCGGGACGGCAGTCGGCCGGGCTCCTGTGGTCGCCATCGTGATGGGCGGTGGAACCATCGAACGGGCAAGGAATGCTTCGTCCGTAAAGTAGAGGATCTGTGTCCCGTAGATCGCGTATTGCCCGGCCGCAAAAATCAGCATGTCACCGGGATGGGTAATCTTCCCGCTCGCCAGCTCTTTTTTCGGCGCCCGCATGTGGTTCACTTCCTCGGCGGTCATCAACGGTCGCTTGATCTCACGGTAAGTCCGGCTCACGTGACTGAGCGTGCTGCCGCGCTCTCCGCTCTCCGTCACGTCCTCCTTGATGATGGTCGTCGGTCCAAGCATCGACGATATCCACTCGCCGGTCTGAGTCTGATTAGGGGCATAGGCAACTCGGATGTGCAGATTGGTGATGATGTTCTCGTGCTGGCCGTATGCCTTCAAAAGTTGCTCGCGGTCCTGCAAGACGATGTAAGCTTTCATCCCGTAGCCTGCGATGAACGCTAAGCTCTCCTCAAAAATGTCAAGCTTCCCGAACGATCCGGCGAACTCGTCCAGCATCAGCAGCAATTGGCGTTTGTGGGGGGAGACGAAGCGGCCATCCGGCAGGCGCTTCAGCTCGTCCCGCGTGAGGGTGCGGACGATCTGATTCAGCACCAGGCGCACCAGCGGGCGGAGTCGATCCTTGTCGCTAGGGCGGACCACCAGGTAGAGCGTCACCGGCTTTTCATGGTTCATCAGATCGTAGATCGTGAAGTCGCTGCACGACGTGTTCATGCGCACCAACGGGTCGCGGTATAGCGACAGGTAGGACATTGCCGTTGACAGGACACTTCCACGTTCGTTGTCCGGTCGATTAAGCATGTCGCGACCCGCTGCGGCAATGACGGCGCGGGCATCCCTCAGTACAGCCTCCTTGGCGCCGGTCATGTCCGGCCGCAACGCGTCGGTCGGATTATCCTTGGCTGTATCTATCATCTCCTCATAGAGCGTCTTCACGTCACGCGTCGGATCGGAAAGATGAAACGCCACCGTATAAAGGGTCGATTCCTCGGCCGGCTTACCGAGGTCGCGGGCCTCCCACTGCTTATGCAGAATGTGCAGCACAAGCCCGGTCAACAGGGCGTGCGAGGTCTTCGCCCAGTGATCGTTTAGGCCCTTGCCGTCTGGATCAACGATCATCGTCACCAGATTCTGCGTGTCGCCAACCGCGTTGATGCTATTGATTCTGATTTCGTTCAGCGGATTGAAGCGACCGCTGCCGGATGCCGCCGCTGGGTCGAATTTGATGACGACGTTCCCGGCGTGCTCTTTTCGCCAGCCAGCAGTTTGGCCCCAAAGCTCGCCCTTCATGTCGTTCACAACGCAGCTATGCGGGTAAGAAAGCAACGTCGGCAGCACCAGCCCCACACCTTTGCCGCTGCGGGTCGGTGCGATTGCTCCGATGTGCTCCGGGCCATCGTGCCGAAGATAATGCGTGGTTCCCGTCTCTGGGTCAGTCCACGCGCCGATGTAGACGCCGCTCCCGCTATCGGCTTCCGTCTTTGGCAGGAATCCGATCTCGCGCAACTCCTCGACGGTATTGATCCACCTGGCTGTACCGTGCAGCCCCTCGATCTTCTGCGGCTTCCGCCGTCGCGCGGCAGCGATCTGAACACCTAGCAGCATGCCGAACACGACGACGATCATGACGCCCGCTGCGGCGAGCTGGAACGTGTCGGACGCGTCCGCCGCCCATGGCGCTTGAGCCCACTCGTACCAAGCCCACGGCGCGTAGCCGTGACCGAACCATGGCCTGCCGAGCGCCGGGTGATAGTCGAGCCTCCACGCAACAAACTGCGTCGCTGCTGAGTTGAGCGCCGCGACCACGCCAGCAAGCGCCGTCATGCCGAGCAGTGCGGGTCGCAGCCTCGCCTTGGTCTTGCGTCTTGGTAGCGTCGGAATGTCTGGCTGGTCCGTCATCGAAAGCCCTCAACCGGTTCGAATCAGGATATATCGTATGCAGTATCACGGTCTCCAAAAAAAGGGGGCGCCGGCCGGAACGTTGAAGTTGCCGAAATCGGGACGATCGGAACCCGTTCGGTGGGGGACGGGGCTCATCGGCCTCGGTCGCCTTTCGCCTGTTCGGCATCCTTCGTCCGATCGTGAAACCGGCCTCGATCGTCCACCCTGACCGCGTGCCCGACCCGCCAAGTCGAAGCCTTTGCTGCCTGGGCCGGCGAAACGACCTTGACCAAGGTCTCTCCCTCTCGATGGAGTAGGACCGCCTCGATCCCCTCTGCGAGCTGCCGCCGGCCGCCATAGGTGGCGGCGCCCGCGTCGCCGGGATTCCATGCGCGATGAGGCTGTACGGCGGCGACCTTGAGCCGGGCGGCGTTACGGCCGGCGATGAAGGCGGCAACCTCGGGCCGATCCTCCGGCCGTCCTGGTGCCGGCGCTGCCGGCGCCGGCCGATCGGCGCCCGCCGGCCGCTCGTGTGCCGCCGCCACCTGGCGCTTTCGCTCCGCCTCCATCGCTGCGTTGGCAAAGCTGACGTTCATGCCCTCCACCGCCGCGAGCTGCGCGACCTGGCGCTTGAACTGGTCCGTGCCGTCCACCTCCAGCGGCCGATCCCCGAAGCGGTCGGCCGCCAAGCTGAGCGCTAGGAAGGTGGCCGCCACCGATATCTCGTCCACCCGCACCTGGCGGGCCTGGTCCGTCACCCGGCCGCCGTCCGCAACGCGGTAAGTGATGGCGCCGTCCCTGCCCACCGTCGGGCGAAGGTGCTGATAGACGACATGCCGCGCCTGGTCGGCGTTCTCCGCCGACAGGACAGCAGCACCAAGCTCGGCCTGCCTCTGTCCGCCTGACCGCAGTACCTCGGCCGCAAGGGCGTTTCCTTGGCTGGCTTGGATCTGAAGCCATGCTTGCCAAGCCGGCAGGGGGCGTGCGGCGGAAGCCTTGCGTTCCTCTGCCAGCCGCGCCCGCTCGCGCTCCGCTGCGCGGGCGCGTGTCCTCTTCAGCTCCGCGTATGCGCCCCGGCGGCCATCGGCCGTGAAAGGCATCTCCTTGATGGCCTGGCGGCGCTCCGCGGTCCAAGCCGCCAGCTCGTCGCGGAACGCTTTCGAGGTCGCCCGCGCGTTTTCCCGGACAGCGTGCCGGTCCTTCAACGCGCGTTCGCGGTCTCGCTGGAAGGCGCGGAACAGCTCCGCCGTTTGAGGGCTCTTGGTTTGGAGTGGCGCACGGGGATAGACGCGCTCCGGCGCTGGCTGCGGGCCGGATGGCTTCTCGTAGGCCCCCCATTTCGCGGTCAGCGCGGCGAAGGCCAGCCGCCGGTCGATATCCGACGGCTTCACGTGGGCGTACTTGTCGCCGGCAACGCCGATCACCAGCCCTGCGCCGCGTGGCCTGACCTCCAGGCCGTAGGCGGCGGCAGCCAGGTGCATGTCCTGCCAGCCTCGGCCCGTCTCCTGGGCCTTCAGCAACGCCGGCCCGGCCTCGTCGCGAACCCACTGGATCAGGCTTTGTTGCCCGCCATGCACCTCCATCGCCTCCGCCCGGCCGCTCCTCCGGCCCCGGTCGGCGCTCCGGTCGGGCATCTGGTGATTGGTCGGGGTCAGCCCGTGCTTTTTCTCAAGTTCGATGCACGCGGCCTGAAGGCGTGCTTTGTCGAAGTAGGGGGTGATGGCCTTCAGCGTCGCTGGATGCACCTTGTTGATCGCGACGTGGAAATGAAAGTGGTCCCGGTCGTTGTGGACGGCCGAAATCCGTTGATGGTCTGCCAAACCGATCGCCGCGCACAGCGTGTCCTCGATGTCCCGGAGCTGGTCCGCCGTCGGCTTCTCCCCTGGCGGGAAACTGACGATGAGGTGATAGGTCTTGTCGGTCTTGGAGCTGGTGTTGCACGCCTGCGTCGCCGCGATCTCCGCCAAGGCTAGGCCCGGCTCCTGGTTGGCGCAGTTGGTGACGCGGATGGCCTCAACCCGGCTCCCCCCGCCCTTGCGGTCGAGAATGTAATCCGCCGTCCGGCGCCAGTCGCGAAGATCCCCGATCCGCTTCTGGTTGGTCACGTAGGCCGCCAGACGGCCGAAGCTCCCCCCGGCGACGCGAGTGGATGCCTTTGCGATCAAACCGAGGCCACTTTCTCAACGATCCGCTCGCGCAGCTCCCCGATCTGGTCGAGCAGGCGCCGCACGTCGATTTCCGGTGCCCCCTGCCCCGGCCGCTCAACCAGCCAAAGCTTCAGCAGCCCGCCCAGCCGACCGAGGTCGCCGCACGCCTTCAGCAGCTCGCGCACACGGCCGGCGTCCAGGGTGGACTTCGGCTGATAGGCCAAGCCGAGCGTCCGCAGGTAGGCGGAGACCGATAGGCTGGTTGCCGCTGCAAGGCGCTCGATCTCCACCCGCTCCTCCGGCGTCACCCACACGTTGAGCGGCCGTTTGCCGCGGGGCCTGGTGTCCTCCGACTTCGGAGCCGTCTTCTCCATGGTGTTCCTTCCCCTCCTTGGACGCGGCAGCGGCAGTCAGCCTCGCAGAGTCGTGAGCGTCGAGCCCCGAAGGGTGCGAGTAAGCCCGAATCGGCGGCATACCTGTATGCCGCACATCTTGCCAAAAAGCTGTTACGGATTTAAGCGGATTTAGCCAGAACACCATGAAAGTGGGGGATTTCCGCCTGTTTCCGCTTATCTCCGCTTGTTTATGGCTGTCTCCGCCTGTTTCCGCTTGACCAGCCCCCCCCTCCTGTCGTCTTGGAATCCTTCCGATGGCGCGCTTGGGGATGACACAGACAGCTCTGCGACGGTCCGAAAAGCGGGCGAAGCTGTTGGCGCTCCTCCCCGCCATCGAGGCTGACATTCGCGCGCACCTCTCCCTGACGCTGATTTATGAAAACCGCGGCAAGCCTCTCGGCGTCAGCTACAGCTATTTCCACCAGCTCGTGACGGATCGGCTGGGCCTGTCGCGGAGTCGGTTCCCGGGTCGCGCCACCAAGGCCCGGCTTCGTGCCTCGGCCGCCGCATCACCAGGCGTCCCAGACCTTCCTGCCGCTAGGACATATCCGCCATCGGCTCCGCCTTCCTCCGCGCAAGCCCCCGCCGATCCGCGCGGTCCCCTGGGCCAACCGGCTAGCCGCCAAGCCGCCCCTCTCTCACAAGGCCCAAGCGATGAAAATGCAAAGGAAACAGCCGATGGTCCAAAGCCCCCCGCCGCCCGCCCCGCCGGATTCCAGCGTAGTAAAGGTCTCCCCGACGACCGCTCAGACCTCTGGTGATCGGGCGCGGTTCGCCGTCCACATGACGCTGCAGCACAAGGGCGGCGTGACGAAAAGTTTCTGCGCAAACTGCCTGGCACAGTACTATCAGGCCACCGGGCGCGTGGCCTCAGTGCTGGACGCCGATCCGACAAACAAGACGCTCGCCGCTTACAAGGCCCTGAATGTCAGGTCGGTTGACATCATGAAAGACGATAACAACATCGACACCAGAAAGTTTGATGATCTTATCGAGGCTTTCGTAACGGAAGATAATGACTTCATTGTAGACAACGGAGCCACGAACTTTCTTCCGTTTATTAGCTATCTCGTCGCCAATAGCGCAGCGTCTATCCTAGCCGACAATGGCCGTCGCCTGGTCCTCCATATCCCCCTGGTGGGGGGCGAGGCCCTGAACGAGACCATGGTGGGGTTCGACGATATCGCGAAGGCGTTCGCCACGGACGTTCAGATCGTCGTATGGCTCAATGAGGCCGCGAAAGGGGTTATTTCTCTCAACGGGAAGAACTTTGAGGAGTCACGCTCATACGAGCGGAACAAGGGAAAAATCCTTGGCCTCATTCGTGTTCCGTATCATACCTCCGAACTGTTCGGGCAGGACATGGAGACGATACTAAGTAAAAAGCTGACTTTCGCTCAGGCGATCGAAAGCCCGGACACAAGACTTATGTCAAAACAGCGCCTTAAGCAGATGCAGCGGGAGATATTCGAGCAAATCTCCGCGGTAATCTGAGGTTACCGAGCCGTGGATATTCAGGCTATAATTGATGAGGTAGCGAGGCGGCACAAGGTCCGCCTCGCTAACGATGATCCGATTCTATCCACCATTACCGCGATTGAGGTCGTGCATCAGCTCTTCGCGGAACACCTTCAGACGCTGGTGCGGGATGTCTCGAACCAGGCAACTGACCGGCTCGCGGCGCAGATCGAGACGGGACGGCGAGAGATCGCAGCGGAAAGCGATCGTGCCAGGGCGGCGGCGGCCAAGCTGATCAACGATGCCGGGGTCTGGTCGTCTGAAAAACTGCGGGAAGGCAGCGCCGCCGCTGCGAGCGACATCCTGGCGGCAAGCTCGGCCGCCCGGGCGACCATCCAGGCGGAGATTGCCAGCGCCTCTCGGGCGCGTCGCGTCGCGACCTGGGCGGCCGTCTTCACCCTTTGCCTCGGCGCCGTCGCCTTTGGCGGGGGCTTCGGGTTCTGGCTCGCCGGCCACTGAGCGGCGGGACTGGCAGTGCTACACTGCCGGCCATGGGCAAGACGCAGCAACCGATGATCGCCGGGTTCACCGCGGCGGAGCGGGACTACATCCGCAGCGAACTCGATATGTTCTTCTCGACGCTGCCGAGCGTGGCTGAGGGGTTCCAGCTCCGGACCTGGCGCGGCGGTCCGCAGGCCGGCAAGCCCAAGATCCCGCAGGCCGCTCAAGGGCTGCTGGATCGCGGCGTGATGCGCCTCGACCTGACCGGCCGCCTGCCGATGCTGTTCTTCACCGACGCCGGGCTGGACGCGCTGCGGACCATGATGGCGGACGCCCGCCTGGCTGATCCGAAGAAATTCGCCCATGTCCGGCAGGAGCTTGGGATCGACCGGCCGCCCGAAGCGGCGGCCAACTGAATCGAGTTCCACATGAGCGGCACCCCTGGCACATACTGGCCGCCCAGTCGCGACCAGGAGGTAACAAGCTCTATGCCCCTGCCCCAGCCTGCCCGTCGGCCTGTCCTATCTCTGCCTCGGAAGCCAGAGACCGCCGCCAAGGCCACCACCGCTGCGCCCTCGGCGAAGCCCGCGAAGGGGGGCGCCCCGGTGCGCCCGCTGTCTGCCAAGAAGCCCCACCTGTCGCCCGAGCAGCACCCGATCGCCGCCAAGGCGGCGAAGCCCGGGAAGGCCCCGGTGCGCCCGCCGGCTGCCAAGAAGCCCCGCCTGTCGCCCGAGCAGCACGCCGTACAGACCCAGCAGGAGAAGCGCGAAGCAAAGATCGCCCGTGCGGCGGCGATAAACGCACTGCGCGTCGATCTGCAGGCGGCCTATCCCGCAGCGTTCCCGACGCCGCCAGTGCCGCTGGCCATCGGCATCATCACTCCCCTGTTGCAGGCCATGCGCGACCGCCACACCGGCCTGACGATCCGGCGCTTTCTCGGCTTTTGGACGACCCGCACGGCCTATCAACAAGCACTGGCGGCGGGTGAGCCCCGGCGCAACCTGGACGGCAGCCTGGCGGGCGAACCGACCGCGGCAGATCGCGAAGCCGCGGTCGGCCGGCTGGCACGGAAGTCCGCCTGACGGCGACGTTCATGCGCGTGCCGCCTGGGCGGCCCGCCGCGGCGGCACGCGAGCCGGGTTCGACGGGCTTCGCCGGTCCTGGCTCAAGTCGAGCCCGCCGGCCTTATCGACCAGCCCGAACAATGTTCGGTCGAGCCGCAGCGTGCCGGCAACGTGAGCATCCGTCATGTACCGCAGCAATCCGCCTGGCGAGCGCACTTGGCCGGCGCCGGCCTTGGCGGAGATGATCGCGATGGCGGTGGCGGCCTCTTGCCGTCCAAGGATCTGGCACGCCTGGCCGTAGGCGTGCTGAGAAATCCCGAGATGAGCCCGGACGATATACGCCGCCTCGCATATGTCGGCCCAACTTGGCCGGGCCGTCGGCACAACATCGCGGAACGCCGGGGCGATCTGGAGCGCCACGCCCGGCGTCATCGGAAAGCCCCTCAGGGCGCCGGCTGCGGGCTTTGCCGTCGTCGCAGCGCGGCCGATCTCGGTTCGCTCCGGTGCTGGCGGTGCTGGCGGTGCTGGGGGCTGAGGCACGTCCTCTCCGCCACCGCTGCCTTCAATAGCCGGGCCACGGGCGTCGTTTGTAATCGTTTCAACGATTTTAAGCTGGTTTGTAGTTGTATTGTGCGGCCGGTTTTCCGGCTCCGCGGGGTGGTTTTCCACAGGAAATGAGGCGGCAAGAGCCCGGTCGGCCTCCGCGTGAAGCCGGCGCAACGTCGCGGCGATCGGCGCCAAGCGCAGCGGGTCGCGGCAGGAGCGCGCCGGCGCCGCCAAGTCCTGCACCTGCAAGGCCAAAGCCGGCCAGTCGATCCCCACAACCGCGTGTCCTGCACCGAACTCGGCGAAACCCAGCACGGCCGCGCGTAAATGGCTGATCTCCCTGCGCAGCGACTTCGCCTCCGCGAACCGCGCCTGGTGCTCGGCCGCCGCTCGCTGGAACGCGGGCATGCGCTCGGCGAGTGGCGACAGGTCGAATCCGTAGGCATAGAGGATGCGGCCGCCCTCCCCCCGCTTGCCGAACCGCTTTCGGGTGCCGTGGTCGATCGCCCGGATTAGGCCGTGGTCCAGCGCTGCCCGGATCAGCTCCTTGATCCGGCTGACCTCTACACCGAGACTGTTGGCCAGCTCGGCATTGGACGGCCAGACGATCGGACTCCATGCCCCCTGCCAGTCGGCCGGAAAGGTGTACTTCATCAGGTGGTCGATAAAGTCCACCAACCCGCGGGAGAGGCCCAGCGCGGGCGCCCCCAGCTTGAATGCCGTCAGGACCAAGCCGGCGGTGGTCGGGGAGAATCGCCCGGTCAGGCCGGCGGTGGCCCGACGCTCGTTTTCGGTGATCCGGCGTCGGCCGGATGATGCAGGCGTCGTCAACTCGCTCGCTCCTTATGCGAGCGCGCACCAGCCCAAGGGCACGGCTCTCCCGTCGCGCCAAAGAGGGTTTCCTTGACACGTCGGCTCAGCCCGTCTAGTCTGGGAACACAGTTTCCCGACTGATCCCAGATTAGGTTTGCCAAAGGCTCCGCGTGCTAACGCGGGGCCTTTTCGCTGTTTGCGCGCGTCTTAATGTCCTATGGGCAATGGCTCCCATACCCGGCGCGAATCGCACGGGTTCACAATGCTGGGCCAAAACGACGGCCGGTGTCCAGCCCTCGTTACGCCTCTGGCTTGCCAATCTAACTAGTGGTTAGGACGTCTCGTCCTCACGGGATCTGTTCTGGTCGTCGAGGAAGGCCCTCGCCGCAGCATGGAACAGGGCTACCACCGATACGTCCAGACGGCGAGCCGCTGCCTCCAGCTCGGCCTTGACCTCGGCGTCGATCCAAACAACCCGCCGCCTGACGCTCTCGGGCGGATATAGGACGGTGATGGCCTCCCCCGCCCGCTCTCGATCGAGGAAAGCACGGATGATCAGCTCATAGACCTCGCGGACCGGCACCGCGCGGCGAGTTGTAACAATCGGCCCCCCGTTCGCCGGTTGCAGCGTCGCCACCGCTCGTTCCTGCTGGAGTCGCGCAAATTCCGCCGCCGCCTCGTCGGTGAGGACTATGCGAATGGCGGCGGTCTTGAGTTCGGGATCAACGCCTGAGCGACTCATTGTCTAGCGGCTCCAGCGGCGCCGGGTGGGTTTCAGGTGCTCAGGTTCCACGTCGATCCCGATTTGTGTCAGCGCATAGAGGACCATGCTGCGCATGTTGTGCCGCTGGTCCTTTTGTAGCCAGACGTGGATACGTTCCATGACCGGTTCGGGAATGGCGATGGTCGTCGGGACGCCGCGCGACGGTGGCGGTGGTCGGACCTTCGCGGCCGGCGGCTTCTCTCTCGGGGGCGAAACCGCGGCGCTGCGGGGCTCCGCGCGCTGTGCCGGCGGCGAGGGGGGCTCCGTTTTCGTCGCGAAAACATCCATATCCGGCGTCAATTCAAGCCGGGCGGCCTTGCGGGGGCTAGACAAATTCCTTCTCCGCCTGCGCCGGCTCGATGAACCCCATCTGCGTGGCGACGTATCCCCATAGCTCCGCGATCTCCTGGGCCGCCGGGCCGTTCGGCTCAAGCTCCTGGGCGGTGCGGCCATCGTTGGCGCTTTTTTTGAAGATGACCCGATAGCTCACAAGCGCCGCCAAGGGACCGTAGTGGCTCAGCAGCCGGGTGGCGTCGGCCGTCTGGCCAGTCCGGCGGTTCACGAACGTCAACGCGAAGGCAAAGGGCTTTTCCAACTCCCGGACCATCGCCACGGTCTTGGTCACCGCCCGCATGTCGGTTTTGCCGTCCTGGCAAGGCACCAGAACGAAGTCGGCGTGTGCCAACACCTTCCGGATTGAGTCCGTGTTCGCTGGAGGCGTGTCGATCACAACCAGGCGCACCCCAGCCTGTCCGAGCCGGTCCAGCACCGATGGCAGATCGGCAATACCCCCCTTGGCGAATCGCGGCTCGGGCGCCTGCCGGTCTCTCCACCACTCGGTCAGGCTGGGCTGCGGGTCCGTGTCGTAGAGCACCACCGGGCCGAACCCCGCCAAATCGGCCGCCACCCCTAGGTGGGCGGTGAGCGCGGTCTTTCCGACGCCCCCCTTCTGACTAGCCACCACCAGCACCCTCGGACGGTCCATGCCTGCTCCTTCCGGTATTACAATACTATAAGCTTACAAGCTTACAAGCTTACAATGTCATAAGCTTGTAAGCTTATAACATTATAACGTTATAGCGCTATGGCCGCTGGCTGGTCCGTCACGGGTGGTCGCCCAGCTCCTCGAACTCGCCCAGCGCGTCATCGTCCGGGTGATCCAGGTCTTCGGGCAATCGGATCGCGGGCAGGGCCGGTTTGAATGCCTGGTAAGCGTTGACCCAATCTCGCGCCGCCTGTCCCCCGTGGCCCTCCCGCCAGCGCGCGGACCGTTGCGCGAGTGCCACATGGCCATCCGCCGCAACCTCCTCGGCAAAGCGACCAAGCTCGGCGAGGGCGGCTCTGTAACGGGCCTCGGCCGCCTCAACAGCGTGACGCTCCGCCACCAGCCGGGCATTGAAGGCGTCGATTCGCTCGCACAGAACCGTATGCTGCTGCCAGGCCGCAGCCATCAGGTTGCTCTTCCGTGTCTGCTGCCGTCGCGTCAGCCTCAACGCCACTTCACCGGTCCTCGTGGCCTCGCATAGCCCCCAAGAAGTCGTCCCGGCCCGCGCGGGACTCGTTCGCCCTACAGAAATATGCTGTGGCGGTATCGGCTGACTTGGTTGGCCGTCCTGGGGACATCAAGGCGCTTCGGAACCTTACGGTGCCGCAAGCGCATGCTGCGGGCTCCAGGCTGACCGCATGCAAACGGACCACGCGAGGCCGGGCAAAAGCCGCCACCCTTAAGGCGTTACAACGTTGCAGTGTTATAACACCATAAGCCTTCTGACCCTTGCCATACCAAGGCTAGCCAGTCCGGCAGCGGAATGGCGGGCGAGGGGCCGCAGCGGAGCCGGGCTCCTTGCGGTATTGTGACGTTATAATGTTGTAAGCTCATAGGCATGCCCTACCACTGGCGGCTTGCCAATCCGGTGGCGGAATGGCGGATTAGGCATGGCGGCGTTGGGTCGGAAGGATTTGGGCCGGCGCGGAATCGCTTGCTAAGGGAGCACTCGGGTAGCGAGGGAGCGCGGCGCGGGAGATGTCAGCAACGAGTGGCGGCTCCGGCGGGCGACGCCCCGCGCCGAATCTGCATGCGGGCCACTCCGGTCTGTCTTTGTTCTCCAACCAAGGTCGGCGTGAATGGTTCGCGGAAAAAACGCCCCATGGGTCAACGCCTTGCGTCTGACATTCGCGAAGAACGTTCGGCTCGCCCGCGAACGGGCGGGACTCAGCCAGCGCGACCTGTGCGGCACGACCGGCATTGCCCAAGCCTATCTGAGCCAGGTTGAGAACGGTCGCTGGAACGTCGGACTCGATAATATAATGAAGATCGCCGTGGCCGTTGGGGTTGCTCCTCACGACCTGCTCGATCCCAGCTTTGGCAAGGAGGGTCGCGACTCGCCAGCGGACTCCAAGGCGACCGGCCAGAGAAAGCCGTGACCACCTGTCTCGCAGAAGACACACATTATCGATACCCATACCGCAGGTTGCGGATTGCCATCGGATTCACTTCCCTTCTGAATTTATGCATGCTATCGCTTTCCGAATCAGGAGGGGCGATATGGATGGTGGGAATGGCCGGCTCGCAAGCGCCCCCGATGAACTGCAAAGGCGCCTAACCGAAAAGCTGCGTCGCGAGCTGGGCTCGCTGATCTGCGGGTTCTTGGTGGACCCGGACGTGATCGAGATCATGCTGAATCCCGACGGCCAGATCTGGATAGATCGGCTCGGCGGCGCCATGGAGCGGGTAGGCACCATGACGGCCATGCAGGCTGAGTCGCTAATGGGCACCGTCGCGGCATCGCTCCGAACCACCATCACGCGCGAGACCCCATACCTCGAATGCGAACTGCCGCTAGACGGGTCGCGATTCGAGGCCCTGATTCCCCCGATTGTGTCGGCTCCGACATTCACAATCCGTCGAAAGGCCACCAAGGTGTTCACGCTGGCGGATTACGTAAGTTCGCGCATCATGACGGCACACCAGCGCGCCGCGATCGAGCGTGCCGTTTCGGAGCGCCAGAATATTCTCGTCGTCGGCGGCACCACGACGGGCAAGACGACGCTGACAAACGCGATCCTCCGCGCAATCGCGGAAGCCGCGCCGAACCACCGGCTCGTCGTCATCGAGGACACGGCGGAGCTGCAATGCACGATCGACAACCACGTGATGCTGCGCACGTCGCCCAATGTCGATCAACTCATGTTGCTCAAATTCACGATGCGGCTCCGGCCGGATCGCATCTGCCTCGGGGAAGCGCGCGGTCCTGAAGCGCTTGCGCTCCTGAAGGCATGGAACACCGGGCACCCCGGCGGAGTTTGCACCATTCATGCCAACAACGCCCGCGCGGGCGTCATCCGCCTGGAACAGCTCATTGCCGAAGCAACGCCTGCTCCGATGGGCACGCTAATTGGCGAGGCCGTCAACGTCATCGTCTTTATCGCCAATACGGCAGAGGGACGGCGGGTCAAAGAGGTCCTGAGCGTCAAGGGCTTTCGCGAAGGCGATTACCTCTTTGAGAGCGCAGCGTAAGAGTTTCAGTTTAACACCAAGGAGAAGTTATCCGATGCGTCGCAACCTTGCCATCTACTCCGCCGCCACCGCCCTGGCAGCGGTCATGCTGGTCGCCCCGTCGCTGGCGCATGCGTCGAGCACGGGCGGAAGTCTCCCCTGGGAGACACCGCTTCAGACACTTGAAACCTCGATCAAAGGCCCGGTCGCCTACGGCCTGGCGCTTCTCGGCATCGTCGCCTCGGGCGGCATGCTCATCTTCGGCGGCGAAATCAGCGAGTTCACCAGGCGGATCATGTACATCGTCCTCGTCGCCGCCGTAATCCTTGGCGCCGCCTCGCTCATGACGACGCTATTCACGACGGCCGCGCTGGTGGGCTAGGGGCGAATGACGCTGCGGCGGACACCATTCTATCGCGTGCTCTACCGGCCGCCGCTTGTGCTGGGTGGCGAGCGTGAGCCTGTCTTGCTCACGCTCGTCATCGCTGTAGGGCTGGCGGTGTCAGGATTCAATGTGGTGTCGCTTGTGATAGCCGCCGTCCTCTGGTTCGGCGGCATCGCCGGGTTCCGGAAGATGGCGAAAGCCGATCCCTACATGACGAATGTCTACCTGCGGCAAGTGTCCTACAGGGCGCATTACTCGCCGCGGTCCCGCCCCGCCCGGACGGAATAGATCATGCACTCACTCAAACCCTACAACGACACGAGCAAGGGCGTCGCCGATCTTCTCGATTGGGCGGCGCTCATGGACGACGGGATTGTGCAGGGCAAAAGCGGCGCCCTGCTCGCCGGTTGGTTCTACCGCGGTCAGGATATTGCAAGCTCAACGCCTGATGAGCGCAACTACATCACCCAGCGAATCAACGCGACCCTCGCCCGCCTCGGCGGCGGGTGGTCCACCTGGCACGACGCGGTGCGGATGCCCGCGGCGAGCTATCCCGCCGCCGCCGCCGCGCACTTCCCTGATAAGGTGTCCGAGCTGATCGACAACGAGCGCCGGACACAGTTCCTGCGCGAAGGCGCCCACTTTGAATCGGAATACGCATTCATCATCCAGTACATCCCGCCGCTGAAGCGCGAGAGTCGCGTTGTCGATTTGATCTATGACGATGACAGCCAGGAGCGGCAGTCGCCGGCGAGTCGGACGATGGCCTATTTCAAGCGCATCCTCGGGGATATCGAGGATGCGATCGGTGATGTCGTGCGCCTGCGCCGGATGCAAAGCTACACCGTGACGGACAGCATCGGCCGGGAGCACCTTCAGGACGAATTGGTAAACTATCTTCAATTCTGCCTCACCGGTGAGATGACGGCTCTAAACATTCCGGCTGGCGGGATGTATCTGGACGCGGTGATGGGCGGGCGCGACCTGTTCTGCGGCGACACGCCGAAGCTCGGCGACAAGTACATCATGTGCATAGGGATTGAGGGCTTTCCGGCTGAGTCCTCGCCCGGCATCCTGGATGTGCTGGACCACCTGGCGATCCCCTACCGCTGGTCAACCCGCTTCATCTACCTCGACCAACACGAAGCGCTCTCTGGCCTGCGGAGATACCGCCGGAAATGGCGCCAGGCGGTGCGCGGTTTTGCGGCACAGATTTTCAAAACCCAAGGCGGCGTCGTCAATGAGGACGCCCTGCTGATGGCCAACCAGGCGGAAAGCGCCATGGCGGACGCCAGCTCGGCGCTCGTGACCTTCGGCTATTACACGCCGGTTATCGTCCTCACGGATCAGAGTCGTATCGTGTTGGAGGACAACGCCCGGACGATCGCCCGCGAGATCCAGCGTGAAGGCTTTTCGACGCGGATAGAGACGATCAACACCATGGAAGCGTGGCTCGGCTCCTTGCCGGGGCACCTGCGGCCCAACGTGCGCCGTCCGCTGATCCACACGCTCAACTTGGCCGATCTGCTGCCTCTGGCGACCGTCTGGCCGGGTCTCGATCATAATCCGTGCGAGTTCTATACTAAGCGGTTCCCGGTAGGCCCCAAGCCGCCCCTGCTGCACGCTGCGACATCGGGCGCCACGCCGTTCCGGCTCAACCTGCATGTGGGAGATGTCGGACACACTCTCGTTTTCGGCCCTACGGGTGCTGGCAAATCGGTCCTGCTCTCCACCATTGCGGCGCAGTTTCGCCGGTATGAAGGAGCTACGATCTGCGCCTTCGATAAAGGGCGGTCGATGCTGGCGCTGGTGAAGGCGTGCGGGGGACGGCATTACGATATAGGCGCGGACGAAAAGAGCCCTGCCTTCTGCCCTCTGTCGGTGCTGGACTCTTTTGCCGATCTTGCCTGGGCGGAAGACTGGATCGCCACGTGCTACCAGCTCCAGGCTGGCGACGCTCCGACGCCGCGTCAGCGGGAGGAAATCCACCGGGCAATGCTGTCGCTCCGGGACTCTCCGCATCGGTCGCTGACCGACTTCGTTGCCACCGTTCAGGACGAGCACATTCGCTCCGCGCTGGCCGTCTACACGATCAGCGGGAGCCTCGGGCATCTGCTGGACAGCCGGGAAGACACCTTAAAAGATGATCCCTTCCTGGTGTTCGAGCTGGACGAGCTGATGGGCCTGAAGGACACCAGCGCGATCCCGGTCCTGCTCTACCTGTTCCGTCGGTTCGAGCGATCCTTGAAGGGACAACCTGCGCTTCTCTCCCTCGATGAAGCCTGGATCATGCTGGGTCATCCCGTGTTCCGGGAGAAGATTCGCGAATGGCTTAAGACGCTGCGAAAGGCGAACTGCGCCGTCCTCATGGCGACGCAAAGCCTAACCGATGCGGTGCGCTCGGGCATTCTCGACGTGCTGATGGAGAGCTGCCCGACAAAAATCTTGCTGCCGAACGAGGAAGCCGACAAGTCGGGAACACAGGACGTTCCTGGGCCTGGTGACCTCTATCGAATGATCGGCATGAATGATGCCCAGATCGGCATCCTCAAGACGGCGGTGAAGAAGCGGCATTACTACTACACGTCGCCGGAAGGACGGCGCCTCTTTGACCTGGGCCTTGGCCCGATCGCCCTCGCCTTCGTCGCTGTCAGCGACAAGGATTCCATCCGCCGGATCGAGTGGCTGGAACGGGAGCATGGGGCCGATTGGCCGTTCGTTTGGCTACGTGAACGAGAGATAGGGGTGGAACATGCCGCGTATGCTTAGGTCTGCCGTCTCGGCGCTGGCGTTTGCGATTTTAGCCGGCGTGGGCGTGCCCTCGCCGGCCTGCGCGGACATGCCCGTGGTCTGCACGAATTGCAGCACCACGTGGACGCAGCTCCTGGAGTACGGGAAGCAGCTCCAGCAAGTGCAGACGCAGTTGCAACAATATGCGACGCAGTTGCAACAATATGCGAACATGGTGCAGAATACCGTTGCGGTCCCGACGCAGATTTACAGCAGCGCCCGGTCGGACATGCAAAGTGTCCAAAGCTTGATGACGCAGGGTAGCCAGCTTTCGTTTGGAAACACCGGCTCCTCGATGGGGACGTTCTCAAGCTTTCTAAACAACACGAGCAGCCTGCCGAATGATCTGACAGCCCAGGCTAACCAATTTGCCACATGGTCGACTCGTGCCAAGGACGGCATCACAGCGGCGATGACAGCGGTGGGCGCGCAGAATAGCCAGCTTTCTACGGACGACGCCACCATGCAGGCTCTCCAAGCGCAGAATGGAGCCGCTACAGGCCAGATGCAGGCAATGCAGAACTCTGCTCAGATAGCCGCGCAGGGCGCTCGGGAAACGGAAAAGCTTCGTCAGCTCGTGATGGTGCAAGTCCAACTCGAAGCCAACAAGCAGCAGAACGACTCCGAGCAAACGTCGCAGTCTGAAGCTGCATGGCAAAGATTCCGGCAAGGCAATGCCTTGGACGACACTGGGCAGAGGTACTGATGCCGACCATGAGCCTGACGCTGATTGTCTCCGTTCTCATGTCACTGTGTGTAGGCGGTGCCATTGGGGCAGGGGTTGCTTCGTTTGCCATTCGGGCTCCGGCTTGTTCTCCCACGCCGGCGGCAGGAGCGCAGCACTGGCAAGACTTCAAGGCCGTACGGCCACTCGATGACACGGGGAAGACGTATCGATGATCGCCGGTCTGTCAGTGAGCCGAGCCCGATGGGTGCCGCTGCTTGGCCTCGTCATCTTCGGAAGCTTTCTCGGCAGCGAACCGGCGATGGCACAAGGCGTCATCGACCAGATGCATCATCAGACCGCCGATCACTGCCGAGCTAGGCGGCACGGCGCCCATCGCGCGTGGCAACGGTGGGAAAAGTTCATTAGCGTACCGCGACTCGATGACACGGGGAAGACGTATCGATGATCGCTGGTCTGTCAGTAAGCCGAGCCAAATGGGTGCCGCTGCTTGGCCTGGTCATCTTCGGAAGCTTGCTCGGCAGCGAACCGGCGATGGCACAAAGCGTCATCGACCAGGTGATGACGCAGTATCAGACTGCGGCCGGTTCGTGGGTTGCGCCGCTGCGCAACTACGCAATCGGGCTCTTTTGGGCGCTGGCGGCTATTCAATTTTGCTGGGCCATGGGCAGCCTCGCGCTCCGCGGGGCGGACATCGCCGAGTTCCTGGCCGAACTCGTTACGCAGATTATGTTCTTAGGCATCTTCTTCTTTTTCGTGCAGCAGTCAGACACTATAGCAAACGACATCATCACCTCGTTTCGACAGGCCGCAACCGGGGCTTCCGGAACGGCCGGCTCCAATCCGACACAGATTCTGTATGACGGAATCAACATGGCCGGGAAAGTGACCGATATGATGTCGGTTACCACACCCGGCATCGATGTCTTCTATTCCATCGCGGCGTTTATGATCTTGATCGCCCTAGCTTTCATCGCAGCGATTTCCGTTATGGTAAACATCGAGGCCTATCTGATTGTGGCCGCGCTGACGCTGTTCACCGGCTTCGGCGGCAGCAAATGGACAAAAGAATACGCGATGCGGTCACTAACTTACGCGATCGCAATTGGTGGCAAGCTATTTATGCTTAACCTGGTGGTCGGGATCGGCGGCCAAATTATCAAACAGCAAACTTCAACCTTCACCGGCACCGATTATAATTCGGTGATGGTCCTGGTCGGCTCCTGCATCGTGCTGCTGGCGATCTGCAAATCCCTGCCCGAGATGACGCAGAGCTTGCTTACCGGTGCCTCGCTCGGTGCGGGTGGGGCGCTGATCGGTGTAGGCCGGACAGCCGCTAACATGGCAGTCGGCGCCGCTACCGGAGGCGCGGGGGCTCTCGTTGCGACGGGAGCGGCGAGCGCTCTTGCCAGCCAACAGGTCGCCGCGGCAGGCGGCGCCACGAGCCGCGTCGCGCGAATGGCGGCCTTGACGGGACGAACCGCTTCCAATCTTGGAAGCGCGGCGATGTCCGATATCGGCGGACGACTCGCGGGCACGCGCACCAATCGCGGCAGCATGCCGTTCCGAATGGCCGCTGACATGCGCAACCAGTCAGATAGCACGTCACCGCCACCAGTGGCGCCGCGTGGCGCTCCGAACGCGGCGCCTCCTTCACCCCCGTCGTCGCCTGCGGCGTCCGGCTCCGCAGGCGAGAATATCATTCGACCAAGCTAAGGAGTTGGCCGGGCGGTGCCCGGTCAGCTAAACCGCGTTCAGGACGATAGGATGTATGATATCATGAGCCGCCGTAACCGAATCGAAGCGTCGTCTCTGTCTGCCCCGGAGGTCTCAAGCCTATCCGACCAACAAAAGCCCGGTGCCGAGACCTACCTTGCGGCGCGCGCTGAATGGAATGAGCGATATGGTAGCTACATTCAGCAGGCGCGGGCCTGGCGGCTCGCCGCACTGCTCTCGATGGTCGTGGCGGCAGGGGCGGTCAGTGGGGTCGTTTATATCGGGTCTCAGAGCCGGCTTGTCCCTTTCGTGGTGGAGGTCAACCAGCTCGGGGATGCGCTGGCAGCGCAGCGGGCAGATGTCGCATCGACCCCAGACACCCGCTTAATCCGCGCCCAACTGGCGCGTTGGATCAACGACGTTCGGACGGTCTATCTCGACGCTGGAGCGGAACGATTCGTCATCAACGAGGCGTACGCGATGGTGGATCGGGAGAGTCCGGCTTACGACGCCCTCAATCAGTATTTTCGGGCTAACGACCCTTTCGCGCGAGCGCGCGATGAGACCGTAAATGTCCATATAACATCTGTCCTCCCGATCAGTCAGAACACGTGGCGGATTGAATGGGAAGAGGACAGCCGTCGGCGGGACGGCTCCTCTACGGGAGTCACACCCTGGCAAGGGACGATGACGATCGCTGTCCACCCGCCCTCTGATTCCACCACGATTCTGGTCAACCCGACCGGGCTCTATGTCCAAAACTTTAGTTGGGCGAGGGCTCAATAATGGAAGCTTCGAATATGCGGAAAATAGCTCTTCTCCTCGCCGTTGTTGCCGTTCCGTCGGCCGCGTCGGCGGCGGATGGTTTCACCGTGCCGGCGATCATCTCGACAGCACAAGCCCAGCCGGCGCCGCAAGCGGCGACGCCACCCCCGGGCATCGTCAATCCGCCGCCTCCGCCCGCTGCCTCAAGCCGTTCCGATGCGGCGGCAACGCTCACCGTAACCTCCGGTGGCGGAGCCCTGAATGCGCCGCCTCCGCCGCTGCCGCTCTTGTCACCGAACACGTCGCTTACGCCTCGCCAGACGCAGGCCGCAACCATCGCGCACCGTTGGCGCGCACGCACGGCCTCGCCGGGCGAGGGGCCGAACGGTTCCGTGCGGTTCGCGTTCGGCGCGTCGATCCCGTCCGTCGTCTGCTCGCCCCTCTATGTCTGCTCGGTGACCCTGCAACCGGGTGAAGTCGTCAATGACATCAAGGCAGGCGACTCAGTCCGCTGGCTCATTACACCCGCCGTCATGGGAACGGGAGCTAGCGCGACAACGATCGTGTCTGTAAAGCCGACTGATGCCGGTCTTCGAACGAACCTGATTATCGCAACGACGCGGCGGCTGTACGAGATCCAACTCGTCAGCCACACCTCTGCTTACACGGGCAGCGTGTCGTTCACCTATCCCGAAGACCCGCAAGTGGCTTGGCAACAATATCAGGCGGACGCGCAGCGCCGTTTCACCGACACGACGCTTGCGACCGGCCAGAGCCTCGCCAGTCTGGATTTCAATTATTCGCTGAGCGGGGACCGACCCGCGTGGCGTCCGCTCCGCGTCTACAGCGATGGGATCAAAACATATATCCAGTTTCCGCGCTCTATGCTCTCCGGAGACGCGCCGTCACTCGTGTCTCTGGCGAATGATGGCGGGTGGTTCTCAAGCCCGACAAAGCAGATCGTGAACTACCGCGTCCAAGGCGACACCTACGTCGTCGATCGTGTCCTTTCGCGCGCCGCCCTGCTGCTGGGCGTTGGGGGCAGCCAAAACGAGGTCCAGATCACGCACACAGGGGGGAAGGGGTGATGCGGCGTTCCTGGCTCGTCATTATGGTTGCGCTCATGCTTGTCGGATGCGCGGTTGGCCCAAACGTGTCGTATGTGACGGCCACCAACACCGCAGACAATCAGGTGATCGCGACAAGTGTCGCGGGATTCTTGCGCACGGAACTGCCGGCGGCGCGGTCAACGCTCGTCGTCCAGCCGACGGCGACGGGGGACACGGCCTTGCTCGCCCTCATGAGCAGCGATCTCCGGCGACAGGGTTTTGCGCTCGCGGAACCAAATTCTGGTGCCTCGGGCGCGCAAAGTGTCCGCCTGCTGGTCACGCCGTTTTATAACGGCTTCATCGTGCGGATCGACTACGCGGGAAGGCAGGCGAGCACCTATTTTGGACGTGACGGCTCGGGCCGGCTTGAGTCCAGCTCGCCCTTCGTTTTGAGGGTGGCAGCCCAATGAGCGGACTTCTCAATCCGAACGCATCCCCGAACGCCGCCGCTGCCGTAGTCAAGCGGCCCGCGGGCCGTGGTGTGCGGCGCCTGAACAACGTGCCTTTGATCGCGATCTTCGTCGTCGCCCTGATCGTCGGCGGAACGGTGATCTACACCTTCCACCAGCGGATGATGGAACAGCAGACGCAAGCGCAGGCGTCGAGCAAGTCACCGCAAGCCGGCAGCGCCAGCGACGCGCTGAGCCGCGGGCCGTCCTCTGGCCTCATTGAGCCCCGGCCAGCCCCCGCCGCACCGTCTTCGTCGCCTGCCCAGCCGCAGCAGCGGCAGCCAAACCCGATCGAACAGGCGCAGTTGCAGGCGTGGAAGGATTACGAGCAACGAAAGGCCGAGCTTGCGCAAGCTCGGTTCCATGCTGAGGTCGGCGCGATCGGCGCGTCCCCCGATGTCCGCATGACGACCAGCACGAGCTACGCGCCGGCCGGCGCTGCTGCCGGTGGTGGTGGTGGTGGTGGTGGTGGTGGTGGTGCGAGCGCGACTCCGACACTTGAGACCGTGCCAGCCGGTCCGCAGTACTTGCCGCCGGCCATCGTTCCAGTTCCAGGGTTCGGCGGGCTGGGGGCAGGGCTGGCGCTTGGAGGCGGTGGCGTTCCGCCGCCCAATCCGAGCGCCAATGATCAGGGCGGCAAGCGGAACTTCCTTGCGCAGCCTGGGTCGTCGGCCAGTGACGACTACCTGCAAGCTCGGATCACAACGCCTGTCTCGCCCTACGAGGTCAAAGCCGGCGCCGTGATTCCGGCGACGATGATAGGCGGCATCAACTCCGATTTGCCGGGCCAGGTGATCGCTCAGGTCCGGCAAAACGTCTACGATACGGCGACGGGACAGTATCTGCTGATCCCGCAAGGTTCGCGCCTCGTCGGCGTGTATCATAGCGGCATCAGCTACGGGCAGACGCGAGTTCTGGTTGCCTGGAATCGCGTGATCTACCCGAACGGCAACAGCTTTGATCTTGGCCAGATGCCGGGTGCAGACGACGGTGGCTATGGAGGTTTCGAGGACGAAGTGAACAACCACTATCTACGCATTTTCGGCTCGGCCCTGCTGGCGAGCGTTTTCAGCGCTGGTGCCCAGCTTAGCCAGCCTCAGAACAGCAACGGCACCGTGACGTCGAGCCAAGTGTTGGCGGCATCGGTTGGGCAGCAAGCCAACACCGTGGGAACGATGTTGATTTCCCGCGGGCTGGACATTCAGCCGACGCTCGAAATACGCAATGGCTACACGTTCAACGTGATGGTCACCAAGGACTTGATCTTGCAGCCCTGGGATGGGATGCAACCGCTTCCCTTTGGCGCACCTGGCCGCTGAGCATTCGAAGTGCGTGTGCCTGCCAAGGTAACCCGGCAGGCCCATGCACTAGAAGCGGCGATCGGGCTCGTTGAACGTGATCGAAAACGGCGCGTCAGCCGTGCGAGCTTGTCGCCGGGCCTTCAGTCGGCCTTCACAGAAGCCGACGAACCCGGCGACGAGATAGGGTGGGAAACCCCAGATAAGGAAATAGAGGGTCGCGCGCAGCGCGCTGGGCTCGTGGGTCATCAACCAGAAAAAGAACGAAGCCACGGCGAAAAACATGCACATGCCAACCCAAAACCCCACCAGAAAAACGAATGGCGAGATCACTGCCACGGCGAACAGCGTCAGATAGGTCGCGAGACTGACCGCGACGATTCGTAGCAGGTTCAGCATTTCCGGCCTCCTTACCCCGCGCGTTTGATGATCACACAAACCTTGTAAGCTTACAAGCTTATAACATTGTAAGCTTACAATGTTATAACGTTATAAGCCCGCAAGCTTGCCCCGCCGAGCCGGGCGGTCGGTTATGCGGGTGACGACCATGTGACGCCGGCTCGTGCCAGCGCGAGCATCAGCCGTCCGATCAGCACGGCTCTCGGCATAGTCGTCGGCGGTGCGATAGCGGGTCAGCGCTACAAAATCAGGGAGCGAGGCCCTGCGTCTCGAACCCAAGCGCC
>Ga0302319_10003312_pt1 | contig 33873 bp, 35 predicted proteins | sample Bog_T0_2_FD_203319 | JGI IMG/M metagenome (GOLD analysis project Ga0302319, IMG submission 203319) | Peat permafrost microbial communities from Stordalen Mire near Abisko, Sweden - Bog_T0_2 | ecosystem: Environmental > Terrestrial > Soil > Wetlands > Peat | place: Sweden: Abisko, Stordalen Mire... | reverse complement strand
CACGCCCAACGAATCCTGCAAGCGGTCCAACAAATCGGACTCTAATCTTCCGTTTGACGACAATTCCTGATAGCCCGAGTTGGCTGCGACCGAATCGTTATACCAAGCGGTGATCTTCGCACTGATCTTCACACGGGAAGTGCTCGCGGTGACTGGAACAATTTTGATCGTGCATTGATAGTAGGCCCGTTGGTAGCGATCAAGAGAGTGTGCGCCAGGATTGGCGAATCCATCGAGCGTCGGGAGCTTTCCGCCCGTGGGTTGCAAACTCTTCAGCGCCTGCTCAACTCTCGCAGCCGGCAGAGCGAATGTTCGTTCGACGGCATTCTGCGCGACACAGATGGATGCCAAGAGCGTGACGCAAACCAACGCATGGGCAGTTAGTTTCATGGCAACTGATCCAATTGGGTGCGCGACACCCATCCGTGCTGTCCGTCGGTGGTCTCGATGCCCACCCAATAAGGAGTGTCAACCAGAATGACAACTTCGGAGCCCGCGGGAATCGTCTTCAATACCGATGCCGTGCTGAAAGGCGCAGAGCGAACTGTGGCACCGCCTGTCTTCGCCAAACGCTCCACTTGCCGGCGCAGTTGCTGGACGTGTTCTTCCAACGTTTGTGACGACTGCTGGGCGAGAGCGATGCTTGAGGCTTCGACGTTGCGACTCTGGTCCAGAGCTTGCTTCGCTAGTTCCTGCTGGCGTCTATCCAGGCTCTCCGCAGCTTGGGTTCGTTGCTGCTGAATGCTGGCGACGTGATCCTGAATATCCTTTAGCTCAGCAACCTCGACCGAACCGTTCGACGGATGAACCGTCTTGCGAAACGACTCGACGAAGACGGCGTCGATGCGAACGATGCTGTGCTTGTCGTCTTTGGGCTGAACCACATATCGGACTGCGACAGTGCCTACATCATTCGCTTCTTTGAAGTTCCAGGGAGCGATCGCCTGCTCGCGCACCTTATAGAAGACGGAGCCGGGGTCAGTCCACTTTGGAAATAAGGGAGTCGATTCGACTTCGTCGGCCTTGCCGATATATTCGTCCTTGTTGTACTCCTTGCTGCCTCGAATGATATTGTCGGCAACCACTTCCTGCACGGCTTGGATCACGTCGTTCTGCGATCCCTCAACCTCTACGGAAACGCCCTCGCCAAAGCGCTCGATGGTTTTCTCGCGGGCCAGCAACGGCAGGACGAAAAACGAGACAAAGACGCACATCCAAACACGCATTCGCATCGTCGATGAGAAACTACATGCACTGGAATAGAGGCGGGGCGACGGATGGCTAATAGTACGACTGGTTCCCATGAACAATGCAGAGAGATCTCCGCGATTTTCTCACAAGATCGCTGGGAGTGCGAACTGGTTCAATCTGGACAACAAAAAATCGAGAAGGAGGAAAAAAATCAGGCTGCCTGCTTTGATACACAACTTCTATCTGATTGATTTGAGAGTGTAATCCAGCCACGTAGTTACGAGTTGCCGATTTCTGACAAAAAATTTGCAAAACTGGCCTTGACAGTGAATGTACAAAGGCGAGATACCGATGTTGAGCGCCCACACTTTTATGAAGACGCAAGGAACACGAACCACCCGGCCAAGACGCCGGAGTATACGGCCCCATTCTATTCTGGCCAAGGCCAGTCGCAACCGCTCTGCGAAACAGGAAGCGCTGCTGGCAGCGGCCGCGCGACTTTTTGCGCAGCAAGGCTACGAGGGCACGACCACGCGCGACATTGCCTCCTGCGCGGGGTGCGCCGAAGGCCTCATTCACCGCTATTTTCGCGGCAAGGCGGGATTACTGCTGGCTATCATCGAGCATCGGGTTTCGGCCGAAGTAGAAGACCTAAGCCAACGGCTACCAGTCGCTTCCAGCTTCGAAGAAGAGATTGTGAATCTGATGGAATGGGAACTGAATTGCATCTGGCAAGATCGAGATTTTTTGCGCGTCATTATTCCTCGCGCGTTGCTTGATCCGGAGGTGGGAAAGGCCCTGGGCAGAGTGGGCACTTCGCGTCATTGCGGCGTCCTTATTAAACGTCTGCGAAAGTTCTCCCAGTGCAAGAAAAAATCCGACGCCGAGCTCGAGTCGGTCGCTCGCTTTATCTCCGTCGCCGGCTTCGGGTTCGCATTCCTTCGACCTGTGATCCTGGGCCAGAATCGCTTTCACTCCAGAAAACTAGCGGTCATAGTTGCCAAACTGCTAGCCAGCGGGGTATAAGTATCCCGTCGTGATTCGTCTCTAGGATCAACTTCATCGTAAAGTTTTGTTTTTTCTTGACAGTGACATTTTTACCGTGATAGTTAGTGCGTAAGCACGCACTTGCGAACTCAGGTCAAGTGCGACCACAGAGTTGTGGAGTTGAGCGACTTCCAGGAGGAAGAGAATGTTCTCGTCCCGTAAAACAGTTGCGGGTTTTCTGTTACTGGTTTGTTTAATGTTCGCGGGAGCGACCGAAGCACACGCCATCCCCGCCTTCGCCCGTAAGTATGGGCTTCGCTGTTCCGCCTGCCACGAGGCCTGGCCGATGCTCAACCAGTTTGGGCAAAAGTTTAAGGACAACGGCTACCAGCTCATGAATGATCGGGACGCTCCGATCTGGCAGAATCCGGCGTACTGGCCGGTCACCTTCCGCATGACGCCCATTTGGCATCGCGTCAGCACGGGGCGCGTAGCGGTGGATGTAAACGGCGGCACCAATAACAGCGAGGCCAGAATCGAAACCTCGGGCTTCGATCTCAGCGGCCTTGACTTCCACACCGGCGGCACGCTCGACAAGAACATCTCCTTCTATTTGCTACCGTCGTCTGACTCCACCGGAACCTTTCACTTTGAAACGGTCATGGCTCGATTGGACAACGTGTTCAATTCACCCTGGTTGAACATCAAGCTGGGCAAGTTCGAATTGGATAATCTGCTTTCGGAAAAACGCATCCTGACCCTGACGGGTAACGGCGGCATCTACCAGACCTATCACTTCATTCCCGTTGGCGATGGAAACATATTCGGACAGATAGGCGACAACCAACTCGGTCTGGAGTGGCTGGGACACTCCGCCAACGATCGAACTCGGCTCTCCGCTGCTTTGCTTAGTTCGAGCGACGGAAACACCAACTTGATTACCGGATCGAATTCCTACACCGGGTTCTTTACCGGAAGTCAGGCCTTCGACACCGGCAGGCTGGGAGTACAGCGCGTCGGCTTTTACGCCATGGTTGGGCAGGCGGCAACCACCTATCTGACCTCAGGCGGAGTGCCCATCCCCGGTTCGGGCGTGGGCAACAAGAGCTTCAGTCGCGAAGGTTTTGTGGGACAGTTCTATTTTGGTCCGCACTTCGACCTGACCGTGGTCACACAACACGGTTCGGACAATATTTACTTCGGACAAGGCTATGGCAACGCATCCGACCCGAACAATGGCACCGCATTCAGCGACCTGCCGAATAACACTCCGGGCACGGTGCTCCCGCCTACCGCCCGGGCTCCAAGCTGGAATGGCGCGACGTTTGAAGCGCATTACGTCTACAGTCCGCAGCTTATCTTCATTGGCCGCTATGAGGTGGAGCGCATGTCGCAGCAAGCTCTCACCACCAATGCCTCGGACTTGGGTGATCTCGAAAGCTTCACCATCGGCTACCGTTATATGCCGATCATGACCAGCCGGGCAGGTTTCGCCTGGCATAACGAATATAACTGGATGAAGACGGACGGGACTGGCCCCAACCCGGGCGAGAATCTGTCCGCAAGCGAGCTGCTGCTGGGATTTGACTTTGCATTCTAGGAGAGGAAAAACGATGGAAACCAAGATCATGAAAACATCATCGCTACTGCTGGGAGCGGCAGGTTTGCTCCTGATGTCCGCGGTCTCCTGGGGGCAAATGACGGCATACCAGGAAAGTCAGCGTCTCAACATGGAAGCTCACGTGGGCAAGTACACTGGCCACGCTAAAGACGCCGAAGGAACTTATCGGCGATATTGCGTGGGGTGCCACGGAGTGGAAGGTGACGGCCAGGGGGAAAACGCTCAATGGCTTGATCCGATGCCGCGCAACTTCACCCTCGGCCAATTCAAGTGCCGCTCAACACCGAGCGGTACGCTTCCGTTGGATTCGGATCTTTATGATTCCATCGGTCGTGGCTTTGATCGGTCCGTGATGCCGCCGTGGAACACCTTAACCAATCAGGAGAAAGTTGACCTGGTCGCCTATGTGAAACACTTCTCTTCCAAGTGGACCACTGAGAAGGCGGGCGATCCGTTCCCGATTCCGCCGGAGCCGGAAGTCACCGCTGACAAAATCCAGCAGGGCCAGGTGCTCTTCCAGAAGCTGGAGTGCTGGAAATGTCATGGAGTCGAAGGCCGGGCTAACGGACCTTCGTCCGACACGCTCACCGACGATCAGAACCGCCCCATCAAGCCTTACAACTTCGCGGAAGGCGCCCGCCAGAAGTGTGGCAGCACCGACCGCGACATTTATCGCATCTTCATGTCCGGACTGGATGGCACTCCGATGCCTTCCTACATCGACAACGTGAAGCCTGAGGAAGCGTGGGAGTTGGTGTTCTACCTGCGCACCTTGCAGCAGAAGAATGCCTACAACGCAAAAGAAAAGGCGATCGCGAAGCAACTTGGACTGAAACCGATCGATCCTAATGCCCCTGTACCCGCCGCACCTGCGGCACCTGCGGCAGCGCCCGGAGGGCAGCAGTAGTTTAAATCTGGAGACCTATGAAAAAACAATCGAAACAGAAGTTCGCAGCAGTACTACTGGCGCTAGTTATGGCTGGCGGAGCCGCGCTGACCTACTCACCTAAAGTCAGCGCCGCTGGCGTTAGCGTGACAGGCACAGTCAAACTGGACGGCACGGCCCCGCACCAAAAGGGCATTGACATGTCGAAGGAACCGAGCTGTGCTGCCATTCACAAAGACAAGCCAGTGACGATGGAGAACGTCGTCGCGGGCTCCAGCGGTGGACTGGCTAACGTAGTGGTTTACATCAGCCAAGGCCTGAGCGGAAACGAGGTTTCCTCCGCTCCAGCTGAATTCGATCAAAAAGGTTGTCAATATATTCCTCACGTGCTTGCCATAAATCCCGGTCAGCACATGAAGATTGTCAATTCCGATCAAACGTCTCATAATATTCACCCTCAACCCACGAAAAACAACGAATGGAATAAGTCGCAGCCGCCCGGATCCCCGCCGTTCGACGTAGCTTGGGCTAACGAGGAAATCGCCATTCCAGTGAAGTGCAATATTCACCCTTGGATGCATGGCTACTTTGCGGTCGTCAAGGGGCCTTATGGGGTCAGCGACGACAATGGGTCATTTACCATGCCCAACGTTCCGCCGGGCAGTTATACGCTGACCGCGTGGCAGGAAACCTACGGGACTCAGACCCAGCAGGTTACGGTTGCCGCAGGCAAGCCTGCGACCGTGACCTTTACGTTCAAGGCGAAATAGCAATTGACAAAATCGGCCGCCGGATTCATCATTCGGCGGCCGGGTTTTCTCACTCTTTCCGCTCACTTTTAAGCGCTGAAGAGTAAGAAAACCGGCCGTAAGCGATCCATTGCATCGCAGCGAAACATCATTCGAGGAGGTTTTCATGGAAACTGCAATCGGAGTCTTCGCGTCTCGAGATCACGCCGAGAAGGCGGTCAAGGAGTTGCAAGAGCGGGGCGTGCCTGAAGAGTCGATGGTTTTCTTAACCCGATCCGAAACCGAGGCTAAGACAATCGCGAAGGAAGTCGGATCCTATGTTGGCGGTTTCGCTGGGGGAGCAGCCGGATTGACCACTGGAGTCGCAGTTGCAACGCTGTTGCTTCCCGGGATCGGCACAGTGTTCGCACTTGGCTTTGGAGCTGCCGCATTATTAGGGCTGGCTGGTGCGGGCGCAGGCGCTGCGGCTGGCGCGGCAGCCGCGCACGACCCCAATGCTCCAAAACCGACCGATCACGCCAAGTCTTCTGAAGATGTTACGTTCTTCACTTTCGCAAAGGGGCAGGACTCATGGGAAGATTATTTGCCGTTACGATTATTGTGATCGCGGTGGCCTCGGCGTATCCGATCATCATGCATACTTGGGTCGCGCCGCAGGATATTTCCACTCACGGCTACCTCATCGACAACCAAATGGCCGACACCTGGATTGAGGCGGGCGTTGCCTTTCTGTCGTCGCAAATTCTGCTTGGGATTTTTATCTGGCAGGGGGTTAGCCGCCCCAAAGGCTTCAAGTACGGCACTTTCCCTGGCGGCGCAAAGGTGCTGGTGATCGCCGGATTCCTATTGGTGGGCACAGAAGTCTTGGCCTTGGGTGTTTTCGGAACCAAAGCATGGGCTGAGGTCTACTTCAAACCACCCTCCGCGGACGCGATTCCGATACAAGTGCAAGCGGGTCAGTTCGCCTTCTACTTCCGATATCCCGGCCCTGACGGAAAGTTCGGCCCGCTGCATCCTGAACTGATTAATGAAGGCCAGCAGAATTATCTGGGACTCGATCAAACCAATGATGCCGCTTCGAAAGATGACATCGTGGCCGCCGAAATGGCGATTCCGGTCAATCACGAGATTCACTTGCTCATGCACTCGAAGGACTTGGGACACTCTTTCTATGTTCCCGAACTTCGCGTGCAACAGGATTTCGTCCCCGGCTTGGATTTATCGCTGCACTTTACCGCGACAAAGATTGGCAAGTACGAAATTGTATGCACTCAGCTCTGCGGTCTCGGCCACTACAACATGAAGGCATATTTGGAAGTGATGTCGCAGGCGGATTACGATGCATGGCTGAAGCAGGAAGCGGCATTGCAGTAAGCGGTGCTCGGTAAGCGTGGCGCGGTAGGTCCTTGAAAAAGTAAAGACTCATCCCAGGAGAACGCACTTATGCACGACGTACATGCACCGGCGGCACATCACGGTCCTCCGACCACCTTCATCAGCAAGCATGTATTCAGCCTTGACCACAAGGTGATCGGCAAGCAGTACTACGCGATGGCGCTGGTCGCGGCCTTCATCGGAATGTTTCTCTCCTGGGCGATGCGCATCCATTTGGCGTGGACCAACGCAGCCATTCCCGGCTTGCAGATCCTGTCGCCGAACGGCGCCCCCGGTGGCGTGATGACGCCTGAGTATTATCTGCAGATCCTCACCATGCACGGCACTATGATGGTGTTCTTTGTGCTGACCACGGCGCCGTTTGCAGCTTTCGGTAACTACTTCTTGCCGATTCAAGTTGGCGCGGAGGACATGCCCTTCCCGCACTTCAACATGATGTCGTTCTGGGTGACCTTCGTCGCGTTCCTAACTCTGTGCGCTGCGTTCTTTGTTCCGCAAGGTCCGCCACTCTCCGGCTGGACCGCCTATGCACCGCTCAGTGCCATCGGCCCGGTCGCCGGACCTGGTGAGGGTACGGGACAAATTCTCTGGGCTGCATCCATTGGACTTTTCTGTATCGGCCAACTTCTCGGTTCGCTGAACTTTATCTCGACTACGCTTGATCTTCGCGCCAAGGGCATGTCTTTGATGCGCCTGCCGCTTTCCGCTTGGGCATGGTTCATCACCTCCTGCATCGGACTCACTGCTTTCGCCGTCCTACTTCCTGGCTGCATTCTGCTGATCCTCGATCACGTTGCCGGAACCAGCTTCTTCATCCCGGGCGGATTGGTACTCAACGATCAACTGCAATCGGCGCACTCCGGCGGTTCGACTCTACTCTGGCAGCATCTGTTCTGGTTCTTCGGACATCCCGAGGTTTACATCGCCATTGTTCCAGCCATGGGCATCGTCTCGCATGTGCTCATTACCAACATGCGCCGCCCGATGTTGAGCCATCGGGCGCTGCTGTATTCCATGATTGCCATTGGATTCCTTAGCTACGTGGTCTACGGCCACCACATGTTCGTCAGCGGCATGAATCCGTTCTCGGCGCTGGTGTTCTCGTTCCCGACGCTGGTCATCACGATTCCAGCGACGATCATTACCCTGATCTGGCTGGGCAGCCTTTACGGATCGCAATTGCGCATCAACTCCGCTTCCCTGTTCGCGTTGGGCTTCGTCTCAATGTTTATCAGCGGCGGCATCAGCGGATTCTTCCTGGCGCAACCATCGTTGGACATTCTTTTGCACGCGACTTATTTCGTGGTCGGTCACTTCCATCTAGTCATGGGCGTGGCGGCGATGTTCGGCATCTACGCCGGAACCTACTTCTGGTTCCCCAAGATGTTCGGCCGCATGATGAACGAAACCTGGGGCAAAGTTCACTTCTGGATGTCGTTCGTGGGGGCGTATTGCATCTTTATGCCGTTCCATTATCTCGGCATTGCGGCTAACGTTCGGCGTTACTCCGCCTTCGTAGACGATTACCTCCAGCCGCTGATTCCTGTGCATAAGTTCATCACGATCGCGGCGCTGTTCACCGGCTTTGCGCAGATGATTTTCCTGTTCAACTTCCTGCACAGCTTGTGGTTCGGCGAAAAAGCTTCGGACAATCCGTGGGAAGGCACATCGCTGGAGTGGAGCACGAAGACGCCCGTGCCGTGGAATAACTTCGACACCATTCCCGTCGTGTACCACGACCCTTACCAATACGGCGTGGAGAGCTCGACCGGCGATTACGTGATGCAAGCCTCTCCCGAGCAAGTGAAGACGCTGCACGACGAAGCATAGAAACAGCAGTCAAAGGAAAAGAATAAATGGCGACAACAGTACACGAGCAACCCAAGCTGAAACCTTCCCGCGAGCCGGGAAAGTGGCAGCCCGATCTCGGCGGCGGAGGACGCATTCCCGTCCCCGCGGACGGTCCGATGCGGTCGCTCAAAGATTTCTCCGAGCCACCGGCGAGCACCGCGATGTGGGTGCTGATCGCGGCCATCGTCATGTCGTTCGCCGCGTTTACCAGCGCGTTGGTCGTCCGCCAAGGTGGAGCGCCCGACTGGCGTCATCTCACCTTGCCGCCGATTCTTTTCCTTAACACGGTAGTCATTCTGCTTAGTAGCGTCAGTCTGGAAATCACTCGCCGTCAGATTGGCATTCGTATGAGTGCGCGCAGCGTGCGATCCGGCAAGCCAGCGCTCTGGCTGGGGGCGACAGCTTTCCTCGGATCTCTCTTCATCGCCGGACAATACGCCGCGTGGCTGCAACTTCGGGCGCAGGGACTCTATATGTCCACCAGCCCGAACAGTTCGTTCTTCTACTTATTCACCGTGCTGCACGCGCTGCACGTTCTGGGCGGCATGATCGGGCTGCTCTACGTCGGCGTCAAACTGGAGCGCATGACTTTGCGCCGCAGCACGCTGACGGCGATGTGCCGCTACTGGCACTTCATCGGAATTTTGTGGCTGTACCTTCTGTACATTTTGTGGGCAAGAATTTAAGCGGCAAAGCAGCGCAATGAATACAATCACATCGAAACTCGACTCAGGAGGCACTGTGAGCCACGCGACTCCCACGCTGGGCGGACATTCCACGGCTTTAGTGGAACCCTCCCCGTTTTCCATCCCGTCCAAGAAACTGGCCATGTGGCTGTTCATCATTTCGGACGCCATGACCTTTGCCGCCTGCCTGCTGGCTTACGGCTTCCTGCGCAACTCGACACCCAACTGGCCGACGCCATTCGAAGGCATCACCAATGTGGCCATCATGACGTTCATCCTAGTGACCAGCAGCTTGACCATGCTGTTCGGCATTCGCGCCTCTAGAGTGGGTGATACGGCTGGAACGGTGCGCTGGATGTTGATTACCGTTCTGCTCGGAGTCGCGTTTGCCGCGCTTCACTTGCGCGAATGGGCGGGATTGATCCACGAAGGCGTCACACTGTTTAAGAATCCCTGGGGGACGGCGCTGTTTGGCGCGTCTTTCTTCTGCATCACCGGATTGCACCTACTGCACGTCACGGGCGGCGTCATCGCTCTTACTGTAGTCGCCCTGCGGGTTAAGGCCGGACGTTCCGGCGCCGTTGATGTCGAAGTTGTCGGCCTCTACTGGCACTTTGTCGATCTGGTCTGGATGTTTGTCGTTCCGCTGGTTTACCTGATGAATTTAGCTCACTAAGCCCGAGGAAACTATATGGCTCAAACAAGCAACGTCAAAGACAGTGGGATCGGCAAGTATTTAGTCACCTATGTGGTGATTCTGGCGATCGCTGCGCTCCAGTTCGTCCTCGCGTACCAGCATATCGACGGTTCGCAAAAGTTCTTCAGCATGTTGGCTATCGCCTTTGTCGAAGCCGCCATCGGAGTGCTTTTCTTTATGCACCTGTCCGAAGAAAATCGTGCCATGAAAATCTTTGTCGGCATATTCATCTTGTTCGTGCTAGCGGCGATGCAATATAGCTGGCCAGATTCCTTCCGAATCATCCTCGGCGCGCCCTTTTCGAGTTATCATTGAAAGTTCCAAGAAAGAGGGTCCTGTCGGCGATGGTCGCGCGCTCACTCAAATTCGAGATGTTGGCCGTGGCGATTCTGTTCTGCCTCGGGCTCGCGCTTCCCGCGCACGCGCAGAGCTGTTCGCTGTGCTACACCCAGGCGGCATCGTCCGGGCCACGCATCATTCAAGCGCTGCGTAGCGGCATTCTGATTTTGGTGATCCCTCCGGCCTTCATGTCGGTCGGGATTACGATGCTGGCATGGAAGAAACGGAAGCGTTTTGCAAATCCAGAAGGCCCAGAAGCAGCGGAGCAGTCCTGGTAAGCGGATCATCATGGCAAGCATAAGCTCAGTCGCACCCACAGCTTCGGGAACCAGGAAAGACCAGCTGCTCGCCAAGCTGATCGACTACTACACGCTAACCAAGCCGGAAGTGAATCTGCTCATCCTGATGACCACCTCTGCTGGCTACTATCTTGGAGGACGCAACGGTTTTCACTACACCGGCCTGGTCAACACTCTACTGGGTACGCTCTTCGTCGCCAGCGGCACGGCGACCCTGAATCAATGGATGGAGTCCCGTTGGGACGCGAACATGAAGCGCACCGCCAAGCGCCCCATTCCGTCAGGACGAGTGTCACCCAACGAGGCTTTGATCTTCGGCTTAGCTCTCAGCGTTGCAGGCGGCGCTTATCTGTTGCTCACGGTGAATGCTCTCGCCGCGCTGCTGGCTGTCTCTACTCTACTTTCGTATCTGCTGATCTACACGCCACTCAAGCGCGTCACTCCGCTCTGCACCTTGTTGGGGGCCGTCCCCGGCGCCATGCCCACGCTTATCGGATGGGCTGGCTCGGCCAACCTCATCAACCGTCAGGCCATGCTTCTTTTCGCCATCTTATTTCTCTGGCAGTTCCCGCACTTTCTCGCCATCGCCATGATGTACCGCGAAGACTACGAACACGCCGGATACAGAATGTTGCCCGCCTTCGATCGCGACAGCGTCTTCACTCGCGGCGAAATAGTAGCCTTCACCATCGCGCTGATCCTTACCACACTTCTACCGCTGATCGGACGCCACGCGCCCATTTCCCTCACCACCATGATCCTCGCTGGAGCGTTCATGATGTACCACTCGCTGCGCCTGGCGCAATCCGCTTCGCGGGCCATGGCTAGCAAGGTGTTGCACGCCTCGGTGCTCTATCTGCCAGTAGTGCTGATCGTGCTGGTTTTGTTGAAGAAGTAGCTTTCTTTCCGCGAAAACCCGCGACTCAACCAAGGTAACTTGTGTTCTATTGGGCCCAGCCCCACACTTCGTAGTTAGAGGTAACAATGACTTCGACTCTCCACTGTCCCCCCGTGGATTCCGATTCCCTGTCTTCCGGGCAAGCCCCCGAAATGCCGCTGAATGAAAGCGAACGGCTAAGAACACTCCAGCGTTACGCCATCCTCGATACAGAGGCAGATCGCCGTTTCGACGACCTTACTCTGCTCGCCTCCCACATCTGTCAGGCTCCCATCGCTATGGTCAGCCTGATCGACAGCGATCGCCAGTGGTTCAAGTCAAGAACCGGGATGCCGTTTTCAGAGACCCCTCGAAAATCTTCTTTCTGCGGCCACGCTATATTGCAACCCGGTATGTTCATCGTACGCGACACCGCAGTCGACCCGCGCTTCGCCCGAAATCCTATGGTCACCGGAGAACCGGGAATTCGCTTCTACGCCGGCATGCCGCTGTTTGCGTCCAATAGCACTCATGCCTTGGGTACTCTGTGTGTGATTGATCGCGTACCGCGCGATCTTAACCCGACCCAGAAAAAAATGATGGAGGCGCTGGCTCGTCAAGTGGAGGCAATGCTTGAACTACGCCTGCGGTTGCATCAGGAGCAGCAACTGGCTCGTACCGATTGCCTGACCGGCGCCGTCAATCGCCGCGCCTTCGCGGAAAATTTCGATGCCGAACTGAACCGTCTGCAACGCTACGGACGGCCCTTCAGCATCGCCTACTTTGACATCGACAATCTCAAAGGGGTTAATGACAAATTTGGCCATGACACGGGAGACGCCGCCCTGCGCGAAGTCTCATCCAGCATTCTCGATCACCTCCGCCGGATTGATACACTTGCGCGCATGGGCGGCGATGAGTTCGCTATCTTGCTGGCCGAAAGCGATGCCGACGCCGCGCTTGCCGCCGTCAACCGGTTCAACGAGCAGTTGCTCGAAGTCATGCAGCACCATCGTTGGCCCCTAACCCTCAGCATCGGACTCGTGACCTGCCTCAAGCCCGATGTAACCATGGATGAAGTCATAAAAAAAGCCGACGACCTCATGTACAAGATCAAGAAGTCGGGCAAGAACGATATCGCCCAAGCCGTCATCAGCTAGCCGCCCACCTGGCGCACTGGCGCTCGCCTTTATCCGCGCAGGTCGGCCGCAGCAGATCGCTGAGAGTAAACCTACGCTGGTCTAGCGACGCCCTATTCCTCTGCACATTCAGCAATCGGGATACACTTTATGGTTAGCTTTGCGCGAACGGTTTTCCATGTGCCAATCGTCTACAGCCTCGCCGGTTATGTTGTCGACAACTCGGGAGTTCCGTGCAAGATTTCGCGGCGAACCTTCGGTCTTTCGGGCGCCGGGGCGGGTCAATCTGATCGGCGAACATACCGACTACAACGATGGCTGGGTCATGCCGGTGGCCCTTGGGTTCGCCACATATGTCGCAGTCGGTCCTCGCATAGATCGCGCGTTGCATGTTTTCTCTACAAATTTTGATGACCTTCGGGTTCGATCGCTCGATGACCTCAAGCCCACATCGCAGAAGCATTGGAGCGATTACGTCTATGGCGTGGCCGTCACTCTCGCCAATCAAGGAGTCGAACTGCGTGGCGCAAATCTTGTCATTGCCAGCGACGTCCCGATGGGAGCGGGACTGAGTTCCTCCGCCGCAATCGAAGTGGCCACGGCGTTTGCGCTGTTGCACAACTCTCGATCTTCACTGGAGCGGAAAGAAATCGCGCTGGCATGTCAACGGGCCGAGAACGAATTTGTCGGAATGCGCTGTGGCATCATGGACCAGTTCATTTCTTGCTTCGGGCGGGCTGGACATGCTCTGTTGATTGACTGCCGTTCGCTGGAAGGCCGTTTGCTGCCGCTGCAGAATGAGTTCCGGATCGCGATCTGCAACACCGGGGTGAAGCACGAGCACGCTTCCGGGGAATACAACAAGCGTCGCGCCGACTGCGAAGGCGCCCTAGCTTATCTCAAACTCGGATTGCCGGAAATCACGGCGCTGCGGGACGTTACCGTCGAGCAATTAGAGAAATTCGGGCGAGGCATGGAGCCGGTTGCATTCCGGCGAGCGCGCCACGTGATCACCGAGAACGAACGTGTGCAGCAAGCGTGCGAAGCCTTAGAGGCGGCGGAGATGAATCGTTTCGGTGAGCTTATGTTCGCTTCCCACCGAAGCTTGCGCGACGACTTTGAGGTCAGTTGCGACGAACTGAATGCCATGGTTTCACTGGCGGAGAAGATCGAAGGCGTGGTCGGCGCGCGCATGACAGGCGGCGGGTTCGGCGGCTGCACCGTCAACCTGGTGCGGCGGGAGTCCGTGGCTGCATTTCAGAGCGAAATCGCCGCCCGCTACAAGTCCGTCAAGGGGATCGAGCCGCAGATTTATATTTGTGATGCAGCGGAGAGTGCCGGGCAGATTATCGATGAGGCAGTCCGAGGTGACTAAGAATACGCTTTTAGAACAGCCGCATCGTCGCTGGAACCCGTTGCGCCGCGAGTGGGTGCTGGTCTCGCCGCATCGGAATCAGCGTCCGTGGCAGGGCCAAATCGAAACCAGCGTAGTGACCACGCTGGAGTTCGATCCCGAATGCTATCTTTGCCCGGGAAACCGGCGTGCTAACGGAGAGGTGAATCCGAAATATGAAGACACTTTTACCTTCGACAACGATTTTGCCTCTTTAAGTTCGGCGACGGCTCAGTTCTCGGCCGACGAGACCTCGAGCGAATTGCTCCGAGTGGAAGGCGAGTCTGGAATCTGCCGTGTGCTTTGCTTTTCGCCTCGCCATGATCTCACGCTGCCCCTCATGACCAACGAGGCAATCGTGCGCGTGGTGGACGCGTGGAGCGCTCTTTACCAATCGCTGGGGGCTCTCGATGGAGTTCGATACGTTCAGATATTCGAGAATAAAGGCTCCATGATGGGATGCAGCAATCCGCATCCGCACGGACAAGTTTGGGGCACTTCGAGCATTCCGGACGAACCGGGCCGGGAGCAGCGCTCGCTGACCGAGTATTTGAGGAAGCACGACCGTTGCTTAATCTGCGATTACTTGCAGCTGGAGCTGGCTCGCGGAGAGCGCATGGTTTGCTCCAACGATTTCTTCACTGCAGTTGTGCCTTTCTGGGCGGTGTGGCCCTTTGAGACGCTGTTGCTCAGCCGCAGGCACTTCGGAAGTTTAGCGGAGATGAATGACGCCGAACGCGCCGCGCTTGCCGACATTATCAAGCGGCTTACCACGCGCTACGACAATCTCTTTGAGGTTTCATTCCCTTATTCGATGGGCTTCCACCAATCGCCCACGGATGGGATCGCACATCCAGAGCAGCATTTTCACGGACATTTCTATCCGCCGCTGTTGCGGTCAGCCACGATACGCAAGTTTATGGTGGGCTTTGAGCTTTTGGGAACGCCGCAACGGGATCTAACCCCGGAGTCCGCGGCGTTCCGCTTGCGCGAATTGAGCGATACTCACTTCAGGCTGCGATAGCGCTCGCGTCGGAAGTAAAACGAATTAAAGAACACTACTCGAATTGCAGCATGACAATTTCGGGATTCGATCCCAGGCGTAGCGGCGGTCCCCAGGTCCCGGCACCGCTGGAAGTGAAAACCTGCATTTGACCGATGCGGCTTAGGCCGTAGACGAACTGGCGGTAGATTCTGCGGGCCATCCAGCTGTAGGGCAAGAACTGACCGAGATGGGTGTGCCCGGAAAGTTGCAGGGAGACGCCCGCGGCTTCGGCGACGTCGGGGTGGTCGGGGGCGTGAATCAGCAAAATGCTGGCGCGACGGCGATCCACGCCGATGCGCTGCAACACCGACTCAAGGTGGCCTCGCTGGGTCGCGCTGCGGTAGGGCACGCCGATAATTTGCAATCCGTCCACGTCCACTTTTTCGCTGTCGAGGACGCGCACGCCGGCCGATGAAATGGCGTTCAGATATTTGCTGTCGTCGGCGAATTGCTCGTGATTTCCGGCGACAAAATAAACGCCATGCGGAGCGGCGAGTTTGTTTAAAGGCTCGGCTGCGCTTCCGGCGTCGATGGCGGTGCCGTCGAACAAGTCTCCGGCAATGAAGATAAGGTCGGGCTGCTCATGCAAAATCTTGGCCACCATGCGGCGCAGAAAATTGCCGTTGCGCACGTGTCCGAGATGAAGATCGCTGATCAGGGCAGCGGTGCGGCCACGCCAGGACTCGGGCAGGTTGGCCAATCGCACGGTGGCACGGGTGATGCGCGTCCATCCGGCGTTGAAGACAGCGTAGAACCCTGTAACGAACGCTACCAGGAACAGCAATTCGGCGGTGCGATGGAAATTGAGATGAACCCCGGCGAGGCGCGAAATTCCGAGAGCTATCCAGGACAAAACGGCGGCCAGGAAGAGGAAGGTGAGCAAGCCGAGCCAGACGGCGGCCGCGCGGTAAAAGGCTCGCAGAGGAGCATTGGTATAACGAAAGGCAAGCAGCGAAGCCGCAACGAAGCTCACCGACAGCAACACAAGAGCCAGCTTGAGCCAGGGCGACTGGAGATTCGCCCCCGCAGGGGAGAACGTCCATGTCTTATAAAGAAACCAATGAGTCAGAAAGAGTATGGATTGCAGAACTGCGATAAAGCCTATCAGGCGCGTTATTGACCGCATGCCAACTTAGATTCCCGGAGCGACAGTTTCGATTGTCTTTCGTATAGCATCCCGCAGGGTTCTTAGTTCGTGAGGGCATTTCACATTGAAAACCCAGTGGTTAAGAGAAGCAGCGTGACCAGTGTCGCAGCGTGCAGGATGATGTGGAGCGTATTCGGACGGATGCCATTTCTCTCCGCTAGAAAGGCTTGGGTCTTGCCGAACATGATCTTGTAGCGCGCCGCGCGTACGGGATCGGGAGCGAAAAAGTAGGGCACCCACCAGGCCCGGAGTTGGCCTAGAAACAGCAGCCCATAGCTGACCAGTAGCCAGTAGTAGAGCCAATCCGGATAGTGCCGGCCGAGAAAGACGAAGCTGGCAGCCAGCCCAAAAACATAAGGTGCGGCGCTGAGCAGCGTAGTTCTGAGTAGTCTGCCGCCGGGATTCTCCGCTCGCACCGCCTGCACGTCGTTCAACGTTCCTAGCGGGATCCAATCGTGCAGGCACAGAAACAGCACTTGAAATGTTTGCAACGCCAGAAGCGTCCAAATTGTTAGAGTAGAGGCTTGCATGGCGGAATTGTAATACTTGCGGCCAACGCCGCCTGTTTAGAAATGTGAGATGCTTATTTGTGTAAGCCGTTGTGGAGTAGATCATGTTGGTGGAGGTCGCCAGACCGGTCATCCTAATTCTGAACATGATCTCTCTGTATGCCGTGTTTCATACTGCTTTCCTGGCCCCATCGGTTGATCTGGAGCAACGCATTTGGGAGTCGCTCGGCATGTTAGCGCTGGCGGGCGGACTGTCGTTGATTAGCGGAGTGATTTTTCGCGAGGGAGCGCACAGTCCAGATTCCGGTGCACGGCTCTCGGCCACGCTTCCGGTTCGGATGTTTTGCTGGGCCGCGAGCATGATGTTCGTCCTTTTCGTAGTTGCATGGTACTTGGAAACCCATTGCATCTTCTATCGTGATATACGCTGGTGACTGGGATTCGCGCGATGAATGCTTGGGGCGAACGATTCATTCAAATCGTGGTGGGCGCGGTCGTTGTGCTGGGAGTGCTCTATGCCGGCGACTGGCTGGTGCTGCGCTCTCGCGTGGCTCACGGCACAGGGTATGGCAGCGTAGAGGTCAATCAGTTTCTGGCGACGCCGCTGAAAGGCAGCAAGATGGAATACGACTTCACGGGAACCGTGCAGCAGACATGCAGCCGGTCCATCTTTCCGCAGAGTGGATATTCAGCGTGCTGGTGGCTGGAACGGCATACTACGCAGTGGCAGTGAAGGGCGGGGCAAACGCTCGCAGCTGCATCTTACGGAAGATTCAGTGCAGACGATTCGGATCCCAGGATAGGTCGACCAAGCCGTCGCGATAGTCGATCTTGAGGTCCAGCAAATAAAGCGTAGAAAAACCCAGGGTGCCGGACACCTGCGTGCCGACGCTGTTGCTGACCGGGGTCATATCGAATGACACCATCTCTTGATTGGGCTGCTTAAGGTGGCCAAACAAGAGCATCGCGTTGTCGGCACTGTAAACCTTATTGACCTTCCCGCTAATTCCTTCGATCCTCATATCGGCATCGCCCGCCACATGCGTCACTTCGCGGGCTGCGGCTGGGTCGATCGAGTTGCCGAACGCCCCAGTATCGATCATGAAAAGCTTGGGCGAGGCGTCACCCACCTTGGTGGGAATCAACAATAAATGTCCAAAGCGAAAAATCTTGGTGTAGTCCTTCATCTCTGGAGCGGTGTAAGCGTCGAAAAACATGCGCGGACTGGGTGAGCCAGACTTTGAATCCGTGCTGTCGTCATCCTCATCCTCGCCCTCGCCATTTTGCTTCCTCGTGTTCAATGCGAGCGACTGGTCGGTTTCGCCGGGGCGCTTGGGCAATTCCGTCAACTTGAACTTTCGGTCCGGGAAATCAAGGTCGACGAGGAACGCGCTAAATACGTCGCTGCCAATCAGCCCATCTTCGTCCACCACGGATCGTCGATCGACCACCCTGACCGGGCAATTCTGAAATTCCATGTCACCGATCTTGACAGAATTGGCCAGCCCGACCCAGCCCGCAGCGTCTCCCTGATCGCCGATGCCTCGAATGTTTGCCTCGGAAATCTTGGTGAGGCCGGCTTTGGCGGCGATGATGCGATCGATGAGGATTCCGCTCGCGCCCGTATCCAACTGTAGCTTTGACTTTGCCCCATTAACAGTTACGCTCAGGGCCATACCGATCATGTGCTGCGCATCGCTGGTTAGCGGCACCAGTTTTGTCTCGGTCGCGGTCACCTTGCCAACGAGCTTGCAGCTTTGGTGCGGATTTTTCTGTCGCGCCTTAAGGCAGTCCAAATATTGCTGCATAGACTTCCGAGTTTTCTCGTCATCGTTGTTCACGCTGGCCAGATATTCTTCGAGGCTCTTGATGCGGTCGCTGAGGCTCAACGTGCTGCCCCACCAGCGCTGAATATCGGGATCGTCGGGATCGAGTTGATGAGCCTTGTCCAGCTTGTCTTTGGCTTTCTTATAGAACGACAACGACTCGTTGATGCGCGCGAGGCCAAGGTAAGCGCGGGCGATAATGTGACCCGAGTTGATGACATTCACCCACTCGCGCTCGGCATCGGAAATCTTGCCTTCGCGAAAATAGACCTCACCTAAGGCAACGCGAACGAAGGGACCATCCGCCACTTGGACTCCTTTGGTAATGGTCTCGTCGGCCAAGCGGACGTTCTCTTGTTTCAAGTAGACCCGAGTCAGACCGGCATATGCCGCGGACGACTTAGGATTGTCGGCGATGATCTGCTGGTATTTCTGGATTGCGACATCGAACTGTCCCTGCGGAAGAAGTCGGGAAGCGTCGTTCAGAGGGTCGGACGCAATGGGTTGCGGCGTATTCTTAGTGTCCTGAGAGAAGAGCGACGTGCTGGCCAGGAGCAATACTACTAAGACAATTCTGAACATGCAGGATTCCTTTGGGCTTCACGAAGCTAGGATCGCCTCGCAGAGCAGTCTGCCATTGCGGTAGGCGGATTGGCAAGAGATTCGTGGCTCCGGTAGAGAAGGGCTCTATCGTGGCGCTGAAGCGCCACGCTTCCCCGGTGGTGCTCAACGGGGTTTTGTCCTGTCGGCTCTTGTTCTGGTCATGCGAGGTCAAAATCCTCGTCGCGCGGAGTCTTCTATGGTCCCACCTTAGTCGCAACAAACGCGACGAAGGTGGGGCACCGTCAGCTTTTTTCTTGCGCCAGCTTACTTGACCAGCGTTGCCGCTAGTACGATCACGTCCGCGTTGTCGGGGAGCGTGACGCTTTGCACTGTCTTAGCCGGATTCAGCGCGAAGCGATAGGCATAGAGATTGAAGATGCGCTTATCCTTGGTGCCGTTATCTTCATTCCTGTAGGCCATGGCGACAGCTTCAAACTCGTTGGGAAAGTTTCCTGGAGTGTACCAATCGCTGAAACTTTGAACGAATTTCGTGCTGGTTCCGTCGGTGTAGTTGACGGTGACGGTCTGTCCGGTTTGATCGCCCTCGACGCCGGTTGCGAAGAGCGCGAGATCGGCAAACTTTCCGGCGGGCAAGGCAATCGACTGGCCGCTGGAAGCGACCGCGTCGGGCTCATTGGCCGGGCCAAAGTTGAATAGCACTTTGTCGCCCACGCGCGCTGGGGTAAGCAGATTGGCCGAGTAGGAGTTGCCTAGACCGTCCAGGCCTCCGGTGGAGTAGACGGAGCCGTCGGTATAGATTCCGTAGAGGTTGAAGTAGGAAGACAGATCGACTGGCGTGCCGGCACCCTTAGTCGCGGCGGCTGCGCTCACGGCTAGGGTGATCGTTAACTTTTGCTGCATGGTTCCAGAAGTGCCGGTCACCGTGATGGGAAAGAATCCTGTGGCGGCGTTGGGGCTGGCTTTGAATCCGATTTGCTGCTTATTGCCCGTGCCTTTTACCTCGCCCTGAACTCCTTGCGGCAGGCCCGACAGAGTGAGCGTCACCTGGCCGGTAAAGCCGCCGAAATCAGTGATGGTGATGACGGCGCCGGTGGTCGAACTTTGATTCAGGTACAGGTTGCTCGGCCCGGAAAGCGTGAAGCCGCTACTACTGACGGCGTTGTTGATGGCTGCGGCGTACTGCGCGGCCAATCCGGTGCCGACGAAGTCATCGTAGAGCCACATGAATCCACCGAGAATGCCGCACTGGCTGTGCCATGCACTCATGATGGTATAAACCTGGGCTGGGGTGTCGACTTGATCCCACAAGCCGGGGAATACTGGGACACTGCCGAAGTTCCATCCCTCGCAAGGATTATTCCCGCTGCCCCCCGCGTAGGCCTGAAGATGCACTCCATCCGCGGTGCCGGGCAGTTGGGTATTGATTTGGGCGACCACGTTGGTCCAGTAGCTGCTGTTGTCGAATGGGTCGGGCATGACGTGATAACCAAGCTGGCCGAGCATCACGCCAAACTGAATGGTGGTGGGCGAATTGAAACTGTTCTCATCGTCGAAATCGATGGCGTCGAGCGCTGGAATGGCGGCTTTCAGGGCGGCGAAGTCTTTATAAAGGATGCTGGTGGGGCCGGTGCCCTGCGACTCGATCAGATTGGTGATGTCTTCCCAGTCTCCGTAATTTGAGGAGCCGACGCTGAACGTTACCCGCTTCACCGTACCTTGTTTCAATTGCGCCATTTGCGCGGGAAAATCGGGATAAGTCTGGTTGCCGACATAAACTCCGTTGGCGGTCAAGGGAAACTCGCCGTTGAAATTCAAATCGCCAACGCTGTTCACCTCGACGCTCCAGACGATGGCTTCAGTAAACCCGGAGTTCTCAATCTCGGTGATGTTGTTGGCGGCGTTCTTGTAGAAGGGGCCGCCGCCGAAGATTCCGGTGTATCCGGTCTGGGCGGACGCGGTTTGGCTCAGCAGAGATGCCGCAACAACCAAGACCAGGAATGACGCGATGCGAGCGATCGTGATAGGTCGGGCTGAGACAATTGACGCAAATCTTATCGAGCGCTTCACAGGGTCTCCTGGGTAGTCCGGATGAATAGCTGGCGTCTTTATGGTCTTCAAAAGACTTCCGAATTATATACGTTCGCGCGCGCTCTGTCCTTGAAAATCGCCGTCCAGCGCGGACTTACGGGTTGCGGGATCGATTTTGTGCGAGAAGCCGCCTAATCGAGAAGGTGAACTTGTGACACCTTGATGATTTCCTTCTCAGCCGCATAGAGTGCTGATAACATTTGAAGGAAGGTGCCGTCTGCGGAGTGGTTGTCGAGCGCAGTACCCCCATAGCTTGCCGTTTGACCGCAGCGACCGAGCACTTATCAGTTTTGCTCAGAGCTAGGACTCTTACCCAGTCCGGAGGTATGCAATGAAGCGATGCAGTGTTATTCCTCTCGGTCTTATTTGTTTCGCAGTTATCGGATTCAGCGCGGCCAGAGCTCATGCCCAAAGCGATCCCGGTCCTCGGGGCGGACTTCCGGGTGCGGGGAGTTACTTCCCCTACTTGGACGCTAATGAGCAGAATTTTTTCAATCAGGCACGGCTCAGGCTTGACACGCAATACTCTGTTTCCGGGAAGCTGCCGGGAGAACCGGGCGTTGGCCTGGGCCCGACTTTTAGTGGCAACGGTTGCACCATGTGCCATGCCCAGCCAGCCGATGGAGGCTCAAGCCCGGGGCTAAGCAGTCCGCAAAATTCGGTACCCAATCCGCAGGTTGTGCTCGCCATCCTTGATGGCGCGACCAATACTGTTCCGTCGTTCATCACCAATACTGGTCCAGTACGAGCGGCGCGTTTCATCAAGAATCCCAATGGAACGCTCGACGGCGAGGTTCACGGTCTTTACACGATCACGGGCCGCACTGACGCGCCAGGATGCAGTGTTGCCCAGCCGGATTTCGCTCAGCAACTTGAACAGAACAACGTAGTTTTTCGCATTCCCACCGCTGTCTTTGGGCTGGGATTAGTGGAAGCAACGCCTGATTCTGTTTTGCAGGCAAATCTAGCGGCCACTCAGTCGGATCGGGCGAAGCTCGGCATTGACGGCGCGTTTAACACTTCCAGCAACGACGGCACGATTACCCGCTTCGGCTGGAAGGCGCAGAACAAATCTTTGCTCATGTTTAGCGGTGAAGCTCTGAACGTTGAGCAGGGCGTGTCCAATGAACTCTTCCCAAATGAACGAAGCACGGTTGCGGGCTGCGTATTCAATTCTTCGCCGGAGGATACGACGAACCTTATCAATCAGAATCCCAACAGCGGCAACTTCGGCACTGCGGTAGGAACGGCATCGGAAATGTCGTCGAGTATGGTGAACTTCGCTGCCTTCGCTCGGCTCTCGGCTCCTCCGACGCCAGCACAGCCGAACCAGTCGGCGCAAAACGGAGCCAAACTTTTTCAATCGACGGGATGCGCTCTATGCCATTCGCCGACTCTGACGACTGGGTCGTCGCCTTATACCGGCATGTCGAACTATAGCTACCATCCATACTCCGACTTCGCTTTGCATCACATGGGATCGCAGCTCGCGGATGGGATTTACCAAGGGCAAGCCGGCCCCGACCAATTTCGTACCGCTCCTTTGTGGGGGTTAGGCCAGCGCTTGTTCTTCATGCATGATGGACGGGAGACCGACCTGCTCAACGCGATTGCCGATCATGCCGATTGCGCCAAGAGTTCGCGCCAGACTGGCCAGCAAAACGCCAAATCTGGGGCGTGCAGTTCCGAAGCGAACCAAGTCGTCACCCGGTTTAATGGCCTAACGCCGACTCAGCAACAGGACATTTTGAACTTTCTGCGATCGCTGTAAGTAGCTAGCGCTTGGCGCGAAAAAACGTTTGCACGATCTCGGCGCAGCGTCCAGCTAGAACGCCTGCTGTGACTTCCATTTGATGGTTCAGTTTGGGATGGTTCAGTACCGTTAGGGCGGAGCGGACCGCGCCGGCTTTGGGATCGTCCGCGCCATAGACCAGGCGCTGAATGCGGGCATGGATCAGAGCACCTGCACACATCGCGCACGGCTCCATGGTGACAAAAAGTTGAGAGCCTTCGAGGCGATGATTGCCCACCGCTGATCCGGCCTCGCGCAGAGCGACGATTTCTGCATGAGCGCTCGGATCGGAGTCGGTGAGGTTGCGGTTCCAGCCGCGTCCTATGATCCGGCCGGCGAGCACTACGACTGCACCCACAGGGACTTCGCCTGCGGCCAAGGCGCGCTGGGCGCAGCGCAGAGCTTCTTCCATCCAGAGTTCGTCGGGATAGGTCACAGAACAGTGTAGCTAGGATTCTCGTTTGTGGACCACTACCACCCTGTCGCAAAGAACGCGACAAGGATGGGGTACCCGAGATAAGATTAAGACATCATGAGTGAGAACTACGGGCCTTATGTCGCGGTAGAAAACGGCAAGCGGGTGGTCAACAATTTGGACTTCGGCAATCCCACGCCGGAGGGGTTGGTTCTGACCACGCTGGATAGCGCCATCAACTGGATGCGCAAGAGCTCGATCTGGCCGATGACGTTTGGCTTGGCCTGTTGCGCGATTGAGATGATGTCGATGGGTGCGTCGCGCTTTGATATTGCGCGCTTTGGTGCCGAGGTATTTCGTCCATCGCCCAGGCAATCCGATCTGATGATTATTGCGGGACGTGTGTCGAACAAGATGGCTCCCGTGATTCGCACCCTCTGGGAACAGATGCCCGAGCCCAAATGGGTGATTTCCATGGGCGCGTGCGCGACCTCTGGCGGCGTGTTTCAGAACTACGCGCTGGTGCAGAGTGTGAATCAAGTGATTCCCGTCGACATTTATGTGCCGGGATGTCCTCCGCGTCCGGAGCAATTGATCTATGCCATCACACTGTTGCAAGAGAAGATTCAGAAAGAGCGCGGCACGATTACCAAGGCGCTAAATCTGACCACGTAGTTTCAACTGGGACTGTAAAGCCCAATCTTTCGTCCGCCAGCTGTTCTCGAACCAATCTTTGGTTCGTCCTTGACATATAATTCGTGATTCGGCGTGGAGACAGTCTGACGCCGAATTTCTCATGCCTAAACTCACGAGTTCCTTTCCCGAACCAACCATCGTGGCACAGGCGCCTTGCCGTGCCGATTTGGCGGGCGGGACGATGGACCTTTGGCCGCTCTATTTATTTCATCCCGGCGCACTGACCTTAAACTTTGCGCTCAATATTCTTACGACTTGCCGAATCACCCCGCTGAAAGGCAAACAAATTCATGTGCGCTCTCTGGACACGAAGCGTGAAGAATCGTTTACCAGTCTAAGCGAGCTTCAGAGGGCGAAGAAGTTTCGTCTGCCGTTGGCGGCGCATCTGGTCCAGTTTTTCGCGCCCAAGGAAGGGTTTCTCATTGAAACTGATTCAGAATCGCCGGCGGGCGCCGGGATCTCGGGGTCGTCGGCTCTGATGATTGCAGCGACGGCAGCCTTAGCGCGATTTACCAGCCGGCATCTCACACTGGAGCAGATGCGCGTGATTGCGCAAAATATCGAAGCACAGATTATCAAGGTGCCCACGGGATGCCAGGATTATTATCCTGCGCTCTATGGCGGAGTGAGCGCTTTACATTTGGATGCCGACGGCATTCATCGCGAAGCGGTGCCGGTTCCAATCGAAGAAATGGAGTCGCGCTTTGTGTTGGCTTACACCGGAGCGCCGCGCCAATCCGGCATTAACAATTGGGAAGTCTTCCAAGCGCATATCAACGGCGACAAGCGCGTCTTCCGCAACTTCGAGCACATTGCGGAAATCGCTCGGGCGATGCATCAGGCGTTGCTGAAAGCGGAGTGGGATGAAGTTGCTCGTCTACTGCGCATGGAGTGGAAACTGAGGCGGACGAACGCTCCTCGGATTACGACTCCGTTGATTGACAAGCTAATAGTGGCGTCACTGCGACATGGCGGATTGGCGGCGAAAGTCTGCGGTGCGGGTGGTGGTGGCTGCGTGATTTTTCTGGTCGAGAAAGGCGAAGCCAGCCGTGTCGCCAACGCAATCGGCGAAGCCGGCGGACACGTTTTACCGTTGCAGATTGCGCGGGATGGTTTGCGGTTCGTTTAAGACCATTTTCGGATCGCCATCACGCAAAATCAACTTGCTTTCTTAGGAATGACAAGCGATCCCGGGATGCTTCCATCCAGGGTTGCGAGAACTCCGTCATTGGCGCTGGCCAGCCGACTGAGATGTCCGTCCGTGATTCGCTTCGGCGTCTTGACCCAACTCGGAAGATGCGAAACATCGTGCTGATCCACAATGAAGGTAAATCGCGAAGAGCCAACTCGTTTCAGTCGCAGCAACAGCGACCGTGCCTGCGCGACGGTCACGCCATAGGCTTGCGCCTCTGCCAGGACTCGCACAAATCCCAACTCTGTAATGGAGCAAGTGGCAAGAGTCGCAGGACTCTCGGCCTCGACCCAAGCCGCTACGCGATCATGAAACTCATGATGCATCAATCCCAGTGCGACCAAAGCATTTACATCGAGTAGATAAATCATGCGGGATGAATCAGGGGAAGCTCGCCAGAATCTCCTCGACGTCTTTGCTGCTCAGGGCAGGAGCCTTCAGTCCGGCGCTAAGAACGGGAAAGCCCGTGACCGGGTCGCTGACGATCTTTATGCTGCGCGCTCGCTTCTTACTGGGGGTCAAAACAATCTCACCCGACTGAACGCGAACCTCGAGCGGGTCGCCGGCGCAAATGCCCAGGCGGCGGCGCAGCGGTCCGGGTAGAACGACCTGCCCTTTGGTGGAAACTCGGGTCTGCATGGTAAGACAATCTTACTACAGGTCAGCTTCATCGTGCTTCACTGTTCTGGTCGTAGAGGGCTTCCATGGCGCTTTTCACTTTTTCGGTAATGGCAGGGAGATCGCGCAGGGTTAGGCCTTCGGTGGAGATGGGGTCTCCGACGAGCATTTTCAGGGGTTGGCTCTTAATGTGGTATGTGTTCATGGGAAGCAGTTCGTAGGTGCCGACGAGGGCGACGGGGACGATCTCGACCTGGGCTTTGATGGCGAGGAAGAATGCGCCTTGCAGGAAGGGCTTGATGTGGCCGTCGGGGGTGCGACCCCCTTCCGGGAAGATGACGAGCGGGGTGCCGGATTTTAGTCCTTTGAGGGCGGAGCGGATGCTGCCGATGGAGCGGGCGGGATTTTGCTGATCGACGCAGATTTGTCCGGAGCGGCGGAGGTGCCAGCCGACGATGGGATACGACAGCAATTCCTTCTTGAAGGCGATGCGGAACTGGAAGGGCAGATACACGTAGAGCACGGGAATGTCGAGCGCGGACGCGTGATTTACTGCGTAGACACGTGGCTTGGCAGTGTCGATGCGATCGAGGCCGACGACTTCTACTGGCGACATGATCGTCTTCATGATGAGCCACGACCAGAAGCGGGCGAAGTTGTGCAGAATGACAGGCTTGTTGCCGAAAAGAGAAGCAGGAAGCGAGATGATCCCGAGCACGAGGGTGTAGAGCCAGATGAGCGGGTCGAAGATCAGATAAGACCGCAGGCGGCTGGGCCATCCGTGGGTTGGGCGTCGATGCCGGCTGGATGGTTCGGTCTTTCGTTCTTCGATTGCTGGTGTGCTAAGTTCGGTGGTGGATGGGGTTAGGGGCATTTTATGCGATGCGGAGATTGAGAGCTTGCATGGCTTCTCCGACGAGATAGACGGAACCGGTCACGACGATGACGCCATCTTTCGGAGTCGTCGCCTGGGCTCGCTGAAGTGCGGAGACTGTGTCGGCGGCGGCTTCGATGTCCGATGAGATGCGCGCTGCCGCTTCGCGAATTTCCTCGGCGGTGGCGGAGCGCGGATTGTTGATCGGCGTGGCGATGACACGCTCGGCCAGAGGGAAAAGAATTTCGGCGATGTCGCGGATGGCTTTGTCGCGCATGGCTCCGAAGACAAAAGTGATCTTGCGGTCTTCGTAAAGTGCGGACAGAGCTGAGCGCAGTGCCCATGCTCCGGCGGGGTTGTGGGCGACATCGAGCAGATATTCGGGCGATCCGTCTTTTGCGGCGATGACTTGCAGGCGTCCGGGCCAGCGGGTGTCGCGAACTCCTTCGGCGACGGCGGCGGGTGTGATCGGGAATCCTTGGCGATACAACTCTTCGGCAGCTGCGATAGCGAGCGCGACGTTGCGTAGTTGATGACGACCGATCAGCGGCGTTTCAATGAGAATTTCTTGTCCCAGGACACTGAGGGGATAGCGCGAGATGATTTGTCCTTCGTTGGTGCGGGCCAAGACGCTCTCGCTGGCTGGAGAGACTGGCGGCACAAAGGGCACGGCGCTGATGGCGCGCGCGTTTAACTCGATGCTGACGTTACCGATCACGTCGTTGGCTTCGGGCTGCTGGGGGAGCGCGATCACGATGCCGTCGGGGCGGATGATGCCGGCTTTTTCGCGAGCGATTTCGGTGACTGTGTCGCCCAGATATTTCTGGTGATCGAGCGAGATGTCGGTGATGATGGCGAGGCGGGGATCGACGACATTGGTGGCGTCGAGGCGTCCGCCCATGCCGACTTCGAGGACGGCGATGTCGATGTTTCGATCCGCGAAGTATTGGAAACCGATGGCAGTCAGCATTTCGAAGAAGCTGGGATGCCACGGGAGCGCGCCTTGGCTCACGAGGCGTTCGGCTGCGTCGTCAACTTTTGCGTGAAGGCGAGCGAAGTCGTCGTCGCTAATCTGTTCACCGTTGATGCGGATGCGTTCGTTCAAGCGAATTAGGTGCGGCGAGGTGTAGAGCGCGGTCTTGAGTCCCGCTGCCTGCAGGATTGAAGCGAGCGTCGCTGCGGTCGAACCTTTGCCGTTTGTGCCGGCGATTAGGACGCTGGGGTAGCGCCTCTCGGGGTTTCCCAGAGCACCGAGCAACGTCCGCATGTGGGCTAGATCGAACTTCTGGCTAGGGGTTTGGGACAGTTCGTGGCCGAGCGCGTACATACGATCGATCGCGGTTTCGTAGGCGAATGACATTAAACTTTCTTCCTTAAAGATTATCAGTGTGCGATCGGTTTTGGCAGCAAACAACAGCGTGTTGTGCGGTTTGATGGCCGAAATGCGGCCTTTTGGGGCTTATGCGGCGCGCTAGGGGAAGAGCTTGACCGGTTCGGCCTGCGACATGAAGTCGAACGCCCGCGCCACGTAGGACTTCAACTGCTTGCGGTGAACCACGGCGTCGAGCATCCCGTGCTCCAGGAGAAATTCGCTGCGCTGGAATCCGGGCGGAAGTTTCTGACGAATGGTTTGTTCGATGACTCTGGGACCGGCGAATCCAATGAGTGCACCCGGTTCGGCGATGTTCAGATCGCCCAACATGGCGAACGACGCGGTGACCCCGCCAGTGGTGGGGTCGGTGAGAATCGAAATGTAGGGAACTTTTGCTTCGTCGAGTCGGGCGAGGGCAGAAGAAACCTTAGCCAACTGCATGAGGCTGATCATGCCTTCCATCATGCGGGCGCCGCCGGAGGCCGACACAATAAGGATGGGAGTTTTGCTCTTGGCGGCTTCTTCGATGGCTCGAGTGATTTGTTCGCCGACGACCACGCCCATACTGCCGCCGATGAAGGCGTACTCCATGGCGCTGACGATGACGGGGCGTCCGCTAAGCTTACCGCGGGCGTTGATGAGAGCGTCGCTGAGTCCCGTGTCGGCTTGAGCCTGTTTGAGGCGGCCGAAGTAGGGTTTCAGGTCGGTGAACTTTAGCGGGTCGGTGGAAGTGAGATTCTCTCCGAAGGCTTCATATTGTCCATCGTCGAGCAGTTGCGCGAGCCGGGTGCGAGCGTCGATACGGAAGTGCCGGTCGCACTTGGGGCAGACCTGCATGTTCTCGTCCAGATCTTTTTTCCAGATGACCTGGCGGCAGCCTTCACACTTCACCCACAGGCCTTCGGTGCGAACCTTCTTTTCGCCTGAGGTGTCGAGCTCGCCGGATTGCCGCTTAAACCAGGTCATAAGTGCATTTGGTAATTTTACAATTTGGTAATTTTGCAAATTAAAGGGACTTGATTTTCAAATCACCCGATTACAAAAGTGCCGAATTATAAAATCAGTATTCTATTCCTCGTTGGGCCATCACGCCTTTTTCGTAGGCGTGTTTGACTTGCCGCATTTCAGTTACCGTGTCCGCAATTTCTACGATGGATGGGTGCGCGTTGCGGCCAGTCAGGATAACATGAACCATCTCTGGCCGTTTCTTTAGGCTTTCTGCGACCTTGGTGGAATCCAACATGCCGTAGCTGATGGCGTAGTTAATCTCGTCAAGCACGACTAAGTCCCACTCGCCGGAGTGAATCGCGCGGTCGGCTTCTGCCCATGCTTCCTCGACCATCCTGACATCCTCGGGATCGGGCTCTTGCGTGCCGACTTTTACGAATCCGCGCCCCATTTGCTTCATGATGAACTTGTCGCCGAAGGCTTGCACGGCGTCGAGTTCACCGTAATGCCACGAACCCTTCAGGAATTGAAGCATCAGGACTTTCATCCCTTGACCCACGGCGCGCAAGGCTGTGCCCATCGCCGCTGTCGTCTTGCCCTTCCCTGGGCCAGTATTCACAATGATCAGACCGCGGCGGACATCATTCATAATTCATCAACAATTGCGGACACTCGATTGTACTAGCTTTAGGGCGCGAACGATTTAGTGTCCGAGGTGATAGGGATGCCCTTTCATGATGGTAAAGGCGCGATAGACTTGCTCCAGCAGGAAGATTCGGGCGAGTTCATGGGCGATGGTCATCTTTCCGAGCGAGAGAACGAGCCTGGCTGAGCGCCGAGCGTCCTCGCTGAATCCGCTGGCCGGACCGACTGCGAATAGCAGCGGTTGCGAATTGCGATCCTGATAGTCGGAGAGAAACTTCGCCAAGTCTTCCGAGGAAAGTTGTTTGCCGCGGCCGTCGAGAAGTACGAGCGTGTGCCGGGTGGGCCGAGCGCTCGTCTCACACATACGCAGAATTGCGGCTTCGTCTTTCACGGCCACGCCTTCCGCTTCGGCGTGATGCGAAATGCGCTTAAGGTACTCGTCGGTGAGCGCCTGAATCGAGGCGTCTTTGGTTTTGCCGACCCACGCGATTTTCAGCTTCACGCTTGCACCCGGCGCAGGATTACGCCCGCTTCTTCTTTGCTGCGACTCGCTTCGCCTTTATCGGGACGGGCACTTTGGCCGGACTCTTTGCTTTGCTGATCGCGGCTTTAGCCGGTGCGGTCTTGGCCTTGGCGCGAGGAGCCGGTTTCAATTCGGCAGGATCGACTTTCTTGGCCGACTTCCAAAGGCGCTCCAAATCGTAGAACTTGCGCGACTTCTCGGTGAAGATATGGACGACAAAGTCTACGTAGTCAAGTAGCACCCACTCCGCCTGCTTGTAGCCCTCGATCTGATTGGCATACAGTCCGTTGTTACGCTTCAGGCGCAGCTCGACCTCGTCGGAGATGGCCTGAATCTGCCGCGGATTGCTGCCGCTGCAAACCAGGAAGTAATCGGTGAACGCTCCGCTAGCTTGGTCGAGGGCAAGCAAGGTGATTTCTTCCGCCTTCTTTTCCTGACAGGCGGAAATGGCTTCCAGAACTTGTTGCTTGAGATCGTTCTTCTTCATTGATTGAGGCGCGAATACGTCGCCTAACGATTCTAAATCACTTTGCATAGAGGCCCATTTTCTTGATGTAATCGGCGACCTCGGGAGTGAGCCACTTGGTCAGCGGACGCTTGGCTTTCACGGCATCGCGGATTGCGGTGGCTGATACTGCAACTTTCAGGTCTTCGAGGAAGTGGACGGTGACGCCGGGGAGTATCAGTTGTCCTTTTGCAACTTGACGCGCGAATGGTTTCGTAACTGCGGCTGACGGTCGCAGCGCTTTCGGCAAAGCATTTGCGACATCTGCGAGAGAATATCCTGGACGGCTGGCGACGATGAATTCGCACTCGCCAAGGAGCTCTTCGGCTTGCTGCCAGCTCGCGATGGCTTGGAAGGCGTCGATGCCAAGAATGAAGAAGAGTTGATCGCTTTTCTTCAACTGCGCCTTGAGCACGCGGACGGTGTCGATGCTGTAGTTTGGTCTCGGTCCAGATCGCGACTTCTTCGATGATTCCAAACAAACGGCGACCGGTGCCTCCAGCGAAGACGGCAACAGCGTTTTTTCTTCCGCGCAAGCCAGCGCAACCATGGCGTATCGATCAAGGTATGGAGCGAGCGCGTGTTCTTGCTTGTGGGGCGGAAGGTTGGCGGGGATGACGTAAATCTTATTCAGGCTGAACGCGGCTTGCGCGGCTTGTGCGAGCGCCAAGTGCCCACGATGGATCGGGTCGAAGGTTCCGCCGAGAATTCCGATGTTCATGCTTAGTTTGTAAAGATTGTTGCCGATCTCATGCGTGTTTCTCGGGTCTTTGTCCTGTGCGAGTGGTCAACAATCCTTGTCCGCTATATCTAAGTTGGTTCCCTCGGTTCCACTCCTCGTAGCCGCCAGGCATCACAGTGCGACTGCTTGCGCGGATACGGTGGGCCGAACACGCCTTTACATCATGCACTACTGTAACTCGCGCGCATCTTATATAGGAACTACTCTGATCTTCGATTATTATGCGAAAGAAACTCCCCCTTCTTCGCGTAAGGTTCGTGACGCCCGCGCGCGCGCCGATCTTACGCTATGGCGTTGCGGTTCTGAGCGTCATTCTGGCATTGATTCCAGCGTTCTTGATCTCCGATCTAGTCGAAAGCCGCCTCGTGGTTTTCGCGGTTGCAATCATGGTGAGCGCCTGGTACGGGGGCTGGAAGCCCGGTCTTGTCGCAACGGCCTTCGCGCTAACGGTGAGCACTTACTTCATACTGGCCGGAGCTCAATCTCCCGCGGAAATGCACCGGAGCATCATCCATCTCGCGCTGTTTGTGTTTATCGCCTTGATGATTTGTTCCTTCAATGCAGGGTTGAGATCGGCGCAGGAGGCGTTGCGACTATCTGAGTCGAACTTCCGATCTTTGGTGACCAATGCGCCTTATGGCATCTGCCGTTGCGATGCAGATGGAATTCTGCTAGACGTGAATCCCGCCATGGTCGCGATGTTGGGTTACAAGTCGGGTTTCGATCTGCGCGGGCAAAATCTTGCCAATCTCTATGCGGATTCGAAGCAGTGGTTCTTCATTGCCGATTTTTTCCGCTCCAAGCAGCGCTTCAACGAAGTGATCGCGGACTGGAAGCGCAACGATAAAGACAATGCTGTGGTGACCGTTCGACTATCGGGGCGAACGATTCAAGCTAACGGGAGTCCTATGTTTTTTGAATTATTCGCGGAAGATGTGTCCGAGCATCGTGCGTTGGAGCAACAGCTTCGCCAATCGCAAAAGATGGAAGCCATCGGGCGGCTCGCGGGTGGAATTGCGCACGACTTCAATAATCTGCTGATGGTGATTTCAGGGTATTCCGAGTTTCTCTTAGAACGCTTAGGCGAGGATCAATCGTTACGCGGGCCGGCCCAGGAAATCGCCAATGCGGCGCAGCGCGCGACTTCTTTGACACGGCAGCTCTTGGCCTTCAGCCGCAAGCAGATGTTGACGCCCAAAATTCTCGATCTTAACGAAGTGGTGAGCGAGAACGTGAAGATGCTGACGCGTCTGATTGGTGAAGACATCGAGCTGGTCATGGCTCCCTCGTCGAACTTATGGCCGGTTAAGGCAGATCTCAGTCAGATCGAGCAGGTCATTGTGAATCTCGCGGTCAATGCGCGCGATGCGATGCCGCGCGGTGGACGACTCACGGTGGAAACCTCCAATGTGACGCTGGATGAGAATTATGCACGATTGCACGCCCCCGCCGCGCCGGGCGACTACGTGATGATCGCGCTCAGCGATACCGGCATGGGCATGGACGCGGAAACGCAGAGTCATATCTTCGAACCGTTCTTTACGACTAAAGGAGCGAAGGGGACGGGGCTTGGGCTTTCCACTGTGTATGGAATTGTGAAACAGAGCGGCGGATACGTTTGGGTTTACAGCGAACCGGAGAAAGGCACGACGATCAAGATTTACTTGCCGCGCGCGGTCGCGGAAGTAGAAACGGCTGTTCTCCAACAAAGCGCGGGTGCGGCCGTCCAGCAGGCGCTTCAGGGCAATGAAACGATTCTTATCGTGGAAGACGAAACCAATCTACGTTATCTGGCGAAGCAGTATTTACAGCGGCAGGGCTATACGATTTTGGAAGCGCCGGATGGAGCGGCGGCACTCAACGTGGTGAACTCTTATCCCGGGCCGATTCATTTGTTGCTGACCGATGTCATCATGCCGGGAATGAATGGGCGCGAACTGGCGCAGCATGTGAAATTCATGCGGCCCGATATTCACATCCTTTATATGTCGGGTTACACCGAGAATGCTGTGGGATCCAATGGCACGCTCGATTCTGGGATCGTGTTGTTGCAGAAGCCGTTCACGCTGTCGGCGTTGAAGGCTAAGGTGCGCGAAGTCCTGGATGCCATGCCACGTGCGTCGGCGAACGAATCGGCTGCCAAGCCTCACTTAGTTTCGTCTGCACCACGTTCGCAGCGGTTTAAGTTGCACCTGCCCTTGAAGTATCGCAGCGTTGGGGATGAGGCGTGGCGTGCGGGGACGACGGAAGACATTAGTCGCT
>Ga0302319_10003310_pt1 | contig 33891 bp, 28 predicted proteins | sample Bog_T0_2_FD_203319 | JGI IMG/M metagenome (GOLD analysis project Ga0302319, IMG submission 203319) | Peat permafrost microbial communities from Stordalen Mire near Abisko, Sweden - Bog_T0_2 | ecosystem: Environmental > Terrestrial > Soil > Wetlands > Peat | place: Sweden: Abisko, Stordalen Mire... | reverse complement strand
CCGGCAACAGACGGGGGCGAAAGCGTAAAGAAGGAGTTGTAGGGACTCGAACCGTAGAAAGTATCGTTGGCGCCGTCAAAAATCATACCGTAAATGGTGTCCACGGATGCACTGTCATGAATGTCTTTGTAGCGCCAGCTTCCGTTGGCCTCGGCCACCAGTTCGTAGATGGTCCCATAATTATTCTCGCCGCCGAGGGTCATGGTTCCCCAGAGATTGCCTTTGCGGTCAAGCATCAGCGATTGGCTGGGTTCATAACCTGTAATGCTGTCGTTCTGGCTGGAATAGAGAACGGATTCAGTCCACGCGCCCCCGGGGGACGCGGGCGAGGTTAATTTGAAAATCGAGCCCAGTCCATAAGCCCCGCCATAGGTCGACGTGCCATACACGTTATTCGAAGAATCACGCATGGGCGGATGAGGAATCGATGCGTCGCCGGCCGCGCCGAACGAATACAGAGTGGTGAGGGGAAAGCTGCCCGTGAGTTGAACGCTGTACATGGTGCCGCCGCCGTTGCTTCCACCCCAATCAGTTGCGCCATAGAGAATGCCGTCGGATCCGAGCACAATGCCATTCGGCACTCCGCCGTCGCTTCCGCCGCTGAAAGAGTGAACCAGTTTTCGAGTCCATGTGCCGCCCGGTGACGCTGGCGGGATGAACTTAAGTAAAACTCCGCAGCCCCCTCCGTCGCATCCGGTCTGAGAAAGTCCGCCTCCAGCGGTCGTCAGATAGATACTGCCGGTCTTATCCATGACCAGCGTGCCTTGGGGAACATATCCCTGGACGTTGAAGTTGTAAATGATCGTTTCCGTCCACGGATTGCCCGCCACTGCAGGTGGAGAAATCTCGAAGAATGTGCCGCAGTAGTTGCCGTAGTTGCACGTTCCGGTGCCACCCGAGGAGGATATTCCGTAAAGATTTCCGGCGGTATCGATAATCAGGGGAGCGTCAACGAAGACAGCGTCCGTGGAGGATTGAAAGCTGTAGAGCGTGGTCAGGGTTTGAGCCGCGGCCACGCTGTGAGTTGCTAGAAAGATCATGCCGAGCATGAGGGCAAGGCGGGCGGGCTTGCGTCGTGAGATCGCAGGCGTATCTGCGATGGGGGTGGGCACAGAGTTGGGGCATAGTTCTGCTTCGAACATGGGGAAACCGAACATGGGGAAACCTCCGAAAAGTTCGAGACCCCAGGGGAGGGACCCTTTTCAGGGATGGGCTCGTAGAAAAAGATTTTACACGGTTCGAGTGAACCGGGGGAAAACGAGTTCGGTAGTGGCGCAGTTTAATTTTTCACGACTTTGTCATCCTGAGCGAAGCCGTCTTTCAGGCATAGCGAAGGATCTCCAGCTTGACAGGTGTAGCGCGTAAGCCAAAATGCCCCCCACCACCCCATTTGCCAGCCGAGAGCGAAAAGTTACATCATGAAGGATATGAAGTTTTGCAGGCTCCTGGTATGTATGACGCTGGCTATCCCCGCTTGGGCGGGGATTGTGGAAGATGTGCGCACCGCCTTGGCGCAAAATAATTTCAGCGCGGCTGACTCGTTTCTAACTTCCTACCGTTCGCAGAACGGCGTCACTCCAGAGTATGTTGAGGCCTATTCGTGGATGGCTCGCGCCGCGCTGAATGCCCGCGAGTACGATCAGGCCGCGGCGTATGCGAAACAGACGAACGCATTGGCCGTGGACTTACTCAAACAGCGTCCGCTGGATGCCGAACCGCACCTGCCGCAGGCTTTGGGAGCGGCTATCGAAGTTCAATCGCAAGTGCTGGCTGCGCGGGGCCAGCGCACCCAGGCTGCGGCACTTCTGCAAGCCGCGCTGCGCACTTATGGCGCGACTTCGATCCGCGAGCGTCTGCAGAAAAATCTCAATCTACTTTCGTTTGACGGCAAGGCCGCGCCCGCTTTGCACACCGAACAATTCCTGGGATCAAAGCCGCCCACGCTGGCGCAGCTCAAAGGTTCGCCTGTCCTTCTTTTCTTCTGGGCGCATTGGTGTGTGGATTGCAAAGGCGAAGCGCCAATCATCACGCAGTTGCGCTCCGAATATGCGTCGAAGGGATTGACGGTCATCGGTCCCACCCGCCTTTACGGCTATACAGCTCAGGTTCAGAATGCCAAGCCCGACGACGAACTCACCTACATTGACGCCGTGCGCCACCGCTTCTATGCGGGGCTTCTCGACATGCCCGTGCCGATCAGCAAATACAACTTCGAAGTATATGGCGCTTCTACCACGCCCACGCTCGTGCTGCTGGATAGAGCGGGAAAAGTTGCGATGTATCATCCGGGGGCGATGCCGTACGATGAGTTGAAGGCGGAGATTGAAAAAGTTGTAGCTCGCTGAATTCGGAATTCCCTGATTCGTTTTTAGCCCGTAATCTCTTTCAGCGCTCCGGTCTTAACGTCGTAAATAAATCCACGCACCGGAATATGCTTCGGAATCCAGGGATGCGTTTTCACCCGCTTCACCTGCTGCCTGACATTCTCTTCGAGATCGTCGAAGGCGTGAAAATGCGCGGGCGCGCCGAAGGGCGTCCCCATCTTGTCGCTTAGTTTCTTTTTGAGCACTTCCTCTTGAACCTTAAGCAGACCACAATCCGTGTGATTGATGATGATGAACTCTTGCGTATCCAGAAGATGATGGGAAACGATCAGCGAGCGCAATGCGTCCTCGGTGGCAATGCCACCCGCGTTACGGATCATGTGGGCATCGCCGGGCTTCAATCCGAGGCAGCGCTCGAAAAGAATTCTCGAGTCCATGCAGGCCAGGACCGCTAGCCGCCGCCGCGGCCGGACTGCTAGATCTCCCAGAGTAAATTCTTTGACGAACTGCTCGTTGGCTTTCACTAACTCGTCGGTAACTGACGCTGCCTCCGACTTATTTTTTGCTTGCGTCACTGCTGGTTGCTTCACGATTCGAGCCACGGATGCCTTCTTCCGGCTGATACTCAGCCTCTGGTTGTTCTCCTAGTCTAACCGCTACAATCGCACCTTGAACACTGACGACACGATTATCGCCATCGCAACGCCGCCGGGACGAGGCGGCATCGGCGTGGTCCGCATCGCCGGACCGAAGGCGCTCGAAATCGCGGGGCCGATGCTTCGCTTGAAGTACGATTTGGAACCCGGCCGCGCAGTCCTCGGCGAGCTTATGGAAAATGTAGGGACAGCCGCCCCCGGCTGTCCATCCGAGCACAGCTCAGATACTGCGTCCCGCATCGATGAAGTCGTCGTCACCTATTTCGCCAAACCCCACTCCTACACCACCGACGACATCATCGAAATATCCGCACACGGTTCGCCCGTAATACTGCGGCACATCGTTGAACTTTGCGTTGCCGCGGGCGCGCGCCTCGCCGAGCCGGGAGAATTCACCATGCGCGCCTTTCTCAACGGGCGCATCGACCTCACCCAAGCCGAAGCGGTTCGCGATCTCATCGATTCGCAAACCTTGTACCAGGCCAAGGTCGCGTCGCAGCAGCTTGACGGCGCTTTGTCCAAACGCCTGCATCCGGTCAAGCAAAAGCTGGTGGAGCTGATCGCGGTGCTCGAAGCTGGAATTGATTTCGCCGAAGATGACGTTTCCGTGCTGTCGAACGCGGCCATTCTCGAACGGATCGCCACAGTCCGCGGGCCGCTGGAGCAACTCGCAGCTTCGTTCGCATACGGCAAGATCGTGCAGCAGGGATTAACCCTGGCGATTGTTGGACGTCCCAACGTCGGAAAATCAAGTTTGTTTAACCGGCTGGTCGAGCGCGAACGCGCCATCGTCACCGCGACGCCCGGCACCACGCGCGATCTGGTCAGTGAGACAGTGGCTATCGGCGGCATTCCAATTCGGCTGGTCGATACCGCCGGCATACGTCACGCGCTGGATGAAGCCGAATCGATTGGGATTCGCAAATCGATGGAGGCCTTGGCGGACGCGGATTTGGTGCTGATCGTACTCGATGCCTCGCAACCGCCATCGAAAGAAGATGACGAACTGCTGCGTCACGCTGAGGGTCGGCCGGCGATTGTAGTCGTCAATAAAAATGATTTGGCGGCAAGTGGCCAGTGGTCAGGGGCCCGTGGTCAGTTGGACTCGGTTCGCGTCTCAGCGCTCACTGGTGAAGGAATTGGCGATTTGCGTGCTGAAATACTGCGCCACATTGGCGGCGACGGCGGTGCGCAACTCGAGGCTGGATTTCTTACCAGTGTCCGACATCAGGGATTGGTGCAAGAATCTCTCACCGCCCTCGCCGCCGCAGTTAAAGCAGCCGAAACCAGGATCCCGCACGAGATGCTTCTTCTCGATCTTTATAATGCGCTGCGTCCGCTCGACGCCGTGACGGGAGCGACGACAACCGACGACATTCTCAATCTTATTTTCAGTACCTTCTGCATTGGAAAATAGAGTAACACCCTGCGCTGTCCAGTGTGCCTAGAGGTTTCCGCTGGCTTCGAAAATAAGGTCGTTGGGATTTGCGCCATCGGCAGCGCCTGAATTTGGAGTGAGGCGAAAGATTGTGCCGGGATTACATTTGCTTCCGCCGACCGTCGGATGGAAAGAGACGGTCCAATATAGCTTCAGCGGAGGCGACGATGGAGCTTATCCCTCCGCAGGTTTTACGAGGGACGCGGCGGGCCATCTCTATGGAACTACACTCTGGGGCGGGCCAGCGGGCGATACCGTCGGCGGAGTCGCCTTTGAGTTTATTCCTTGATGCCGTCCCCTACGGTTTTTCCCGTCGAAAAATAAACCGCGCAGCCGGCCACCAAAAGCGCGGCACCCAGTCCGCAAACTCCCGCCCACCCAAAACGCTGCCACAGCGCCGATCCGGCGTAGGAACCGAGAGCGCCCGCCGTGAAATAACTCACCATGTAAACCATATTCATGCGGCTGCGCGCATGCGGCAGAAGTCCATAGATCCTGGTTTGATTCGAAACGTGACCGGACTGCACTCCGATATCCAGCAAAATTACCCCTGCAATCAGTCCGGCCATGTCCCTTCCGAAAAAATAAAGTACGGCGAACGAAAGCAGAGTCACAAGGAGCGAGATGAGAAGATTCCGCCTCGCTCCGTAACGGTCCGCCATGCGCCCGATAAACGGTGCGCAAACCGCGCCCGCAGCTCCGACCAGTCCGAAGAGGCCGGCGACGCCGCTGCCGTAGTGATAAGGCGGGGTCTGCAGAAAAAATACCAGCGTCGTCCAGAAGGCGCTGAAGGCGCAGAAGAAAATCGCGCCCAGCGTCGCCGCCTCTCGCAGCACCGGCTGCTCGCCCACCAGAGTAAACGTCGACCGGATCAGCTTCGGCCATGACAAATGCAACTCCGGTTTGCTCTCAGGCAGTACGCATCGGATCAAAGCTGCCAGGACCAGCATCAACCCCGCTGCCAGCCAGTAAATAGAGCGCCATCCCGTCCAGGCGCCAAGCAATCCACTAAATGTCCGCGCCAGCAAAATCCCAAACAGCAGGCCGGAGAGTACTGCTCCTACCGTCGCGCCCCGCCTCTCCGGCGATGCGAGATGGGTAGCGAACGGGACGATCACATGAACAGTCGCGGTAGTAATTCCGATTCCAAAACTTGCCAGCGCCAGCCACGCCAGGTTTTGCGCGCTCGCCATCAGCGCCAGGCAAATCGACTCCGCAATCAGCAGGCTCACGATGAGCCCCCGCCGTTCTTTAGTGTCGCCTAGCGGAACAAAAATCAGCATGCCCAACGCCCCGCCAAACTGCGTGAGCATGGCGACCGCGCCCACTTGCGTCACAGAAATATGAAAGCTGTTGGCAATCGTGGCCAGAAGCGGCTGGATGTAATAAATATTCGCTACCACTGCGCCTACGCTGAACGCCATTAGCCACACGTGCAGCGGCTTAATGTCGGCCGCGGTCGCGACAGTCGCACCCGGCGGGGAACTTGACGCAGCACTCTTCTCTACACTTACTTCAGTCACAAGATTAAGATGAGATTCGAAGAAAATAGAGTCAGGAAAATCCGGAGCTTTCTACTTCCAGAGAACTGAATTAAGAAAGGGAAGCGAAGATATTTCTCATGCGTGGACTCAAAGACAAACGCATCCTCATCACCGGAGGCGCCAGTGGCATCGGTGCCGCCACCGCAACGCGCTTTCTGGAAGAAGGTTCGCAAGTCTGCATCCTCGATCGCGATGCCCCAGCCTGCGATGCAATTCGTCAACAGCTTCCGCAGATTTCCGATGCCATCGTCGCCGACGTCACCGACCTCATGCAGGTTGAAGCCGCGTTCGCCGGAGCCGTCCGAACGATGGGCGCCGTAGATGTTCTCGTCAACAACGCCGGCATCAGCATCCGCCACAAATTTCTGGACATCACTCCCGACGAATGGGACAAAGTTCTCGCCGTCAACCTCACCGGAGTCTTCTACGTCGCCCAGACCGCCGCGCGCCACATGTGGGATCTTTATTCTGCGGATCGCCCCGCCGGAGTGATTCTGCAAACCGCTTCCACCAACGGGATCATGGGATATCCCTACTACGCCGACTACAACGCCACCAAAGCCGGAGTGATCGAACTCACCCGCTCCATGGCGCTCGAACTCGCCCCGAAAGTCCGCGTCTGCGCCGTCGCTCCCGGATACGTTCTGACTCCTATGCAGCGCGCCGAATACACAGACGCGATGCTCCAAGAAGTGAACCAGAAGATTCCCCTGCGCCGCCACGCTAAGCCGGAAGAAATCGCCGCGCTGTTCGCCTATCTCGCCTCCGATGACGCGGCCTACGTCACCGGCCACGTCTACACCATGGACGGCGGCGAAACCGCCGGCGGATTAGCCAGTCGCTAGAGTGTGCGCGGCGCAGATCGTGCAGGGTGGCGCAGGCCTCAGGGTCCTGCATTGAAGACGGCAATTTGGACGAGTGCCAGACGCTATCCGCGAACCATTCTCCCCGCCAACCTCCCTAACCGGACTACCCGATAAAGCGGAAACAAAACTTTCGGCAACCGCACCGCCTCCCACTCCCCCGGCCCCGGAGTAAATGCCAGCCGCGTAAAGAATCGCCATCGATCAACTCTCCGCTCCCGCAACCGCATCATCAAACGAAAATACGAAACCTGCTGCACGTCGTAAGAAACTCCCGAGGCCAACGCCTCACCAATCTCATCCGCAAAACTTTCTGCTGCCGGATCCGCCCGCACCCACTGTTCAATCCCCGCTGGAATTGCCCCTGCCAGCAAGCGTTCCCCCAGCAACACCGTTACTCTCAAAATCCTCTCAATCCCCAACTCCCGTGCCTGACCCCGCACACAATCCCAATCCAGATTTTCCCGTTTCAAAATCTGAACGATGTCGCACAGCCAAATCAACCTGGCCCACACATGTTTCGCGGCATGCAGCGAGAGCACCAACAGCCAATCTTCTGCCGTGGGAATTTTCACGCTACGCCCCGCAACCTCCGCGCTCATCGCCCGCTCAAACAATCCCTCCATCTCAAAGTCGACCGCGTAAAAATTCGGCTGGAGCGCCCACTGCAACTCCAGCAATCCGCGCCCCGCCGCACAGTCGAATGACCACTCATATCCTGAAGCAATGTAATCTTCCTCGGCCGCGGGCGGAATGGGCACTCGCGATGTGAATCCCAACCTGCCCACCGCATCCTTAACTCGACCGACATCCCGCTTGCGGATAAACAAGTCGATATCGCCGGCCTGCCGCAAGGCCATGTCCCCGTAATAAATTTCCGACAACGCGATACCCTTGTAGCAAACCGCGTTCGCGCCCAGTCCATCCACGCAATCCAAAATGCGAATCAATTCACGAGCGAGAAAAAGCGATTTATGGACGTTCAACTCGTAACGCTGCCTGAGCTTCTCCAGCACCTCCACGGGCACAACCTCCCCCATGCGAGACAAATTCCGATTTAGCAAAGCCGACGTACCGTGATCATCCGCCATCCCCAGCAAATTCGCCCACTCGAAGTTTGTTTCGATCGAGACCTTGCCCAACAGCTCACGAAGGCGATCCAATTCCCCATCGGTGGCATCCGCCCGGCTCGCCGCGAGAAGTACCTCCCAAGCCGGCGCAGTCGAACAGATCGGTGCGCCCAGCACAGCGATTTCGTGGATGTTTTTCACCGGAAGTCGAGCCATCTTAACAGGGGATCTCTGCCGCGGAGCTCTGCAGGGAACGGCTTTGCTCACGTGACAGTTTCGTCCTCAGTTCAGCATTACCGAATGTTACCTTCGTCATGCTCAACCTCTCATTACTCTTCTCAAGTCCGCTCCACCTTCTGTCAAACTAGAAGCGAAAAATCTGCAAAACTTTATAGGCAACTTAAATGGATGTCCTCACGCCCAAGTCGACTCGCCGCAGCACGCGACTCCGCGTGGAAATTCCCATCGCTGTTACCAGCCTCGACCGCAAGCACACTTTTTCGGCAAACTGCACGGCTCTGGTAGTGAGTCCGCAAGGCTGCGGATTCCGCACCGAAAAAAGTCTGCCTCTGGGAACTCCAATTTTGCTCGGTGGGTTACCCGACGGGGCCAGCGCCTCAGCCCGCGTAGCCACTTGCCTCCCGCTGGGCGAGGATGGCAAATTTTTCCTGATCGGAGCCGCGCTCTACAATCCCGGCAACGTCTGGGGTATTACTGATCCTCCCGAAGATTGGAATTGCGCTGCAAACTCCACCCCCAACTCAGGACCCTCCCCTCCCGCTGCAAAAAGTAAAAACGTGTGGCCTTACAATCTGTTTTCAAACCAGGGCGAAGCCCATCCCGGCCGGAAATAATTCCGGTACTGGCCACCGGTCACTGACCACCGATCACTGCTCTTTCATGCTTTCGTAATCTGCTCCACTTCGTTCTTCAGTGCAATACTGCGTCTACCATGTCGCAGACACCACTCCCCCTTGCGCCGGAAAAGATTCTACTTCCATTAGTCGGCAAACAGCCTCGCCCCTTTCGCGTCAAGTTCCGCGGCTCCGTCCTCACGCTCATGCGTTTGCCGAACCACCACGAGGTCCGTGGCAAACTCCATCAACTTTCCATCACCGGCGGCCTCATGCACATGGAAAAACCTCTCGATGAAAAACTCCAAATCGAACTAATATTCCATCTTGGCGAAACCACCATCCGCGAGACCGCCGAAATGATGTTCCCCATGTGGGCAACGCAGGGCTGGCTCCAGCCCTTCCGCTTCGTGGACCTGCCAGAACGCGATCGCGACCTCCTCAAGCAGAGCCTTCTGCAATTCGTGCAAGCCCTGCCCAAACCCGTTTAGAAGTCTTGCATCGCCGAAGCTCCGGATTTTTTGTGCGCACTTCTCGGCCGTTCTCTGCGTCCTTCGCGGTTGAAGCTTTCTCCTGGGATCTTATGAAGGCCAGTCCCAAAAATTCATCCTCCAAAAAGTGTAATCTGGAACTCTAGCCTCTCTCTAAGCGAGATCTGAACACACCATGCCGTCCCGCAACCTCATTTTCTGGGAAGTGGATACGCAAGCGGACTTCATGCTGCCGGGCGGCAAGCTCTACGTGCCGGGCGCTGAGCGCCTATTGCCTAATATCCGCCGCCTCACCGCCGCCGCGCGCCAGGGCAGCGTCCTTCTCATCTCGCACGGCTGCTATCACAGCCCGGACGATCCTGAATTCGCCACGTTCCCCCCGCACTGCGTCAAAGGCACTCCCGGCTCCGCTTACGTCCCCGAGGCCCTGACAGAAAAAGTCGTTACCATCCCCAACGACCCCGATGCGAAACTTCCCCAAGATCTTTTTCAGTACCAGCAAATTCATCTCGAGAAACAAACTCTCAACATTTTCGAAAGCCGACACGCCGACGATCTAGTCAAGCGATTGGCACCCGACACCGAGTTCGTCGTCTTCGGAGTCGTCACCGAATACTGTGTCCGCTTCGCCGCGAAAGGATTGCTCGTACGCGGCCACCGCGTCTCTGTAGTTGAAGATGCAATCGAAACGCTGAAAGCTGAAGATGGCGTTCGCACCATCGCCGAACTCAAATCCCTCGGCGCAACGCTCGTCACCACGGATCAAGCCCTGGCCAAAATATAGCCGGGTTAATGCCCATGGAACCTAGGGCGACTTCGTCCGGGTCACATCGCCACAAACTCAGCCCTGAGAATTTCGACTCCTATCGCGCCCCCAAAGTCCGCGGTATCCTTGGTCGTCGGCCCGACCTCAGGAGGACACATGTTCCGTCCTACAGCCTTGCTACCCGTCTGCCTCGCCCTCTTATCTCTGCCGGCCCAATCCCAATGCACTCTTCCCGCACCACCCAACCCCGCCACCACCGATTCGAACTTCGACTCTTTCTTCCGGCAAAACGGCCCCGGCTGGACCGGCGCCGATGGCAGCTATTCACTGCTTCTGCCCGACGGCACCAACCTCTGGTATTGGTCCGACTCTTACATCGGCACCGTGAACCCGCAGACTCGCATGCGCAGCAGCGATGTCTTCACCGCGCATAATTCGCTGACCATTCAGAATCAAACTCTCAACACGTTCACCACCGTCGGTTACCCGCCGCAAACCACTTCCTATTTCGTCCCAACGAATAAGAAAAATTGGTTCTGGGTCGGCGACGGCCTTGTCGTGCAACCTTCTCCCGGAGTTTATGAAATAAAAATTATGCTGCTCGAGTGGAGCCCTTCCCTCAAGCTGCAAGGCAATTCCCTCGCGACCTTATCCTGGCCCAGCCTCGCCATCGAGTCCATCACTCCCGTTTCTCTGCCCGATACTTCCATCGAGTGGGGCTCACGCATCATGCCAGCCGGCTCCTACTACTACATTTACGGATTGAAAGATCCCGGCAACGACAACAAGACTCCCTACCTTGCGCGCACCACGTCGGTGAACTATTTGACCAATCCCGCAAAGTGGCAATACTGGAACGCCACGAAAAATAAGTGGATGTCCGGTCAAACTAACGCAACGGCCCTCAGCGGCGTCGCCGCCATCACTCCCGAATATTCCGTTGACCAGATGACCTCGAGCGCCGGCACTTTTTATCTGATGACCGGCATGGACCCGCAAAATCCTCCCTACCCGCTCTGGGACGCGGTCACCACGTGGTACGCCTGCAATCCGCAAGGCCCGTGGTCGAACAAAACCACCGTCTACACCGCCCCCGAAGCCGGCGCCAACGGGTGCAAAGTCGGCACCCTCATCGCCTACAACCCCAAAGCCCATCCAGAATTCGCCGACTCAGGCGGAATTCTCCTCACCTACAACGTAAATGCCAACGACTCTGCAGATTTGGTCTGCGCCAACGATTACAAGCCGCGTTTCCTGCGCCTGACGATTCCGGGAGTGACAGATAGTCACAAATAAGCGGGATTTCGACTTCCTGAACGAAAATGCGGGAACGAAAAACTGGGGCAGACGCGAGTTCCGAGTTGGTTAACGTCATTCCTATCCTTCCAACTCCTCAATCCTTCGCACCTCATCCTCCAAACTGGAGAGTGTGGGGCGGAGCCAGAATCGCTGTTATGCGTGGCTGGGCTGGGACCATGAAATACGAAACTTTTGCAGCGGGCGCGGGATTATTTATCGGGGAGGTTCTTGCTGACGGCGAATGTGGAAGTGTTGCAGCCTCGGATGGTGAGCGGGATCGCGCAGCGTTCGAGTTGCACTCCGGCGCAGGTTGTGTTCGCTTTTGCGCGCGCGGTTAATAGCCTACCGCTCCATCATCAACACTTTCTCCGCGTCGTCAATTTCAGTCAACTTCACTTCGATTACCTCATTCAACGTAGTTTGTACGTGACGGCCGACAAAGCCGGCCTCAACCGGAATTTCCCGATGCCCGCGGTCGACCAGCACGCACAACTGCACCCGCCGGGGCCGGCCGTGGGAAAAGAGCGCATCCAGCGCGGCTCGAACCGTGCGTCCGGTAAACAGAACATCATCCACCAAAACAATGTTCTTGTCTTCAATCGAAAATCCAATTTCTTTATCCTGCACGACCGGCTTCGGTCCCAGAGTAGAAAGATCGTCGCGATAAAAAGTAATGTCCAAAGTCCCGACTGGAACTTTCGCATTCTCAATACGGGCAATAATTTTCCCTATCCGTTCAGCAAGAGGAACGCCGCGGCGGCGAATCCCCACTAATCCCAAGCCCTCAACCCCACCGTTTTTCTCGACAATCTCATACGCTAGACGAACCAGAGTGCGCTCAATTTCCGACGCTGACATCAGTTGCGACTTCTGGCGCAGGACTGTTTTGTTGGCTGGATTCTGTGTGTTCATCATCAAAGTTGCCTCACCAAACAATGTAACTCACTGCTGGGTATCCGTGTGATGTGACCTGCGATGTATCGCGCTCGCTTGTCGACCGCGCTAGTGTAAAAAAGCGGTTTCTAACTCTATTGAACGAGCGGCCGCAGGTCAAGCCGAGGTTGCTGAGGTGAAGCTCACTTCAGAGGGATTCAAGCCCGTTTTGTTCGGTAGCAATCATCTCCGCCGATGATTGAAGATGGATGCCCGAACTGGGGTGAACCGTGATGCTCCGCGTCAGGCCTGCCCGGTCGCTTTGCAGAGCATCGAGGGTGATCGCCTGCGCAACTGCGGCGGCATCGCCAGGCAGAATGCCGACGCCCTGATTTCGTCCGCTCGCTTTTGCGCGATAGAGAGCGGCGTCCGCGAGCTCTATAACTTCTTCCGCGCATAGCGCTTCGTATGCGCCTCGCGCCCATGGGAAAGGCGCCCAGCCCACGGAGCAAGTTTTGCGCACCACGATACCGTGTCCCAGATCGAAAGCTTCGGACGCCATCACATCCAGAATGCGCTCGCAGAAAGCGGGCGTGCCCGAGGGGTCGGCCGAGCGCGACATGATAAGGAATTCTTCGCCGCCCCAGCGTACCAGGACGTCGGATTTGCGTACTACCCTGCCTAACCGCTCAGCCACCCGCTGCAATAACCGATCGCCCGCAGGATGTCCGTGAACGTCGTTCACCTGCTTGAAGAAATCCACATCCACCATGATGAAGACAAGATCGCGGTGGTCCAGCTTGCGAATGTCGCTGCCTCGCGCGCGTTCATAATTTCGTAAAACCTGGCCCGCCTCAGCCGCGACAATTTCTTCCAGGTAGCGCCGGTTCCAGACTCCCGTCAGCGGATCGGTAAAAGAAATTTCCTGCAGCTCCAAATTCTTGCGTTGCAGTTCCAGGCTATGCCAGCGCAAAGATTGTTCTTTGCTTTCCAGTTCATCCTTCAGTTTGCACGTCTCATCCAGAATCTGCCGCGACAGGCGCAGCAAATGCAGAAGCTCGCGGTCCATCCAGTGTTGCTTAAGGAAAACCAAAGCCCCCATGAGGATCATCGCCGTCACAGTGATTACGAGCCTATAGGAACGCACTCGCGCCGGAGTCCCCACTCCAAACTCCGCCCATGCCACCATGAGCGGCGTCGAAAAAACTGCGATCATAGCCAGGCGCGCCGTCCACATGCTGTGACTGTGCCGTGTTTCCTGGCTGGGTGGAGGTTCGAAAGTGGATCCTCGCGCTCTCATTCCGACCGCTGCGAACCACGCCATCGCAGCCACGAGCGGAACGTCGTAAAGGCTTCCGGTGTAATACTTATGAAAATCGATAGCCACCCCGGCCAGGGTCGATCCCACGCTATAAAAAAATGCCGCTTTAAAGAGTTGACCGTAAATTGCGCGCCATTCTCCCTCGCTGCGCTTCCAAACCAGGGCGAGTCCCACCATCAAAACAATTTGTTCGCAGGCATAAAGCACATCGAAGCTGTGGCCATACGCAGCTTCATTCGGAGAAACATACTGCCAGGGAATGACCACGAACAGATAAAGGTAGAGCCACCAGGTGAGCAGCAGTAAGAAATCTAAAGATACCAGCCGGAGGGAATGGTCGTTTTGACGCACGTGCGGCTGCACTACCAGAGCTGCCATCATGGGAACGACGTGCAGGAACAAAACCACGTCTCCGACAAACGGATTGGGAGTGTCCTGCCGTAAGAAAACTTCGAAGTACGTCCAAAGTGCCTGGGTGCAGAGCCACATGCCGCAACCGGCGGACATCAGGATCCAAAACAGCTTGGCTTTTTTGTAACGGGTGTGAATGTTCGAAGCGATAGAAAGCGTGGCGCATAATAGCAAAGCAAATTGCGAGAGATCGCCAAATGCCGTAAGACCGGCGCTGCGCGATGCCACCAGAGACACGATAACGTGCACGCCTACCACCGCGCACACGATTCCCGTCCATCTGCTGGTTTGCTTCAGGAATGTCGATCTCACGTTGAAAGTGTATGGTTAGGATGGATTATTCGTTCGTTACGGAAGTAATCGCGATCTAACGTTGTTATTCGATTGCGGAGTGGAGGCGTTGGGTAAACCGGAAAACGTCGTGATAGGAGTTGTAGAGAGGCACCGGGGCCACGCGGAACGTGTCCGGTTCCCTCCAGTCGCCGATAATGCCTTCCCCGATCAATCGTTCGCACAGCGCTCGTCCGCCTTTTCCGATGCGGATCGACAACTGCGCGCCGCGCCGTTCTTTTTCCGCAGGAGTGATGATGGAGAAATTCTGCGAAACCTTCCGCTTCAATAAGAACTCCAAATAGCCGGTTAACGACTCACTCTTCGCCCGCAATCGATCCATTCCGGCTTCCCGAAAAATATCCATTGAGGCTCGGAGCACGGCCAGGCTCACGATCGAAGGATTGCTCAGCTGCCACCCATCGGCGCCATCCATCGCTTGAAAGTGAGGCCCCATTTCAAAACGCGACGCCTCATCGTGGCCCCACCAGCCGGCGAACCTGGGCAACCCCCATGCTTTCGAGTGACGCTCGTGAACAAAACACCCGGCGATGCATCCCGGGCCGCCATTCAAATATTTATAGCTGCACCACACTGCAAAATCCGGCCCCCATTCATGAAGCTTCAGTAAAAGGTTCCCGGCCGCATGTGCCAGATCGAAACCGACCAAGCACCCTCGGGCATGACCTGCATGCGTGATGCCTTCCATGTCAAACGCCTGCCCAGTCGCATAATTCACGCCCCCCATCAGGATAAGCGCAATCTGATCGCCCTCGCGTTCAATCAGGGCGGATATTTCTTCCTCTCGAAGACACGATTCGCCCCGGAGTGGAGTTAATTCAATCAGCGAAGTTTCAGGATTGAATCCATGAAAGCGAATCTGCGACTGCACCGCGTACTGATCGGAGGGGAAGGCTCCGCGCTCGATCACAATCTTGTGCCGTGTTTTTGTCGGACGGTAAAACGACACCATCAATAAATGGAGATTTACCGTGAGCGAATTCATTACCACAACTTCGATCGGCTTCGCTCCTACCAGTTCCGCGGTCTGTTCGGTCAGCAATCTGTGGTACGGCATCCATGGATGTTTCGCGCGGAAGTGGCCTTCCACGCCGAGTTCGGCCCAGTCCTTCAATTCCTGCGCGATATAGTCTGACGCCGTTCTAGGCTGCAAGCCGAGCGAGTGTCCACTCAGATAAATACATTCCTCTCCCGAAGTTTTTGGAACAAGAAAACACTCGCGGTACTCGCGCAGAGGGTCGCGCCCGTCCATCGCGGTTGCATAGTCTTCGCCGAACTCAAAAGCCGATTGAATTTTGCAGTCGGTCACTGCGGCGTCTCCAAAGGGGTGAGATCGCGATGTACCAGACGATCGGCCTGCGCCCAGTCGAGATCGTCTACGCGATTAATCGATGCACACAGCTCTGCCAGCATCCGATCCTGCACCGCGCCCCGAGCCAAAGCAACGGAATAGGGAATGCGATGAAAGGTGACCATGGCATACTTGGGCACAAACAGTTGCGGATACTTCGCCTCGAGCGCCAACTCCACTTTCTTGCGAAACAGGAACCGGGGGTCGGCAACGCGGTCTCGCATCTCGATAAAATTTTCGATCGCCATGTCCGCAATAGCGTCGGTATTCCGCTTGCGATCATTCTCGAACTCTGAACAAACTCGCGGCCAATCCGCTCCATGGCGATCGAGCAATTCAACCAGCGCAGTGCAATCTTCGAATCCGCAATTCAGGCCTTGTCCGAAGAAGGGGACGATTGCATGCGCCGCATCGCCCAACAGCAGCGCTTTTCCATCTACGTGCCATGGCGAGCATTTGATCGTAACCATGGCTCCCGTAGGATTGGAAAAATAATTCTCCGCTAATTGCGGCATTAGGGGAATGGCGTCAGGAAAGCGGGACTGAAAAAACCTTATGACTTCCTCCAGCCCGGTCAGGCTGGCGAAGCTATCCGCGCCATCAAACGGCAGAAATAGAATGCAAGCAAAAGTTCCGTCAATGTTGGGTAAAGCAATCAACATGTGATTGCCTCTCGGCCAGATATGCAGCGCATGGGTCTCAATCAGATGTTCCCCGCCAGGCCCGGCCGGAATCGTCAACTCCTTATATCCATAATCGAGATATTGCTGCGAGAAATTAAATCGGCTCAGCTTCAACATCTCCGACCGTATCGCCGAAGCCGAGCCATCGCAACCGATCACAACACCCACCTCACGAATTGACTCTTCACCTGTTTCTTCATCACGCAGTCGAATCGCACCGGTCTTCTGGTCGTACCCGGTACAGCGCTGATTGAAGTGAATGACCGCACCCTGTTCTTCCGCGGCGTTCATCAGAGCGATGTTCAACTCCCCTCGCGAAATGGAGTTGATCACTTCGCTTTCATCTTTGCCGTAAGGCTGAAAGGTAAGATCTCCCGCAACCGAATGCATCATCCGGCCCCTCATCGGAATAATAATGTTGCGCATCCTTTCCCAAAGGCCAGCTTGCTGCAAGCCGTGGATCCCGCGCGTTGAAAGCGCAAGATTAATCGACCGGCCCGCACTGACGCGTACCTGCCGCATATCTGGACGCCGTTCATAAAGTTCAACGGAAAATCCGCGCTGTATTAGCAGGATGGCGAGTAATGGGCCGTTCAATCCGGTGCCGATTAAAGTAACGCTTTTCGAGGAAGGTTGCATGGGAAGAAAGTGAATTTCAATTTCGCGAAACCATGTAATCGAACGTTAGCTTCTTATTCGGTCAGCAACGTCCTCGCCTCCCACAATTCAGGGAAGAATTTCTTGCCCAGCGTGAGTTTCAAATAAGAGGCACCCGCGCTTCCCCCGGTTCCCATGCGAATTCCGATAATGCGCTCGACGAGTTGAATGTGCCTCAGTCGCCAGCTCACTACCAATTCATCGAACTCGGTTAGGCGCTCGCACACGTCGATCCAATCGCGATGATTGTGTTCGTCTTTATAGAGTTCGTGAACCGCGCGCGCCCGCGCTTTAAATCGTTCCTCCTCTGTGGCATCCGGGCCCGGGAGCGCGAGTTTTCCCATCGCTTCCAACGCTCCGAAGAATACGTCATGCAGCGATGGTTCCTCCAGCCTGCGCTTCAGGCTCGCGTAAGCTTCAGGCGTGGGCCGGTGATAGCGCAACATTTTCTCGTCTTTCAACCCGCACAAGAATTCGATCTCACGAAATTGTTCGGACTGGAATCCGCTCGCCGGTTCTAACAAGCCGCGAAACGCAAGAAAATGCGTGGGCAGCATGGTTTCCAGAATTGTGAATTGTTCAACCAGCACTCGTGTAATCTCCGTGCATCGCCGCAGCAGGCGAGCGGCTTCGTAAACTCCGTCGCGGGATTGCGGCGCGGCTCCCGCTCTTCGAAGATTGGCCACCACGGCATCCAGGTCATGCAGCAATTCCTTGAACCACAGTTCGTAAGTCTGATGAACCAGGATGAAGAGCAATTCATCGTGGTGAACCGGGGACGACTGCGGCTGCTGCAATTCCAGCAGTTCCGGAACCCTCAGATAAGAGCTGTAAGTAAGTTGACCGGCTTGCGGAGTGATCGGAGCCGCGCCTTCCGCTGCAACACGCTTGTTATCCTCCGCTCGAACTTCAAGTCCGAGAAACTTGGCGGCATTTCCGCCCAGAAGTTTATTCTTCGAATCATGGGGGAGACTGCTTTCCCGAATCAATGAGCCCACGCGCTCTTCGCCTAAGGGAAAAGGATAATCCGAGCCTAGCATTACGCGATCAGTTCCCATTGTTTCCACCAGGAACTTCAGCGCACGTTGATCGAATACTGCCGAATCGGCGTAAAAACGGTTAACGTAATAACTCGGTGGATGTTCACACTCGCCATGCGCGACCGGATGTCGATGCCAGGCATTCTCCAACCGACCCAGCAAGAACGCAAAACTTCCACCGCCATGCGCGAAACAGATACGAAGTGTGTTCGGTAAGCGATCGAACGCCCCGCTCAAAATCATAGAAACCACAGAAAGTTGAGTCTCGGCAGGCATGCCGACGGTCCACGGCATCATGTATCTCGGCATCCGTTCTGAACCAAACATATCCCAGGGATGCACCAGCACCGCGGCGCTTTCATCCGCACAATGTTTCAGAAATGTAACGATCCCGGCATCGTCCAGATTTTTGTTTCCGACGTGATTGCCGATCTGCACCCCAAGATGTCCCGCGCGCATGCAGCGGCTGAGTTCCTCGCATGAGGCGTCGATGTCCTGCAGCGGAACTTGGCACAATGATTTGAGCCTGCCTTTGCCGTTGCTACAAAGTTCAAGCGCCGCGTCATTGAATATTTGTGCACAATCGAGAGCGTGTTGGACTGGCCGCTCATATGCGAACAATACCGGCGTAGCGGAAATCACCTGCAGGTCCACGCCGTCGCGATCCATCTCACGCAGGCGAACCGCGGGATCCCAACACGCCGAATCAATGTGGCGGAAAAATTTATCGCCCACCATAATGTCCGCGTTCCCTGGCTCGGTGTGCTTAATCCAAGGCCAGTTCGAAGTGCCGAAACGTGCCGCCAGATCAGGCCATGAGCGCGGAAAGAAATGATTGTGAATATCGATGACTGGCATCATTTGCCCGGATGAATCGTTCCACAGTGCCGGCATTTGCGCCGGCTTTCGTCCGAATAAAACCTTTCAAATACGGGTGGCAAGTCTTTTACGATGCTTTTCAGCTGCACTTCCGCGCGATAGACCAACTGGTGGCAGTTTGGGCAATACCATTCAAAAGCATCGAGAGAGCCTTCGGGACGTGGCACTTCAACCACGACTCCAATCGTCTCGGCGGGTCGCTGAGGAGAATGTCGCATGTGCTTGGGCAATAAAAATATTTCTCCTTCTTTAATCGGAATTTCCAGCGGCGGCTTGCCCGGCGCCTCAATAATGCGAAGGGAAATATTTCCTTTGAGCTGGTAGAAAAATTCTTCCGTGGGATCGTCGTGATAATCCCGGCGCTGATTCGGTCCGCCGACCACGGTCACCATCATCTCGCCGTCTTCCCACACCTGCGCGTTGCCCACGGGCGGCTTGAGCTTATCTTTATTTTCTTCGATCCAGGCCTGAAAGTTGAAAGCCTTAAGATCCTTGATGGACGCCATCGTCTCTCCTATCGCAGCGGTCTGTAGGCCCGTGCCGTGATCTCGATCAGCAAATGCGGATGCGGCAACTGATGTACCGCCACCGTGGTTCTCGCCGGACCATCGTATCCGAAAAATTCCCCGTACACTTCGTTGTAGCCGGCAAAATCGTTCATGTTCACAAGATAAGAAGTGATCTCAATCACGTCGTTCAATCCCGCTCCGGCGGCCTGCAAAATGTCGCGGATGTTTTCAATTACCGCGCGGGTTTGTACGCGGATGTCGAGGCGCGCTTTGCCCAGCGCATCGACGTCAGCTCCGGCAATCGAATCGTCGGCACGACGCGAACTTGTTCCAGATACAAACAAAATGTCGCCGCCCCGCTTCACGTGCGGATACTTGCCGCGCGGCGTGGCCTTACCCTCGACAACTTTGCTTTCCGTTGCGTTCATCTTCTTGATTCCCAAAGTCGTGATTCCGTTCGAACCTCACGCTCACAGCCGGATGCAGATGTTATTCAGCTCAGAATAAAAGTTCAACGAATGCATTCCCCCCTCGCGGCCTATCCCAGAAAGTCCCGCGCCACCAAACGGTGTGCGCAGATCACGCAAGAACCAGCAGTTGACCCACGTGATGCCCACGTTCATGTGCTGCGCTACCCGATGCCCGCGCTTCAAGTTCGTAGTCCAGATCGAGGCTGCAAGGCCATACTTAGTGTCGTTGGCCATCGCAACGGCTTCCTCTTCCGAATCAAAGGGAGCGATGTGGCACACCGGACCGAAGATTTCTTCTTTGATGCATCGGGCCGACTCGGGCAATCCAGTATAGATTGTCGGCTGAACATAGAATCCGTGATCCCGACCATCGCCAAACATGGGAACTCCGCCACCAGCGATCAGCGTCGCCCCTTCTGCTTGCGCCAATCGATAGTAAGACAGCACCTTCTCCCGATGCTGCGCGGAAATCAGCGGACCCAAATCTGTTGCCGCATCGCTGGGCCATCCCGGATGCAGGCCTTCCGCTTTTTGTTTCAGAGCATTCACGAACGCACTAAAGATTGCACGTTCTACATAAACCCGCTCCGCGCACAAACATACTTGCCCAGTATTCAAAAACACCGCATCGGCGATTCCGTTTACAGCCTCTTCAAAATTGCAGTCGGCAAATACGATCGCCGCGTTCTTTCCCCCGAGTTCAAACGACACCGGTTTCACAGTCGACGCCACGGACTTCATAATCGCTGCGCCGGTCCTGGACTCGCCGGTGAAGGTCACCGCATTTACATCCGCATGTTGCGTCAACAATTCTCCCGCTGACCCAGGCCCGAACCCGTGCACTACGTTGTAAACGCCGCTGGGAATTCCCGCATCCTGCATCGCCTCGGCAAGAAGCGTGGCGGTTGCCGGCGTTTCTTCCGAAGGCTTCACCACCACAGCATTCCCGCACGCAAGCGCGGGAGCAACTTTCCACGTAAGTAAAAGCAGTGGCAGATTCCACGGAGTGATTACTCCGATCACGCCCAGAGGTTTTCGCACGGCATAGTTGAGCGCATTGGTTCCGTCAGGAGTCTCTGTCTGAAACGCTTCCACGCCAGACATCTTCACCATGTCAGCGAAGACGCGGAAGTTTGCCGCCGCGCGAGGAACGTCGAGCTTCGATGCCAGCGCAACCGGCTTGCCGGTATCCGCAACTTCCGCCTGCACGAAAGAGTCGAAGCGCTTCTCAATGGCATCCGCAATTTTGTGCAAACGCGCCGCGCGCTCCCGAATGCCGATTCTTCCCCATTCGCCGCGCAGCGCTGCTTGAGCCGCGCCCACAGCCTCATCCACCTGAGACGCACCGGCCTCTGCAACCTGTGCGATCACCGTTCCGTCGGCGGGATTGACGTCCGCAAACTCGCGTACTCCGGACACGAAACGGCCATCAATGTAGTTCTGGATTAATTTCACGAAATCCTCAGGCGGGACTCGGCAATCCTAGCAGGGCTGCCGGAGCGGAGGCAATCGAAGGTTAGCGGGAAGCCGATTCACGACCGGCCAAATAACGTTGCAACGCATCGTGCCAGGACGGCATTTCAATTCCTAAGTTGTTAAGACTAGCCGGAGACAAAACCGAATACGCAGGCCGTGGCGCGGGGCGCGCCATTTGCTCGCTGCTTACCGGCCGCACATCTGTATTCAGCCCCGCGCTCCGGACAATTTCTTGAGCGAACTCAAACCAGGTACAGTTGCCTGCATTGTTTACATGCACAATGCCTTCCGCGTTTTTGCGGCACAACTGAATGATCGCTCGCGCCAGATCGACCGTGTGTGTAGGACAACCGCGCTGATCGTTGACTACATCAAGTGCCGGCCGGCTCGCCGCCAGTTTTAAAATAGTATCCGGAAAACATTTTCCGCCCGCCCCAAATAACCACGACGTCCTGGCGATGCAGCACTCCGGCATCAACTCAAGTAGTTTCACTTCAGCTTCTGCTTTGGTTCTTCCGTAAACGCTCTGCGGATTTCGGGCATCGCCGGTCTCATACGGAGTCGACTTCTTTCCATCGAATACATAGTCCGAGCTAAGAAACAGCAGCCGCGCCCCGATCATTTTAGCCGCCGCCGCAATGTTCACCGCGCCATCGCGATTCACGGCGAACGCCAGGTCGGGGTTGCTCTCGCAGCCATCTACATCGGTGTAAGCAGCCGATAAAACGATCCACTCCGGAAGCTTTTCCCGTAACACCTGTTCGACCTGCTTCGCATTGCGGATGTCCGCATCGCGCGATGTGAGGCCGGTGATTTCGTCTCCGGCCCACTCCTGCATGAGGGCCTTGCCCAGCAATCCGGACGCGCCAAAAATGATGCCTCGCATGGATTTAATCGAAACACTCGGCGTCGCGGAATGCCACGCCCCGCTGGTCTTTCGCCGAGACGATGGGCTCGCCTTCGAATTCCCAATCGATCTTTAACTCCGGGTCGTTCCAGGCCAGCGTGCGTTCGTGCTCCGGAGCGTAAAAATCAGTTGCCTTGTACAGGACGTGCGCTTTTTCCGAGAGCACGCAGAAGCCGTGAGCGAATCCCGTCGGAATCCATAACATGCGCTTGTTGTCGCCGGAGAGTCGCACTGCTTCCCATTTCCCAAACGTTGGGGACCTCCGCCGCATGTCGACCGCAACATCCAGAATTTCTCCCACAGCCACGCGCACTAACTTTCCCTGCGCATGCTTCAGCTGATAATGCAGCCCGCGTAGAACATTGCGCGATGAGCAGGAATGATTGTCCTGAACGAAATTCTGCGCAATGCCCACATCGGACATCCCTCGCTCGTTATAGCTCTCAAAAAAAAAGCCCCGCTCGTCGCCAAAGACGCGGGGTTCAAGGATAAATACTTCGGGCAGCGACGTCGAAATCTTTTTGATGGCATTCATTGGAAAAGCGCGCGGCCAGAATCTGCTCTATCAGAATACCTTCTCCCGCAGCATTTGCAGCAGGTAGACTCCGTAGCCATTGTTCTTCATCGAGTTGCCAGTTTTCTCAACTTGCTCAGCCGTAATGTAGCCGGAGCGGAAAGCGATCTCTTCCGGGCAGGCAACCATCAATCCCTGCCGTTTCTCAATCGCTTGAATATAGAGCGCCGCGTCCATCAGGGATTCATGCGTGCCGGTATCCAGCCAGGCCATACCGCGGCCCATCACTACGACATCGAGCTGGCCGCGTTCCAGATAAATTTTATTTACGTCGGTAATTTCCAGTTCACCGCGAGCGCTCGGCTTAAGCGTCTTCGCGATCTTCACTACCTGATCATCGTAAAAATAAAGCCCGGTCACGGCATAGCGCGACTTCGGCTGCCTGGGTTTTTCTTCAATGCTGAGGGCGCGTCCGGAACCATCGAATTGCACCACCCCATATCGTTCGGGATCGCCTACCGGATACGCGAAGACGCGCGCACCTGATTTCTTGCCGGCGGCTTCCCGCAGGTCCTTCGCCAGGTCATGGCCGTAAAAAATGTTATCGCCCAACACCAAGGCGCATGGATTCTCGCCCAGGAAACTCTCGCCTACCAGAAATGCCTGGGCGATTCCCTCCGGTTTGGGCTGCACTTTATAGTGCAACTGGATTCCAAACTGGCTTCCGTCTCCCAGCAGCGCTTCGAACTTCTGCACGTCTTCCGGAGTCGTAATAAGAAGGATGTCGCGAATCCCCGCCAGCATTAAAGTGCACAGCGGGTAATAAATCATCGGCTTGTTGTAAACCGGAAGCAGGCTCTTGCCCATGGCGTGAGTGACGGGATAGAGGCGTGTTCCCGATCCGCCTGCCAGGATAATTCCCTTGTAGTCGGTGTTCGTCGAAAGCTGCGTCATGAGGGCTCGTTTTTCTGTCGCTCAGGAATATTGCTTCGCGATCCACTCTCGATAACTCCCGCTGGTCACTTCCCGAGTCCACTCTTCATTCTCCAGATACCATCGCACTGTTTTGCCAATCCCACTCTCGAAAGTTTCCAGTGGGCGCCAGCCAAGTTCCCGCTCAATTTTAGTTGCATCCATGGCGTAGCGCCGGTCGTGGCCGGGACGATCCTTTACAAACGTGATCAGCTCACGGCGCGAAGCTTCACCGCGTCCTGCGATCTCATCCACAAGGTCGCAGATTGTTTCCACAATGTCGATGTTGCGCTTCTCGTTCCATCCGCCGACGTTATAAGTTTCGCCTACTTGTCCGCGCTTCAGCACTGTCGCAATCGCTTCACAGTGATCTTCCACGTAAAGCCAGTCGCGGACGTTTTTGCCGTCGCCATAAACTGGAAGCGGCTTTCCAGCCTTGGCATTCAAAATCACAAGGGGAATTAATTTCTCCGGAAACTGAAAGCGGCCGTAATTGTTCGAGCAGTTCGTCGTGAGCGTCGGCAGTCCGTACGTGTGAAAATAGGCCCGCACAAAATGGTCCGAGGCCGCTTTCGACGCCGCGTAAGGACTGTTTGGAGCATAAGGAGTTGTTTCCGAAAATGCCGGAGCCTCAGACGCGAGCGAACCGTACACTTCGTCCGTAGAGACGTGCAGAAAGCGAAAATCCTTTTTTTCTTTCTCGCCTAGACTTCCCCAATAGGTTCGGGTTTCTTCCAGAAGCGCAAAAGTCCCATCGACATTGGTACGAAGAAAATCGTCGGGTCCTGAAATCGAACGATCCACATGGCTCTCGGCGGCAAAATGCACAATCGCCTTTGGATTGCGGCGTGTCAGTAAACTTCTCACCAGTCCGCGGTCCCCGATATCCCCATGCACAAACTCATACCGCGGATCGCCAGCGATGGACTTCAGGTTGCCCAAATTTCCCGCGTAGGTAAGTTTGTCCAGATTGACGATGGAATCTGCACCACGGGAAATTTGTTGCAGGATGAAGTTCGATCCTATAAAGCCTGCTCCGCCTGTAACCAGGACCGTGTTTTCCATGAGTTGTTTCTTGAGATCGCTGTGAACTTTTAATTGTAAACAAAAAGGACGGGATTCACCCCGTCCTCTTGTTGGTTCAATCGGGTTCAATGAAGTTCAGCGTCGCGCAGTGGAGCGCGGAACCTTGCTCCTGGTTAACCGGTTCTTCGTTCGGAACGAGTTTCCGGCAGCGTTGCTCGGCCGCTTAACTTCTTGACCGTGCTGCCCCCAACATCGCGGCCCATCATCTGGAAGTACGCTTTCTCAATCTCCGAAGCAATCGTGGACCATTGATATTGTTCGTGGATGCGGCGCCTTGCGGCGTCTCCCGCAGCCTGCCGAACGGCCGGATTCGCGATCAAAAATCGCAGTCTTTCGGCCAAGTCGGCGCTGTCCCCGCAGCGGAAGGTGAATCCAGTGTCCTCAATGGCTTCCCGATTTTCCGCAACGTCGCTACTCAGCACACAGAGACCCGCGCCCATGGCATCCAGCAACGCCAGCGACAAACCTTCCAGATCGGAAGGCAGGACGAACACCATCGCATTCGTCAACAATTCATCCAGAACGTTTCCTGAAACCCAGTTCAACATTACGATTTTTTCGCTGGCATGGCTTCGCAGCCGCAGCGAATATTCGTCGCAGTAACTCGACGCCCCCGCCATCACTAGCTTCACGTCAGTTTCGATCTGCTCAAACGCCTCAACCAGTACATGGCATCCCTTTTCCGGTGAAAATCTTCCAAGAAATAAAATGTACCGCTCCGGTTCCAGCCCCCATTCAAGAAGTTTTTGCGGCTCACGACGCGTACGCAGTATTCCGCCATTTGGGACATAAAGAGTTTCCGCGCCGTACGTTGCTTTGTAATATTCCCGCAACGTTTTGGATACCACCATTGTCTGTGTCGGGAACTTCACTGCCGCCTGCTCTCCCAGTCGTAGAACAGATGAGGCGATCTTGCCCCACTTCTTTCTTTGCCAGTCGAGCCCTTGCACCGTAACCACGGTTTTCTTCCCAAAGAGCCGCGGAATAAACGAAAACAGCGCCGGGCCCAGCGCATGGTAGTGCACCACATCACAGGGTTGCGTCAGAACATGCAGTGTGCTGAGAAACGTGTGCAGTAAGGTTTCAAGATGCTTGGAGCGGATGGTGGGCAGCCGTACCACCTGCATTCCGTTGTGTTGTTTTCGAGGAGGAGTGAAATAAGTACGGCAATACACCGTGACTTCATGTCCTAATCCGGCGAGTCGCTTTCCGACCTCTTCGTAATAGCTCTCAATGCCGCTGTACTTTGAGACTACTCCCCGACCTCCGATGAACGCGATACGCAGCCTTTTCACCGGCAAGATAGCCGCAGGAGCGATGGCCTGCTCCCGCGATGCCATCCTTGTCGCGATGCTCTGCAAGGGAACGAAGTTAGCTCTCGTCGTTTCTGACTTCGCGGGCCGCGCGCCGCCTTTAGAGAGTTCGGTCGAGCAAAGTTTAAGTTGCCAAAGCAGTCTCGACTCCTTCGTTCGGCTGATCAAGCCCTCGTAAATTCCCATCAATGCCTCGTAATGCGCTTCTGGCGTGTGGTCTTGCTGCACCAGTTTTTGGCCCGCCCGCCCCATTTGTTCTGCAAGGCCAGGTTGTGAGACGAGAAACTGAATCGCGGCTGCCAGTTCGTCAACGTCACCCGTTTTGTACAGAAGCCCTGTCTCGCCCGCATGCACCAGTTCTCGTCGCGATCCCAAGTCGGTTGCCACCACGGCGCGCCCCTGCGCATACGATTCCAGAATTGTTTTGCCTAGGGTCTCGTAAGCGTGGGACGGAAGCACGGTAAAGCGCGATTCGGCAATTGCCTGCTGCAACTCCGGCTCTGCCATGTGCCCGGCAAATTCCACATTGGTCAGCCTCAATTCCTCCGCCAAGCGATGTAGCCTTGCACGTTCTGGACCGTCGCCAGCAATCATCAAACGTAAGTGCGGCAGCCGATGCATCGCGCGAATTAAGTCATCCACGCCTTTTTCCGGCGACAAGCGTCCGAAGTACAACAAAGGAGCGCTCTCCCTATAACTCGGACTAGCTTCCTTCGCCGTTTGAAAGTGTGGCAGCACGTGGAACTTCTCTGCCTCCCACCCATGCTCAACGAACTTCTCGCGAACGAACTGGCTGGGCGCGAGAAAGCAATCCACGCATCGCCGGTATGTTCCCAGCCATTTATGAACGTACGCCTCCGCCACCAGCGTCATTCTGGCGCTCCACCCGGGGTAGCATTTTTCTTTCAGAGCGTGCCAGAATTTTCCGCCTTTACACGCCTCGCAGGCCTCTCCGCGTAGCACCAGGTTGTAGCTGGGGCAAACTACCTTGAAGTCGTTCAAGTGATAGACGACGGGGATTCTCTGCTTCTTCAATTCCCACAAAATGGACGGCGAAAGATGGTGATAAATGTTTCGCACATGCGCCACGTCGGGGCGGAAATCGGCAATCATCGCACGCATGCTACGCCGCGCCTGCGGTGAATAAATCGCGTGTCCAGCCAGCCGAATCTTTTGCATAAAACTTGCCGGCTGTTTGAAATCGACGTGCGGCACAAAGTGACGATCATACGGAGTGGGCTTTCCCCGATCGTCGGCCATCGAAAACAGCGCGACCTCATGCCCTTTCGATCGCAGCAAGTTCATCGCCGCAAACAAGTAGGCTTCGGTGCCACTAAAGGGAAAGTTGTATTTGTTGCAAAACAGGATCCTCACTGGCGACACTCCTATCTTTATCCTCGGTATCTCGATCCGCGATCCGTCTCAAGAACTGGTGACTGAAGTGGTGCAGGTTCTTTTCGCGGTTGAAATTGTGAGTCACTTGAACCCGTGCCGCGTGGCGGATCCAGTCCAACCGGTTCACGGCACGGTATTTTTCCCGGAATAACGTTTCGTGGAGAAACAGGATCCTGGCAACAAAGTCCTCGACGACGCCCGGCATGTAGAGAAATCCGGTTTTACCGGCAATCACAAGCTCCGGGATGCCAGTAATCGCCGGTGCCAGCACGAGTCGTCCACGCGCCATCGCCTCCATTAGGACCAGCGGAATCCCTTCGCTGCGGCTGGTGAGGACGACCACATCCGCCCGCCGGTAGTGCGCATCCATCTCCTCCCTCGGCACGTGTCCCAGCATCGTGATGTGATTTTGCAGCTGGTTTTTTCTTATCAACTCCTCCAACCGTAGCCGCTCCGGTCCTTCACCCGCGAACACACATCCAAAATCGAGACCACGATCGCGCAGTTTGGCACACGCTTTAATCAGGAACGCGTGGTCTTTTACCGGATGGAGGCGCCCGACGGCCAGCAGCGTGAAGTCGCGAGTAGTGTTGGCTTTCGTGCGCAAGCTTTGCGGCTCGGGAAGGTCCACTCCCAGCCGCGAGACAACGATCTTTGCGGGATCAACTTCGGGAAAATGCTGGAGAATGTAAGCGCGATTATATTCGGAAATAGTAACGCAAAATTTGCAGTTTCCCAGCTTAGTGTCGAGATAATTTCCGTGCAGCAGCAGGTCGGAGCCATGCAGAGTGACGCTGTAGCCAATCCCCAACAATCGCGCTGCCACCATGGCAATCCATGATGCGAAATAACCGTGATGCACGTGTATGTGTTCGACGCCCCGATTTTGTAGTCGTAGCGCATAGTAAGCTCCCAACCAGGTATGAAGCAGAGCCTTGAAACGGCATAGAGGCTTTTCGTGTCCGCCGAAAATCACACGCCGCAGTAAGCCGCTAATCCGTCTTAGACTGCGAAACGCCAGACCGATTGCCTGTAAAAGAGTCCACGCTCGCAGGGGCTGCAAGCAAAGAATTTCTGGGTCCGGAAGATCGCCCGACTGCCTTGCTATTGGGATTGGCCTTCGAACGCTCCCTGGAATGACTGGCACCTGCAACCGATTCAATTCGCGAATTTCTTCACCCACATAGGGCTCCACGGCAGATGGGAACTGATTTGCGAAATAGGCAACTTTGAACACGTTCGCGGATTGCCGGAAGTTGGATAGAGAGAATTACAAGGCGACGCTGCCGCTGAAAACTTTAAGGGAAGGGTCTGGGGCCTTCTGCCGATTCTCCAGTGCTCGCCGTCGCTGTGCTGCGAGCATTCCTGCCATGGTGAACAACAATCCGTTCACAAACTGATAATTCATCACGACCACAGCGGCGTTCACCCAATACACACCCAGCAGGACGGGCCACATCGCGTGAAACTGGGAATCCAGAAAGCTTGTTTGTTCCGTGTCTGGAACCCGCCCTCGTCCTAGCCGGTATATTTCCCACATCAACCACACATACAGCGCGAAGCCCAAAAGTCCATGTTCAACCAGAATTTCAAGGTACGTATTGTGCGGGTACAATTCTTTTTCTTTATAACCGCTCACATGCCGGGCCAATTCCGATGGCATTTGGTTCACACCCCATCCGGCCAGTGGTTTCTCAAGAAACATCTCCCAGCCGCCCGTGTAAACCGCTTTGCGAAAATCCACCGGCCCCGATTCCTCCAAACGATCCGCCAGAGCTCGTCGCTGGTCATCAAAACTTGAAACAATAAGGGCTCCCAAAGCTCCGACGATCATCACTCCAATACAGATCAGGCGCAGTTCGCGGCTGCGTGAGCGAAAAATCAAAACTCCAATGCTGACCGCGAAAGCGAGCCAGACCGCGCGTGTCATCGTCGCCAGGATCGCCACGGGCAGGGAAGTGAGCAATATTGCTGCCTTCAATCCGCGCATCCTGCCTCGCAGAAAAGCGTGCAATGCGAGTATGCCGAGCAGGTTCAAAGAAACGCCGTTTGCCACGGCCTGCAACAACGGGCCGCGCGCCCTATCCGCGTGATAACCCAAGCTCTCATCGAGGATGAAACGCGGAAAGATCAATGATTTCGCGCCCACCAGAAAAGCGATGGATGTGAAGCACAAATATCCCAGCACGGCTAGCGCGAAGAGTTCGAACCAGCGCAGCGAACCTTCGTCGGTGAAAACCCGCCCCGCTAAATGAAACAAAGCAAATGGGACAAAGAACTTCGCTGCAAGCAGGCACCAGGTTTCGTTGTCGAAGGGTTGCCCAATTACACTTGCAACCGCCAAAACCGCGAGTCCGATCATTGGCCACGTTGCCCGCTCCATCACCAGCCACCGCTGCCGTTTTGCGATGACTCGCCCGGTCACTCCTATCACGAGCAATCCGAATGCAACGCGATCGATCTCGTAAAAGGGAACGTCTGGATGGCGAAGCAGCATGGCCGTCAGCGCTCCCAGAAACAGCAGAACCGGCGCTGTCATCATCGCCTGTAGCGGACGCAACCCAAGCTCCAGCCCTCGCCACGCCGCAGTAGGGATCCACGCATTCCGCGTCGCGATGCGCGCAGGCGCTATCGACACAACTTATTCTCCGCTCCCACGACAAACCGCCCCAACTGTTTTGAGGAGAATTCTCCAGTCCATCCCGAGGCTCCAGTGGTGAATGTATTCGATATCCAGGTTCACTCCAGCTTCAAACGATGGCTCCCGCCGCGCGCTGACCTGCCACAGGCCAGTCATCCCGGGCGTTACATCCAGCCGTGAGAGGTGCTCGATGGCGTAGCCCGAAAAATCTTCCAGCGGATGCGGTCGCGGTCCCACCAGACTCATCTCTCCCGTCAACACGTTCCACAATTGCGGGAGTTCGTCCATGCTGAAGCGGCGAAGGAAGTGTCCCACCTTCGTGATTCGCGGGTCATCCGTGATTTTGAAGATCGGACCCGCCCTTTGATTTTGTTCGCGCAAACTTGCCTTCAAACGGTCCGCTCCGCGCACCATCGTGCGGAACTTGTAGCATCGAAATGGCCGTCCCTTCCGGCCTGCTCTTAATGCCGCATAGATAAGAGGACCCCGAGAATCGATCTTGATCGCGGCGGCTAGAAGAACGAGGAGCGGTGCCAATAGGATCAGAGCCAGCGTAGCGATAACCACATCCAGCACCCGTTTCAGAAAGAGCCCGACTACAGGTAGGCGCTCTTCATGCAGGGAAATGAGCGAAATATCCCCGATCCATTCTGTCTCTCGCATCGGCTCACAACCAAAAAGATCAGGGGCCATTTTTACATCGAGATGCAGTTTTCGCGCGGCACGAACCACCCGCAGAGCCAAGTCTCGGTCGTGAGGCCCCGCCAAAATTACCTCGTCAACAAATCTGGCGCGGGCCAATTCCGCCAGGTCGCTGGTTCGCCCCATCACGCCATTGCCGGCAGATTTCCTGTCATCTAAAAAGCCTGAGACCGATCGGCCCAGTTCGGGATGCTGCTCTAGATAATTTGCCAGCCTGTGTCCAAGTCCTCCAGCTCCAACAATCAAAACGTTCCGCATCCCGCGGGCAGTCGTTCTACCGCTCTGACGTCCCTTACGCTCGGCCAGCCGGGAAGCCAGGCAGGCACCAGAGCGCAAAACGCCGGCGATCCATGCCCAAGTCATTTGCAGCCAGGTCCGCTTCTCATACGTGCTCGCCGGCGCGGAAGGTAAGGGAACAGCTTTTCGTCCATTTTTCCCTCTTGCGTCCGGGAGGAAACCTATTGCCCCTTGGAACCAGCCTGCTCCATATCCTAATGTCTCCCGCTGAGGTTTTTTGCGCACGCCTCCGGGATCTGCTCCCGGGATTAAACGCGCAGCCCATTCGGTTCCCTGGGTTCTATGTTGCCTGGGATTTAATGAAGGAGAAGCCACTCAGATTATTTCCAACTCGTAACCCTGAATCTCAATCGCCAGCGAGCGCTGCAGCGACTCAATCGAGATCAACAACTTGCCTTCGGCATGTTTCACGACCAGCCCTTCGAGGCCTTGGAGGGAGCCGCCGCGGATACGAACGCGCTGTCCGGCGCGCACAAACGCATGCATGGAAAAATTTCCCTTTTTTTCCAGTAACAATTGCAGGTCTTCAATTTGTTTGGGGGGAACAGGTGCGACGATTCCCCCAAAAGCCACGAATCCGATCAGCCCAGCGGTTTGCAGCACCGCCCGCCGGGCATCGTGGGACCGGTCGATTTGCACGAACTCGTATCCCGGGAACAGCGGAATCGTCAGTTCTTTCCGCCGGTCGCTCCATGTGTGTTGTTCGGTGAGCAAGGGAAGGTAAACCTGACAGTGTTTTTGCATCAACTGGGTAGCGACGCGTTTTTCGAATCGGTATCTGGTCTGCACCGCAAACCACTGCTTGCTGAACTGTGCCGACACCGGTTGCTCGTTCCCCGGAGGCCGAAGAGCAACCTTCACGTCCCGAACTCCATAGCTACCGCTCATTCAGTCCCACTGCCATTTTTGCTTTGTTTTGCACAGCTTTCTAACTTTGTGACCAATTCGTGGGAGACTTTATGTGAACTTTATTTCTAAAGTCGGCGGTAAATTCGCTCGGGTACCGGAAATCTTCTTTCGGTCAGCACAATTCCGAGGATCCGTGATTGTGCCCCCAGCGATTCCTTGATCTTGCGCGCCGCAGCCTTGCGAGTGGTATGAGCTTCTAGGACGAGAATGACTCCGTCGGCCAGTTGCCCCAGCATTGCCGCTTCGCTCGACACTCCGGCCGCTGGCGCTTGAATGACAGCATATTCAAACTCGTTCCGCAGGTCAGCCAGGCAGGATAGCCAATAATGCGCCGTACCCACTCCCTCGGTGCCCTCACCCAAGCCGAAGCCCGGAACGCGCCACACGTTGCCAGACAGCTGCTTCGACCGGCTCTTGATTCGAGGGTCGAGGGAAAAACGGACATTCTTCCGACCGGCGCTCTGGTGTTCGCGGCGTACGATTGCAACATGTGCCCGAGTTTCCAGCGCCAATGCTTTCCCAACCCGCTCGCAAATCCCGGCCACATCCGTGTTGGCCTCAACCGCCGTAAAGACTACTTGCTTCATGCCGGCAGAATCGTTCCCGAAGAACACTTGCCTCACTAAGCCTCGAATCTGTTGGCGCGCGAACTCTTCTGGATTCCACCCATTCTCCTTTGGAATGAAGCCCGTCCGAGACGCTACTTCTTCTCGCTCCAGGGATGTCAACCGCCCGGATCGGTGCAGCACGTTTGCATGCGCGTTCATTTCGTCTCCTTAGGCGGAAAGCCGCCCGTTCGTTCCTTTTGGAAGCGACGCCAGTACCGGTATTTCCAGACACTCCAACGCCTCTTCTGGAGTTCGCATCGCCGGGTCCAGGTAATCCGCCACGAACGCCGCTCCCGTTCCTGCTGTCAGGGCGACTATGCAGCCCACCAGCACGACTGCCCCGGCAGGCCACACCGGCAACGCGGGCACAACCGGCGACTCGGCAATCGCCACGTTTACGATGCCGCCCTCATCCAACGCATCGCCCATGCGGGCTTCCTCGCGTTTCTTCACATAAAGAAGATAGTTATCCTGAGCCGCTTTCTCGCTGCTGGAAAGGTCATCCTGGATAATGGCGTTCTCGCCCAACTGTCGGGCTAGACGTCGATCGCCGCCCAGGTGCGCGCTCATGACTTTTTTCCGCGCTTCCATTCCCCTCATTTCTACCTGTGCCTTTTGCAGTTCTGCCTTGGCCCATTCGAAGTTCACGTCCTGATCGGTGGTTTCGTCGTGCAGAGGCGTCGATTGTTCGGTGGCGATGGCGGCTTTTGCTTGAACAATCTGCTCCTCGACCTCCTGTACCAGGCGATGCGTTGGTTCAAACTTGGTCAGCAGTTGAGTTTTCTTCAACTCCAGGTCCAGAAGCGTTGCCTTGAGCGCCCGCAGCAGTTCCGCATTATCGACGGAGCGAACCTGCGTCACGCTCCGTTCCGGGAGTTTCAACAGCCGGGTCTCAAGTTCCACAATGCGCCGCACTGTATCCGACAGCGTCACCTGAATTTGCTGGTAACCGGCCTCTTCATCGTCCAAGCGGTGCAATACTAAATCTCGCTGTTGACCCGCCATCACCACTCCATGCTTTCTCGTGAAATCGACGAGCTTCTTTTTAGCGTCTTCCAATTGCCTTCGTGATTCTCCAGTCTGTTGATCGAAAAAATTAAGTTGTCCCGTGGGCCGGTGGACCTCCGTGTGCTTCTCCAGATAAATGGTGGCTAGCGATTGCAGTACTCGGGCAGCTATCTGCGGATCGTGCGCTTCATATATGACCGCTATGAGATTCGT
>Ga0302319_10003309_pt1 | contig 33907 bp, 19 predicted proteins | sample Bog_T0_2_FD_203319 | JGI IMG/M metagenome (GOLD analysis project Ga0302319, IMG submission 203319) | Peat permafrost microbial communities from Stordalen Mire near Abisko, Sweden - Bog_T0_2 | ecosystem: Environmental > Terrestrial > Soil > Wetlands > Peat | place: Sweden: Abisko, Stordalen Mire... | reverse complement strand
CAACGCTTTCGGCGATGATTGAGGCCGAATCCACAAGCGGAGTCATGATTGGACTACTGGGTTCTTTGCCAGCGGTCGCCGGCCTTGAGCCGGAACGGGCCATGCAGGTGGTCGAGGAAGCAGTTGCTCGTGGCTTACCTGAAACCGAGCGCTCCGAAATGAGGCGAGCACTCGTGAACATCCCAGTGGGGCTTTACGCTGTTCAAGGTACGGGGCGCGCTAATACCATGTTGCAGCAGATGGCCGACAATCCATCAGTTTATTCAAACGAGATTTCAGATGCGATCTTCACGGCATCGCACTACCTTGATCCAAAAAAGACTGCAGATGAAGTACAACGCTCGCATGCGCGAGAGATGATTGGGCTTTTGTTCGAGCCCGCTCGCCACGCGCTGATCAACCGTAAGGAGCTCAATAATGATCCTGAGACAAACAGGAAGTTCCTGGACATATTGGATTCAGCCGGATCACGCATCGTCTTTTCGTTTGGCCTGCCGTCTCACGGAGTCGCCGGGGATGATGTTCTAGACGAGGGCGAGCGGACGAAGCACTACTTGGAAGTGAAACCACTGTTGGAACAGTTGCTGGGCAATGCTGGCGACGAAACTCCGGTGCCGCTGACACCCCAAACGGCCTACTATCTTCTACAGCTCATGAATGGCATCCTCGACATTGATCCTGTCAATGTTCTTCGGTTTGCTTCAGCTGTGTGTGCGGGTGGGTCCATCTTTGGGTTTGAACTGGATGCGTCCGCCCGGGACGAGGCGGTCAAACTGGTCGACCGTGCCCTCGCTGACCACAAAGACACGTTAAAGAGTAGCGCCGCTTCCGTAGGTCACATGCTGGATCTTTTTGTGAAGGCCGGATGGAGCGAGGCGTTGGCGTTGACCTTCCGACTGGACGAGGCATTTCGCTAGAGCGATAGCGACGAAAATACTCTCAATCTCCACAGCTAGTCGGCGGGTTCGGTTCCAAAACGCGCCTTTACCCCGCGTTGCACATCCTGCTCGTCGAGTAGTTCCATTGCTTCGCGGAATTGCCGTTTCAGATCCTCCTGAAGCAACTCAAAATCGCCAGTAGGTCCGGATTTGCTTTGCGAAGAGGGCGGCTTAAGATACTTCGCGCGCAATCTGGCAATCACTGATTCCTCGGGCGTGAAGCTGGCCGCATAGCAGGGGGGCTTTTCACCGCACCCTCGTGCTGTGGAGGCAGCCTCACGCGCCTGGACATACCGTTGGAGATCAGCTTTCAGTTCAGCTCCCCACACGAAAGTAGCGTCTGTTGTTGTTGCGGGCCACAGATCGCGATGCAGTCGATCATGGGAGACAAACACCATCCCGAATGGTGCATAAAAGAGATACTGCAAATCAAGGACATTGGTTGGCCGAGAAGTGATGAACTTCAATGTGAGACAGCAACAAAAGATGATTCCAAGACGGGCTATGGATGTCGAATACGGCGACCATGACCGAACGTCAGGCATTAGTCCAGCATGAAGCAGTCTAATACCGAGGACACGAGCCGGTGGCGGAGCGTCAAGGAAGAGAAAGGCCATCTCAAGGAGAGCTGCTTGTTCTTCTGGTCTGGAAATCCACTCGTCAACTCGCTCGATAACGTCAGAAATGGTCCTCGCCTTGGTTAGGTACCGCGTGGAGAAGTCCGTCCACTGGGCCGTGATCGCGTCGAGGTCTATCTGCGCTGATTGTTCTCGCCAGCGAGAGGCGATATATTCGTCGGTCTGCGTGAAATCACCGTTCGCCCATGCATTCCACATTTCCCAATCCTGTCGGCCGTCGTAGATGGTGCCCTGACCGTCCTTCGTCTGCATCACGTTTGAAGCGGCGCCGTCTACGATCACCTGCCCCTTCATCGTCACAGGGAACGCAAGCCCACCGCTGATTTCCCCTAATCCAAGCGAACGGAAATGCATCTGGATAACTCCGTGATTGCTGACGAGCTTTCGCGCCAATGCCCTGACGAGGTCCGCGGGAAGCTTGCCTTGTCGCGGAGCCGGATGTTTGAGGTCTGCCAGGATCTCGGATATAAGAATCGGAGTCATGAATAGCTTGAACTGGAGATCCAATTCATCCACCTCGCTCGGGTTGAGCATCTCCAGAAAAGACTTGTCGAAAGTCAGAATCGGACCCATCTTTGCCCTCCATCATCGCCGAATCGCGTATTACCCCGACACTGAAGTCGGTACTTGTGCGCTCGAAATCCTTCACTCGACCTCTGGAACGATGATCTGATCCGGGCATACCACTTGACCGATCTTTATCCATCGGTCGTCACTTGTAACGAGAGCGGTCTTAGGCTGCAGGTAAATGAAGCTCTCGCAGTCCCCGAAGTCGTTCTCCTGTGGTGCGTAATCCATCGCACAGCGGATGATGTATTCGCTGTAAGCGTCTATGTACGGAGCCAACAGCCGCTCAGCGCCTGCGATTTGAACGTCTGACGGATTTGGTAAATCAGTACCGGCCAAGGAAACCCGAGCATAAGTTGCCAAAGCGAGCATTCCCTTTACCTCTCTGGAACGCATTGCCTCTTGGAAGGCGGCTCTGTTCTGCTTGGCAAGGCGCATGTACTTCCCGTTGGCGCGGGCCTCCCGGTAGCCAGGAATCCACCCGTCCAACGCCGTCACAACCTCATCCTGAAAGCCTCTCCAGTGCATCGTCCTCCAGTCATGAAGTGTGCTCACACCCACGCGTCGAACGCTCCGGGATGCGTAATCGGCAATCCCACTTTCAAGCTCCTCGACTGATGTCGCTAGTGATATTGACTTGAATCCCTCAATCCACGTGATCTGCTCACGGGGAATATTCGTTCCCCATAATTCAGCAAGATGGGTTTCGGTGTCTTCCAGTACACCCGTAGCGTAATTCAGGACTGCTGAAGCCGCCCCCTTTCTATCATGGAGTAACCGCTCATTGATCCCGGACGCAATCTCCAACAATGAAGTGGGAGTGGCGTACAACCCGCCATCATGGCGTTTGAATTGTTCCGGGTCGATTCTCCCGCTTGCGATGTCGTACCAAACATTTGCATCCGCCACGAGCTTCATTGTCATCTCACGTCTACCGTTTAGCCAAAAATCTTATGGAAGTACCATTTGTCGAGGAGAGGCCATTGGTCCTAGATGAAGAAAACTGCTAATGGCTCTGAAGGCTGTTGTTTGCCCCGACCATCGCACGTTCGTCCGGCATCAGCCATGCAATTTCCGTCGACGATTGCCCTTTTGGGAGTTGTGTTTGCGGCACATGAGTGCAGCATTGTCGAGGCGGCTTCGTCCGCCTTTACTATGCGGATCAACGTGATCTATCGTGAAATCCTCCCATGTCAGTTTGCATCCACAGGTTGCGCACACTCGGTTGGCTGTCGTGTTCCAAAGGATCCGGCGTTGCTCTGGCGTGAAACCACGCTGCGCATCCTTCCGCGCGAACAGGCTGCCGAGAATTCCTCGCAGAGTCTTCTCACGTTTACGTCTCTGGGCAACGTCATCCGTCATTTGCGACACAGTCAGAAGGTAATCGCGATAAAGTTCCTGGTCGGATTTCGCTCCTTTTGCTTTCCGCTGCAGCTCGCGCACTTCATCGACCTTGCTCGAAAATGCCTGCAACATGGCCCAGGCGATGCTGTTCCTGCGCCGGTCTGTCAGGATCAGACCTTCCTGTTCAAACTTCCCAATCAGCACCGCCAAAGTGTAGAAATCCGTTACCTGCCGGAAGCGGGTCGTCTTGAGTCGGGGAAACATACGCCCGACGCGGTTCAGGACGGTCGTTGCCATTCGCGAAGCCTTGCGCAATTGGCGTCCGTCAAAGGACTTTACATCCATTACCCGGTCCAGAGCTGTCTTCTTGTTGAGTACGTCTCCTTGAGCCAGTGAAAGCATCAGTTCACAAATGAATTCAACGTGCTTCATTCGGCTCAGTTGACCAGGGCTGAAGATCTTGTTCTCGATAAAGTAACGCTCGAAGCGGTTGGCAAGGCGAGCAGCCTCTTTGAGAAAGGGACTGTTGTAATACTTTGCATTTCGTTTCTCCTGGCCGGTGAGCGCTTTGCCAGTCGAATTGATGCGGATAAAGAGCTTGATGATGTCGCCGAACTCCCCGTCAACCTCGATCACTGGAAGTTCATAGCCTGTAATCAGGTGATGGAGACCTCTCCGCTTCAGCAATGCCCAATTGACCACCTCTTCGGTTTCTGCACCGGACAGATGGGCACGCGCGCTGAAACGTCCCCGCATGGCTCCGGTAAACATGAAGATGGATTCAAGTCTCTGCTTCCCGTCGATTACGTCGAAGATCAGTTCCCCTTTGTCCTCGCGCTTGTAGAGAAAAATCGCCGGCAAGGGAAAGTTGCGAAGCAGGCTATCGATCAGCAGAGCTCGGTCGGCTGGCTTCCAAACGGATTGACGCTGGAACCCAGGCTCCAGATTCAGGTGGCCATGATCGTAGAGATTCCTTAGATCGAGAATGCTCTTCGTTCCCGTCTTATGTGTAATGGCATTTGCTCCGACCATGGCACTTTCCTTTCTTTGATCACCAAGTGCTTGCAACGGGTAATTACTCCTCGTCTTCGTCCGTCGAATCATCTTCAGAAGGCGCCTCACCTAATGCAACTGCGACCTTCCCCATAGCCTTCTCCACCAGGCTGAGGAGCGTGGCCTTGCGAGCACTCATAAATCCTTTGAAATCATCCGTTCGTAGAAATTCTGGAGAGATGCAATGCGTTTGTAAGATCGCATCCATTGCCGATGGCTGCAGTTGCACAGCCTTATCAGTTTCAATCTGCTTCAGGTACTCGGATGGTGCCTTCCCGCCGATTTTACGGTTCGCTTTGTAAGAGATTGCGGTCTTGTTGACGATTGAATCGTAGATTCTCGGCGTAATCGGAGGAACCTGGTCTTCACACCATTTGCGGGGGAAGATGTGGTGAATGTCGATCTTCTCTTCGTTCCGATCAATGTCTATTAACCTCGCCTTCCAGAAGAAATCTCTCGCGCCTTGTTCCTGAAGCAAGACGTATAGGCCTCTGTATGCAGCCGACGTTCTGCTCCGCAACGTGTCCAAGCGGGATGATTGAAAACCCGCCGCAATCACAGTAGCCGGCTCGGAAGCGTCCTGTTGATTGATCCATTTGAGAAGGTCTTGCAGGTCAAGCGCAATTCTCGTCTCTGAGGCGCTTCCATACAACTCTCCAAAGACTCCGCACCAATACCATCGTGCCAATTTCATCTGGACCTGTGGTTCAAGCCAACGGTCCCCAATGTGCGTCATCACCACGGCGAGCGGAATCAGTTGCGCACGGTAGGGCAGGAACTTCGGGTGATAGAAGCCTAACTGATGCAAGAATTTGTCGGCGTCAAGGAAGCCTTTTATTAACTTGTCGGCCCATTTTTTATAGGCATTCAAGGGCATCGAAAGGATGGTTTCTCGTTTGGCGCTGACTCCCGTTACTTCCTTAAATGTCTTGCCAGCCTTCAAGTCGATCTGCTGACGTTCGTACGTGTCCAAGAGGCTTATGCCCTGTAAAAAGTCTGTCGCCGCGGTGTCCTTTAGTAGTGCTTTGCCAGCCAGGGCGGCGTGCCGGCCTTTGATCGTTCCTTCGCCGTACCAGTCCCGACGAAGATTGAAATTGTCGGCCGCATAAGTAGCAGTGACCAGTTCGAAAACTGATAGCTGCACACCACCGGTATTCACCTTCTCAAAAACCAGGCACACAGCCTCCTTCGATGTACCCTTCTTCAACTCGATAACGGGAACCTGATATGAACGGAAGGAGGCAAGTATCAGTTCGCGGAATTCCATGTACTTCGGAAATCGCTCCGGAAAGGCCTTATTCAAGCCCATTTCCCAAGGGTCTGACTTGAGAATCTGGCTGCAGGGAAAGTAGAACGATGCGTATTCTTTATCGGGATTGCTTAAATCAAGATCGACGTCCCGGCCGAAGTTGACCCAACGTTTGCGGTCCTCACCGACGGTCACTACTGCATCGTCCAGCGCCGTGGGATTCGCAAGCGCTTTCTCAATGTTGAAGTAATAGTGCAGCTTGACGTCGCGCTTCTTTTCGTCCCGAGTTGTAACCGGTGCAGACAGCCGCAGAACCTGAGTCAGAGAAGTGAGCCGCTGTTGGCCATCCAGAATCAATCGTTCAGCCTCGGCGTCGTTTGGCAAAGTGACGCCTTCAACCGGACGAATTTGAAACCGAACGTTGCCGCCAGTCTCAAGGAGCATCACCGCTCCAATGGGAAACGATCTGGCGATACTCACGAGCAGAGAGCGGATGTGTTCGTCGTCCCACACCCACCCCCTCTGGAAGTCAGGCAGTTGAATCTCGCCCTCGACAATTTCATCCAAGAGTTTACGAAGTTCAGTCTTTGTAGAATCGAACGTGACCATGGGGTCTCCAAAACGCAAAGGTTAAATGCTTCAAGGAAAATCTCTAAGTTGCTACGAAGTCACGGTCTCAACTTGTCGGGAGCAGCGCGGTATTCGTCGCGTTCGCCTGCAATTTCGCGATTGCGGCGATCCTGATCTCGTCGAGAGTCTGCCATTTACCCTCGGTGACTTGTGTGTGGACGCGTTCAAATACATTTCCAGAGTGTGATCTTCGTTTGGTTTCGAATGCCACGGAAATAAGGCTGAATGCGTGATTGAGGCTATCGGCCGTCGTATTCAGGGAAGGGATTGTGCATGAACAGGAAGATAATCTTGCCTCCTGATCCCCTCGCACCTGGAGCATCAGAGGAGCCTCAAGCTTACCTTCGACAAACCAATAATCAGAATTGATTTCTAGGACAAGGGAGCTCAAAAGCCCATCTGCTCTTAGGCTGCCAACCATCGTCGGGCTTACACCAAAAAACACATGGGAATCCCTTTCCAGAATCTGGATGGCTCTGCCTTCAAGAAAGCGGGCACGAGCGACAGAATCGAGAATGGCCTCTGGAGCCACGATCAACTCCGCAACGGCGTTCTTTGACAGCGCCGGCAGGGGGCTTCCGTCTAAGAGGACGATTCGGTCGCCATCGAATCGAATGCCAATGCGGAGATGCTTCTCAAATCTCTTCTTGCTGACTTGTTCACTCATATTCCTCCAGAGTACGGCTCTTTTCTGGTCATTTACGGAAATCGTCTACGACTGTACGGCGCCAGCGGGACGGTTGAACTAGATGAAGATTGGGTTTAAAGATCAACACCCAGCAAGCGCTCTCGCTCTGGGGTACCCCGAAGAGTAAGCCTAAGCCAGGGCTTCGTCCTCATGCCATTGGGCGGCGGTGTCGTCGTGGTGACGATATATTGAAAGAGTGGTTGAGTTCCAATACCCTCTAGCCATTGGGCAAACAGGAAGAGTCGATGATAGATGTCGAGTCCAAGATCTGCTTCTCGGGGACTATCGTGAACGAGAAATGCTGGCATATTGGCTTTCCCTTCAATACCGAGGCAGAGCGCCGAAATGTCAAAAGCGATTACCTTGAGAGAATCGATTGCACTGCTTGATCGCTTACCACCCATCTGAACAGCTAGAGTCAGACCTTTTCCTGTAAGTGCGATGCTTCCTCTTGCCTCCGCTCCGACAAGGTGTCTTATTATTGGATCGAATTTCTCGCTAAGCCGAGTAAACACGGGTGTCTGCTTATCCACGAATGCTGAAATGAGTTGACGCTCGCCGTCTATGCCGGCATTCAACTTCTGCAGTTTCTTTGTGGCTTCGGTTTGTTGGTCGATCAATCCGACGAGATTCGCTACTGCGATTGAGAGTTGCTTTGCTGCCTCCAAGCTAGAACTTCGGGTTTTGTGTGCCGCATCTAGCGTGGCAATATGATCTCCGAGTTCTTTAGCTTTTTGCCTAACCGTCGAGAGTTCTCGAAGAGCCAAATTCCTATCGCTCTTAGCTGCAGCAAGCCTCGTGGTCTCCGCCGCAAATTCCTCCCTATTCTTGCTAAGTCGCAAACGGCACGCCTCTAGGTCGGGAAGCTTATGTGAAAGCCCGCATTTCGTTGCCAGAACTCGGTCAACAGGAACTTCGCAGATAGGGCAAGGGAAACTTTCGGCTTCTTGCAAGGCGTAAGAGAGCCCGGGATACTCTCCTTCAATCTTGGCTAGGATCCGCTGGATGTTGGGAATATCAGAAGTGAGAATCCCGACTTGTTTATCCAAGGCATTCACTTCGGCCTGCGCGGTCTCGAACTCCTTCTTCAATTGTTCAAGGTTTTTAGAACTCTCTTCAGATGGAAGCTGAGAGGCTTCATCTGTCTGCTTCTGCGCAGCCTTGAGCAATACATTTTTTGCTAAGGCTCCATCAGTGAAGATGTCTTCAGTAAGGCCCAACGCAGGAATCAGTGTGGCTTTCGCCTGATCAATCTGCCATTGCCGATGACCAACTTCTGTTTCAAACGCGTTCCTCGATTCATCGAGAGCCGCAACCTCCTGTCGTTTGAGCTGTTCCTCTGGCGTAATCGCCTGAAGAAACACACGCAAGGCGTCAAGCCTTTCTGTTTTATTTAATCCACGTGCGGGTGAGTCTGACTCAGATTCAGTTGACCGCCAATCCAGAACGCCGTGAAACCGGCATTCTTGATCGCGCATCAGCCATGCGAGGGCAATCGGCCAGCCACGGCGATCCGCGCGATTCCCTGGAATAAGGGAAGCTAATTCTATAGGAAGAAATGCTCTCTCAATGGCATCCAGAAATGGTTCTAATCCAGTTGACTGGCTCTCGTTCCCAGCCAGTTCTTCGAGATTGCCATTTGGCACCGCGAGGTGGCGCCGCCGGACGCCGAGTGGACGAATGATTGCCCAACATATGCCATCAAGGACGATCTCAGCGCCGACCAGGCCGTCCGGGAAAGCTGTTCCTATCTGTGCGCGCTGGTCATCCGGCGCGAAACGGTCTTCTCCTAAGCAATAGCGCAGAAGCCTACAAAACAGAGTCTTGCCGGCACCGTGCCCGATTCCTTTGTCATCTGGTGTCCAGACAATGTTGAAACCGGGACGTAGTTCTACATCACGAATCGCTTCTCCGCCTGGCTCGCGCCAAATCACAACACGACGAACCCACAGCCGCGGGCCCGAGGCATTCGTCGGCGGCTGAAGATCGAGTCTCTGCTCAAAGAGCTCATGCTGCAACGGCATCGATCCACCTTCTTAGGTCGGTTGGCAACGCAGTGATAATGGCGTCCGCAGACTGGCGCTTCAAGACATTGAGTACAATTCCGGCGCGGCCATCCGGCCAGCCGCCAGTTGCAAACACATGGAGGTTGTTGCCTGGTGCCCATGTTCCGGTCCTGAGGTCTTCTACCAGATGGCTATTTGTGCGCAGGTTGCGTACTGCCGCACCCCAAGCCGAATCAGTTCTTGCAATAAACTGTGCGATACCGGGGGGCAATGGATCTGCTTCGCGGCCTACGCCCTTTCGCCAAGTATCCGCTTCCTGAGCATTAAGGTAAGGAAGCAACAAATTTGGTTCCAGGGATAGAACAGCCGCTAAGATTACCTGACGCTTTGGCAACGGGCCGTCCATTGCCTTGAGCAATGCGGCCAACTGGATACCTGTCTCGGATTGATGGTTCTGCATAGGCCGCGACCATTCGCCGACCCGGACATTTTCCAAATCGGGCAGAACAAAGAGGTGTTGTGGCGTTTCCTTCTTCTTTCTCGAAGCGGCCTTTTCCTTTGCTTGTCTTTTGGCTTCAAGTGCTTCTGCTGCTTCCTGCGCCGCGCGCTCATGATTGAGAGCAAGGAGGAGGCGCAGGACTCCTTTGCGGGCTGCGGGGCTGATGGTGTAGCGCACTCGGTCGTTCTCAGCCAAAGTCTCAACTTCATAGAAATCGTGTTCCAGAGGCAGGTTCTGCCAGCCGTAGCAATCGCGAACCGCTTGGTCCAGTACGACATGAAGGCGGCGAAGTTCCAAAACTCCTTCGTAGCCGCGAGCGGCCTCTTCTGCGGACTTCTTGCTGACCTTGGCGACTATTGCTGGTGTCAGGTCGCGCGTATGAAAAAGGTTGTAGACATCTGTAAGACCGAGCCAAAGGGAAAGCATCAGCGATCTGCGGTGCTGATGGTAGTTCTCGCCGATAATGGCTAAAGATTTATTAGAGAATGTTCCGAAGTCGCTAGGGAAAGGATATGTTTGGAACACCGAAGATGGGGTATATCTGAGAAATCCCGTTTTCATCTGCGATCCGTATTTCCAAGCCCAGGCCTCATGCGGTGATGAGTCCAGTATTGCGTGAACCTCAGCTCTCGAGTCGCAGACCACTACTACGGAGTTGGAAAATACTACAGTGTCCGGATGAACAACCTCAAACTTGCCAACTTTGCTGGAAAAACCCACCGCAAAGCCGCGTCCCTGAGTTCGTAGCCGAGTGTAAAGCTGTTCTGCGCGGCGGCGGTGCCACCACCAATTGTCTGATCCACTTTGATCCGAGCTGGATTCCCAAAGTACCTTTGCTTGGCCCTCTGCAAATCTATATGGCGCGAGGTAGCTCTGTGCGATGCCTAAAGGCCAATCCTGAAAATCAATGACGAATCGACTCGGAGACTGTTTGGGCGACGAATAGAAGTCGTCTCCTATCAGGTATGGGCGAACTACTTCAGAGTTGTGCTCATTCTCGTCAATCAATTCCTGGGCAGTTGTGGCATCAAGCATGAGAGCCTTTGAAGGTTCTGAGCCTTTGAATGCAATGCTGCCATTCTCTTCGAGCACCGCCGCATCTGCATCCTGCTCTTCAGCCTCGAAAAAGGAGTTAATAAACGACACTTTACGGCCGTGGAGAGTAGGTTCAATCCCTTTCACGTTCTTGCCGAGCGAGAACTGAGCGACATCAACGGATGCTCTCCCTGGCCATTTCATGGATGGGACAGAAAACAGCACAACTCCACCAGCATTGAGAACAACCTCAAGACCCGCCCTTCGGGTCTGCCCCTGCGCAATAGTATTCGTCGTCAAGAATGCCAGATACGCACCTTTTTTAATCAACGAATAAGCACGAATCAAGAATGCCGCTGCAAGATCAGAATTCCCAACGATCGACGGAAATTCACAACTCAGCCAGGCCGAAAAGTCGAACCCGTATCGCAGCGTCAAATTCCTTCGACCTAGGTATGGTGGATTTCCAAGGATCCCGTCGAAACCGCCCCGCGCCACGATGTCCGGGAATTCGAGGAACCAGTGAAAAAAACGTTTCTCGACCGAGGTCGCCAGAGCTGCCGCCGTGCCTTCATTCTGAGGTGTGAGTCCATCCACCCAGTACCGCCGAAACTCCGAGTCCGTCACTAGGCGCGAGTTGTTCTCCAATGTTTTGGAAATATAAAACTGCGCAATTGGTATCGCTGCAATCTGTGTGAGAAGAAAAGCATCGGCACTATCTGTGAATGCGCGGAAGCGCTGTTTTTTGGTCTCAATCTCAGCCGGCGTGCGTTCTAGCAGCGCGGAAAGTTCGTTCCATCGTGTCAACCTACCCTCAAGCCGATGCTGGACGGCGGGCGCCAAGCGCATTTGACGCGTGTCTTTTCGGTCCTGCTTGTTGGTCTTTCGCCAGAGTGCAGCAATCTCCTTATCGTCGCCGGGCAAAGTGGCAAAGGCTTCGTCCGGTACACCTTTGTCCAATTCCTCTTGCCGAACAAAACCAACGATGGCATTGCCGCATTTGATGTGGTGGTCAAGAAAGTTAAGCGGTTGGCCGGGATTGTGCGCTTCAAGCCACAGTGCGACCTTGCAGAGTTCGACTGCGAGCGGATTGAGGTCGACCCCGTATATGCAGGTACGGATTACGTCGCGAACGGCCGCGCGGAAGGCCGTGGGTGACGGCTGTTCTTCGCCGGTTCGCACGACGGCGAGCTCATTCGCGATCCGCCGTGCGGCGGCAAGCAGGATATGACCCGAGCCGCACGTAATGTCAGCGACGCGCAAATCGAGCAGTGCAACTTCTGGATTTGGAGCCTTCAGGCGCTCGGCAATCAGGTAGTCAAGGGAGTGTTTGATGAGCGGCTGGACAAGATCGTCCGGCGTGTAGTGAGAACCCGTCCGCGCGCGTTCGTCGCCCTCTGCAAAGTCGAACTCGATGATGTCGCCATGAAGTAAGAAGACCGGATCGTATTCAAGTAGTCCCTCGTAGACCGAGCCGAATTCCTCCACGTTAAGGGCTGCATAGTTCACGCGGATCAGTTGATGGTTGTCCGGGTGCTCATAGACATTGAGCACGCGCAGGCAGCCCAAAAGGACATCATTGCCAAGCGTGCAATCTGCAATGTGCGGTATCGCGTGGGCATCAAAGAGATCGCCGGCGAGTGGGGCCACGCTAAGCTTGTGTCCAGGCCCGTCGGCCTCGAAGAGACGGAAAGTGGATTGCAAGGACAACCAAAGATCCTGGCGGCGGTGATCGGCAAGGTAACGATGCTCGGAAAGCAGGCGAAGACGTTGGACGCTGTAAAAGTTGCGGTAGATATCCCGGTGCTTTTGCTCGACTTCCAGCGGAAAGACGAGATCGCGCTCCTCTATGACCATCAGGAATAGCAGCCGATAGATGAGCCGGAGAAGGTCTTTATAGTAGTCGGCTGCGGGCAGCGTCTTTTTGGACACAGCTTCGCGCAAAGAGGCGTTATCGGGATGTTTCAAGAACCCGTTCGCAAAATCGCGAATGGAGCTTTCGACAGCTTTGCTCAATCCGTCGCGAATGCGCGCGCCGGACTCAAGAGAATCCTGGTGGTAGCGCTCAATCCAGCATTCGGCGGCGTCTTCATTGGTGATCGGCAAGCGCGTTGCATGAATTAGCCGGTAAAGGATCGCAAAGTCGGCGAAGAGACCATCGGTGAAGATGCGGTCGAGATCGAACTCCAGATAGCTCAGCTTGATTAGGCGAGAGCTATCTCGCAGCAGACGAATCACGCGGCCATTGGTGACCAGGCCGTAGAGCTGTTCGTTGAGATTGATGAATTCCTGCACAATGGCATGGGCAGACATGCGGAGGGTGGCATTCTCCGGCTTACGATCAAGTCCTGCAAGTTCACGGTAGCCGACAATCTGTATAGGAGCTTGAGCGCGATTAGTGGCACGGTGCGAAATGGCATATAGTTTGCCATTGAGCTCCGCAGCGCGCGCTTGATACTCGATCTGGTAGCCCAGCAGTGCGAGCAGCGGCACAACCCACTGCTGGCGAGTTTCGGATGTGGCAGGTGATTCCGGCCTAAGGGTTTCAAGTTTGCGCTGAAAAATACGCCAATAATCCTGTGCGTCGGCCCACGCGCGGACTATTTCGTCCTTAACCTTGACGGACGAATCGAGGCCAAAGTCTGCGGGTTTCTGGCCCGGAAGATCCTCGATACGGCCGAGAATGTCCGGCGAGAGGATGGCGCCTTCAATTCGGATACTGGGGTAGTTCATAGTGCCTCCTCGGGAAGCAAAATGTAGATACCGAGGAGGTCCATGGGAAGGACAGGGTAAACGACCTGAAAGCGCTGCTTGTCCATCAGGCTGCTAAATCGTTCGTGCGCGGCGACGAGGCGCTTCGACTGCTCTTCAGCAATCGCGTCAAATTGCTGAGTGAGAGAATCCATCAGATTGAGTTCGTTGTCTAGAAAACTAGCGCGTGCTTCTGAAGAAAGGTTGCTGGAGGCGCGCACGGTGCCGAGAAGCTGCTTGGATTCGGCGTGATCCAGATATTCGTGCTCCTGCGGCGTGCCACGCCATCCCCACAGAAGCATTTCTTCCGCGACGATCTGGTGGCCGTTCTTGCTTTGTTCAATCACATTGCGGCAGCGGAAAAGTAAAAGAGTCGTTTTGCGCGATACCTGGCGGGTGCGGATTACGGCGCTTCTGGCGGCGCGTTTGCCTTGGCAAGCAAGCGTGTTCGCCATAACGAATTGGCACAGTTGCTCGACAAACCGGTGGTTGCGGCCCAGATAGTGATAGTCCTCGGGTGTCGGCGACACAAAACTGACCTTGATCGGCCTTATGGCGGAGAGCTTGCTGGCAGGTAGAAGCTCCAAGAGTTGAGGCGGCAGGTTGGCAGGTACGATGGCGAAGCCCTTGCTTTCCTGTATCACCTGTACGCCAAGCAGGTTGGAAAGGGTCGAGATGACGAAATCCTGCACCGCTTTCGGGTCGCCGATGGCCTCATCGACTGCACGGAGGTCTTCCTCGATTTCGTGCGCCTTGATTGCGTGCTGAGCAAAGACGCTGCGGGAGGCTGTCTCGCGACTGGCTGCTTCATCAACCTTGCGGGTGACCCTCTCCTTGGCAGCAGCGGCTTCCTCGAATGAATCGAAGTCGAAAAGCATCTGTTGCTGTTTGCCTCGCACACGCTCGATGCGGCGATCAGGGTTGAGCAAAAGGGCCTGCGTGATGGTATCAATGATGCTCTGCGAGTCCTCCGGAAATGGGACGTTGATCCCCGTAGCGCGCTTGATTTCTCGGACCTTACGGAGAAGTACATCCAGAACGATCCCGTCGATGGGATTGTCTGCACCATAGAGGAGACATGCCTTCACTTCGGTGGCTTGCTGACCAAAACGGTCGACACGGCCTTCACGCTGTTCGAGGCGGTTCGGATTCCATGGAAGATCGTAATGGAGGACGCCTGTAAAGAGTTCCTGGAGATTGATCCCCTCGCTGAGGCAGTCAGTAGCGATGAGAACGCGGGCCTTTTCGCCCGACATCCCGTCGATGCGCTGACGGCGGACATCGTCTGGGTCTTCGCTGGTCACAACCTGGAAATCGAGTTTAGGAAACTTTCTTCGCAGGGCTGGACCAAGATGTTCGCCGAGGTAGATAGCGGTGTCGATGTAGCGGCAAAAAACGACGGGGTTGAATCCTCGATCAAGCCACTCTTCAAGAACGATGGATGCGGCATAGAGCTTGCCATCCTGCAGAATGTTCCCGAGCGAGTCGAGGCGATCTGCAAGAGCTTTCATCTGGCGGCGCTGGTAATCGGAAAAATCGCCGAGTTCTAGGACTTGAGTGGGAGCATTGTCACCTTCGAAGCCATAGTCGAGGTCACGGACCGGATTCTCGGCTTCCTCCACCGATGCGACACTGGCACCAATGCCGACATCGGCGAGGCGGTCGATCCGCGCGTTGAGCATCTTGACGCCGGCTTTAGGGCTTGACATGACCCCTCGCAGAAGTGCAAGCGCGGTCCAATATTGAACTCGCCTCTTTCGTTGGCCAGTCGGATCGGGAACGACGAGTTTGCGGGCAAAATCAAGAATGTCACCGAAGAACTGGCTGTACTCGGGAGAAAGATCATACGACCATTCGAATGTGTCGCGAGTCGGAAAGTGAGTGTCTTCATCCATCCACTTTTCGACATCCGCGCGTTTGCGCTGGATGAAGTGACGGGCAAGTTCGCGACGCTCCGCCTGCGATGCAGAAGGAAGATCCAAAAGTTCGAAGTTTGGCTTGAGTAGGCCGAGCAGGGATTGAAACTCTTCCGGCTTGCCACTGTGCGGAGTGGCCGTGAGCATGATGAGGTGCTGGCCTGGTTTAGCTGCGATTCGGCTGACCAGATGATAACGCTGTTGTTGTGCGGCCGAGGCACCTGTTGGGCGGGCGCAAGTATGGGTCTCATCGACAATAACGAGTTCTGGGCATTGCTCGATGAAGACGTCCCGTCGAACGTCTGACTTGATGAAATCGATGCTTATGATCTGGAACGGGTAGTAATCATAAACACTGGCATCACCCTGGATTCTGCGATCAAGACCGGCCTGAGTATTGGAACGAATTATCACCGCTTCAATGTCGAGCTTCGAGCGAATTTCCTCTTGCCATTGCTCGCAGAGGTGAGGCAGGCAGACTACCGCAAAGCGTCTGATGATGCGACGTTCGAGGAGCTCCCGGACGATGAGTAGCGCTTCAATGGTTTTGCCTACGCCAACATCATCCGCGACAAGGAGGCGTACGGTCTCTTGACGTAGCGCCATTATGAGCGGAACGATCTGATAAGCGCGAGGTCGAAACGAAAGTTTCGCTAGAGATCGAAATGGCCCAGCGCCATTGCGAAATGCAAGCCGCGCCGAGTCGTAAAGAAGTCGGGCCGTTGATATATCGCCAAGGTCTGCTTTCGTGGGTGGAAGAAAGCAAGCGTCCACTGGGCAGTCCGAGGAGATATCTAGGGGCAGATATATACCTGTGATTTCATCATCGGAACCCCCAAGGGGCTTCACAATCAGAAGATTGTCGATGTCATCCGAAGGTAGAACAACCCATTCACGCCCGCGAAGGGTTACGAGTTTTCCTGGTTGAAGCTGTGCAGTCATCTTACTTTCCTGAAAATGTCAGGGCGTTGAGCGATTCTGGTCGCGAGGTCGTCGCGATAGTGCCAAGACCAGACCTCATCGCCGCGAGCAATGATGAGCTGCCTTTGATCGGCGTCGCGCCGCTCAGTCTCATGATCGTCATGCGGAGAGCCATCGCAAAACACCCAAAAGCGTGGCTCGTAATAAAAGTCTGGCTGGCAATAAATACCTTCAACTCGCCGCTGGGCTTGGTCGGGCAAACGAAGGCCGTTCTCGTATAGAAAGGCAATGAAAGCCCGTTCAGTAGACGAATTTGGGTCCAGGTTCCGCAGCATTGCTTTGTACTGGTCCTCGTAATCACGGTAGGCAGTGTTGGTCTGGATCTCGATGGTGCAAAGCGCCAACTTGTCTAGTGCGTCTTTGATCAAGTGGCGGTCGATGATCTTGTGATCACGCTGGTTGTAGTAGCTTAGGAGGTCGTTATACGAAGCGGGCGCGCGGTAATCTGGATCGTCGAAACGGCAGATGTGTCGTGCAGCTTCCACCACCTTCAGGAACACCTGTGTGCCTTCAACGAATTGAGAAAGGATACCGAGACTTCCCTCGGCGGCTTCGAAAATCAGAATGTTCGGAGCTTCTGGGTCGCCTAACGTTACAACTCCAATCTCGTTCGACTCCACTTGAAACACTGTCTCAATGGCTCGCTTAATAGCGTGCTCAAGAGTAATTACTCCATCCGCTTTAAGGCCCAACGCTGCGACTGGTTCAATGTAAAGCGCGTCGGCAACGTTGGATGTGAAAAGCTTGACTAGGCGAAATTCCTCACGGACGTTGTCGCCGGGTTCCGGCACTGAGGAACGCCAGTCGCCGGAGGTGAGACCGAGTGGGAAACCCTCGGTTCGCTGTGATCGCCATTGCGAATTCACGTGATACAGGCGAGCAGCAGGAATGTATCGAAGATTGAGGAGGCGCGTGTCGTTGGAGTGTGCGCTGGCCTTCTTAACACTATCGAAGTCACCGCCGTCGACTGCGAAGTATGTGTCCACCTCATAACCGCTGGAGACGCGCTCCTCCTCTTCGCACGAAATGCGATCTACTTCCTCCGCGCGGGATTCCGACATTTCGAGAAGGTTATGGAGATGCTCCTTGTTCGCGTTGTCGCCGAGGCTGACGCCGGAGAAGGGGCAGATCTCCAAATCTTTCTGCTCGCCAATCAGGAAGTAGCCCGCTTTCGTACTTATCTTTGCATCTGAGAGAGAAGACTCGGCGTCTTGAACGATTAGTTGGGAGACCCGGTATTTGCAGCCGTTGTAATAGATGAGGTTTCGCGGGCCGAATTCGCGGAGAGCGATGGTTCGAGGCCGAGAAATGAATTCACCGGTGGAATCACCCGAGGGCACGAAGACCCGGAGTGGTAGACGGGTGAAATTGTAGCCAGGGAGGAAGCCTTCGGAAGCGAGATATCGGTAGGGATAGAACTCCGAACGTTCCGTGCCTCCATACGAACCAATATCGTTTCGCAGCAAATTCAGCTGACGGTTTGCCTGATCCTGATGGCGTTTATGCTTCTTGTATTCGTCGCTACCAACCGTGAGGAGGCCGCTTTCAATGGGTTGTGTGGCGCGCGAGAGGAGAGTCCGGGCGGAGCGGTAGATATTGCGCCAGCGGTTCATCGAACGGTCGAGATTATCTGCAATTTGGTCGAGGTTCTGTTCGACCCAGCTATCTGTGTACCAAGCCGCTCCGGTTTCAAGGTCTTGTTGAAAGTCATTAATGGCGCGACGAAATGTCGCTTTAATCTGCTTTAGGTGTGCCGGTGCAATCTTGAGTCCGTCGCGGACACCAGGGACAAGCGGCATACTGGCGTTGTCGTCCACAATGAGGCGCATGAGTGATGCCTGAGATCCGGCCTGGGGTTCAAGCCCGGGCAAGCCAATCTCGCTGACTGCAAGCGCATTAAGGTGTGTGAGGAGAAGCTCACGATTGCAAAGGTCGAGCCGAGGGGACTGAACCACTCCCGCGACCAACTCGGCTTGGTGCTGGAAGTAGTGTCGGTCATGTGGGGAATAACTCGAGCAGTACGTAAAGATAAGCGCACCTTGCCCGCCACGCCCTGCGCGACCCGAGCGCTGGGCGTAGTTCGATGGGTTAGGCGGAGCGTTGCGGAGATGAACTACAGCCAGGCCCCCAATGTCTATTCCGAGTTCCATTGTGGGAGAGCAGAACAGCGCACTAATGGACTTGCTGCGAATCTTGGCGTGGTCAGGTTGGGTCTTTTTCTCGTCTAGAAACCACTCGGCCCGAAAGCGATCTTCGCGGTCTGCGCGCTCTTCTGTCTTGACGTGGCCGGTGTGGTCTTCAGCACGAAGGCGCTTTGACGGGGCGAAGTCGCGGTACATATCCCGAAAGAATTCGTTAGGACGGGGAGCATGCTGCTTGTAGGCGCGCCGCTTGATGGGATCGGGTCTTACGGTGTCGCCATTTCCCAGACGCCAAAGAATTTTGTCAATGCGGAGGCGGAAAACTGGGACTTCCTCATTCTGTTCGCTGCGAGCCGTTTGCTCGACAAGATAGTCCGCAGACTCAAGCTTTCGCATGAGGAGCAGGATGAAGCTCTTGTACCGATCCCCTTTAAGATCGTTCAGGTCGCTTCCGTGTTGCTTCGCGAAGTCTTTGAGGTATTTGCCTAGTCCACTTGCCGGCCCCAAACTCTTAGAAACCAAGCGGGCCGATTTGTGGAGCCGCTCGAAGCGGATGACGCAGGGCTCACGGAGGTCCTCGGTGCGATCGAGGGTCCAAGGGGCCTTGAGACGTTCGCGAAATAGCTTTTCGTTCTCCTTGAGACGAGATGGAGTGAGAAAGTTCTCGCTATGGAGCGCAAATTCTAGACGGAAGAAATCGAGGATTGTTTCGATAAGACTTTGGCGCTTGGCGGGCGTGAGATCGCGAAGAACAGGAACATCCGACCAGAGATCTGCCTGACCTGCGAATTCTTCGAGGTATTGGTATTCCACGCTTAGCAGCGCGCATTGTTCGAGGTTCGGAAGTACGATGCGCCAACTCCGGCGAAGGTCTGCAACCGCCCGGTAGAACAGAAATGCCTGGAGCGCCAACTCGTAATCACGTCTCACCGGAGCCAGAACAGGTTCGGAATCGCGATTGGCAAAATCGAGGAATGCCAAGTCCAGAGATTTCGAAACGGCCTCGCCGATAGTCGAGTAAGTCAGAGTGTTGTCAGGTGCGGCTTTCAGGGCCTTGAAAATTGCAGACCGCAACTGAATTACCTGCGCGAAGTCATTGAAGTGGCCCGCCTGCAAAGCGGCGTCCTGAACATTGTCAGTAAAGCTCAAGACCTTTTGGTCTTTGGCGGGATAGCCAGCATCGTGTAACCGATTGAGTATAGAGAAAGCTGTAATTGTGGTGGAAGTGCTTCGACCTTCGCTGCCGAGCTTGGTTAGCTTGGTGCCCTCGTTCGTATTCGGGTCGAAGACAACGCCACCTGTTGGATCGAATAGAAGGGGCGCAAGCATGAACCAGCCCCAGAGTTTAAGGCCAGTTGTGGCAGCGTCTGAACAATTACCGTACTCATCAAACCAGAGCTTTTGCGGAAAACGTGCGGCTTTCTTTGAGTCGGGTACGACTAGGCCATTCTTGGTGCGGCGGAGCCATGCTTCTGGCAGATCCTGAAGATCGATTTCCGGGTCCCAAATCTCTTCGCCGACGATGAGGTAGCCATCTCTATTCTGCTCCGATTCGTCAGGCGTATCGTTCGAGCTCGCCCGGAACTCGCGGGGTTCGAGAAGATTGTTGACACGGGAGACACATAAAAATGGCTGTCCAGTGGCACGACTGAAGACGTTGGGGTAAATGCGCTTCTTGTTTTCGTCATCCTGCTTGTAAATCCCGGGTTCGAGCGTAATGAAGCGCTCGGGACCACCTCTATCGAGCGTTGTGTAAACAGAACCAGTTTGAGCGATAAATTGGTGGAGTTTAAACGGAAGAATGGTGTATCGCGACCCCTTCTTCATGAGCGTCTGATTGACAGAACTGATCCAATGCAGGAGGCAAACAATAGTCTCTTTGCAAAGGTGCTCCGGTTGACCGGAGGCCTTCGAAAGGGCACACACTACTTCCCCTACTTGGAGCGGCTTGCGTCTAACAAGTTGCCCTTCTTTTTCCTCGAGAGCTATTTCGTTTTCCAGCCAGACGGCGACAGCGTTGGAGCGGAGTTCAACTTCGCTAGCCGTGGAATCAATGCCAACCGTAATTGCCTGTGAGAGGGCGTCTCTGCTCGCCTGTGTGCCGGAGAATTCGAGAGACCGGCGCAGCCGTTCATTGACAATTTGGGATGGTGCGAAGCGCTTTCCGAACATTGTTGAGGCAACTGAGGCAACCTCCTCGCGCTGAGCTTCAAGGGTGCCAACCGAGACCATGGTGGCAGAAGTTCCGATGCAAACTACGTCTTGTTGACATTGCGCCCGGATGCGACGTATGAGCATTGCTACGTCGGCACCTTGCCGGCCTCTATAAGTGTGAAGTTCATCGAAGACCAAAAAGCGGAGATTCTTATAAATTGCATCACGAATATCTCGCTCCTGAAGACGCGTCAAGAGGAGTTCGAGCATCATGTAGTTGGTGAGGAGGACCTGGGGCGGGTTACGCTGCATTTCCAAGCGGACCTCGCCCTTTTCTTGGCCGGTGTATTGGCCTATCGTTATGGGGAAGGCTTGACCAGTTGCGTCCTCGTAGTTCCTTTTGTAAATGTTGAATTCGTTAGTTTGCGAATTAATGAGAGCGTTCATCGGATAAACGATGACTGCTGAAACGCCTTCTTTCTGTGGTTCGGAGAAGAGTCGATGAAAGATGGAAGCGATGTATGTAAGGGACTTTCCCGATCCAGTGCCAGAGGTTACAACGAAGTCTCTGCCCTGCACTCCAAGGCGTATAGCTTCCAGTTGGTGCCAATAGATAGAGTAGCCCTTAAAAATACTAGGCATCGCGGAATGAAGGATGCCTGCTTGAGCGATACTCTCGACGCTCCCAACTTGTTCGTAGGCCGGGTTGAACTGAAGGAGCGGGTCAGGCCAGAGCTTACCATCAGACAGCGCTGAATGCACCGTCTTGCTGATCTCCGGATCAGCGATATTGATGAAGCTCTTGATGTAACTGGCGTAATCGGCAACGACACAATCGCGCAGATCAAAGACGTTCATAGACTCGCGTCCTCACTCCGCGGTTTGGATTCGCTCTTGACGTATCTTTCCGCAGCGTCGCGGATCACCCAGGCTAAAGACACCTTCTTCTGCTTCGCAATTTCTTCTACAGTTTCGTATAGGTCGGATGGGAAGCTGATCGACGCCCGGACAGCTTTTTTCTTCCGAGCCTTCAAACCCTTACCCTTCGGTAGCATTTCTCTCATGCGCGCATTCCTCCGGCATTCACCACTTTACACCAGATTGGTGAACACTCTAGGCGAATGTTGTTCATTGAAATCAAAATTCCAGCCTCAGGCAAACACTCTCGGTTCGCGAGGAACCCAATGAGAGAGCTAAAAGCCGTATCAAATGCCGTCAAGAATTCGCGAGTCAACCTGTAGAGTTGCCGGGTTGGCCAGTCCAAGCCCGTCGGGTGGGCAAAATATGGCGCTCTCGCCAGTGCGAGAGCAACTTTCAGGGTGGGAAGACGGGCGCACACAAAAATGGACCTGCCCGAAGGCAGGTCCAAAGATTCACGATTTGTTACGCGGCTCGCTTCGATTTCGTCGCTGGCTTCGGCTCCGGCTTTGTGGCCTTCCGCGCCTTCTCCTTCGCGGCGAACTCCTGCTTGACCTTTAGCGCCACGGCGTCCGTATCAACACCGTATGCCTGCGCCGCTGTGCGGAGAACCTTGCCTCCGTCCGCCTGGGACTTTGCCGAGAGCAAAATGACAGCTTCGACAATTAGCTTGCCGATGGTGCCTTCGTCCGCCTTGCGAATGAAGGCCGTTAGCAGCTTGGCAACCGATTCACCTTCCTTAGCCTTGATGCTTCGGTTCCGCGCGGTCATCTGCAATCGCTTTTCGTCCAGTAAGGGAAGCAACTGCTCGGTTATGAAGAGAAGATCACGCTTCATTAACCGAACGGGAACGGCGGTCACGATGGATTGCAGGACACGAATTCCGGTTGCATTCACCAATGCCTCCTCGCGGCGGCGCTTCTCTTGCTCGGCTTTGAAGCTGGCATCAGCTTTCGGCGTCTGCTTTTTCGGATGATGCACCGGGCACGTCGGCTCGGTGCAAACCTTCCGCAGTTCGCCCTTGTCGATGCCGTCTGACACGATGGCTTCGGTCGTGTACTTGCACGTCTTGAACTCCGGCCACTTCGCCTTCTCCGGCGTATCCGGCTTCTCCTCTCGGATTTCGACGTACTTGTTGCGCGGGATGGTCTTCTCTCCTTCCGGCTGCTGCTTGTATGCGGTGCTGATCTGGACAAGCTCCGGCTTGGCGGCAACCTTGGCCTTTACGTGCCCGTCTAGTTTGGCGGCATAGCAATTCGGGTCAGTGCAAGCGTCCGTATTGCCGCTGACATCGGAAAAGAGCAGCTTGTTGTGTCCGGTGCGCTTGGGGCATTCGACGCAGCTTCCGGCGGCGGGGACGAGTTGCGGGTCGCGCTTGTTGAACGGTGCCTGCTTCAAGAGCAAAAGCACGTTGTGCTCAATCCACTGTTGCAGGTGTCGAACTGGGAGCAGGATGCGCTTGGCCTTGGCTCCTGCTCCGTTCCATTCTTCGCGGAAGCAATTGGCGAGTGCCTGTTCCTGTTGCGCGGGCTGCAATTTGGCGAGTAGTAAGGCATGACCTACCCCGATCTCCTCGGCATAGAACGCCTCGACCACCGGCGCGGCAAGTTCCGTCAACCGAACTCTGGCGGCGCAATATGCAGGGCTCTTTCCGACCTTTGCAGCGATCTGCTCAATGCTGTACTTCGGGTCTTCCAAATTGAGAAGCGCTTTGAATCCCTGCGCCTCCTCCAGCGGGTGAACGTCGCGACGTTGCAGGTTTTCGATTAGCTGTGCCTCCAATGCCTCGGCGTCGGAAAGATTGACGATACGGACGGGCACGGTCGGGGCTTCGGCCATCTGCGCCGCGCGGTACCGTCTGGCTCCGGCGACAATCTCGAAGCTCTGGTCGGTGACGCGCCGTACAAGCAAGGGAGAGAGAACGCCCTGGCTGCGGATGCTCTCGGCAAGCTCCTTGAGGGCCGAATCCTCGAAGATGCGGCGGGGGTTGGTGGTGGATTCGGTGAGGACAGCGAGGGGAAGGTTGCGGTATTCGGTAGCGGTATTCGTGTTCATGGGTTGCTCTCCTTTGAGCGGTTTGGTCGCGCGGGTGGGGAGTTGAGCGGACGGCGTGAGACCGTCCGCCACATCAAAGCCGGGGTTAGCTGGCTTGCGCCAGTTCGGGTTCAGGTTCTTCGGCGGCTTCCGCTGCGGGGCTTTCGAGCGCGGAAAGAATCACGGCGGAAGTCTTCTGGATGACTTCCAAGCTCTCGGTAAGCAGGGCCGCGTTGCCGTGGTATAGATGGATGTAATCCGCCGATGCCCTGCCCGTCTCAAGGCCGATAGTCTTGCCGACCACAAAGGCGACAGCCTCGGCCTCGGTTTCGCGTACAGTCTTAGTGGTGGCGGTGCGACGGTCGGCCTTGTGCAACATCTCGTGCGCCAATTCGTGCACAAGGGTTGAGAACTCCTCCGCCGAAGACTGGCCCGGAAGCAATGCGATCTTGCCTCCGTAGCTCATACCAAGAGCGGGTGCGATGCTCTCTTTGAACTCCAGCGCGATGCCCTGAGCGATGACAAAATCCACAAGGCGGTCGCGGTACTCTCCGGCGCTACCGGAGACCCGCTCGGAGAATTCGGGAAGCTCCTTACCTTCGGTCTGGCTCACATCGAAGACATACGCGGCGCGGAATCCAACCAAAACGGCCTGATTCTGAGTGCGGATGTCCTTTTCGGCTTCCTCGTCCTTCTTGCGGCGAATTCCGATCACGGGAGCGAGAATGCGGATGCCGTGTTCACCCTTTTTGACCTTGCGTCCAAGCTGGTTCCACGCATAGAGGCCAGCAACGCGGGTTGCGTCCGGCTTCTGCCGTGCAATCTCAAGAATGTTGCCAAAGCTGTAATTGTGAAACCTGCCCATTGCGGTGAGGTAGGCGGTGAGTGCTTCGGAGTGTCCCTGCTCCAACTGCTCGATCAGGGCTTGGACGTTGGCCGCGATTACTTCTTTCGCGGTCTGCTTCTGTTGCTTGTTGTTGTTTTGGGTGAACGGGGTAACGACTGCGGTGGTTGCTGCTGTGTTCATGGGTGCTTCCTCCTTGGGTTGTTGCCTTTGCCGTTGCCTTTGAATTGGCAGCGGCATGTGACATACATGCCGAACGCCTCCTGGCGAAGGCGGGGGGTAGCAACTGCAAGGGGAGGGGGATCTCCCACCCTTGAAACGGAGCGAAGCGAGAGTGGAAAGGGCGGAGCGAAGCGGAGGGCTGCACAAGCGAAGCGCGGAAGCCTGGGGAAACCCCTTGCGGGCGCGAGGGGCGGAGCTCCCCTTAGCCGCTTTTGCTGTTGCTCTTGCCTTTCAGAAGATCAGGGCCGGCGTTGCGGGCATGAACAGGCCCGTTGAGGTGGGGGCGGAGGATGCGGAGCAGCCGCAGACGGGAGGAGACTTCCTCCCCATAAGAGCTTCTATTTGTTACGATATAAGGCGAAGATATAGTGAAGATAAGTGTGTGGGGGGAACCATGATTCATGCGGTGGTAGCAGAGAGTGCAGGCGTTACGTTGGGCGATCTGGATAGCTTGCTTACGGGGCGTGTCTATGCCAGCATTGCGGACAAACTGGGCATTCCAATGGGATATATCGAGTCCTATATCGGTTCGGGATCGGCTGCTGCTGTTTTGGCGGAACGTCTTGGGGTAAACATGCTGGCGGCAGAGGACCTCGGTGCCCGTCTCGGAAGAGAAGGGCGAATCGGACTGATTTTTGGCCTCTTGCTGGCGGATTGATTTTCTGGCTCATCATCCATACGCGGTGGTTGCCGTCGGATGGAATCGGAAAGGAGGAAGTGGCATGTCGCTCGGTCCCATTCTCATCTTCGACAAATCCACGCTTCAAAGTTTGAATGTTGACGAGGCGGTATGGCTGGACAACTTCTTCATGACCAATATCACGCCGCTGTTCTTCATTGAGACACTTGCCGATCTGGAGAAAGAGGTAAGAAAAGGAAAAATACCCGAACAGGTCGTGGGCGAAATCGCCTATAAGACTCCCGATATGTCTCCCCGGTCGAACGTGCATCACATGGGACTCGTATGGGGTGAGCTGCTGGGCAAGGGCAAGATTGAAATGCGTGGCTTCCCGATACTGGGCCGCGGCCAGCCGGTCATGCTGGAGGGCTGCACGGGCATTGTTTACAAGGAGAGCCCCGAGGCCGAAGCGTTCAATCGCTGGCGGGACGGTGAGTTCCTTGAGGTCGAGAGAGGTTACGCGAAGCGGTGGCGTCGAGAGCTGGAATCAGTGGATTTGAAGGCCCAGAAGGAGAGTTTTCAAGGAATCTGGGAAAAGGCAGGCAAACCACGGACGTTCGAGGAGATCAAGGCGTTGGCGGAGAGCATTGTTGACGGCCCGGAGCAATACGCGGTACTTCTCCTGGGCTTGACGCTGATGATGTTCAATGAAGAGTGGGTAGAACAGATTATCGCGCGATGGCAAAGTCTCGGCCAGCCCAAAATCAGGAACTATGCGCCCTATTTCACGCATGTATTGACGGTGGACCTGTTCTTTTACTTGTCGATTGCTGCCGGACTCATCGGTAGCGACCGTAAAAGTAACCGCGCGGACATTGCATACCTTTACTACCTTCCCTTCTGCATGGTCTTTACGTCCAAGGACAATTTGCACGTTCGTGTTGTTCCGTATTTCCTGCGGGAAGATCAGAGCTTCGTCAATGGAATCGATTTGAAGAATGACTTGCGGAGGCTCGACGAGCATTATTCTGCCTTTCCCGAAGAGACCAAGGAACAGGGTCTCTACGGTTTTGCGACCTATCCGCCCGACGATGATTCGTACCTCGTCACTAGATTATGGAAGAAGCACATGAAACCGCCCGGCCGTGAGGAGCAGGCTGAGCCGCCGGCGTTCGAGGGGAAGACGCTCCGCGTACCTCCTGCAGGTAGCGACCCGGAGCAAATTGTCAGAGTATTGGACGAATTTGAAGCTCGCGCCATCCCCGTAGGTCCAGAGGCGGACATCGCGTTGGAAAACGCAGCCGTCGTGACATTCCAGAGCTTCATCAGACAAAAGAAGGGGAAGTGGAAGAGAGTACCTGATGCGGCAGTAAAAGAAGTAATGGGGCTGTGAGAGCCATAGACCTTGGTAACTCTTGGGGTCGGGTGAAGAGATTCGAGGAAGTGAGAATGCCTTCGGCGCACAACGCGAAAAAGCTCGGAAGGAAAAAACGGCTGCTTGTCGGCCATCCCTATTGTTGTTTTTGTGGGGGTACAGTAGCGTCCACAACGATAGACCATATTCCACCGAAAGCATGTTTTCCTGACGGCTATTGGCCCGAGGAATTCGAGTTCCCAGCCTGTGAAGCGTGTAATCAAGGCTCTAAAAGAGATGACCAGCTCACCGGCTTTTATACGCAATTGCTCGATTTCAACGAGTCCAATCGGACGCCGCAAGATGCTGCGAAGATGACCAAATTGCGTGATGCCATCGCGCGAAATTATCCCGATGCGCTGCCGGATGCGACAACATCGGTTCCAATACATCAGCTTGGAGCAATCATCACCCCAGTTCCTATCGCTATCTCTGTGCAGCGCCCTGCTGCATTTGCACAGACGATGGAGACGCTACAAAGAAAACTCACCCATGCCTTGTACTACCGGGAAACTGGTAGATCGCTGACGCAATCGCACTCTTACCTGAGCGAGTATTACCAGATCCAGGGCAGTGACCACACGATGACAAAACTCTTAGGCGGGTTGTTGCCGGACGAAACGATCGGAGGTCGAACCAACATAAAGAACTATGGGGAGAGATTTGGATACAAGAGCGGCTACAAAAACAAGGAGGATCTTTTCATCTACGGCGCACAATTCGGAAAAGGGCTCATCGTATGGGGAATGGTCTTAGGGCCGGGTATGAGGGTGAGCAATCTGGCCGACTACCTTAAGTCCAAGCCATGGCGTTGGGCTGGCCATCGCGAAAAGATACTGGTTTCCCACGAAACACCAGAGTGAGCCGTTGATCGACTTTGGGGAGTCATTCGGCACTTTGGTCCAGAGGGGGTACGCCTACAACTGTGGGAGGCGGAAACACTGGATGGTCGTCCCGCTCTTGATTTGCTTAGAAACGGGAATGTTTCAGGCCGCATTGCAACCCATGATTCCCTGATGATTGCCGGACTATGCGAGCAACCCCTCAAGACTTGAAGCGTCAACGTCGATCACCTGTCCCAATTCATTGACCAGCGCGATCTCTATACCTGCGGCCTTCGCACGGGGAGCCACCCTTTGCGCCAGTCTGAGGGTGGTTTCCGTGTAGGGAACGACGGCAACCTGACGCCCGGCTTGCGGAATAGCCATGAGCATTCCAACGGCTTCGCAAAGTCCCTTACGCAGCCGCGACACTTGCCCGGGATGCCGCGTGTTGACGATCCCACCCTTGCATTCGGCGAGTATTACTCCATCAGGGGTTAATGCAACCACGTCGCCCTTTCCTGGGATCGATGTCACAGCTATCACTTGTTCGCCGCTGACATAGGTTCCACCCCACGCGGTTGTACCGTGGCTCTCCTTTAAGTAAAATCCACGCGCATTGAGCCATTGCGCGATCTCAAAGCGCTTTGCGTGTTCGCCGTCAGGATGAAGTTCGACTCTATGCAAGCCAGGGACGGTTCGCAGAAGGTGTGTGCCGTATGCCAGCATGACAGCGGCTTCGGTGAGATGGCGTTCCTTGCTGCCAACGCATTTTCCTTGCCGATTCGGTGGCGGGTCGAGTTCAACAATCAAATCTTCAAACATTGCATCACCGTAACAGGTATGAGCGACGGCACGCGCTTAATCGCGTGGTTCTGGCCTAATGCTTGATCTTTGTTGCATCCAGCCCGAGCAAATGCCCCTACCTCAGGGTGATGCATGACCCAATAGTCCACATATTGTGGCAGTCATTCTTCTTCGGTTCCCACTCGTCGCGCCTCATCGCCCTGAAGGCACCTTTACGGCCTCGCTCTCACGCTCAAGAAGTTCGCGGAAGTAGGTGTCGGAATTCATGGCGCATCCTGTCATCGCAAAACTTTTGGTTCTGGCAGAAGCTCGCGATTCATTAGGTGTCTATAGGAATTCCCGAAGCTCCATGAAACGGGCTTGCACTATGTCCCAGGATGGGTGGGAGCCGAAACAGAGAATCTCGCACTGGCCCTTGTATTCGCGGCCAATCTTGGCAGAAAGGTCTCCCGTCGCAAAGAGGGCGTCGCTGTTGGCAAAGCTCATTTGATCCGGGTAGAAGTAGCTGCCAGGAAAGTGTGTGCGACTGATGCTGTCGTAGTCCTGCTTGATCTCACCATATTCGGCAGATTGCAGCATTTCTAAAACCTCGGGCCGGGACGCGAGTTGAAACAGGTCGTAGTAGTGCCGAGCGTAGGTGCCCAGAGCACGTCCATCTCTTTTGAGAATTTCCACTTTACTGTGAATGGCAAACATCTTCTCCACGAAGGTCCGCCTGAAATGGAGCAAGCGCATCGGGAACGAGCTTTCGTCTTCCGCCCCGAGCGTGACTGCTTTTTCACGTAGAAACTGACCGAGATAGGAGCGCAGCTCGACATTCTCGGTGGGTTCCCGACCACTGGCTGCTCCTGCTTCGAGGAGCACACGGTTGACGACTTCACCGGGACCGCCGTGGAGCTGGTGATAAGAGAACCGGTCATTGCGCCCGAAGCCTCCGATGGTTTGGCTTTCCTCGGGAACGAACTGAAGAGCCGGATGCGCGGCCACGGCATCGCGCAGGCTCTTTAGTTCGCGGTCGATGCCGCGTTTGGTCAGAGGCGGCTCGAAGGCAAGCGGGTCGAGAAAGATGTCGATGTCCTCTGAAAACCGCTGAATCAGGTTCCAGCCTTTTGAGAGGCTGGTTCCACCTTTGAAGATCACTTTGTCGCCGGCCGTAGCGGCGATGATACGCAGCACTTCGGTGACGTAGTAGTCCTTTTCGATGATCCCTGGGCGGAGTTGAAAGTGCTCTGCGGCCTGGAGGATCACCTGATCGATGTCAGGATGTTCAAACAGTCTCACGTTTTGGGCCTTTCCTTGGCCTGCCACTCGCGCGCGTGCGTCAGGGTTGTGAATTGTCCAAAGTCGAACCGGGAGAGCGGATTCAAGGAGGCACGCAGACGCGCTCGTGCGGCTGGATCTCGTTCAAGCTCTTCCGCCAGTGCGCCCAGTAGAGCGCGAACCCGTGGCGGCTCCGAATCAGCCACCTTGAGCAGTCGTTCAAGGTGACGATCCGTTGCCAGCAGGGCCAACATCTTCTGAATGGTGCGTTCGGCAGACAGTTCGCTTGTGTTACCGCCCTTTCGTAAAAAGTCGAGGAGGGCTGCTTCTGTCTCAGACAGGCTCTTCCATGCTTCCGGCCTCCGTGCATGAACGCGGGTGTCGGCGCCGATGAGTTTCCTGGGGAGACTGAGCGAACTTGTTGCCAACTCGCTTCGCCGCGGCGTTTGCGTGCTGAAACCTAGTAGGTTGGCGGCAGCGGTCCCGGATGGGAAGATCGTCTTGGTTCTCTCTGCCAGTTTCTTGATTGCCGTGGGGCTGGGACGGCTCGGCCCGAAGGCTGTTGAGCGAGGACGATAGTAGACACCTTTGCTCAGCCGTTCTAACGTGCCGTTGCGGGTCAGGCGTGAGAGCGTCTGGGCAACGGCGGGAAAGGGCTGATCTCGGAAGTCATTGTGCCGCCATAGCTTCTCGCCGCCGCGTTCAATCTGTAGGCGGATGGAGCTGGCGGTGCTTCGGGTTTTGGCGGCCTTTGGCATCTCCTTTACTCTTTCCCACCTACGCCCATATTGTCAAGTTTTTTTGCAACAAAACTTGACATACATCTATCCGTGAATCCATGAGTCGGCGGTTCTCTACCACCTGACAATCGAATGGTTGGCCGCGCTGGTGAATCACAAGCTCAATCCCTGGTCGGTGCCAACAGTGCCCTTAGCGATGGATTGAGCCTGAGCAATTTCATTGACCGCAAGCGTGAGATGCCCAGCGTGTCCCAAAGCATGTTCTTTCGCTATTGGCTCGGCATGGCGGTCGTAGAACTGACCCTGCGGGTCGATATGCAGCCAACCGCCACTCTGGTTGTGCTGGTAGCTCTGGATGTCGCCGGTCTCCCGCCTCCATTCGTAACCAGATGCCTCGTTCGGCATCGCATTATGGAGCGGTGCATAATGCCGTTGGTCGATTTCAGAGGGCGGCTGCGCCTTGTCGATTGCAGGATCGTGAGGTTCCTGTTGGAACTGCCGTCTTTGCTCTTCGGGGGTCAGTTCTTTGGTGTTGGTCATGGTCTGCTCCTTCGGTTGAGGCTGGTGAGCTTGTGTTTCGCCGTTCGGTCTTGCGACCTCGACAGCGGAGGTTTTACTGATGTCGCTGCTGAGACGTTCGGAGAGCGTTGTTGCGTCGTTCGTGTAGATTCGTGCGTCTTCGGACGCGCGAGATACGGAAACATAAGCGAAGCGAGTGTTGATAAGTTCGGGGTGCGCCCCGGTGTCCATGTTGACCAAGACACGATCCGTGGTGAGTCCCTGCGAGCTGTGCGACGTAACGGCGTAGCCGTGGTCGAAATGGCGCATCTCGGATGTGTCGAATGTCAAAGTCCGGGCCTTGTCGCCATCCATGCGGACAGTCATGTCGGTGCCGTCGATGCGTTCCACGGTGCCCAGGTCGCGGTTCTTGATGTCCATGTCCGGCTTGCTGACCGTGAACTGGAGCCGGTCGCCTTCGGCAAAGTCTCTGGCGATCTCCCGGTAGGCGGCGATGCCGTGTAGTCGCTTGGGATCGTAGGTGACTTGCTGCCCGTCCTCCCGTTCGACCGTGAGCTGGTTCGCTTTGGGGTCTGTGGCGACGACAGTAGCGTAGGTGCCGCGCTCAAGGCCAAGTTCCTTGCTCCCTCGGGTGTAGTAGAGAACGTCGGCGGGCTGGTAGAGCGCAGCCCAGTTGCGGTCGGCGCTGGTCAACTCCGAACGCTGGGTAAGAACCGTCATCGCGTGGTTGTCTTTGGATAGAGCGCCGCTGCCCTGCAACTCGGTGCGGATAGCGTCGTTGATGTCGCGGCGGCTGGCGTTATCGGGCGAGACAACCAGCGTGTTCTCCGGGCGGGCGACATAATCCCTGGCGATGGCCTCGATGCGTTGCCGGTCGTCTGGAATCTCTGTAATGCGGCCCTGCTGCTGAAGGATCTGAATGCCGATGGCCGTCTCGTTGCGAGAAAGATGTTCGACGGCGCGTAGGAGTTCCGGGGCTTTCTGGCGCACGATCTGGTCAAGCTGCGATGTCCGCATTCCGGCTTCTTGCATCTGCTCGAAGGGTTTTCCGGCATCGACGCTCTGGTGCTGCCTGGTATCCCCAACGAGCAAAACCCTGTCCTGCGGCCCAATCTTTTCGAGAAACGATTGCATCTGCCGGGTGCTGGCGAGACTGGATTCGTCGAGCATATAGAGGTGCCGGGCGTTCGGGTCTCCGGCGCTGCGCTCCATGCCTCCACGCGCCAGAAAACCTTGTAAGGTGTCGGCCTGAATGCCGGCGTCGCGGAGCTGGCCGGCGGCTCGACTTGTGGGAGCGAAGCCCTCAACGGCGTATCCGTTCCGCTCGGCGCCGTCGCGGATGACCTCAAGCGTCGTGGTTTTGCCGCTGCCCGCCAACCCCTGCAGCCCATGTATCCGGTCCTGAGAGGTGAGCACCTCCTCGATGGCCTTTTGTTGCGCCGGATTGAGTAACTCGCGAGTACGAGCGTGGGCTGCGGCAGGCTCCTTCCGCATAATCGGCTCGACTGTGGACTGGCCCTGCTGCATGTGCTTGATGGTCGCAAGCTCCTCGGCAATGGCCTCGCGGGTGGTGAACTGCCGCCCGGTGTCGTGCTTCTGGCCGGGTGCGCGCTGGAACTCTCCGGTGGCTTGGCGTTGCTCGAAGTTGTCACGCACCTGGCTATAGGTAATATCTCCCATGCCGCGCCGCAAGGCGTCGCGCATGATGTCTCGCTCATCTGTGACGGCCTCGCGTTCGAAGTTGCGGCTTTTGGAAAAAGTGACGGCTTCCTGAACCCGCTCCGGGATGTGCGGAACGCGCGTTTGCTCATAAGCAGACGCCCTCGCCCACGCTTCAGCGACGACTCGATCCGCCTGGTTGCCGAACTCGGCCGCAAGCTGCCGGTGTGCCGCGAGTACCTCGGAGGGTGTGTGAATCTCCTTCTTGTCGCGAGTGGAGTGGGCAGCGATTTGCGCCGCCTCCGGCCCGGCAAATCCGCTCTTTTCGAGGTACTCGCGAATCTGTTGGCTGCGCGGACTGGAGGCATCGAGGTACTCCTGCGTGTAACCTTTGATCTCGGGTGCTCCACTCCGCCCCGGCGTGATCTCAAATCCCAACTGAGATAAGCGATACATCAGCTCGGATTGATACACGGCTGTCGCGAACTGCTGGCTGTCGAAGTAGCTCTGCGGCTGCACAGCGCGGGTGGAGCCGTCCGCTCGCTCGGTCATATTGAAGATGACGGCGTGAGTGTGGAGTTGAGGGGCGGCATAGCCATCGACGGGACGCGCGGTGTCGTGCTCGAACTTAGCCGCGACGAATTTCCCGGTGGTCTCGGCGGCGCGGTTGCCGCCGATCCGAGCCTGGGTGTACCGCTCCAACTCCGTGAGAGCGGTTGTCACCGCCTGCCGGTGGGCCTCACGGACCCGGTCGTCGCCGCCTACCAAAGCAGTCAACGATACCGACTTTGGCGCTGAGAATGTGGCGTCCCAACCGGCGCGGTGTTCGACGGGTTTCACGGTAGTTCCGTCGGCGGTTGTGTACTCTTGGCCGTTGCGGTGCCGCACCAACTGCTCGCCGGTGAGGGGATTCTGGCCCTCACTGAGACGGGCGAAGTGCTGCTCGGAGATAGCTCCGGCAAGGCCGTACCGCTCGGCCATCCGGCCCTGCCATTCTCCGAGGATGGTGTCGCCTTGTTTCCAATAGTTCTGCTCGGCGGACATGAACTCCTTGGCGTGATAGGTCTGCGCCTGGCTGGAACTGAGCGGTTTTGAGATGGTGAGCATGATGTGATCTCAGAGACGCATCGGCTGGGGCTCGGCGACCGGAATATCATGGCCGTCTTCCGGGCCATCGGGATCGGGGTCGCTCGCCGCGACTTCGGGTTGCATTGGCTCGCGCGGCTGCTTCTGGTTTTCGTCATTCTTCACAACCGCAGCCTGCGACTCTATCGGCGGAGCGGTTGTTTTTGTCTCTAGCGATGGGGGCAACGCAGCCTCCAAGTCGGTGGCGGGTTTGACCGCTGCCGACACCTTCGGAACGAGCGTTAGTGGATCGAAGGGCAGTTCGTCGTCCTCCACCTTTCGCGGAAGAAATGCGGGTGTTGTCTGCGGTACATCCTTGTACTCGAAGTGAAAGC
>Ga0302319_10003308_pt1 | contig 33910 bp, 22 predicted proteins | sample Bog_T0_2_FD_203319 | JGI IMG/M metagenome (GOLD analysis project Ga0302319, IMG submission 203319) | Peat permafrost microbial communities from Stordalen Mire near Abisko, Sweden - Bog_T0_2 | ecosystem: Environmental > Terrestrial > Soil > Wetlands > Peat | place: Sweden: Abisko, Stordalen Mire... | reverse complement strand
CCGACTCAGTTGTCGCCGCCGTACCGGTGCGCGTAAACGCTGACGGGCGGCGTGGCCTCGCACTACTCTCTGCGAATCATCCGACGCCGGACTTTTCGGTTCCGAGTGCGGGGAACACCTACTACGTGAACACCACCGCTGACAACACAGGGACCACAACGGACACTGACGACGGCACACGATGCTCGAATGGGTCCGCCGAGGTGTGCACGCTTCGCGATGCAGTCACGTTCGCGAATGCGGACGCCGCGCTCAACATCGGAGGTTCGAATTCCGACACCATCATGGTGCCTTCCGGCACATACGATTTGACTTGGCAGGAGGGGGTTCTGGACAGCAATGGAAATGCAGTCACCCACCTGGAGATTCTGGGGCCGGTGACCTTCGTTGGAGACACCACTGGCAATGGAGTAATTCTCGATGCACTATTCGAGGACGTTGCATTCTCCATCAATCCCGGGCCTTATGGATCATTCAATCCAGGCGGCAACTCCTTCGCGTTCGACACAACGCTTGAAAACATCCAAATCATCCAGGGGGAAAACTCCAACAACCCGAGCGTCTATCCCAATGCCAACGCGGTTGGAGGCTGCATCAACTGGGATGCTTATGGGACTGGAAACCTGACCCTGGACAATGTTGACGTTCAAGGCTGCTACGCTGTTTTTGGCGCCGGCGGCGGTCTTTGGGTGGAGAACTCTGTTGGCGGCGGTACAGGGGCAGTGACATTGACAGGGGGAGGCTTCTCCTCAAACGAGACCCCGGAAGAGGGCGGGGGTGTCTATGTGGCCTATCCTCCCGCAGCATTGTCTGCGACGAATACGGCATTTTCAAAAAATGTGGCCGATCCAAAAGTCAACGCAGGCGACAACAGCGGGTTTGGGAGCGGAGGTGGCCTGTTCTTTGCAGCGCGCCCATCTGGATCGGGTACACCGCAATCCACACTGACTGCCGTAACCATTTCTTCGAACGAAGCGGCGGTCGAGGGCGGCGGTATCTATACGAACTCCGGCATACTGCTCACCAACTCGCTGGTCCAGAGCAATTCCGCCGGGCAGTGGGGAGGCGGCGTTTACACGGAAGAGGCAGATCCGGAGGTGACGGCCACCATCACCAGCAATGAGGTTGTGCAAAACTCAGCTACCACTACCGGCGGCGGCATCTACGTTGGGGCGGACAATCCATCGAGCGGCTATTCGCTCAGCCTGGGCCTGAATCGGATATTCGGAAATACGTCGACAAGCGGGACCACCGGTCTCGCCATTTCCTCGCCGGGAGCGGCTATGGCGACCGAGAACTGGTGGGGATGCAACATCGGACCAAGCGGCTCCTCAACCTGTGATGCTGCCGACAGCGGAGCAACGATTGCCCCTTGGGCCGAATTCACGTTCACAGCCAATCAAACGACCATCCCGTTTGGACAGAGCATTAACCTTGCTGTTGGGCTGAAGACAGATTCCAACGGGGCTCCTATCAGCGGGGCGTTTCCTGCCGTCGCTACGAATTACCCTTACGCCTACAATGTGGCAGGGTTAACCGAAACCCCTGTGCTGACGAGTGGAACTTTTGATTCAACCGGATCTGGATCGGCTACGATTACTCCGACCAGCACAGATCCCGGAAGCGTTACCGTCACCTTTGACAATCAGAGCGTCAGTTTGAATCTGGTGGTGAACGGCGTGGATCACTTTGCGGTCTCGGCGCCATCTTCAGCTACAGCGGGAACGCCGTTCAATGTGACTGTGACGGCGTTTGACATCGACAACAACGTGGTGACTGGCTACACAGGTACGGTTCGCTTTCTGAGCACAGACGAATTCGCGACCCTGCCCCCCGACTCCACGCTGACGGCTGGCACGGGAACATTCCCAATTACACCAAAAACATCCGGAGTACAAACTGTCTCTGTCGTCGACACTGTGGTGAGCACCGTGTATGGTACGTCAGGGACCATTTCGGTCACCCCTGGCCCAACGTCCAAATTCGTTGTCAACAGTCCGTCGCCTGTTACAGCTTATGTTACAAATTCGCTTACTGTAACGGCCTACGACCAATTCAACAACCTGGCGACGAATTACACCGGGACAGTCAAGCTGTCAAGCAGCGACCCGACATTTGTAAATCTAACTGGCAACCAACTATTAACCAATGGAGTGGGCACTTTCAACTTCAGCCTCCACGCCCTTGGGAAACATTCGCTGACAGCATCCGATACCGCAAATTCCGCACTTAATGGCAGCGGTGCAATCACCGTCGTCACGCCTGTGACTCTCTCCGCATCCTCCCTAAGCTTCGGATCAGTCCAGGAAGGGATGACGAGTGCATCTCAAACGTTGGTCATCCTAAACTCCGGCACAGTAGGGCTTTCCATCTCGACCATCGCTATAACTGGAACCAATGCTTCATCGTTTGTCTTCGCAAATACCTGTGGAACGATCCTCGCCCCAAGAGCGAACTGCACGGTACATGGACACTTTGCCCCCATCACGACGGGCGCGCTTCAGGCGGCAATCACAATAACTGACAGTGCGGGCAACTCTCCACAGAGCGTGGCATTGAGCGGAACGGGTCTGGCGCTACCCGTAACTCTGTCTCTCACGAGCCTCACTTATCCGTCAACGACCGCTGGATTGGCAAGCGCGTCTCAAACGGTAACCATGACGAATACTGGCAGCACAGCATTGTCGATTACCAGTATCGCTGTCACGGGCGCGAATGCATCTTCCTTTGTGTTTGCAAACAGTTGCGGCACAAGCCTGGCTGTCGGAGCAAATTGCACGATCCATGGGCACTTCGCACCCACTACCACCGGTGCATTGAAGGCCGCAGTCACGATCATTGACAGTGGCAACACGTCGCCACAGAGCATTGCCTTGAGCGGAACTGGGTTGACTCCGCCGGTAACGCTTTCGGCCACAAAGCTGAGTTTCCCAGCGACCGCGGTGGGCGTGTCGAGTTCATCGCAGTCAGTGACGCTGACCAACACTGGAACGACGGCCTTATCGATTACGAGCATCACAGTCGGCGGCGCCGATCCAACTTCGTTTGTCTTTGCAAACACCTGCGGAGCAACCCTGGCTGCCATGGCAAGCTGTACCATCCACGGACACTTTGCACCGACGACCACTGGTGCACTGGCGGCGGTTATTACCATCCGTGATAGCGCGAATACGTCACCTCAGACCATCACGTTGAGTGCAACCGGCACAACGCCACCGGTTACACTCTCTACGACCAGCGTCACTTTCCCAGCAACGCACGTTGGCACCTCGAGCGCCTCGCAGATCGTCACAATGACCAATACGGGGACCTCCGTCCTGTCGATCACCAGCATTGCCGTGACTGGAACCAATGCGTCTTCGTTTATCTTCGCCAATAACTGCGGAACGAGCCTCGCGCTGGGAGCAAGTTGTACCATCCACGGGCACTTTGCACCAACCGTAATGGGCGTGTTGACTGCGGCAATCACGATCAGCGATAGCGCGGCCGGTTCACCGCAAAAGTTCGCACTCAGCGGCACGGGTCAGTAACGCACCCTCCGAACGATTCCATCGAGGAGCAAACTGCAAATCGTGGAAGAACAGCGGGCCGCGATGAGAGCGCGCGGCACACAAAATGTGGATCACTCTATCAAGTGAACATGATCTCTGACGCTCAAGTTTTCGCAAAGCACCGAAGCCAACCAGCTTCCAGCTTGACTTGCCCGTATCAGCGCACCTTGTCTACGGAGTAGCCCGGAACGGAAACACATCGACGTTCGTCTACGACTCGCAAACTGTAACCAACCGCGTCAGCACAACTGATGTGGACGGCAACACCGTCACCAGTTCCCTCGACCCGCGCTTCGGCTCCGCACTTTCGACCACCGACCCCAGCGGGAACGCGACAAGCTACCACATATGGCCAGATGTATAAGAAGCGGCTCTTCAACAATGGCAACGCAATCGCGACGACCACACTCTATGACAACATGGGGTACCTGATTCAGATTTTGCGCCTCTACATCCTGGGCACGACACCGGTTTACTCCACCCTGACCAGAGATCAACTGCACCGGATTATTCAAATCCAGGACACAGCCGGATTTATCACGACGCGAAGCTATGCAGGGATGCAGGTTACGGAAACGGATCCGCGCGGTATTGTGACGGCAACTACGCTGAACACGTGGGAGAAGATTGTCACCTAGGCTCTGCCCGCGGGGCCCATTTCTATCAGGACTACGTTCTGACTATATCGGCGCAGGCGGTGAATTCGCTGCCAGGCACCAGCGGAACGCTTGCCGGGCCTACAGTGACGTTTGGCTGGTCGGCGGCGACCGGTAGTGTAAGCGGGTACTTCCTGCATCTTGGAACAACGGGCGTCGGGTCAATGAACCTGTTGAATGCCGCTGAGTATCCGAGTTCGACGACGTCGGTCGGGATCAACAATCTGCCCGTGAACGGTGGGACCATTTACGCGCGGGTCTACACCGGCTACCACGGAACGCACCTTTATCAGGACTACACGTTTACGACAGCGGCACAGGCTGGATTGACGACGCCGGGCACCAGCAGAACACTTGCCAGACCTACAGTTACCTTTGAATCGTCGACGGCTACGGGCAGTGTAAATGGGTACTTCCTGCACCTTGGCACCACCTGGGTGGGATCAGAAAACCTGCTTAATTCGGCCGAATATCCAGCTGCAACAACTTCGGTCAAAGTGAAAAATCTGCCGGTGAACGGAGTGACAATTTATGCAAGGATGTTCACTGATTACAACGGCAAGCACCTCTAAAAAGATTACGTCTTCACCTCGGCAAAGCAGGCGCTGCAGACGTCTCCGTTGCAGGGCGCGACATTGGGGGGGCAAGTGGGACGTTCACCGGGTCGGCTGCGACAGGGGAAGTGAACGGATATTTCCTGCACCTGGGAACGACGGGTGTAGGGTCAATAAACTTGCTGAATTCGGCCGAGTATCCAACCTCAACTACGTCGGTGACCGTCAACAACCTGCCTGTGAACGGGAAACCAATCTACGCGCGGATTTTTACAGACTACAACGGCACCCACTTGAATGAGGACTACGTTTTCACGGCGCTATGAGGCTCACAATAAAGCCTGAATGTTGGCAAGCAGAAGTAGGCCGCATACAAGAGGCGGCTTTGGATTGTAAGGATGGGGCCGCGTGTTCGCTCTCGTTCTTGAGGCATCCAGCTGAGACGGTGACAAAGCACGCCGCGCAGATTTCGTCAAAGACCGGATTGTCGTCAAATGGGGAGAGGGGTGGTGCATCAAACTCTAGTGTGGCGTCAGGTGGCAGGGGACGGTGGGCTTGGTCGGCCGGCGGGCGGCGAATGAGAGTCCGTCGCCATCTGTTGAAGTTCGAAAGGAGCATCTTTGTTGATAGGCCAGCAGTGATGATGACCATGCTCCGAAGGACATCAGTTAAACCTGCTTGGCCTGGGTGATTTGAAACAAACGAAGATAAACTCTTTAGATTTGCTTATTGGTTGCCCCTCAGGGATTCGAACCCCGATATGCTGCTCCAGAGGCAGCTGTCCTACCATTGAACGAAGGGGCAACGAGGGCGAATCAACTCGCCTTGAAGCCTGGCTGAATTCGGTCGCCGCACTGTGACTCATGCTCAAAGCCAACTCATTCATCATAAGGGGATTCTCTGCCTTGGTCAAACCTGCGTTCAATGCAAGAGTTTCTCGGCTATGACTCGCAACTTCTGGAGGCGACCGGGTTTAGGCATCAGCCCCAAGTAGTTCATGTCAAGAATTTCATGACCTGTCAGCGTCGCTCGAGATCTCTCCATTACGAATTGAAGCTTACAAGGATGTACGCCAAGCACATCTCATGTAGAATCAGCACTGAGAATGGAGCTACTCCTAAATCTCGTCTGGGCCCTGTTGGCAGCGATCATGATCGGCTCCTGGCGTCGATCCGGCTCACGGACTGGCGCGAACAGGTGCAATCAGCTTGTTGCCCTGGCAGTACTGCTGCTGATTCTGTTCCCGGTAATATCGGTGACCGATGACTTGCAAGCCCTCCAAAACCCTGCGGAGACGGACTGCTGCCAGCGGCGCAATTATCTGCACGCACCAGTCCACCTGCCCCTTGCAGCAGCCACTCTGCCACTTCCCGAGTTTTCCGGGCTTCTGTCTCATATTCAGCGCATGACAGTTCCGGGCCTCCATCGCCCGCGGGTCGAGGCTCGTCCAGAGTTGGTGCCCATCTGCAACCGGCCTCCGCCAACTGCCTGATCTTTCCCTTTTCCTTCTCCATCCCATCCTCAGCCCCTCTTAATCCCGCGTCTGCCGTGTAAACCATGGCGCAAAGGTCGCCTATGAAGCGTCTCTTCCCTTCCCTTTTTATTGCAGTTGTTGCTGCGTTAATTCTGATCGCGCCGAGCGCTGCCCAGCAAGGCCTAACCTGGGACCAGGTGAAGGCCGAGTTCGAATCCTCGAACCCCGCGCTCAAGGCTGATGCGCTGGGAGTTGAAGAGATGAAGGCGGCGGAGATTACCGCATTCCTTCGTCCCAATCCGCAGTTTACGGCGGCCACTGACGGAACCCAGCTTGCCTCCCATGACGGCGTGTGGCAACCGTTTGTGGGCACTCAAGCGCAGGGGACATTCAGCTACCTGCATGAACGCGATCACAAACGGGAACTGCGCCAGCAGAGCGCCCAAGAGGGCACGCAGATTGCTGCCTTGCAACACGCCGATCTGGAACGCAATCTTCTGTACAATTTGCGGTCCATGTTCGTTGAGACATTGCAGGCCAAGGCGGTGCTTGAGTTGGCGAAGGCAGACCTGGAGTATTACGACAGGATCATCCAAATCAGCCGTGATCGGTTCAACGCGGGGGACCTTGCCAAGATCGATCTCGACCGCATTGAGTTGCTTCGAGTGCAATACGAGGTTGAAATCCAGAATGCGATGGTCAACCTGAGGACTTCAAAGATCCAGCTTTTGCAACTGCTGAATTCGCGGACCCCAGTGGAGCAGTTTGACGTGATAGGTCGTTTCGAGTTCTCTGCCGATTTGAAGCCTCTGGAGGATTTCCGGCAAATCGCGCTCGACGAACGTCCCGACCTTCGTGCCGCTCTGCAGTCTATCCAGCAGGCGAATACGAATCACAAACTAGCCATTGCAAATGGGTCAATGGACCCAACATTCAGCGCGTGGTACACATGGAACCCCTCGTTCAACAATCCCAACGACCAGCAGACTCTGGGCCTGAGCGCGAGCGTTCCGCTTCGCATGTTTGATCGAAACCAGGGCGAGAAGCAGCGAACGCAAATCGACATTGATCGCGACCGGCAGTTAAGTGATGCGACTCGGGCGCAGGTATTCACCGACGTGGACTCTGCCTATGTCCAGGTGGAGAGTGCATTAGCGCTGCTGAAGCCGTATCAGGCGCAGTACAACGATCAAGCTCTTCGAGTACGCGACACGGTCACTTATTCCTACCAGCACGGCGGCGCATCACTGATGGATTTCTTGAATGCGCAGAGCGATTTTCGCGTTGTGCAGCTGGCCTATGTGCAACTGATCGGTACATATTTGACTGCAGCGGGCCAATTGAATCTGGCCGTTGGCCACGAGGTAATTCAATGAGAATCCCTTCTCTTTTGCGTCATTCCGAAAGATCGTGGCTGGCTCTAATTCTTGTTGCTTGGACTTGCTTTTGTTTGTCTGGGTGCAAGGAGAAGGATAAGGGCGAAACTGCGCCACCGCCTGCCAAAGTGATCCAGGTAGCGGACATGAACCTGATCACGATCAACAAGGATGACGTCGCGAAGTTTCCAATCGTCACGGCCGGTGAGGTTGAGACAGCCTCGCAATTGACGGCGACGGGATCAGTGTTTCCGGACATATCGCGCGAGATTCCAGTCATCTCTTTGGCCAACGGTCGCGTGGTGGATATCAAGGCTCGACTGGATGACAACGTGAAGAAAGGGCAGTTGCTTCTGAAAGTGCAAAGCCCCGACATCACGAGCGCATTTAACACGTACGTGAAAGCTGCCGCGGACGAGCAAATTGCCAACAAGGCCTATGTGCGCGCCGACGACCTCTTCAAGCACGGAGCGATTTCACAGAGCATGCTGGAGCAGGCTGAAGGCTCGGAGAAAGACGCGAAGGCAGACCTGACGGCTGCCGAAGAGCAGTTGCAGACGCTCGGAGTGGACAAGGACAACCCAAGCCCCATTGTCAGTGTTTATGCGCCGATCTCGGGAGTAATCGTTGCACAGAATGTTACCAACGCTTCGGCAGCGGGCGTGAGCCTATCGGGGTCGGCCACAGCCTTCACGATTGCGGATCTGTCTGAAGTCTGGATTGTCTGCGATGTATTCGAAAACGACATCTCAAAGATTGCGCTTGGTCAGGAAGCGCACATCAGCTTGAATGCATATCCTGACAAGGTTATCACTGGGCGCGTGAGCGACGTAGGACCGATTCTTGACTCGAGCATCCGGACCGCGAAGGTTCGAATTGAGGTTCCCAACCCGGGCTTCCTGAAACTTGGCATGTTTGGAACAGCGAAATTTACGAGCGGCGCAAAGGAGACGCATGCTGTTGTGCCAGCCGATGCGGTACTCCATTTGCATGACCGCGACTGGGTGTACTTACCGGCAGGCGGAAACCAGTTCAAACGCATGGAGGTGCGTGCCGGAAACATGCTCGATGGAAAGCGGCAGGAGGTTCTGTCCGGCATCAAACCGGGTGACCAGGTTGTCAACAACGCACTGCTGCTTGAGACTGCGGGGAACCAGTAATGATCCGGGCCCTTGTGAATTTTGCACTTAAGAGCCGATGGCTTGTGCTTGGCGGAGCAGTCGTACTCTCGGCATGGGGCGTGATCTCGTTTCGAGCGCTTCCTATTGAAGCCTACCCCGACGTCGCCAACAATTACGTGCAGATCATCACACAGTGGCCTGGCCGCAGCGCCGAAGAAATCGAGCGGCAGGTCACTGTCCCGGTGGAAATTCAGATGGCCGGCATTCCTCACCTGACCCATCTTCGCTCCACTACGCTCTCCGGCTTGTCAAGCTTGATGATGATCTTCGACGATAACTCCACGAGTGACGTCAATCGCGAGCACGTCCTGGAACGTCTCAGCCAAGTCAATCTCCCTGCCAACCTCGTTCCGCAAATGGGCACCGACTGGAGCCCTGTCGGCCAGATCTATTGGTACACACTCGAAAGCACCAACCCTTCCTACGATGTGATGGAAAAGAAGTCGCTTGAAGATTGGCTGCTCGAAAAATCCTTTAAGAGCGTCCAGGGCGTGGTGGATGTTTCCAGCTTCGGCGGCCCAACGAAGGAGTACCAGATCAAGCTCGCTCCGGAGAAGCTGGTTTCTTATGGGCTCTCGATTGCGCAAGTGGAACAGCAGATTTCAAACAACAACACCAATGGCGGCGGCAGCTTTATTGAGCAGGGCGCACAACAGATCAACGTGCAATCGGTAGGCTTGTTCACGAGCGTTCAGGACATTGAGAACACCGTTATCAAGAACTCCAACGGCGCGGCAATCAAGATCAAAGACATCGCGACTGTTAGCCAGGGCCCGAAGATTCGCCTGGGTCAAATCGGCAAGGCAACGCACCGACCCGACGGCTCCATCGTCGACAATCCCGACACTGTCGAAGGAATCGTACTTCTGCAAAAAAGCGACGACTCCGATCCCGTCCTCCAGGGCATTCACGAAGAAGTCGATAAACTAAACGGCGACAAGGACCATCCCGGCATCCTTCCCAAGGGAGTCAAAGTCGTTCCCTTCCTCGACCGCTCCAAGCTCGTGTCTTATACAGTTGAAACCGTTGAGCACAACCTTACCGAGGGAATGATCCTCGTCGCGATCATCCTCTTTATGTTCCTGGGAAACGTGCGCGGAGCGATCATCGTTACCCTCACGATTCCGTTTGCGCTGATGTTCGCCTCGATCTGCCTCGACCTGACGCATATTCCCGCGAACCTGCTTTCACTTGGCGCACTCGACTTCGGCATGCTTGTGGATGGCTCGGTGGTCATGATCGAGAATATGGTTCGCCACCTTGCCGATAAAGACAATACGCACACTCCCGGCCAGAAAATCCGTGACGCAGCCATGGAGGTGATGCGACCCGTATTCTTCGCGCGCGGCATCATCATCACCTCGTACCTGCCCATCTTCACCCTGCAAGCCGTTGAAGGCCGTCTCTTCAAACCCATGGCCTGGACCGTCACCTTCGCTTTGATCGGCGCTCTCGTCTTCGCCATCGTCATTGCCCCCGTCATGGCCAGCCTCCTATTTCGCAAAGGTGCGAAGGAGTGGGAGAATCCCATCCTGCATTGGCTGACTATCCATTACAGATCGGCCGTCCGCGCGGCCATCGAGCACAGGCGTATCACCCTTAGCATCGCCACTGCCCTTTTCGCCATCGCCATCTATCTCACCGTAGGCGGCCCCATTGGATCTGAGTTTCTGCCTCACCTCGATGAGGGTTCAATCTGGGTCCGGGGCACACTGCCTCCCAGCGAAGGACCTACGTCCAGCATCGCTTTCACCAACAAGGCGCGTGTCGTAATGGCATCGTTTCCCGAGGTTACGCAGGTGGTGAGCCAGACCGGCCGCCCAGACGACGGCACCGACACCGCCGGCTTCTTCAACACCGAATACTTCGTCGACCTCAAGCGAAAAGAAGACTGGCGGCCCGGCTTTCATCGCAATAAGGAAGAACTCATCGCCGCAATCGACCAGGAGCTGCAGAAGTTCCCTGGCGTGATTTGGAACTATTCGCAACCAATCTCCGACAACATGGAAGAGGCAGTATCCGGCGTCAAGGGCGAATTGGCCGTCAAGCTCTACGGAGATGACCTCCGCACCTTGGAGCACACCGCCGAAATGATCCAATCCCAAATGGCTACCGTGAAAGGAGTCGCGGACCTCGGCATCTTCCGCATCGTCGGACAGCCCAACCTCAATCTTCAGGTCGACCGCGATGCCGCGGCGAGGTGGGGTATTAACGTTGCCGACATCCAGGACGCCGTTCAGTCGGCGGTCGGCGCGAACGCCGTAACCCAGTTGCAGCAAGGCGAAGCGCGCTTCGACGTGACCCTGCGGTATCAGCAGCAATTCCGCGACACCCGTGAAGCGATTCAGAACCTGCGCCTCCTCTCTCCTTCCGGGGAGCGCGTCTCGCTGGCGCAACTGACCAGGATCTCTACCGATGACGGCGCCGAGGAAATCAATCGTGAGGCCGGCCAGCGCTATATCGCCATCAAGTATTCCGTTGAGGGCCGAGATCTGGGCTCGACCGTAGAAGAGGCCATCAGGAAGGTTAATGCAAACGTGAAGCTGCCCTCCGGCTATCATCTCGAGTGGGCCGGCGAGTACGAGAGCCAGAAGCGCGCCAACAAGCGGATGGCCATTGTCGTTCCCATCACGGTCATGGCCATTTTTCTGATCCTCTACACCATGTTTCGTTCGTTCAAATGGGCGATGCTCATTCTCGTCAGCGTTGTCATGGCGTCCATTGGAGGGCCCCTGGCGCTCTTCCTCACTCACACCAACTTCTCAGTATCATCAGCCGTCGGCTTTCTTGCGCTGTTCGGGGTATCCGTGCAAACCGGCGTCATCATGATTGAGTTCATCAACCAACTTCGCGCCCATCGCCGGGGCATGGAGGAATCCAGCAGCGAACGCATCGTCGAAGCTGCGGTAGAGGGAGCGGTTCTTCGCCTGCGTCCCATCATGATGACGATGCTGGTGGCGACACTTGGCCTGCTGCCGGCTGCGCTTTCCCATGCAATCGGATCGGACTCGCAGCGGCCGTTTGCAATTGTGATTGTCGGAGGCTTGCTGGCGAACCTGGTTATCGGCGTGTTCCTGCTGCCGACGCTTTATGTGTGGATCGCTCGAGAGGATGACATCTTGCCCGCCGTTGATGTGAACGATGAATTCTAATTCCGACCATCAAAGAGCCCCAGACACGGATTCGCAGACCGGGGCTCCATGTGCGGGCTGAAGGTGGAGTTACTCTTCGCGGAGAACTTCGAGAGGCCGCAATCCCAGAATTCTGTAGCTTGCAACCCAGCCGGTCGCTGTGGCTAGTACTGCTGTCCCGACCAGCGCAGCAAATGTGGCTGCCCACTCAATGTGGAAGCCGACTTCAAGCCTGTGCAGCAGCACGCGGGTGAGGATGTTGGCGAAGACTACGCCTACGGACCCGGCGAGCAGGCCGAGCACGCTGAACTCCACACTGAATGTGCGGACGATTCTCATACGGGTTGCGCCGAGGGTTTTCAACACGACCGCTTCGCGCATGCGACGGAAGCGTGTACTGGCAATGCTGGACGCGAGGATCATGAGCCCGGCAAAGATGGAGAATCCAGCCAGGAAACGCACTACAAATGTGATCTGATCGACAACGCTCTCAATGCGGTCAAGCACATCGGCCAGATTGATGACGGTGATGGTGGGAAAGGCCTGGAAAAGTGCACGCTCGATGGTTGGAACTTGCTTCGAATCGATGTGCGCACCACCGTACCATGTGGCTGACTGATCTTTCAGCAGACCTGAGGGCAACTCGAAGGAAACGCGCGCGGCAAGATGCTGCCCGTCGGCTCGAAAGATGGCGGCAACTTTCAGCGTGTGAACCACACCGCCCGTCTCAAGTTCCACAGCGGAGCCTATGCCGAGATGCAGCCGCTCCGCAACCCCAGCACCGATGGCCAGGTTTTGCGCTCCGGGGTCGGTCCACCATTTGCCCTGGGTAATTTTGTCACCCCCGGGAGGAGTATCGGACCAGCTTAGTTCGGCATTCTCAAGCATCCTCCGGGGGAAATGCTGCTCTTTCAACTGGTCGAGGGTCTTGCCATTCAGGGAGACGAAGCGCCCCGTCACGACAGGCATCATGTCGAGCGCTTGCTTGACGCCAGCCTGATGGGTGAAGAAGTCCTTCACGCCGGCGACTTCGTCGGTAGTGACATCAATCAGAAAGATGTTGGGAAGGTCGGGGGCCGCGGTCTCCCGCAGGTCGCGGAGCAGGGCCGCCTGCATGAGGTAGACAGCCAGGATGAGCATGACGCCGAGGCCAAGCGCAGCCAAAACTGCTGCGGACTGGTTGCCGGGCCTGTAGAGGTTTGCCAGCCCCTGGCGGAGAAACGAGGGCAGGCGGAGACGCACGCGGTTCAAGAGGAACCGCAGGAAGCACAATGCAACAGCAGCCAAAACAAGCAAGACGATAAGGGCGACGGTGAAGAGGAATGCGAACCAGCCGCCGACTTTGGCTGAGTCAGAGAGCGCCCAGGCGATTGCACCGAGGGCGGCGACTACCAGAATGGAGATACCGAGTTGGAGGCGGCGGGACCACCAACGGGCGAACCATCCGCCGACGCCCTGTGGCCCCGGTTCCACCAGCCTGCGCAGCACGAGCACAGGTCGGACGCCGCGAACGTCGAGCAGCGGTGGCAAACAGAAAAGCAGGGTGGTAAGCAGGCCGGTTCCGAGGCCCGCGAGCGCGGATCGCCAGGGAAACTCGAGAGTTGCGTGGACTGGAAGCAGATTTCCAAACACAGCCGGTAGTGCAGCCATAACTCCGACACCGGCGGCAACGCCCAGGACGGCGCCGGCCAGGCCCAGGCCCAGGGTTTGCAACAGAAAAATGCGCAGTAAGTCGCTTGATCCGGCACCTACAGCTTTAAGGATTGCGAGCATGTCCATGCGTTGCTCAAGGTGGGCGTGCATGGCCATGGCCACGCCAATCGCACCAAGCACCATGGCGACAAGGCAGATGAGGCTCAGAATGGCAGTTGAGTTGTCGAGGCCCTGGCTGAGAGCTGGGTTCCCTTCCTTGAAGTCCATGACCTGCGCGTCGGGCAGCGCCTGCTCGACGCGCTTGCGCATTGCCACGGGATCTACGGTTGCGGGAAGCTTGAATAGCAATCTCTGGCTGGAGCGACTGCCGGGCGCAATCAGGCCGGTCTTAGAAAGCGCCGCCTGGGAGATCATGACGCGCGGGCCCATGCCTGCGCCGGCTGTCATCCGGTCTGGCTCCTGTGTAAGTACGGCGGCGATTTTAAACTCCCGGCCGCCGAGCCGCAACGTTTGGCCGACATGAGCGTTGAGCCGGATGAGGAACTCTTCCGCAACGATAGCGGAATCGCCTTGAAGAGCTTGTTGCAGGCTCATGGGAGGTTCCAATTCCGCTGTTCCATAGAAGGGATATTCCGCCGGATCCACGGCTTTGAGAGTGACAAGCAACGGAACCGGATCGGGCGGGACCGAGGCCATGGAGATGGTCTCGGTGACCCAGGTAGAACGAATTCCAGCCTTCTCGCCTTTTACGAGAGCCGCTATTTTTGCGTTGTCATCCGGCGTGGCTACGTGGAAGAGCCGAGCGCTCAGATCGCCGGCCATGAGGGACCTTGATTCCGTGCCCAGGGTCTTCCGAAAGCTCTCGCTGAATCCGCGCACACCGACCAATGCCGCAACGCCGACGGCTACCGATAAAACAACGAACGCAAACTTGCCGGGCGCGGATTTCAAATCCCGCAAGCCGATGTCTCCGGCGCGTTTCCAACTCAATGCCCGTTTAGCCATTTGCGCTCCGCTCAGCAGTGAGTTCCGCGACAGATGGAACAAACGGCAGAGAATCCTCAACCACCATGCCGTCACGCAGGACTATTTTGCGGTCGGCCATGGCGGCAACCTCGGGGTCATGGGTTACGAGGACCAGTGTTGTTCCCGACTTGCGGTTGCGGTTGAGCAACAGGTCAAGGACCAGCTTTCCGTTGACCGAGTCGAGATTTCCCGTTGGCTCATCGGCCATTACGATCGGCGGCTCGACGACAAAGGCTCGTGCCAGAGCTACGCGCTGCTGCTCTCCACCGGAGAGTTGGACGGGGTAGTGATCGACCCGCTCGGCAAGACCCACTTCACCGAGCAAGGTGCGGGCGCGGCTTAGACCGCTCCCTTCCTTGTTCAATTCGAAAGGCAGCAGTACGTTTTCAAGAGCGGTGAGGGTTTGAATGAGCTGGTAGGACTGGAAGACAAAGCCGATTTTGCTGCCGCGGACCGAGGCAAGCTGAGCCTCAACCAGGTCGTGGATGGGGACGCTGTCGAGCCAGATTTCGCCAGAACTGGGAGTATCGAGGCCGGCAAGAAGTCCAAGCAGTGTGCTCTTGCCGCTGCCGCTTGCGCCGACGATTGCCACAAATTGTCCGGCAGGGATGTTGAGGCTAATCCCTTTGAGGATGTCCACTCTGCGAGTGCCGTTCTGAATCCACTTCTTCGCGTCCCGAACTTCGATCACTCTTCCTCCTGAATCTGGTTCCCGGTGTTCCCTATTCGCTTTCCCTGTTCGCTACACTAATCAAGTGTACGTTTCGCGCAGGCACGTTGTTTCAATCGGATTCTTGCTGCTCCTGTCCGTTGGGATGGGAAGCGCAGGTGCGTGGGCGGAAAACCGCCGTGTTCTGGTGTGCTTTGGCGACAGTATCACTGCCGGGTACGGCTTGCAGCGGGGTCAGGCCTATCCGGATTTTCTGCAGGAAAAGCTGGACGGCGCCGGTTACCACTACACAGTCAACAACCAAGGCACCAGCGGTGCGACGACCAAGGACGCAGTGTCGAGCCTGCCGACGATCCTGCAGCTGCACCCGGAGATAGTGATTGTTGAATTTGGAGGTAACGACGGGTTACGCGGGCTGCCGCTGGATCAGACCCGACACAATCTGGATCAGGTGTTGACGACGCTGGAAGGTGCGCACATGAGGATTGTGCTTGCCGGGATTACGCTGCCGCCAAACTACGGGCCCGACTACGTTCACTCCTTCGACCAGGTGTTTCGGGATGTGGCGGCAAAGCATCATGCTGCGTTTATCCCGATGATCTACAAAGATCTGATTCATATTCCAGACACTATCCAGCAGGATGGAATTCATCCGACGGCGAAAGGGTCACGTATTTTGGCCGACACCATGTTTGCTGGACTCAAGCCGTTGCTGCGCAAGTAGTTTCTCCCCAAATTCAACCCATCACGGCGACTGGTTGAAAAAGGGTTCCCGCGACTCTTTTGGCAATTCCGGCGAGTTCGCGCTGGGTGGAAAAGACTTTCACCATGGGTGCCGAGGAGAATTCTGGAAAATTAGCCTGAGCGCCGTTGCGGAGCCTTCCGAGAGCCATTGCGTCGCCGGTGACCGAGGGCATTTCCGGAAGGAGCAGGCGCGGATGGATGGTGAGTGCTTCAAGGGCTGAGGGCTGACCTGTAAGCAATTCCAGCTCTTGCAGGGTGTGTGCTTCATTGAGGGCGAATGCTCCGGCCTGGGTTCTGCGGAGCCCGCTCAGATGTGCGCCGCAACCGAGGACCTGGCCCATCTCATGCGCCACGGACCGCACATATCCGCCGGCGCTGATATTCATGGCAAAAATTGCGCTCGGGCCTTCGCTGGCCGTGATTGTAAAGGCTGAGATGTTCACTGTGGCCGTCTTGAGCGGCACAGGTTGACCTTCGCGAGAGAGCTTGTAGGCTGGTTTGCCTGCGATTTTCTTGGCGGAATAGGCGGGAGGCATTTGCTGCATTTCGCCATGGAAGCGGGCAGCGGCTGCGCGCACCTGTTCCAAGTTCAATGAAGGAGCCAGGTCAGGCCCGGAAGCTTTGCCTTCAGCGTCATATGTGTCGGTCGCGAAACCGAAGCGGATGGTTCCTGTGTAACTCTTTTCCGCGGACGAGAAATACTGCGCCAGGCGGGTGTATTTGCCCATCAGCAGAGGCAGAACGCCGGTGGCCATGGGATCCAAGGTGCCGAGGTGGCCGATGGATTTCTCGCCGGTGACTCTGCGCAGTCTTGCCACCACATCGTGGCTTGTCATGCCGCCCGGCTTATCGATTACCAGAAGCCCGTTCACCTTACCTACTTTAGTCGACCGGGCCCCTGAGTCAGATTTCGGCTAATCAGGGCTGGCGGACGAGCGACAAGAATTCGGCGCGGGTTTCCTTCTGCCGGAAGCAACCGACCATGGCGCTGGTGACGGTGGAGGAGTTCTGTTTTTCGATGCCGCGCATCATCATGCAGAGGTGGCGGGCTTCGATGACGACGCCTACTCCCTGCGGATCGATGGCTTCCTGGATGGAGTCAGCGATCTGGCGAGTCAGACGCTCCTGGACCTGAAGCCGGCGTGCGAAGACCTCTACCAGGCGAGGAATCTTGGAGAGTCCGATGACCTTGCCTTTGGGGATATAGGCGACGTGAACTCTGCCGAAGAAGGGGAGCATGTGGTGTTCGCACAGCGAGAACATTTCAATGTCCTTCACGATGACCATCTCGTCGTAATCGACCTCGAAAAGGGCGCCGCGAAGAATCTGTGTGGGATCCTCATTGTAGCCCTTGGTGAGGAAGGCCATTGACTTTTCTACACGGCTCGGGGTGGCCAGGAGTCCGTCGCGAGCTGGGTCTTCACCCAGGCGGCTGAGGATCTCGCGATACATCTCCTGGGTGGTGAACTCGCTGAGCCCTTCGTCGATCCCGACCGCTCTGCGAACTGCCTTGCTTACTGCAATTGGCTGCGCCATGGTGTTCTTCCTCTTTATCTTCGCTAAAAAGCACGCGGTAGATTTGCTTCAGCGGTATTCGCCGGAGTACTCAAAAAAATTGTTTTCTGTCTCTTCCACACGCACCTGGACAAGGTCCGCAGGTTTAAATCTGCCGTCGAGCACCTCGTAGACCGCCCTACAGAGATTCTCTGTGGTTGGGACCTGATTCACAAAGAGCGGATCGAGATTGAGGTTGGTATGATCAAAGCGCTCCAGGACTTCTGTTTGCACCACGCGATCCAAATCCACCATGTTGATGACCATCCCCGTCTGCGGAGGGACATCCCCGCTGACAATCACCTGCACGATGTAATTGTGGCCGTGACCGTGCGGGTTGTTGCACTTGCCGTAAGTTGTCTCGTTTTCTTCCGCCGAGAGTGCGTCACTATGCAACCGGTGGCTGGCGCTGAGCATGTATCGTCGGCCGAAGTAGCTCTTCACAGCTCTCCTTTGTATTCAGCGAAGATCTCTGGAGTCTCGTAGACGCGAACTGTTTTGAGGCGCGCTCCTCCGGCCTTGTTCAAGACTGGTTGCAGACGGTTCCAGCTAGCTATCGCAATATTCTCGGTGGTGGGAATCATCTTGCCGGCGGCGAACTCCGGTACCTCCAAATTCAGGTGACGATGATCGTAGGCAGCGAGAATCTCATCCTCGATGACGGCCTTCAGCCACTTGAGGTCGACTACAAAGCCGGTCACCGGGTCGGGTTCGCCCGCTACTGTGACCTCCAGAGTGTAGTTGTGGCCATGGCCACTGCGACGCGAGCAGCGACCAAAGACCTGTTCATTCCTTTCCTCAGACCAGGCCTCATTCCAGTAGTAGTGCGATGCGGAAAATGTGGCCCGCCGTGTCAGAAGAATCATTGTTGCCTCTCAGTTGGAAGAGATGCGATGGGCGTGGTCAAAGTTTCACTGGATACAGGTGCTTTTCTGTCTCATCAAAGAAACGGCTAATCGGCTACGGGAATGCTTGATCCAGCCAAGAGCCTAGCCGGTATATTCCCTGCCCTTCCAGCTTACCCGCTTCAGGACGCGATGCTGAAACCAACTGCGGTAGAGCAGGACAACAAACAACGGCAGTCCCAGCGGCGCCAGAAAGCAGTCGACAAGCGGGAAGTTTGACTTGGCGATGCGCATGTAAAAGCGTACGATCGTGCGCACCCAGAGGAGGGCGAGCACCCATCCTGCGCCGAGCCATTGCAAGGAATGGGCGCTGAATCGCGCGGTCCAAAGTTCGACCGCCAACACAGGCAGGCCGAAGAGCAGGATGATGTCGAGCGCACGCCACACCGCCAGGGCGAGTGTGTTGTCGAAGAGCAGGGCGAGGTTCTTGGTCCAGCCTTCGATCATTGCGGGAGTGGAACGATACATGCGGGTAGAGACGGCGTCGTCGGCGTAGCGAAAACGGAGGCCGACCTTGCGACGTTTGGCGAGAAAAGCGAGTTCCACGTCTTCCAGAACGCGGTCTGAGACGGAGGCGTGGCCACCGAGGCGCCGGTAGGCCTCGCGCTCCACGAGCAAGAACTGGCCGTTGGCGGCGGCAATACGCTGGGCAGGATCGGAGACTTTGGCTGGCGGATAAGACAGGGCCAGCTCGCAGAAGACGAGGGGCATAAGCGAGCGCTGGGCCAGGCCGCTGACGATTTGACGGGGCGAGTAGCTCAACATGCCGACCTTGTGACGGGTGGCTTCGTGAATGGCGCGGCGCAGGTCGCCTGGCTCGTGGATGGTGTCGGCGTCGGTGAATAGGAGCCAGCGGCCGCGGGCTTTTCTGGCGGCGGTCCAGATGGCGTTTGCCTTGCCGGTCCAGCCTTTTTCGAGTTTGCCGGCCTGGAGGACCGTAACATTTGAGAAGCCGCGGGCGATGTCCAGCGATTTGTCTGTGGAATGGTCATCGACGACGACGAGTTCCCAGTCCTTGCCGAGTTCGAAGATATCTTCCGATTGGTTGACCAGCGACTGAATGCAGGCGCCGAGACAATCCTGTTCGTTGCGGGCGGGAATGATGACGGTCAGCTCGATCAGTGGATCGGGCTCGGGCTGGTCGTACACGGATGCCACTCGAACTGGGATAGTGGCCAGTTCTCCTGGCGTGTCGGAGAGACCCAGCACCGGCTTGAATGCTTTCGTCTGCATTTCCTCACTTGCGGCTGGATTTGTCCTGGGTCGAGTGATTGCCATCACAAAGAGACCTTTCGCTCGTATTCCATTCCCTCGTATTATAGATATGTGCGATTCTCTCGGCTGTTGCTCACATTCGTCCTTCTCCCTCTGGCTTTGCTATCGGCCTGCAATCGTGGCGCTCGCCCGGAACAAACGGGTAAGATTGCGCCAGACTTTACCGTGTCGGATGGGACCTCGACGGTCCATCTGGCGGACTACCGCGGCAAGGTGGTTCTGCTGAACTTCTGGGCGACGTGGTGCGCACCTTGTGTTGAAGAGTTGCCGGGGCTTTTGCAACTGCATCGCGAAAGGCCGGACATTGCGATTCTCGCTGTCAGTGTTGACGAGGATGCGGATGCCTACACCAGCTTCATTGCTGAGCGGCATGTCAACCTGATTACGGTGCGCGATCCAAACGAAAGCGCTGCCAAGCTATACCATTCGCAGGGCTGGCCGGAGACGTACATCATCGACAAGAACGGGATTATCCGGCGCAAACTGGTGGGAGCTGCGGATTGGTCTAACCCGGAGATTCGGACTTACCTGAACAGTCTGTAATTGGCCTACGGGCTCACTGGCATCGAGAAGGTTGGTATGATTCCGCTATGACTACGGTGGATATTCTGTTTTCTTATACGATCCCGCCTACGGAGCGGATGGTTGTTGCGTTGTCTGGTGCGAAGGACGTGTACGGGATCCGGAGCCTTGTTTTTGACCATGCGGCCCGCACTCTGCGAGTGGAGTACGATGCGACCAGGCTGACGGCAGCGGCAGTGACCAAGCTGGTGCGCGAGGCCGGACTTGAGAGTGCGACGGAACTCCCTCTGCTTCCTCCTGTTGAAGCGCCTGTGCCTGTCGCAGTTGGTTGAGCGATGCCTTTTTGGTAGCGCACGGCGATTGCGCCGGGTGGAAAACCCTGATAATCTAACAGTGGTTTCGCAAGAGACTACCTGTGTGCGCCCGTAGCTCAGCTGGATAGAGTATTTGGCTACGAACCAAAGGGTCGGGAGTTCGAATCTCTCCGGGCGCACCATATCTTCCAAGTTCAAAGAGCGGCCCGTGGGCCGCTCTTTTTCATTTTGGGATCAACTATTAAATCCGGTCAGGGCTTGTATTCGCCGGCTGTATCGACCTGGATTTCGGACTGGACGGGCAGGTTGTCGCTGGAGCCCCCGGCAAGCAGCCGGACTTTCTCCTTTTCGACGCGCCACTCGTGGGCTGCGGTATCCCAGTATGCCAGATCGCGCGGCTTGATGGTGAGATGGACTTCTTGATCGGCGCCCGCTTCGATGTGGACGCGCTGGAAGCCTTCGAGTTCAATCTGTGGGCGTTCGACAGACGATCCCAGGTGCTGGACGTAGAGTTGGACGACTTCGTCGCCTGCCCTTTTCCCGGTGTTTCGTACTTTGACGGTGACATTGACCGTGCCATCCGCGGGAACGCTGGAGGCGCTCAGGTGAATGTCCTTGTATTCGAAGGTTGTGTAGCTTAGACCGTAGCCAAAGGCGTAGAGCGGCTTGTCTTTGCTGTACATGTAGGTGCGGCCGTGGAGGAGGTTGTAATCCATCAGGGGTAGTAGTTGGGCATCGCCGGTGTTCCACGTCTGGGTCAAGCGGCCGGCGGGGCTGTAGGCTCCGAAAAGGACGTCGGCGAGGCCGTGGCCTTCTTCCTGGCTGTTGTGGGTGATGTGGACGATGGCCGGGACGTTCTGCTCGCTCCAGACGATGGCGTAGGGGAAGCTGGCGCGAAGGACCTCAACGGTGCGCGGGTTGGCGGCAAAGATCTGCTTGACCAGGTCTTCCTGCTCGAGGGAGATGGTTTTGCGGTCGACGGATTCCTTGCCGTTGGAGGGGGTGGGGCATTGGTTCCAGCCGGCGTTGCATTCGGGGTGGTTACCGACTACGACGATTGCCACGTCGGCTTGTTTGGCCATCTGTTGAGCTTCGGGGATGTTGGTTCCGTCACTGAAGACGACCTTGACACCGCTTCCGGCGGCTTCGCGGATGCCATCAATGACGCTGACGAAATAAGGCGGAGTGCCGCTGTACCAATCGAGGAGCACCTGGTCGGCCCAGGGACCAATCACGGCGATGGTTTTTAGCTTGCCGCGGTCGAGCGGGAGGGTGTTGTTGTCGTTCTTGAGCAGGACGATGGACTCGTCGGTGGCGAGACGGGCCAGTTGCTTGTTGGCTTCCTGGTTCCAGGGCGGGGTGATGGCGTCGGCTGGGTGGACGTTGGGACCGGTGGTTTGCTTGCCGATTTCGCCGTAAGGATCAGTGCCGGCTGGGTCCATTTCGCCTAGTTTGAGGTAGACGCGGAGGAGGTTCTTCTCGACGGAGTCGATGTCGGCTTCGGTGACGAGGCCGTCTTTGAGGGCTTTGTTGAGGTCGTCCTTGTAGGTGTCGAGGAAGTGATTGATACCGGCTTTGATGGCGGCTGCGGAGCCGTGTTCCTTGTCAGGGAAGGCCTTCTGGGCGGTAGTGAGCAGGCCGAGGGCTCCTCCGTCGGTGCAGATGATGCCGTTGTTGCCCCACTCGTTGATCATGACGGATTTGAGGACGGGGTTGACCATCATGGTGGTGCCGTTCCAGGCGTTGTAAGAGGCCATTACGGCGCGGGAACCGCCCTGCTGGAAGCCCATGCGGAATGGGACGGAATAGTACTCGCGGAAGAGGCGCTCATCGAAGTCAGAGGACGAGGAGGAGCGGGTATCTTCGTTTTCGTTGGCGAGGAAGTGCTTCATGAGCGAGGAGCTGAGCCAGTGATTTGGGTCGGGACCTTGCAGACCCTGGGCGAAGGCTACGGTCAGGGTTCCAACAAGGTATGGGTCTTCGCCCATGGATTCTTCGGTGCGGCCCCATCGGGGATCGCGGCTTAAGTCGGCGTTGGGAGCGCGGATTACGAGGCCTCCGCGGTCGTAGAGGGGATTTTGATAGTCGTAGCGAGCTTCGTAGCCTTCCACTCCGGCTATTTTCTTGATCAGATTGGCATCCCATGTGGCTCCAAGGCCTTTTTCCTGAGGAAATGTGGTGGTTGGGAGCGGGGTTCTACCGCGGCCACCCCAGCCGCCGGGGCCTCCGAGGGCGAGACCGTGAAGGCCTTCAACCTGGCCGGAGAAGACGAGGTTGAGACGGGGAATTTTGGGGTGGTCGGTCATGAGGTTGACCTTCTCGTCGAGGGTGAGGCGGCCAAGAAGGTCTGCAATGCGCGCGTCATCGCCTAATTTGGCGTCGCGGAAGGGATAATCCGCCTGTGCCACCGTGAGTCTTGCGAACCCTGTAACCATCGCCAGCATCAACAGCCAGCCCAACAGCTTACCCCGACCGCCCCGTAGAATCATCCTTGGACCCTCCTGGATTCGAACAGCGAAGACTACCATACCAAGGCTCTTAGTGCGCCGAGCGAGATTTCGGCGGGCGTTCAGTTCCCTGTTCGGGCGCTGGTTGCGTTCGACCGGTTTTCCTGCTCAAAAGTGGTCGATTTCGGACCGTTTTGATAGAAAAGGGCAGTTTTTGATGCGAAAACAGCCGTTTTTTCGAGGTTTGTGTTCACTGGATGGTAACTGGGTCTATTTTGTATGTCATTCATTGCATATATCTTACTTGCTCGCGACCCCCAGAAATACAGCGATTCCTGGTGGAGGGGGGGTGGGGGTCGGGGGGATTTGGCGGCGATCGAATGGTTGGGCAGAGTTCGCATAGGATGATTGTGCGCTTCAAGGGTTTAATTGCATGCAAAGTTCCTGGATTCATTTTGGGAACCAAAGACGCGATGCGCGCCGAGGGATCCGCCATGGCTCAGGCACAGGGGGATTCCGGTTCGAGCCTGGGGTCGACCCATGGGCCGTCGGCGGCAATGAGTTCGTGTGCCTCGTCCGGACCCCAGGTGCCCGGCTCATAGTTATACAAGGGAGTGACGCTGCCGAGAATTGGCTCGACGATCCGCCACTGTGCTTCTACGAGATCCTGGCGTGAAAAGAGCTCGCTATTCCCACGGCTCGCATCCCCGAGGAGCCTTTGATAGGGCGGTTTCTCGTCGGCGGCTTGACGATGCAGGACCAATTCGACATCTCTGCCGACCATTCGTTCTCCTGGAGTCTTGACACGGAAGCCAAGGCCGATGGAACGGTCGGGGCTGACTCGAATGCGCATGTGCGCCGAGGCGGACGGCACGATTTCGCCGAAGGTTTCCCGAGGCGGGCGTCTGAACTCAATAAGGGCCTCAGTGCATGTGACCGGGAGCACCTTGCCGGCGCGAATGTAGATGGGCACACCTGCCCACCGCCAACTGTCAATGTTGAGCCTGACGGCAACGAAGGTTTCGACAAGCGAGGCTGGGGCAACTCCGGGCACGGAACGGTATCCTTTGTACTGGCCGCGGACGACGTCTTCCGGCCGGATGGGGCGAATGGCGCGCATGAGTTCGCTTTTTCGATCGCGTACGGCTTCGTGCTCTTCTCCGGTGGGTGGGTCGATGGTGAGGTTTGCCAGCACTTGCAAGAGATGATTCTGGACAACATCGAGCAGAGTACCGACTTCGTCGTAGAACTTTCCACGGTCTTGCACGCCAAAGTCCTCGGCCATGGTGATTTGAATGCTTCGGACGTGATCGCGGTCCCAGATGGGCTCGAACATGGGGTTGGCGAAGCGGGTGTAAAGGATGTTCTGGACTGGCTCCTTGCCGAGGAAATGGTCGATGCGGAAGATGTCTTCTTCGGGGAAGAATTTGTGCAATGTGCGGCTGAGATCCTGCGCGGAGGCCAGGTCCCGGCCAAAGGGCTTTTCCAGCACGACGCGAGCGTTCAGTGCGCATCCGGAAGTGGCAAGGCCTTCGGCGACCATTGCGAAGAGGCTGGGCGGAATGGCGAGGTAATGCAGCGGACGCTGCGCGTTACTGAGTTCCTGACGGAGCTGAGCAAAGGTATTGGGGTCGCTGTAATCGCCGTCGACATAGCGCAGGAGGGCAATCAGCTTTTCGAAGGAGGATTGGTGTATGCCGCCATTTTTTTCAAGGCTATCCTTGGCGCGGGCCTGAAACTGTTCCAGATTCCATCCGGCTTTGGCGACGCCAATGATAGGCAGGTTGAAACCTTCGTCCCGAATGAGGCCCTGAAGTGCGGGGAATATCTGCTTGTAGGCAAGGTCGCCGGTTGCGCCAAGAAACACAAATGCATCGGACGGAAGAACTGCCATTTTGTCACTCCGGGAGGTGCGACTTACTTGAGAGATGAGATGCGCGAGGTTGAGGCCGCGTTTGGCTTAAGGGTTCTTTTGGGTTCGGCACAACCGCAACGATTATATCGAAGGGTGGGGAGCTAGAGGCCTGAGTTTAGATTTCAATGCAGAGTGCGCGAAGGCGGAGAAGCAGATCCTTCGACTAGCCCCCAAAAAACTGGAAAACGTTTGAAGCTCCGTTCGCGCCTAACGAACAAAACCCGAAAAGCGACCGCAGTCATACATGGCGCGATGCGCCACCCAAGAAGTTGAAAACTCGGCGTTGCTTCCGTTGACAGAAGGAGCGTTATCAGCTTTTTCTTAAGAACAGCCGCAGATCCCTCAATTCGTTCGGGATGACAGTGCTCGTTTTAGGTGATGGTCTGGGGGCGGGTTCGGTCGATCGGGCGAATCGAAGGATTGCCCGAATTTTCAGGGCAGATCCTTCGACTCACCACCCCCAGGATGAAATACGCCTGGGGCCCCGTTCGCTCAGGATGACAGTTCATTTCTTTTGTAACTTACTGAAAGTGAGTTAGTTGCTCAGGATGACGGGTGTGTTTTGATATGAACATTGGACGCAGGACACTAGAGGCCGAACTCGCGAATCTTTGCGTAGAGCGAGCTGCGGTGGATTCCGAGCCGTTTGGCTGCGCGGATGACATTGCCGGTCTCTGCTTCAAGAGCCTGAGTGACGAAGTGGCGTTCAATCTCTTTCAGGGTCAGGTGGTTCAAGGCAGGCGCGGGGGCCACGGATTGGTGGGAGGGCCCTTCGAATTCGAGACCGGTATTGTGGATAACGCCGTCGTCGCTGAGCAGCACCGCGCGTTCAAGCACGTTGCGCAATTCGCGAATGTTACCGGGCCATGAGTAGTTGAGCAGCGCTGCGCGGGCGTTTTCGGAGACTTCAACCGGGGGACGCTTCATGTCCTGGGCTAGCTGCTCGACAAGCTTGTCGGTGAGGATGGGAATGTCTTCGAGCCGCTCACGGAGGGGCGGAATATGCAGGCGCAGCGTGTTGATGCGGAAGTACAGATCACTTCGAAAGGTCCCCTCGTTTGTCAGTTTTTTTAAATCACGGTGGGTTGCGGCGATGATATGGACGTCGGCTTTCCGCTGGAGGACATCTCCGAGGCGATAGAAGTGCCTCTCCTCGACGACCTTGAGGATTTTCCCCTGAATCTGAAGGTCCATGTCGCCAATTTCGTCGAGGAAGAGGGTGCCATGGTTGGCTGCTTCAATGAATCCGATTTTGTTGGCGACGGCCCCAGTGAAGGCACCCTTCTGGTGTCCGAAGAGCTCCGATTCGAGGAGTTCGCGAGAGAGTCCGGCGCAATTGAGGTCGACAAAGGGCTCATCGGAGCGCGCGCTCATTTTGTGCAAGGCGCGGGCCAAAACGCCCTTGCCAGTGCCGGTTTCTCCATGGATCAGGACAGAACTGTTGGAATCGGCAACCCTTTGAGCGGCTCTCTTGAGCTCACGGATGGCGGCGCTGGCGCCGAGAAAGGGATCCCGCTCGTAGCGTGCGCGCTCGAGGCGGTTGGTGAAGGTCTTTTGCAGGTTGCGGAAGTTATCGAGGGCGCGGTGGAGCATGGCCAGGAGCAGTGTGAGGTCAACGGGCTTGGAGATGAACTGCTCGGCGCCATTCTTGATCGCTTCAACGGCGAGATCGATGCGTACCTGGCCGGTAACGACAATCACGGGAAGACGAAGGTCCCGAACTTTGAGCCAGGCGAGCAGGTCAAAGGCAGTGCCATCCTGCAACTGATAATCGACAAGGATGATGCTTGGCTGGGCCTTCTGAACCTCGAGGATGGCTCGGGAGACACCGTTGGCGGTGGTGACTTCAAATCCGTCCATCGCGAGGCCCTGGGACAGAAAGTCCAGCACGATGGGATCGTCGTCGACCAACAAGACTCTCTCTTGCATTCTGCTTCCTCAGTTCTTACCCGACATGGTTTAGAGAGACTCGCAACAAAACAAAGGGTTAAGTGCGCTTTGCTTTTGAACAGAGCTGTGCCCGCGCTCTGGTTGTCGGCGACGTTTCGTTTCCAGACTATAGTCGATATCGCTGCTGCTGTCGAGAATCTAGACACGGGTTGTTGTGAACTTCTACATCTGCCCTCGGGAATGGGTACTAAAGTTTGGGGCAACTCTACATTAACTTATTTATTTTCAATCGTTTATAGATTTCGTAAGTTACCTCTATGCGTTGGCGGGGAGATTGCCGATAGGTCTGCTATGGACGCCGCTGGAGCTTTGGGCGTTCAGCGGCAGGAAATGGCAATGTCCACAAAAAACTCTCACCTCAGGCGGTTGGTTGCTGGCTTTGGAGCGATGTCTTTATTCGTAATGTTATTGAGCGGCTGCAAGGAAGTTGTAACCGGGATGGCGGGCGTGAAGTCCGGCGGTACCACGGAGCCCACTTTGTCTGTCCCGACGATTACGGCACAGCCGGCAAATGCAGCGGTGACGGCGGGGCAAACGGCTAGCTTCTCGGTAACGGCAACGGGGACGGGGACGCTGACCTATCAGTGGGAGAAGAACTCCGTGAACATTGCCGGCGCGACAGCTGCAAGCTACACTACGCCAGTGACGACAGCAGCGGACAGCGGGTCAACTTTCAGCGTGGCTGTTTCAAACAGCGCGGGCAGCACGACGAGCAACGCGGCCAGCCTTGCGGTAAGCGATCCGCTTCCACCGACGGTCGCAACGCAACCACAGAATCAAACTGTGACGGAAGGCCAAGCGGCCACGTTCTCAGTGACGGCAGCGGGAGCGGGAACGATTACTTACCAGTGGCAGAAAGACTCGGTGAGTATAACAGGAGCGACGGGCGCGAGTTATACGACCCCAGCAGCAACGGCGGCGGACAGCGGCTCGACTTATGCGGTGCTCGTAGGCGATTGCGCGGGGAGCGTGACGAGCAGCGCGGCAGTGCTGAGTGTTCAGGTTCCGGCGCAAGCGAGTTACTATGTGGCCACGACTGGCAATGACACGGGAGACGGCTCGGCAAGCAGCCCGTTTGCGACATTGCAGCGGGCGCAGATCGCGATGGAGCAGTCTTCGATCAAAGTAACTCAGATTGCTGGGGGAACTTATTATCTGGCGAGCCCGCTTTCACTGACCTCGCTGGATCAGGGTGAAACCTGGGAGGCGATGGCGGGGGCGACGGTGGTGCTGAGCGGCGGCGAGTTGCTGACTGGGTGGTCGAGCGAAGGGAATGGGGTGTATTCGACCAACGCGCCGGGGCCGGTGGGGCTGGACCTTTCGATTGCAGGCGTGCGGCAGATGCCGGCGACACTGGGATACGATCCGCAGCGGCCGTTTACGACTGGATGGCGGATATTGGGCCCCAACCAGGCACAGCAGTATTCGACAACTTTCGCGGTGCAGACAGGAGACCTGACTTCGTCAGTAAAGCCGGGTGCGCTGATGCAGGTGGTTGACTATCTGCGCTACACCGACCAGTTTACGAAAGTGGTGAGTGTGGACCCGGGCAATAACACGGTGACGGTGGCGGACAACGTGTATTCGGGAACAACGGCGGATATAAGTGGAAGCTGGCGGATTCTTGGTGATCCGGTGGACCTGGGTGCGGCGGGCGAGTTTGCCTACGATGCTGCGTTGGGCAAGGTGTATGTGGAGCCTGCGAGCCCGGACACGCTCAGTTCCGATGCTGTGATTGCGGCGCAGCTTGGAACGCTGATTGCGCTGAACAATGTAAGTGGAGTTACGATCAGCGGGCTTACGTTTTCGGACACAGCTTCGGACAGGAACATATACTCGGGCATCTTCAGCGACAGGCTGGGAACGGTGATGGGAACGGGACTGACCAACAGCAGCCTGATTGGGAACACATTTGTGAATGTGGGCAATGGGATAGCGCTGCTGGGCTCGTCAAACAATACGATAGCCGGAAACAGCTTTACACAGTTGGGCGGGGCGGGGATTCTGATTGCAGCGAAGAGCAACGGCAACCAGGTTAAGAACAATACGATGATTGGGTTGAGCAAGATCAACGTGGGCTCAATGGGGATTGACATTGAAAACAGCGCGAACAACCTGGTGGACAGCAACACGATTGACGGGACAGCGCGCTGGGGTGTGAGCTTGTTTCCGACGGACAACGTTTCGCTTGTGGGCAACACAATTTCAAACAACGTGATTCGCAATACTAGCCAGCAGACCAACGACACCGGTGCGATTTATTCCTATGCCGGAAATAACCCGAGTTATACGAGCGAGAGCACGACGATTACGGGGAATCGGATCGAGAACCTGGGCGGTTTGCTGCGGGATGCTTCAGGGAGCTTTCAAGCTGGCGCGGTTGAGGGCATCTACATGGACGACCAGGTGAGCGGGATAACGATCTCGGACAATGTGATCGAGAGCAACGGGAGCGGGGCGTTTCTGTGCCACGGATGCCGGGATAACTCGGCAACTAATAACGTGATTGTGCTGCAGCCCGCGGCTTACTACGACCAGGGGAGCAATGGAGTGGGTTATGCGACCGGGTCGATGACATACAGCGGGACGACGCGTGTGGACCTGGTGCCGTCGTACTTCCCTGCCGGCGTGGCGACGGGCACTATTGTGGTGCGGTTGAGCGGGCAAGCATCGGGCGGTACGAATGCAGCGTTCAATGTGCAGGCGGATGGGGCGATTATCGGGACGGGTACAGCAACGAGTTCGCTGACGGAGTATGTTTTTACAGCGCAACTGACGCCGCACCAGGTTCACCGGATCGGAATTGCTTTAACGAACGGGGTGACTTCGGGGACTCCTACAACTGCACTCAATTCCATGGAAATGTTTGTGAATAACACGGCTGTGCAGCTGCTTGATCCGGAGACTCAGGGTAAATACGGGGCGTATGGATTTGTGGTTGGGAATGACGGGCTTCAGGTAAGTCATTTCTCTTCGGCACATAACATTGTGTACCGCAATGGAGGCTTGAGCCAGGACTTGATGGACTGGACGGACTGGACCAATCCGACGTATGTGGATCCGAACCCAGGAACGGTTGACTATAACGTGCTATTTGCGAACGTGGTGAAGGCCGGCGACACCGTGTTTGGGACACAGCTGACGGATGTGCACTCGCAACTCGTAAATCCGATGTTTACGAATCCTCAGATTGGGGACTACACGCTGCAACCGAACTCGCCGGCGCTTTCGGAAGGGTTTGTGCAGGAGAGCGTTCCGCTGGCGCAGTAGGGGCAATTATTTGACCGGCCTGAATTTCTCACCGCTCAGCGATGGGCGAAACATCATGCTCCGCTCGCGGGAGAATAGTTTTTGGGAAACACGTATCACGTCCCCATTCCTCCCATCCCCATTGCTCCCATCCCCATTTCTCCCAGGGCCGAATGGCGATCGCAGTCATGGATGGCGCGATGCGCCACCCAAAACCATGAGAAATCGGCGATGCTTCCGTTGGCCGGGGAAGTGCTATCCGCTTTTTTTAGGAACAGCCGCAGATCCCTCTCTTCGGTTGGGATGACAGTGCTTTTTAGGGTGATGGTCTGAGGGCGGGTTCGGTGGATGGGGTGGACGGGCTCTGGTGTCGCTTCAGCTTGCTTTGGAGGAGAGGTGCGCGTGTTGCACCTGTTCGGCGCGGTCGAGGGCTGCCTGAACGTTTGGCATGATGTTTTCCCGTCCCACACAATCAAGGAATCGCGAACCCTGAAGGAGCTTTGAGGGCTGCTGCATGGCGCCGCAAAGGATGAGAGAGCGACCCGACTCGTGAAGGCGGTGGGCAAAGCTCTCTATGGCGTGAATGCCGGTGGCGTCGATGGCGGTCATGTTGCGGAGGCGCAGGATGACGACGGGGGAAAACGCGTCGAGATTGACAGTGGCTTCGATGAGCTTTTCCGTGGTTCCGAAGAGAAACGGGCCGTGGATGCGGAGAAGCGAGACGTAGGGCGGGATGATTCGTCCTTGCAGGGTGTGGGGGAGGCCGTCGCGGATGTAGTCGTCGTTTACGGTTCCAACGGTTGTGGTGTCGGCGATGCGATAGATATAAAGCAGCGCAGCGAGGGACATGCCAACGGCCACGGCGACGGTGAGGTCGGCGAAGACGGTGAGGGCGAAGGTGACGAGCCACACGGAGATGGCTGCGAAGTCCATTTCGAAGATGCCACCGATTTCCCTCCACTCACCCATGTTGTAGGCCACAACAAATAGCACCGCGGCCAGGGTGGCGAGGGGAATGTAGCTGGCCAGCGGGGCGGCGACGAGCAGGATGGCGAGCAGGGTGAGGGCGTGGATCATGCCGGAGACGGGGGAACGCGCGCCGGAACGGATGTTGGTGGCGGTTCGGGCGATGGCTCCGGTGGCGGGGATTCCTCCGAAGAGGGGGGAGACGATATTGGCGATGCCCTGGGCGACGAGTTCGACGTTGGAGTTGTGCCGATCGCCGGTCATGCTGTCGGCAACTACGGCGGAGAGCATGCTTTCAAGGGCGGCGAGCAGGGCGACGGTGAACGCGGAGGGGATGAGCGGGAGGAAGTGTTCGGAATGGAAGTCGGGCAGGGCGAAGGGCGGAAAACCGCGCGGGATTCCGCCGAATTTGCTGCCGATGGTTTCTACAGGCAGGTGGAAGAGGATGCTGATGCCGGTGCAAACGAGGAGGGCAACGATCGATGGCGGGATGCGGCGGGTGAAGCGGGGAAGAACGAGGATGATGGCGAGGGCGCCGAGACCGAGGCCGAGGGCGGCGGGGTTGAAGGTGGCGGCGTGGGCGATGAGCAGGCGGATGCGGGGGAGGAATTCGCTGGGGACGGGGCCGGTGCGGAGGCCGAAGAAGTCCTTGAACTGCGTGGAGGCGATGAGGATGGCGATGCCGTTGGTGAATCCGATGACGACCATGCGGGGAATGAAGCGGACAGCGGCGCCGAGGCCGGTGAGCCCCATGAGGAGCAGGATGACTCCGGCCATGACGGTGACCATGGCGAGGCCGCTCATGCCGAAGCGGGCGACGATTCCGGCGACGATGACGACGAAAGCGCCGGTGGGCCCGCCGATCTGGGTGCGAGACCCGCCGAGGGCGGAGATGATGAAGCCGGCGACGACGGCGGTGTAGAGGCCGGCCTGTGGAGTGACTCCGGAGGCGATGCCGAAGGCCATGGCAAGGGGTAGAGCGACCACACCCACAGTGAGGCCGGCGAGCAGGTCGTGCAGGAACATCTGGGCGGAATAGCTGCGGAACGCCAAGATGGACTTGGGGAGGTTCGGGTTGCTTATAGACATGGTGACTGCTATTAGTTTACGCGCATCCGGGTTTTAGAGGCCGTTCTTCATGATTTCGAGGCCGGCTTTGGAGACCTGGAGGTCGTCTTCCGACTTGCCTCCGCTGAAGGCAATGATGATGTGGCCGGAGCTGACGCGGAGGATTGTGCCGCCTTGCCAGCCGAATTCGCCGGTCATGGGGGGACGCTTGGCAGTGCCGCTGTCCTGTAAAGTAGAGGCCATTTCGGCAGACTTGGCGTAGGCGATGCCGAGGAGGTTGTTGCCGTTGACGGAGGCCTTGGGGTCGGTGAGGCGACCGACGACGGCCATTTTGGAGGTCCAATTGTCGACAGTTGTGCCAGGGGCGTAGCTGACTACGGCAACACCCTGGATGTTGAGGGCGGCGGCTTTGGCTTTCATGACTTCGATGGTCTGTGATTCGAGGGCTTCCAACTTTTTGGGGGTGGGAGGCTTGGGGGCGCCGGCGGCGAGGAGGGTGGCGGCGGAGAAGGTGAGGGCGAGGAGGATTGCGGACAGGCGGATGGGCATGGTGGGCTCCGGTGACGGGCGGGATGGCCGGTTTTCTGGTGGGGCAATGCTATCGCAGGGAGGTTAGTGGGGGATAGAGGGGAATCGAGTGTGGCAGTCTCAGCTCCTGGAAGCGGACGGAAAGGGCTGCATACGCTGGTGCAGATGGGCGGATTTCTGACGATTTTGAGGGCTTTTATGCGAAATAGGTGAGCGCTATGTGAAGTGCAGGTACATTATGGCAGGCGCACCGCCTGAAGCCGTTTCCATTGGTCGGGAAGCCAGTTTGGTAGTTCGCTTTTGCGCACTTGGGATAAGTTTGTCAGCAACTGCGTGAGATACAACTGCGGGTCTATATCGTGGCGGCGGCAAGTGCTGGTAAGGCTGGCCAGGATCGCCGCCGTTCTGCCGCCGCGAGGATTTCCAACGAAGAGGCTGTTCTTGCGATTGAGAACAACGCGTTTCATCTCGCGCTCCGAAACGTTGTTGTCGATGCTGACCGCACCATCCGAGCAGAACACGTTCAGTTCTGTCCACTGGCCCAGCGCGTAGTTCACTGCCTCGGCCATTGGGTGCTTGGGCAGCAACTGCTCTTTCCAGGTAAGAAGCCGTTCGCGTAATTGAGCCAGCAGCGGCGCCGACTGCTCCTGACGCAACTCCAGGCGTTCTTCCACCGAAGCATCTTTACACTGCCTCTCGACCGCATATAGTGCACGCACCCGCTCTACGGCTTCCCGCGCTATCTCGGGAGCTGCCTTCTCCGCATCGATCACTTTTCTCTTCATGTGCGCCCAGCATCCGGCACGCGTGATCTCGTTGCCGGCAACAACGCCGTTATAGCCGCCATAAGCGTCTGCAAGCAGAACCTGACGATAATCTTTCAGAAAGTACTTCGGTCCGTCGCGGCCACGGTTGAGCGTGAAGTCGAAGATGTTGTAAGGATAGTCATCGTCGCCGACATAGACCCACATGCGAGCATTGGTGGTTTTGCCTTTGCTGAGCATGGGCATGATCGTGTCGTCGGTGGCTACCACGTGCGAGGCCCACACTCGCTCCGCCATCAGCTCCCATAGTGGTTCGGCCAGATCGGCTATGTCTCCGCACCACACCGATTGCGTTGCCCGCGAAATCTCGAACCCTTGCCGCTCGAAGATGTCTTCCAAACGGTAAAGTGGTAAGTAGTCTGAAAACTTGCTCGTTA